>DGYMR06203__coassemble_548_pt1 | contig 116865 bp, 113 predicted proteins | sample DGYMR06203__metabat2_low_PE_024 | metagenome-assembled genome bin DGYMR06203
GACGCGCCCGTTTGCGGCGGGTGCGGCCCCGGAGCTTCACAGCATGGCAGAATATTAGGGTGTATCTGAGAAGTCAAAAATGCTGGGATATTCGCCAAAAAGCGCTAGCTGCAAGGCGCATGAGCGCTGCACTCCTCCATGGAATGCAAGCGAATGCAACGCGGCAGATGAGGCTTTTTGGTAGAATAGAACAGCGTTGAGGAATTTTCAGATACAACCTAGGGTCTTTTGGGCAAAGAAAGGGTATGAGCTTTGATAGAGGTCGGTAATATTTTGGAAGGCCGGGTCACCGGCATCAAGCCGTTCGGCGCATTTGTGTCCCTCCCGGAGGGCAAGGTGGGCATGGTCCATATTTCGGAGGTGTCCAACGCCTATGTGCAGGACATTGCGGCGGTGCTTCACGAAGGGGAGACCGTTAAGGTGAAGGTCATCAACATCTCGCCTGAGGGCAAGATCGCCCTGTCCATCAAGCAGCTGCTGCCTCCCCCCGAGCGTCCGGCCCGGGAAGGCGGCCGGGGCGGACGGCCGGGCGGCGCGCGGGAGGGCCGCGGCAGCGGCCCCCGGAGCGGCAAGCGTCCCCCCCGGGACGACGGCCCCCGGGTCTGGCAGCCCAAGCCCCCTGCGCGGAGCGACAACCTGTCCTTCGAGGATATGATGAGCCGCTTCAAGAGCCAGAGCGAGTCGAAGCTGGCCGACCTGGACCACGAGTCGGGCGGCCGGCGGGGCGGTTCTGCCTCCCGCGGGCGGCGCGGCGGCCGCTGAACGGCTTTTTTGAATCACAAGCAACACACCGGGCCTGCCCCGCAGCGGGAGAAGTGCAAGCTGACCTTGCGCGCCGCTTGAGGGGCGGGCCCGTTTTGACGCCACAGAACAGAAAGGATGTCCCATGTCTGCAACCTACGAATTGATCGCCCCCTGCTTTTTTGGCTGCGAGTCCACCGCCAGCTTCGAGCTGCGGCGGCTGGGCGCGGAGGACCTGCGGGTCACCGACGGGCGGCTCACCTTCCGGGGCGGGGCCGAGATGATCGCCGCCGCCAACCTCAACCTGCGCACGGTGGAGCGGGTGCTGCTGCTGCTGGCCAGCTACAGGGCCGAGACCTTCGACGACCTCTTCGACGGGGTCTATGCCATCCCCTGGGAGGAGCTGCTGCCCGCAGACGCGGCGTTCCCGGTCAAGGGCTCGTCCCTGAACAGCAAGCTGTCCAGCGTGCCCGCCTGCCAGAGCATCATCAAAAAGGCCATCGTCAAGCGGCTGATGCGGGGGCACCGCACCTCGGTGCTGCCCGAGACGGGCAGCGAGTACCGGGTGCAGTTCCTGCTGCGGAAGGACCTGTGCGAGATCATGCTGGACACCAGCGGCGAGGGCCTGCACAAGCGGGGCTACCGCCGCAACGCCATGGAGGCCCCTCTGCGGGAGACCCTGGCCGCCACCATCGCCGACCTGGGCCGGGTGCGCCGGGACAGTGTGGTGGAGGACCCCTTCTGCGGCAGCGGCACCCTGGTCATCGAGGCGGCCCAGAAGGCCCTGAACATGGCCCCCGGCCTGCAGCGCCGCTTTGCCGCCGAGCGGTACAGCTTTGTGCCGCCGGAGGTCTGGGCCGCCCAGCGTCAGAAGGCCCTGGCCGAGATCCGGCAGGATGCGGCCTTTGAGGGCTTCGGCTATGACATCGACCCGGCCGCCGTCGAGCTGGCCCGGGCCAACGCCCGGCTGGCAGGGGTCGACAAGCGCTGCCATTTCGAGGTGGCGGACGTGAAAGACTTTGCCCCCCGCTCCGAGGCCATCGTCCTGACCAACCCCCCCTACGGCGAGCGGATGAGCACCATCGACGGCGCCGCCCGGCTGGCCCGGACCTTTGGCCGGCAGATGGAGGCCCACCCCTGCGCCGGGGTCTACGTCATCACGGCCGATATGGAGTTCGAGGCGCACTATGGCCGCCGCGCCGCCAAGCGCCGCAAGATGTACAACGGGATGATCCCCTGCCAGGTGTATATGTATTACGATGCGCCGTCGGCCGGCAAGGCAAAGCCCATGCCGGCCCTCTCCCCGGACGGATTTGACGGCAGACGGGGACATTCGCGCCCGAAAAACGCTTCCAGACCCGGCGAAAAACCCTCCCGTTCAGACAAATGACGGAGAAATGAACCCCTCAAAACGGGGAAAATAGGTCAAGAAATGGAGATAGGGGAGTTTGACGCTCATACATCAAAAAATGGCCTGTATGGGCGGCCGGGCAGGAACATTGACAAGACAAACTGAAAGAGTTTTCAAATAGGAATTGCATCTTGGGCCAAAATAGATTATACTAGAGTCGGTTGGGCCCCTCCAAGGCCCCGGCCCCAGGGCTGCTGCGGCGGCCCGGGCCGAAAAAACGTGTTTTTTGCGCTCTGCGAGGCCCACGGGGATGGGCCGGCAAACTGGGAGGCATGGGCCATGATGACAGGCAGACTCCACCCCTATCTGCCGGAGCTTTCGATCCGGGATTACAATATCTACCTGCGCTACATGCGCGGGGTCAAGTACCAGGTGTATCTCGACTACGGCATCGTCCCCTATGGGGCGCTGTCCCACAAGGGGGGCGTGATGGCCCTGCTGGCCGACAGCCTGGCCGGCCGCCAGGCCACCTGCCAGGACATCCGTCTGCCGGGCAGCCTGTCCCGGGTGCCGGTGATGTGCCAGACCAAGGGCATCCGCCTGGCCGCCCAGATCGAGGTCCTGATGAGCTGGCACCGCCTGCAGGACCGCCGCAACGAGGAGCTGCCCCTCAAGCAGCAGATGGAGCGGATGAGCCAGAAGGTCACCCTGCAGGGCGCCTACCGCAAGGCCGCCCAGGAAGAGCCTGCCCTGGAGCGGATCTTCTGCCAGCAGCAGGCGCAGGCCGCCGCCCAGCAGCAGCTGCGGGGCCAGAACTACGCCGTCGCTTCCGAGCCCATGAGCAACGTTTATGGGGCGCTGTTCTCGGTGCTGGCCCCGGACGACCCGGTCCAGCGCAAGAATATGCGGTACATCGGCAGCTGCATCGGCAAAGCCTTTTACCTGCTGGATAAGGCCGACCGCCACGAGCGGGACCAGAAAGAGGACCGCTACAACGTCTTTCTGGCCAACGGCCTCAGCCGGGAGGCCGCCCAGGAAAACGCCCGCCGCCAGGCCATCGCCTCCATCAACGACCTGTCCCGGGTGTACACCCTGATGGACGTCAAACTGAACCGCACCCTGCTGGACAACATCATGATCCTGGGCCTGCGGGACGAGGTGGACCCCCTGGAACACGGCGCCTGGGACCTGCAGTGGGAGCTGCCCTCATGAGCCGGGCCCGGCAGAGCTGGCCGGTGGCCCTGTGCGGCATGGCGGTGGCGGTGGCGGTGGTCCTGATGCTGCTGGGGGCCATCCTGCCGGTGGCTCTGTTCATCGCCCCGGCTGCCGGGGGCATTTTCATCGGCGCAGTGGGGGTGGAGTGCGGCCGGCGCTGGGCCTGGACGGCCTACGGGGCCGCCGGCCTGCTGGGGCTGCTGCTGGTCCCGGACAAGGAGACCGTTTTCCTCTTTGTGGCCCTGCTGGGGTATTACCCCCTGGTCAAGCCATGGTTCGACAAGCTGCGTCCCGCCCCGCTGCGGGTGGGGGCCAAGCTCCTGCTCTGCAACGGGGCGGTCCTGCTGATGTACGGGGTGCTGTTTCTGCTGTTCCCGGCGGAGCAGGGGGGCGAGGCCTTCCAGCTGGCGGCCCTGGCCCTGGCGGCGGTCACATGGGCGATCGGGAACGCGGCGTTCCTGCTGCTGGACCGCGCCCTGGCCAACCTGCTGCGGGCCTACAAGCTGCTGTGGCAGCCCCGCCTGCATAAGATGCTGGGCAGAAAGTAAAGCGCAAAACCGATCAGCGGACATTGCAAGGGGGGATGCGGACCTTTGGGTGACAAAAAGCGCCGGGCCACGCGGGTGACAGCCGTGAGGGTGACGAGGGGAAGGATCATCGAACCATTCGGCGGATGTCTTTCCGGCTGAGGGCTTTACCAGCCGACAGAGAAGGGCAAAAAGCGGCAGCAATACCGTAACAGATCCCTTCAAAAGCAAGCCATGAACATAGAGAAAAACCGGGCGGCCCTGCGCCGCCCCCGTAAGCTGGCAGCCCGCCCGGGCGGCCGGCTGGAGAGGTGTTTGCTTATGTGTGGCATTGTAGGCTATGTGGGCGCCCGCTGCGCCCAGAACGTACTGTTGGACGGACTGACCAAACTGGAATACCGGGGCTACGACTCGGCGGGGCTGGCCCTGTCGGTGGGGGGCGGCATCCGGGTCATCAAGAGCAAGGGGCGGCTCACCGCCCTGCGGGCCCGGCTGGAAGAAGCCACAGCCGCCGGCCTGCCCGCCGCCCACTGCGGCATCGGGCACACCCGCTGGGCCACCCACGGGGAGCCCAGCGACGTCAACAGCCACCCCCACTCCACCCCGTACGTCAGCATCGTACACAATGGCATCATTGAGAACTACGGGGCCCTGAAGGCCGTGCTGGAGGCAAAGGGGTATACCTTTGTCAGCGAGACCGACACCGAGGTGCTGGTCAAGCTGATCGACAGCTGCTACCACGGCGAGCCCCTGCGGGCCCTGACCCAGGCCCTGGCCCGGGTGCGGGGCAGCTATGCGCTGGCGGTCCTCTTCCGTGACTGGCCCGACACCCTGTTCGCCGTCCGGCGGGAGAGCCCCCTCATCGTGGGCTACGGGGAAGGGGAGAACTTCCTTGCGTCGGACATCCCGGCCATCCTCCGGTACACCCGCCGCTACAGCGTCCTGGAGGAAGGAGACATGGTGGTCTGCAAAGCGGGCAGCGTGCAGATCTACGACGAGTTCGGCCGGGCGGTCCAGCGGGAAAAACTGACCGCCGACTGGGACATCGAAGCCGCGGAAAAGGGCGGCTACCCCCACTTTATGCTCAAGGAGATCAACGAGCAGCCGGCGGCCATCACGGCCACCGTCAGCCCCCGCGTGGAGGACGGCCTGCCCGACCTGCGCATCCCGGAGCTGAACGACCGGCGCCTGGCGTCCATCAAGCGGGTCCACCTGGTGGCCTGCGGCACCGCCATGCACGCCGGCATGGTGGGCAAGGCCGCCATCGAAAAGCTGGCCCGCCTGCCCGCGGAAGTGGACATCGCCAGCGAGTTCCGCTACCGGGACCCCATCCTGGACCCGGAGGATCTGGTCGTCATCATCAGCCAGTCGGGCGAGACCAGCGACACCCTGGCCGCCCTCAAGCTGGCCAAAAGCCGGGGCGTGCCGGTGCTGGCCATCGTCAATGTGGTGGGCAGCAGCATTGCGCGGGCGGCCGACTATGTGCTGTACACCTATGCGGGGCCCGAGATCGCGGTGGCCTCCACCAAGGCGTACATGGTGCAGATGTGCGTGCTCTATCTGTTTGCCCTGCGGCTGGCCTACGCCCGGGGCAAGCTGAGCGAGGCCGAGACCCGCCGCTACACCGCCGAGCTGCAGCGCGCGCCCGAGGTGGTGCGGCCCCGGCTGGATGACTGCGAGTATATCAAGTATCTGGCAAGCCTGTTTGTAAATACGCAGAGCTGCTTTTTCATCGGCCGGGGCTTCGACTACGCCCTGTCGCTGGAGGGCAGCCTGAAGCTGAAAGAGATCAGCTACGTCCACTCGGACGCCTACGCCGCCGGTGAGCTCAAGCACGGCACCATCAGCCTGGTGACCGACGGCGTGCCGGTCATCGCTCTGGCCACCCAGCGCGCCGTCTACGAAAAGACCCTCTCCAACGCCAAGGAGACCAAGAGCCGGGGCGGGAAGGTGCTGCTGTTCACCACCAAAGATGCGGTGGTGCCCGAGGGCATTGCCGACTACGTCGTCCGCCTGGACGAATACGAGGACTTGTTCATGCCCCTGCAGCTGATCGTGCCGCTGCAGCTGTTCGCCTACTATATGGCGGTGCTGCGCGGATGCGACGTGGATAAGCCGCGCAACCTGGCCAAGAGCGTCACCGTGGAGTGACGCCCCGCCGCGGACGAAAGAAACGATCACAAAGCCCCGCTTCCTGTTTGCAGGAGGCGGGGCTTTGCTTGCCGGAGGGATGGTAAGATTCTATATGGATGGCCTGCATCACCAGAACCAGTACCGCTTTTTGACTGCGATATACACCACGACGATGACCACCAGGACAACGCCGGCGGCCGCCAGGGCGTAGATGTTCATATGGATAAAGGTGAGGGTGTCGTTGGTCAGCAGGTAGCGCCCGGCCGTGTCGGTGGTGACGACGCTGTCCGCGTAGCTGTTCAGATACTGCCACTGGCCGGTGGCCTCGTTGTAGAGGTAGAGGCGGGTATACTGCGCGTTGTCGCCGGTGACCGTCAGGCTGACGGTGCAGGGCATGGAGCGGCCCGCGTTCAGGGTGAACTCCACCCCGTTTTCGCTGGTGCTGGGGGCAAAGGCGACCGCGGTGTCGATCTCGTTCTGGGTGTTGCGGATGTCCGCGCCGTTGACGGTCAGGATATAGCCCTCGCCGGTCACGCTCATGCTTTTGCCGGTGCGGCGCAGGGCGTCCAGCATCGGGCTGGTGATGACCGGCACATCGGGCTGGTTCAGATTGACAAAGTCGCCCTGGGCGTCGTTGATCTGCTGGATGATGGGGTCGCTCGAAGGCTCGGGCTGGCTGGAGGCGCCCCCGCTGCTCCCGGAGGAAGCGCCGCTGCTGGAAGAGCTGCCGGCGCTGCCGCCCTGGTTGACGATCACCGTCACCATGCTGGAGGAATCCCCGTTGGAGACGATGATGGAGGTGGACCCGGTGCCCACCGCGGTGACGGCGCCGCCCCCGCTGACGGTGGCCACGCTGCGGTCACTGGAGCGGAAGGTCAGCCCCTGGGGGGCGCTGGCCGGGGTGACGCTGCCGGTGATCTGGGCCGTCTCGCCGGGCTTGAGGACCAGGTAGTTGGTGTTCAGGTGGATGCCGTCGGTGGGGATATAGACGCTGACGTTGACGGTGCGGACGATGTCCCCGCAGGTGACGGTGATGGTGGCGGAGCCTTTGCCCACCGCAGTGACCCGGCCGAAGTTGTTGACGGTGGCCACGGCCTCATTCGAGGAGGCAAAGCTGACGGTGGCGGTGGCGGCAGCCGACGAAGGGCTGACCGACACCGAAATATTGGCCACCTCGCCGATGGCCAGCTCCTCGGTGGAGAGGGCGGCGTCCATGTCCGACACCACGGTGGAGGGGTCGGGGACGACGGTGATCTCGTAATAAATGGTGACGCCGTCGGCGGTGGCCGACACCTGGGTGGTGCCCACCGACGCCGCGCCGATCAGCCCGTCCTGGCTGACCTGCACGATGCTGAGGTCGTCCGAGGCAAAGGTGACCTCCGGGTCGCTGGCGTCCTCGGGGAGCACGATGGGTTTCAGCTGCTGGGTGGTGCCCACCACCATCTGGGCGTCGTATTCACCGGGGTCGATGCTCTCGACGTCGATATGGCGGAAAGGCCACTCGGGCAGCCGTATGGCGCCGGCAGGCAGGGCCGCGCCGGCGGTCAGGGCGGCCAGCAGCAGCGCTGCCGCCAGCCGTTTTGCAAATCGCTTCATGTTGTACCTCAAAGAAAGGTGATACGGAAAGAAACCTCCGCTTTCAGGCGTGCCTGCCGGTTGCCCTCTCCGTCATGCCGCAATGCGGCATGACACCTCCCCCACAGGGGGAGGCAAGAGCACGCCCGTGGGTGGCGGCCAGGCGGTGGTAAGGCAAACTCTTAGCCTTACCGTGCAGTTTGCCCTGTTTGACGCGCGTACACTTGGCTCCCCCTGCGGGGGAGCTGGCGAGACGCCCGCAGGCGGCGAGACTGAGAGGGGAGCCGCCTCACCGCCTCACCGCGTCAGCACGCCCAAGGCTTCCAGCGCGTACTGGAAGTAGGTCACTTCGTCGTACTGGACGCGGGCGGTGACGCTCATGCCGTTGGCCAGGTCCACCTGGTCGCCGCTCTTGCTGATCAGGTAGGTGCTGTCCGGCTTGACGGTCACCTTGTAGAAGGAGGTGCCGTTGGAGGTGGTCACGTCGCTGTCGATGGCGGTGACGGTGCCGGTCAGGGTGCCGTAGGCCGTCTGCGCCAGGCCGGTGATGGCGATGGTGCAGGGGTCGCCCACGTCCAGCAGGGGGCGGTCGCTCAGGCCGGCGTAGGCCACGATCTCATAGTCCGCGTTCTCGCTGGCGACGGTGGCCAGCACCGACCCGGCCGAGAGCACCATGCCCACGCTGTAGGGGGTGTCCATGTGGATGACGCCGGAGGTGGGCGCGTAGATGTAGTAGTCGTTGGCGCCGGTGCTCAGGGCGTCCAGCTGGGACTGGATGCTTTCGATGTTGGCCTGCACGCTGCTCACGTTCTGGGCCGCAGACTGCAGGGCAGAGTAATACAGCTGCTCCAGTTCGCTCTGGTTCTGCTCCATCATGGACTGGATCTGCGCCTCGCTGTAGCCGGCGGCGCGGTAGGCCGAAGAGTCAAAGGTGTGCTGGGCCACCTGGCTCTGGTAGTTCTCGTACTGGTAATAGTATGTCTGATCGGCGGGGTCCGATTCGCTGAAATAGTTGGTGTTGTCCTGGATGGACTGGATCAGCTTGTTGTACTGGGCCAGCTGGGTCTGGTAGATGGCCAGCTGGTTTTCCAGCTGGGACTGCTGGATGTCGATGTCGGTGCTCTTGATGTGGGCGATCAGGTCTCCCTGCTCCACATAGCTGCCCTCCGAGATGTTCAGCTCGGTGATCTGCCCCGAGTAAGACGACATGATGTAGGTCTTGTTGGCGGACTGCACCGACCCCTGCAGCTGGCTGATGTAGATGCGGGGGGTGACGGTGCTCCAGGCCACCAGGCCGATCATCAGGGCCGCCACGATGAGCAAAAGCGCATACCCGTAGGGGGGCAGCTTTTTTTCCATCATGATGCGGCGGTCCTGCAAATCGTAAAGGTTTGTGACTTGCACGTTGGTCATGGGTTTATTCCTTCTCCATAAAGACGTCCACGACGCCTTCGTCGTCGTCCTGGCTGACAAAGATGGAGTATGCGCTGCCGGACAGCTTGATGTCATGCTCGAAGGCGTAGATGTTCAGTTTCTGGGTGGCCAGCTCGTTGCGGGCCATGGGGCCCACATAGTGGGCGTACAGGCAGTTTTTCACCCGCAGCACGGCGTCCATGTGGTACTGGGGGTCCAGGCGGGTGATCATCTGGTTGGCCTGGCGCAGCAGGTACATCTGGGCCTCGGGCTTGGGCCCTTTGGTCACCAGGATGTGCTGCACCAGCGGGCCGATGGGCTGGGCGCCGTGGCTGCGGACAAAGTTTTCCATCTGGGTGACGATCAGGTTGATATTGGGGAACTCCTCCGGCATGATCCGGCGGCTGAGCACATTGGTGAGCTTGAGGGTCTTGCTTTCGCTGACTAAAATTTCGTTCATGTTATCCACCTTAATCCTTGTAGTTTGCCCTGCGCTGCTGCAGCAGGCAAACGTGGACCGCGAACGCCTCACAGAAATTTTAGCATGACACTTGTTCAGCCTTAAAATTTCAGAAAGGAAGTGATGCGGGGCGTTCGCAGCCCGCGTTTGCCTGTCGCATCCGGGCGGATGAAACAGACAGCTTTTGCCATAAAAAATAAGGTGCGCCAGGAGGTACTTGCCTCCTGGCACACCATAACGAGGCATTTTAACTGCCCCAACCCCGTGGGGCGGGGTCAGACTAAAATACACTTGCAATCGAGATTAGAGCTGAAAGACCAGCTTAGGCAGCCTCTTCAGGGTTGACAGTGACAACGCCAGACTGCTTCACCTTGGCATCATTGGTGCCCAGGGTGTAGATGGTAGCGATACCACCCAGCACCTGCATAGCGCCGTTCAGGAAGTCCATGTTAGCCAGCTTGTCGCCGATAGCGGTGGAGATACCACCGAAAGCATAGCTGGTACCGAAAGCGGTACCCAGAATGGTGCTAACCATGCTGGTCATGAAGCTGTTGCCAATGATCTTAACGACATTGGTGCTGAAGGTGCGCCAGTTCTCGCTGGTCATGACAGCGGGCAGAACGTTAGCGATCACGCCGCCGCCGGTAACATAAGTCAGCTCATCCTCTGCCATTACTGCGTAATTTGCAGGAAAGGTCATGATGAACCACCTTTCTTAAAATGGGATTTTAACTGACTTAATGCTTACAGAGTGAAGCTGACAACGGTGTCGTTGTGCTTGGTCTTGGCATCGTTGGTGCCCAGGGTGTAGATGGTGGCCAGGCCGCCCAGGGTGCCCATGATCTTGTTCAGGACAGTCTGCTTGCCGGTGTAGTAGCCGGAAATGGTGCCCTGATCGCCGAACATGCTGTCGCCAGCCAGCCAGCTGCCGCCGAACATAACGCCCAGGGTAGCGTCGATCACGGGCTGCATGAAGCTGTTGCCGATGATCTTGATCAGGTTGGTGTTGAAGGTCTTCCAGTTGGAAGAGGTCATCAGGGGGGCGAAGCAGTCGATCAGAGCGCCGCCGTTGACATAGGTCATTTCGTTCTCTGCGATAACAGAGTAGTTTGCAGGCATCATCATAATGAATTACTCCCTTCAAATGATTGAAACGAAAAAATGTGTCGATCTCCACACGGTTGCGCAACCGCGTGAAAACCATTTATGTAACCGGGTGCGCACCCGGTTGCACCATCAATAGGTCATCGAGTCGTCGTCATCCTCGTCATCCGGGGCGGGGGCGGTCTCGACAACGGGCTTGGGCTCCTCCCGTCTGCGGAAGATGCCCTGCTGCAGGTTCCACAGGGCGTAATACTTGCCCTCTTTCGCCATCAGCTCATCGTGGGTACCCTGCTCCACAATGCGGCCCTCATCCATCACGATGATCTGGTCACAGCCGCGGACGGTGGACAGGCGGTGGGCGACGATCAGCATCGAACGGTCGGCCAGCTGATGATAGATCATGTCAAAAATGGCATTCTCCGTCGCAAAGTCGAGGTTGGATGTGGATTCGTCCAAGATATAGAGGTTTGAGTCTTTCAGGAACGCCCGCGCCAGCGCGATGCGCTGCTTTTCACCGCCCGACAGGCCGTTGCCGGCTTCTTCCAGGTAGGTGTGGTATTGCAGCGGCAGCTTGCGGATAAACTCGTGGGCGTCCGCCTTGCGGGCTGCCTCCTTGACTTCTTCCAGCGTCGCGTCAGGGCGCGAGATGCGGATGTTGTCCAGGATGGTCTTGCTGAAAAGCTCAATGTTCTGCGGTACGTAGGAAATGGCGCGGCGCACCGAAGCGTTGGTGTACTCGTTCAGGTTAACGCCGTTCACCCGGATCTCACCCGATTCCGGCTCATAATACTTGAGCAGCATCTTGGTGATGGTGGATTTGCCGCTGCCCGAATGGCCCACCAGCGCCACCTTTTTCCCTGCCGGGATGGTAAAGCTGACGTGGTCCAGCGCGGGGGTGCGGTTGCCGTAGCGGAACGTCACGTCCCGGAACTCGATGTCGCCTTCGATCTGCTCCAGGTCGCTGTACTCCTGTTCGTCTGCGTTGGCCTGCTCGGCTTCGTAGTCCATGATCTCGGTCAGGCGCTTCATCGAGATGGAGGCCTCCTGGATCTGGAGCTGCAAATTGACCAGGTTGCTCACAGGGTTGGTGAAGTAACTGGACAGGGTGCTGAAGGCCATGAACGAGCCCAGGGTCATCTCCCCATTCAGGACCTGCATGATGCCGATGTAGTAGGTCAGCATGCTGAACCCGGTGGAGATAAGGGAAGTGATCAGCGTCTGGGTCGTGGACAGTTTGCTGGACCGGATGCTGATCTTCAGGCTTTTGATGTATTCCCGTTCCAGACGCTCCAGTTCGTTGTCCTCGCCGGCGTTGCACTTGATGGTCTCGATGCCGCGCAGGCCCTCGATCATCTGGCTGTTGAGGATGGACGCCTGCTGCATCGTCTCTTCGTTGATCTTCTTGTAGGGGCGCCGGTAGACCAGCACAAGCAGCAGGCTGACCAGCGTCATGAACAAGGCCACCGAGAAGAGGGTGGCATTCATCCGGAACAGGATGATGCCGGTGATGACCGCCATCGAAATATCCATGATCAGGCTCAGCGCAATGCTGGTGAAGATGGACTTGATGGTGTTGGCGTCGGAGTAACGGGTGGTGATATCGCCGGTTTTGCGTGTGGCAAAGAACTTCATGGGCAGATGGTAGATGTGCCCAAAGTAGCCCAGCATCATCGGGATATCTATTTTGATGGACAGATGGACCAAGATCCACTGCCGCACGAAGGTGACAAATGCAGAGGTGACGCTGACCACGCTGAACACGAGGATCAGGGTCAGCAGCAGGTTATCCAGCCCGTAGGGCAGCACCTCGTCCATCAAAATTTTGTTGAACAGGGAAGAGGCGATGCCTAAAATGGTCAGGATGACCGAGCTGAGGATGGCGTAAGCGAACAGCTTTTTCTGCGGCAGAAGAAGGTTCAGATACCGCCGGAACATACTGCCCTGCTTGACCTTGCCGGGCTGGAAATCCGCCGTGGGGTTCAGCAGCAGCAGCACGCCGGTGAAGTTTTTGTAGAACTCGTCCAGCGTCATCCTGCGCAGCTCGGTGGCCGGGTCGCCCACGACGACGTATTCCTTGTCCTTGTACTTCTTGCCGGTCTTGTCGGCCTCCTCCTTGGCGGCGGTGACGTCCAGCATATGCTTGCGCCGGGCGCCCTCGTCGGGGATGGTCGTCTTTTTGAACACGACCACGAAGTGAGTCAGCCCCTGGTCGGTGATCTCCTGCGCGATGCAGGGGAGGGAAAAGTCGCTTAAAAAATTCTCACGGTCTACCCGGACGGCCGCTGTGGTGAACCCCAGCTCGTTGGCCGCCTTCTGCAGGCCCACAAGATTGGTGCCTTTCAGGTCGGTGCCCATCATGTCACGCAGCCGCGTGATCGTGATTTCCTTTCTGTAATGGAGGCACACCATCGCAAGACAGGCGGCTGCGCAGTCTGTGGTGTCGTGCTGCCGCACATAAGTATAGCGCATAGATGTTTCCTTTACAAGAGATACACGCGACGAACGGCCACGATCTCTTCAAAATGTATTATGATTTTGTTCACACAGGACTATGGACACATTTTATCATATTCTGCCCGAATTCACAAGAGGAAAATTGCTCCACCCCACGCAAATCCGCGCCGCGGGCCCATATGCAAACAAAAGGGATGACCCTATAGCAGCACGCAGTCCTCTGCTTTGCCCTGCCCTGCGGAGAAACAGGACAAAGCAGAGGTCAGCTGCTATCAAAAGAAGGGAGCGCCTACCCTTTGATCGAGGTGCTGCGGCTTTAAAAGCCAGGCGGCTCTTAAAGCTCAAGTGTAGTTTACCACAATGCGACAGTTTCTTCAAGGGGCCATTTTCAATTTTCAATGAAAAAAGGGCGGATTTCACGCCAAAAAACGCCGCGCCTTCTGTGCACAACGCACAAAAAAAGGGATGCACGCCCACCGGACGGCATCCCAAGCGCCTCTTGCCTGACTCGAACAGGCGACACCCTGATTAACAGTCAGGTGCTCTAACCGACTGAGCTAAAGAGGCATATGCGCTTTGCAGGTGGTATTATACCGCAACGGGGGCGGATTTGCAAGACCTTTCCTCAAAAAAATTTCCCCTCCGCCCGGCGCCGGCATGCCCTGAAAAAAGCGGCGGCCGGCCCGGACGAAGATTCGTGTGTTTTCCCGCCCCGGGCGCGGTATGCTGGATGACAGGGGCGATGCGGTTTGAAAGTGCTGTACATCGACGAGCTGCTGCTGGTCAATTTCACGGCGGGGGCGGCGTTTTTGCTGGCGGCGGGGCTGCTGGCGGGGGTGCGGTGCCGGGGCGCGCGCCTGGCGGCGGGGGCGGCCCTGGGGGCGGCCAGCTGCCTGGTGCTGCTGGCCCCGGCCCTGCCCCTGCCGCTGGCCCTGGGCTATAAGCTGGGGGCCGGGGCGGGGACGGTGGCGCTGGCCTACGGCTGGCCGGGGCCGCGGGTGTTCCTGCGGCTGTGCGGGTGGTATGTGGCCCTCAACCTGCTGCTGGCGGGGGCGGCGGGCCTTGCACCGCTGGGCCACACCGCCAACCTGACCGCCTATCTGGACATCACGCCCGGGCGGCTGCTGGCCGGCACGGCGGGGGTGTACCTGGCGGTGCGGGCCCTGCTGAGCTTTCTGGGCCGGCCGGGCGGGGCGGCTGTCCCCGCCGTGCTGGAGGTGGCCGGGGCCCAGGCGGGGGTGCTGGCTTTTTACGACAGCGGCTTCACCCTGGCCGACCCGGTGTCGGGCCGGGCGGTGGTGCTGGTGCGGTACGGCGCGGTCCGGGACGCCCTGCCCCCCGAGGCGCGGGGCGCCCTGGACGCGGCCTTTGCCGGGCAGGCGCCCGAGGGCCCCGCCCTGGGTCTGCGGTACCTGGTCTGCGGCACCGTTGCAGGGCGGACTTTGCTGCCCGCCCTGCCGGGCGCGGCCCTCACCAGGCGGGCGGGCAGCCGGGTCTGGCGGGAGACGGAGCTGCTGGCGGCGTTCTGCCCGGGCGGCGCCGAAGAAGGCTGGACCCTCCTGCTGGGCAGTGAGCTGGCCGGCCGGATGGGGCTGTGACCGTTGTTTGGATCGATATAAGGTAAGGGGGAGATCGGATGCTGAAGTGGTTCCAGACGCTGTGGCGCCTTCTGCTGGCCCGTGCAGGGGCCTTTGGAGCGGTACATTACCTGACGGGCGGGCCCAGCCTGCCCGCACCGCTGACCCCCGAGGCCGAAAAAGCCCTGCTGGCCCGGATGGCCGCCGGGGACCGGGCCGCCCGGGACGAGCTGATCTGCCACAACCTGCGGCTGGTGGTCTACCTGTCCAAAAAGTACGAGTCCAGCGGGGTGCCCCCCGAGGACCTGGTGTCCATCGGGACCATCGGCCTCATCAAGGCGGTGAACACCTTCACCCCCGAGCGCAACATCAAGCTGGCCACCTACGCCAGCCGCTGCATCGGCAACGAGATCCTGATGTACCTGCGCAAGACCTCCAGCCGCCGCCAGGAGGCCAGCATCGACGAGCCTCTCAACGTGGACAGCGACGGCAACGAGCTGCTGCTTTCGGACGTGCTGGGCACCGACGAGAACCAGGTGGGCCAGCGCCTGGAGCAGGACGCCGAGCGGGCGGTGCTGCGCCGGTCGGTGGAGCGGCTCAGCGCCCGGGAGCGTCAGATCATGGAGCTGCGCTTCGGCCTGGTGGACGGGGTGGAGCACACCCAGAAAGAGGCCGCCGACGCCATCGGCATCAGCCAGAGCTACATTTCCCGGCTGGAAAAGCGGATCATCCGGGACCTGCGCCGCCAGCTGGAAGAGGAGTAGACCGGCCCGGGCGGGCCCACCATTTCCCATGAATGGGCCGGGGCCGGCGGGGCCATACTCCCGGTAAATGGATACCGGGAGGCACAGGATGTACAATAAGGTGGAGCTGTGCGGCGTGGATACCGCGGGGCTGCCCGTCCTCTCCGAGGAGGAAAAGCGCGCCCTGCTCACCGCCGCCCGCGCCGGCGACCGGGCTGCCCGCCGCCGGATGATCGAGGGCAATCTGCGGCTGGTGCTCAGCGTGGTGCAGAAATTCTCGCAGCGGGGCGAAAATCTCGACGATCTGTTCCAGGTGGGGTGCATCGGGCTGATCAAGGCCATCGACCACTTCGACCCGGCGCTGGAGGTGCGGTTTTCCACCTACGGCGTGCCCATGATCGTGGGGGAGATCCGGCGTTTTCTGCGGGACAACAACGCGGTGCGGGTCAGCCGCTCGATGCGGGACACCGCCTACCGGGCCATGCAGGCCCGGGAACAGCTGGAAAAATCCCTGGGCCGCGAGCCCACCCTGGACGAGACAGCCGCCGCCGTGGGCCTGTCCCGCCGGGAGGTGGCGGCAGCCCTGGCGTCGGTGGTGGAACCGGTCAGCCTGGAAGAGCCGGTCTACAGCGACGGCGGCGACGCCATGTATATCATGGACCAGGTGCGGGACACCGACGGGGAAGAAAGCTGGATCAGCGCCCTGGAGTTCCGCCAGACGGTGCAGGACCTGCCCGAGCGGGAGCGCCGGATCGTGGAGCTGCGCTACCTGCTGGGCAAGACCCAGATGGAGGTGGCCCGGGAGATCGGCATCAGCCAGGCCCAGGTCAGCCGCCTGGAAAAAAGCGCCCTGCAGCAGTTCCGGCACTGAACACAGAGCAAGCGCCCCTGCCGTCCCTTTATGAGAGGGATGACAGGGGCGTTTCAGTGCCGCTTCTGGTACTTTTCCCGGGTGGCTGCGCCGCCCCGCAGGTGACGCTCGGCCTTATTGCGGGCCAGCACCGCCCGCACCTGGGCGTACAGGCCGGGGCTGATCGCCCGCAGGCGGAAGGCGACGTCCTTGTGTACCGTAGACTTGCTGTAACCGAAGGCGGCGGCCGCTGCCCGGACGGTGGCGCCGTGCTGTACGATGTACTCCCCCAGCAGGACGGCCCGCTGGACGGGATCGCCTTTCATGCTATCCATCCCTCCCCGCAGGGGCGCCGGCAAAGGGCCCGGCATCGCCCGCCCCCGCCGGCCCGAAAGGGCCGCCAAAGGGCGTGGCGCTTCCGGAGCTGGCCATGGGGGCGGCTTGCAGGATGCGCGGCTTCCCGGGTGCCCCTGGTCATTCTTTTCTAAAAGGTATGCGGGGCAGGGGCAGGGTATGCCGGGGGAGGGGAGTCCCGGCCCGGCGGGGGCGACATTTGTTACCGGGCGGTGCCTATACCACAATATTGTGCGTACTTTTCAAGTCGGGTCCGGCGGGTTATCGTAGGGGTGCAAGGACGGGGGACGCCCCCCAAAAAGACCTGAACAGGAGGATTTTGAACGATGAAAAAGTATGCAAAGAAGATCGGCGCGCTGTCCGCCGCAGCCGCCCTGTCGCTGTCCATGGTGGTGCCCGCGTCGGCCGCCGGCTACACCGTGCAGCGGGGGGATTCCCCAACGGCAAGTTCTGACCCGCCCCGCCAGGGCCCAAACCTTCCCGATCCATGGATCCTTATCCCTCTCCCTGCCCGGGAGGGGTTTTTTGCAGTTTTTGGGGTTTGGGGGCGGCAGCGGCAAAATCCCTCTTGACAACAGTGCACTGGTTGGCTATAATGTACTTAGTCAATCAGTACACTGCAATACAAAAAGGAGGGCCGCGGTGGAGATCATCATCAGTTCCAACACCGGCAAGCCGATCTACGAGCAGATCACCTCCCAGATCAAGGCCATGATCATGAGCGGCGAGCTCCAGACCGGCGATCCCATCCCGTCCATGCGGGCGCTGGCAAAGTCCATCCACGTCAGCGTCATCACGGTGCAGAAAGCCTACGAGGACCTGCAGCGGGACGGCTTTATCGAGACGACAGTGGGGCGGGGGAGCTTCGTGTCGGCGCAGAACAAGGATTTTTATCAGGAGGAACAGCAGCGCCAGGCGGAAGAACACCTCCAGGCCGCCGCTGAGATCGCCCGCACCAGCGGGATACCGCTGGCAACTCTAATCGATGTTTTGACCATGTTTTATCAGGAGGAGGAGTGACTATGGACGCTCTGCTGCAAGTCAAGGACCTGACCAAAACGTATCCCGGCTTTACGCTGGACCATGTGTCGTTCACGGTGCCCAAGGGCTCCATCATGGGGCTGATCGGCGAGAACGGCGCGGGCAAAAGCACCACCATCAAGGGCATCCTGGGGCTGATCCGCCCCGAGGCGGGGGCCGTGACCTTCTGGGGGCAGGACCTGGCCGGCGCGCCGGAGCTGAAAGAGGACATCGGCGTGGTGTTCGACGGGCTGAGCTTTTACGAGACCCTGACCCCCGCCCGGGTGGGCAGCATCCTGGGGGCGGCCTACCGCCGGTGGGACGACGCGCTCTACAAAGAGTATATGCAGCGGTTCTCTCTCCCCATGGACAAGGAGATCAAGGGCCTGTCCAAGGGGATGAAGGCAAAGCTGGGCATTGCAGCGGCCCTGGCCCACCGGCCCCGGTTCCTGATTTTGGACGAGGCTACCAGCGGCCTGGACCCGGTGATGCGGGACGATATGCTGGACGTGTTCCTGGAGTTCGTCCAGGACGAGGAGCACGGCATTTTGATGTCCTCCCACATCACCACCGACCTGGAAAAGGTGGCCGACTACATCACCTTTATCCACGAGGGCAGGGTGCTGTTCACCCGCCCCAAGGACGAACTGCGCTACCAGTGGGGCATCGTCCGGTGCGGGGCGGCGGCCTTTGGCCGGATGGACCCTGCCGGGATGCTGGCCTGGCGCAAAGAGGCGTACCAGTACGACGTCCTGGTGCCCGACAAGGAGGCAGCCCGCCGCCGGTACAAGGACGCGGTGGTGGACGACGCCACCATCGACGACATCCTGCTTTTGTATGTGAAAGGGGAGCGCTCCAAATGAAAAGCCTGCTTTTGAAAGACCTGTACAACATCAGCTACAACGCCAAGGCGATGCTGCTCATCATGGTGATCATGACGGCGGCTGTTGTGCCTACGGCGGGCACCATACCGGAGATGGCGGGATTTACGATCCTGTGCGCTATGATGGAAGTGACTACCTTTAACTTTGACGAGACATCAGGCTGGACGGCCTATGCCCTTGTTCTGCCGCTGCGGCGCAACGACATCGTCCGGGCCAAATTTGCGGTGCTGGCCATTTTCTGCACAGTGGGCGTTCTGCTTGGCCTGGCGGTGAGCGGAGCGGCCGCCTTCCTGATGGGAGGCCGCCTGCCGGAGGAAAACGGTCCGCTGGTCCTGCTGGCGGCGGTGCCGGTCCTTTGGGCCATCGCTTTTGCCATGGGCAGCACGTCCATTCCGCTGGCCTTCCGCTTCGGGGCTGAAAACGCCCGTATCCTGATCGTGGTGGCTTTTGTTGTCCCGATGGTGATCTTCGTCGGCCTGGCCGGCGCGCTGAGCATGGCGGGCGTCACCCTGAGCAATGGGCAGGCCATCGCCCTGTTCTGCGCCTCGCCGCTGGCGGCCCTGGCCTGGGGCGCGGTCATGTACCGCCTGTCCTGCGGCATCTTTGCCAAAGCCGAGTGCTGAGCGGAAGGGGCTGACAAGTTCGCCTGGCACCCGCCTGCCGAACGCTTGACATTCCCGCCCGGCAGCTGTATACTAAACATAGAAAGGGTGCTGCCGGACAAACGGTAGTCCCCCTGGTCTGGTTAAAGAAGTAACCGCACAGGTTGGGAGCTGTGGGCGGTTACTTCTTTTTATTGCCTTTTGTTCCTGTCAGCTTCTACGAGCCGGAGGACCAAGTCAATCAGGCCGATGATTAGAATGCCGGTTTGAATCAAATCGGAGTAAGTAACCATAAGCCAGCCCTCCTTTCCTGACGGTCGGGAGAGCAAAGAAGCGCCCCTGACCGCATAAAATCGGACCAGAGGGGCATACCGCTTGCCGTTTATCGACAACACCCAACTAGATGTTATCATACCCGGCAGGAAATGACAAGAGCCTCTGTCCAAACGGACGGAGGCTCTTGCTGTTTCGCTGTTTATCTGGGTTTAGTCCTCGACCTTGCGCAGGCCGATGACGTCCGACACCGGCAGCGAGAAGCAGATCGCGCCGGCTTTGGTGCCCGCGCCGGTGGTCTTGTTGATGGCGGACATGATGGCGGCCTTCTGGCCGGCGCTGGCCACGATGTAAAGGATGTCCTTTTCCTCCGCCAGCGACACGCCGAAGAACTTTTCCGCCTGCTTGGTGCCGGTGCCCCGGGCGTGCAGCACGGTGCCGCCCCCGGCGCCGGCGGTGCGGGCCGCGTCCATCACGGCGTCGGAATAGCCTGCGTTCAGCACGGCGATGATGAGCTCGTGCTCAAAGTGCAGGTCGGGCGCGCCGCCCGACGGGGTCTTGTTGCCTGTCAGATATGCCAAGGTCCTTCCTCCTCCTACGCTTTTAATGGGGATGGTCAGCATGATGCCGTTGCCCGGGATGTCCATGTACAGTTTGCGCTTGGCCGCCCGGATCAGCTGGCGGGTGCCCTCGGCGCTGGCCACCGTGGACACGATGGCTTTTTCGGTGTTGGACAGCCCGTAGATGGACAGCTGTTCGCTGGTGGCGGTGCCTTTGCCCAGCATGATCAGGCCCATGTTCAGCTCAAGGCTCTGGAACAATCCGGCCAGCTCCTGGATCTGGTCGCGGTCGGTGATGCTGATGACGTAATTCAGCTCCATTCAGGCAACCTCCTCCCACAGCTCGATGATCTCGTCGTCGGCATAGGCCGGCAGCGGCGCGGCCGCGGCGGGCGGCACCGACCGGCGCAGCTTGACCACATACACGGCGCCCATGATCTGGACGGTGATCAGGGGCATCATGGCCACCAGGGCCACCAGGCCGAAGGCGTCGGTCATGATGTTGCCGCCCAGGGCGTCGCAGGCGCCCATGGCAAAGGGCAGCATAAAAGTGGCGGTCATGGGGCCCGAGGCCACCCCGCCCGAGTCGAAGGCGATGGCGGTGAAGATGGGGGGCACCACGAAGGTGAGGGCCAGGGCCACCAGGTACCCCGGCACCACGAAATACAGGATGGGCAGGCCGGTCAGCACCCGGATCATGGCCAGGCCGTTGGCGATGGCCACCGCCACGCACAGGCTCAGGCCCATGGCCTTGGCCGAGATGGCGCCGCTGGTCAGGTCCTCCACCTGCTTGTTCAGCACATGGACGGCGGGCTCGGCGTTGATGATGAACCAGCCCATCAGCACCGCCAGCGGGATCAGCAGGAGGCCCATGCCCTGGCGGACCATCTCGCCGCCCAGGGTGTAGCCCAGGGAGGCGAAGCCCACGTTGACGCCGGTCAAAAACAGCACCAGCCCCACATAGGTGTAGAGGATGCCCACCGCGATGCGGGCCAGCTGCGCCGCGGGCAGCCGCAGGGTGAACATCTGGAACAGCAGGAAGAACACAAAGATGGGGGCCAGGGCGGTCAGCACCTCGGCCATGTACTCGGGGATAGCTTCCAGATAGCTCCAGCCGATCTGGGTGGACTGGGCGAACTCCTCCACCGCCATGGTGGTGGAGCCGGTGCTGCCGGGATACAGCAGCCCCAGCAGCATCACCGCCAGGATGGGCCCGATGGAGCACAGCGCCACCAGGCCGAAGCTGTCGTCCTTGGCCTTTTCATCGCTGCGGATGGAGGCCACGCCCACGCCCAGCGCCATGATAAAGGGGACGGTCATGGGGCCGGTGGTGACGCCGCCCGAGTCGAAGGACACCGACAAAAACCCCGGGTCGGACCGGAAGGCCAGCAGGAACACCGCCGCATAAAACGCCAGCAGCAGCCACCGCAGCGCAAAGCCCAGCAGGATGCGGACCATGCATACCATTAAGAACAGGCCCACCCCCACCGAAACGGTCAGTACCAGGGTCATCCGGTCGATGCCGGGCACATAGGTGGCCAGCACCTGCAGGTCCGGCTCGGACATGGTGATGACCACCCCCATGACGAAGCTGACGGCCAGGATCAGCAGGATGTTTTTGGACTTGGTCAGCCGCGCGCCCACCAGGTTGCCCATCTGGGTCATGGACTGCTCCGACCCCAGGGTGAACAGGGCCATGCCGGCCAGGATCATCCCGGTGCCCACCAGGAAGGCCAGCATCAGCCCCGAGCCCACCGGCACCAGGAAAAGGCACAGCACGCTGACGATCAGCGCGATGGGCAGCACCGAGTCCACGGCCTCCCGCGCTTTCTCGATGAGTACGTTTTTCTGAATCAATTCATTGCTCCTTTCCTGAAAATCTGCGTGTCTTTCTTGTAAAGTATAACATACTTCGGTGCCGGTGGCAATTCGAAAAGCCGGAATCCTTTCAAAATATTGCTGGAAGACAGAGCACGTTGTCTAAATAAGCGCCGCCCCCGCCGCACAGAAAAGCCGCCCCGGCGGCAAATTTCCCCCTTGACAGCCGGCTGCGGCTGTGGTAAAATCATCGGGTAAAGAAAGCAGCTACGGCCATGCCGCGCTCGCCTTGGAGGCCATTTCAGGCCCCGGGCTATACCAGGAGCCAGCTTACCAGAGATGGGGCTGTGTTTTTGTGTGGATCAGTGCGCGGCTGCCCGGAGGACGGGTGGCCGCGTTTTCTATGTTGACTTGATGGATCATTGTTTGGAGGTGTATCGACCATCGCTACCACCGGGAAATCGAAGGAACTCGAGATCAACGGTCAGATTCGTGACCGTGAAGTCCGCCTGATCGGTGCGGACGGCGCACAGAAGGGCGTCGTATCCATCCAGGCGGCCATGCGCGCGGCGGAGGAGGCCGGGCTGGATCTGGTCAAGATCGCGCCCCAGGCCAAGCCCCCTGTGTGCAAGCTGCTGGATTACGGCAAGTACCGCTTCGAGCAGCAGAAGAAGGAGAAGGAAGCCAAGAAGAACCAGAAAGTGGTCGAAGTCAAAGAGACCCGCCTTTCGCTCAATATTGACACCAACGACTTCAACACCAAGGTGACCCAGTCGGCCAAGTTCCTCGCCGCGGGGCACAAGGTCAAGGCCTCGATCCGTTTCCGTGGCCGCGAGATGGCGCACAGCGCCCTGGGCGCGGAGGTGCTCAAGCGCTTTGCCGCCGCCCTGCCCCAGGCGTCGATGGACAAACCGCCGGTCCTGGAAGGGCGCACCATGTCCATTCTGTTGACCCCGAAACCCAATAAGGACTGATTTTAGGAGGATACCGAAAATGGCTAAGATGAAACTCAAGACCCATTCCGGCGCAAAGAAGCGCTTTAAGCTCACCAAGAACGGCAAGATCAAGCGCGGCCACGCCTTCCGCAGCCATATCCTGACCAAGAAGACCACCAAGCTCACCCGCGGCTACCGTCAGCCCTGCTATGTGGACAGCACCAACGCCGCTACCCTGAAGCGGATGCTGCCCTACGGCTGAGCCCCCGGCGGACCAAGAGACTGACCCGTTTGTTACGTTAAAAGGAGATAGAAAAAATGGCACGTATTAAAGGCGCAACGATGACCCACAAACGTCGCAAGAAGATGCTCAAGCTGGCCAAGGGCTTCTACGGCTCCAAGAGCAAGCATTTCAAGATGGCCAAGCAGCAGGTCATGAAGAGCGGCAACTACGCTCTGGCTGGCCGCCGCATGAAGAAGCGTCAGTTCCGCAACCTGTGGATCTGCCGCATCAACAACGCTGTCCGTCCTCTGGGCATGAACTACTCCACCTTCATGGCCGGCCTGAAGAAGTCCGGCATCGAGCTGAACCGCAAGATGCTCAGCGAGATGGCGATCAACGATCCCGGCAGCTTTGCCGCCCTGGTCGAGTCTGTGAAGAACGCCTGATAAAACCTGAAAACCTTAAGACGCCCGCGCGCATACGCGGGCGTCGATTTTGTATGTGTTGGAATGCAGCAAGGCCCTGAACGCCTGGCAGGCAGACAGAACAGGGCCCACGCCCTGCCGCGGCACAGCGCCCGGCGGGACGGCCCTGTTTTTGTTTTGGGCGGCGACGACGGAGGACAGACCATGGAAAAGATCACCAGCCGGGACAACGCCCGGATCAAATACGCCTGCAAGCTGGCGGCCAGCGGGGCGTTCCGCCGCAGCGAAGGCCGCTTTTTTGCCGAGGGGCGCAAGCTGTGCCCCGAGCTGGCCCGCGCCGCGCAGCTGGAGACGCTGTTCCTCACCGCCGCCGCGGCCGAAAAATGCCCCCGGCTGGCGGCGCTGCCCGGGGAGCACTTTCTGGTGGAGGACCATGTGGCCGCCAAACTGGCCGGCGTGCCCGCCCCGCAGGGGGTGTTCGGGGTGTTCCGCACCCCGGCGCACACTTTGGAGGAGGTGCGCCCCGGCGGGCGCTATCTGGCGCTGGAAGGGGTGCAGGACCCGGGCAACGTGGGCACCCTGCTGCGCAGCGCCGCCGCCTTCGGCTTTGACGGGGTGATCCTGTCCGAGGGGTGCGCCGCGCCCTACGCCCCCAAGACCCTGCGGGCCTCCATGGGAGCGGCGGTCCAGCTGCCCGTCATCGAGGCGGGGGCCATGCCCCCGGTCATCGGCGAGCTGCGGCGCAAGGGCATCGAGTGCCTGGCCGCCGCCCTCTACCGCTCCCAGCCCCTGGGCGACGCCAAGGCCGGCCCCGGCGGGGTCTGCGTGGTCATCGGCAGCGAGGGCCAGGGCCTGACCGAGGCGACCATCGCCGCCTGCGACCGGACCGTCCGCATCCCCATGACCGACCGGGTGGAAAGCCTGAACGCCGGCATTGCCGGCAGCATCCTGCTGTGGCACTTCCGGGGGGCCGGGCTGTGACCGCCGGCCTGTGGACCCAGCAGAGCCTGTTTGGGCAGCAGGAGCCCCCGGAGGCCCTGCTGTGCTGGCTGTGGCTGGCCCACACCCTGGGCCCCGCCAGCGCCCATGCCGGCCGGCTGCTGGCCTGGTGCGGGGGCGACGCCCGCCTGGCCTGGAACGAGCGGGAGACCCCCGCCTTCCGGGAGGCGGCCGGCCCCGCGGCGGCCCGCCGTGCGGTGCAGCCGGACAATACGCCCGAAGCCTTCCGCCCGCTGGCGCGGCGCTGCCAGGCTCTGGGGGTGCAGGTGATCCCCTTCGACCACCCCGACTACCCCCTGGCCCTGACCCGCATCCCGGATATGCCCCTGGTGCTGTACTGCACCGGGGACCCCGCCTGGCTGAACGCGCCCGGCCTGATCGGGATGGTGGGCAGCCGCCGCCCCGACCCCTACGGCTGCCAGATGGCCGCCGGGCTGGGCCGGGACCTGGCCCGGGGCGGCGCGGTGATCGTCAGCGGCCTGGCCGAAGGGCTGGACAGCGTGTGCCACCGGGCCGCCCTGGAGGGGGCCGGCCCCACCATCGGGGTGCAGGGCGTCCCCATCGACCGCACCTACCCCGCCTCCAACCGCTGGCTGCGGGAGGAGATCGAGGCCGGCGGCTGCGTCGTGGGCGAGTATCCCCCGGGGGACAACCTGGCCGGGCGCAACGGCTTTTTGCAGCGCAACCGGCTGATCGCAGGGCTGGCGCGGGCGCTGGTGGTGGTGCAGGCGCGGGAGCGCAGCGGCACCATGTCCACCGTGGCCCACGCCGAGCGCTATGGGCGGAAGATCTTCGCCCTGCCCGGGGACATCGGCCGGGAGAACGCCGCGGGCACCAACCGGCTGATCCAGTCGGGGCGGGCCAGGATGGCCCTCTCGGCGGAGGAGATCCTGGAAGAGCTGAGCCTGTGCGCGGCCCCCGTGCCCGACCGGCAGGAGCCGCCCCTGACCGAGACCCAGCGGAAGGTGCTGGCCTGCGCCGGCTCCGAGCCCAAAAGTTTGGAAGAGCTGGCCGCCGCCTGCGGGATGCAGGCCGCGGCTCTGGCGGCCGTATTGATGGGGCTGGAGCTGGCCGGCCGGATCAAGGCCCTGCCGGGCCAGCGGTATATTCTGCTCTGAAACGGCAAACAACACCGGAAGGGCGCGCCCCATCCCACACGATGATAAGAAACGCCCCGCCCGCCCTGCGGGCCGGGGCAGACCGAGGTAAGTGCAAGAATGGCGAAACTGGTTATTGTGGAATCGCCCGCCAAGGCGAAGACCATTGGCAAATATCTGGGCAAGGATTACGAGGTGACGGCCAGCATGGGCCACATCCGGGACCTGCCCACCTCCCAGCTTGGCATTGATGTAGAGCACGGCTATACGCCCCAGTACATCAATATCAAAGGCAAGGAAAAACTCATCAAGGAGCTGAAGGCCAAGGCCAAAAAGGCCGACGGCGTCCTGCTGGCCACCGACCCGGACCGGGAAGGGGAGGCCATCAGCTGGCACCTGGCCAACCTTTTGGGCATCGACCCCGCCCAGCCCAACCGGGTCACCTTCGACGAGATCACCAAAAAGGGGGTCAAGGAGGGGATGGCCCATCCCCGCCCCATCAACGAGGACCTGTTCAACGCCCAGCAGGCCCGCCGTGTGCTGGATCGGCTGGTGGGCTACAAGCTGAGCCCCTTCCTGTGGCGGAAGATCCGCCGGGGCTTGTCGGCAGGCCGCGTCCAGAGCGTGGCCGTCCGCCTGATCGACGACCGGGAAAAGGAAATTGAAGCCTTTGTCCCCGAAGAATACTGGAACGTGGACGCCACCCTCAGCGCGGCGGGCAAAAAGTTCACCGCCCGCCTGTCCGCCGACGCATCGGGCAAAAAGCTGCTGCCCAGGACCGAGGCCGAGGCCCGGGCCATCGAGCAGGGCCTGGCGGGCGCCCAGTACACGGTGGGGGAGCTGCGGCGGGGCAAGCGGACCAAACAGCCCACCCCCGCTTTCATCACCAGCACCCTGCAGCAGGAGGCGTCGCGGCGGCTGGGCTTTACCGCCACCCGCACCATGCGGGCCGCCCAGACCCTTTACGAGGGCGTGGACATCGCCGGCCACGGCACCGTGGGCCTGATCACCTATATGCGTACCGACAGCCTGCGCATCTCGGACGAGGCGGTGGCCGCGGCCAGGGAATATATTGCGGGGGCTTACGGGGAACAGTATATCTGCCCCCATAAGCGCACCTGGAAGACCAAAAGCGCCACCGCCGCCCAGGACGCCCACGAGGCCATCCGGCCGTCCATGCCCGCCCTGACCCCCGACGAGGTGGACAAGAGCATCTCGGGCGACACCGCCAAACTGTACCGGATAATCTGGAGCCGCTTTATGGCCAGCCAGATGGCCGACTGCCAGATGGACACCGTCTCGGTCACCGTCTGCGCGGCGGACTACCGGTTCAAGGCCAGCGGCTTCACCGTCACCTTCGACGGCTTCACCGCCCTGTACGAGGAAGCGGTGGAGGACAAAGAGAAAAAGGAGACCGCCCTGCCTCCCCTGGAGCAGGGGCAGGTGCTGGGCCTGGTGCAGCTCAAGAGCGAGCAGAAGTTCACCCAGCCCCCCGCCCGCTACACCGAGGCCTCCCTCATCAAGGCCCTGGAAGAAAACGGCATCGGCCGGCCCTCCACCTACGCGCCCATCATCACCACCATCATCGACCGGGGCTATGTGGAGCGGGACCAGAAAAAGCTCAAGCCCACCCCCCTGGGCCGCACGGTGGACAGCCTGATGCTGGAGCAGTTCCCCCGGATCGTGGACGTGGACTTTTCCGCCCAAATGGAAAAGAACCTGGACAAGATCGAGAGCGGCAAGGCCGACTGGCGCCAGACCATCGACGGCTTTTACAAGGACTTTGACGCCAGCCTGCAGGCCGCCGAAAAGAACATGGAGGGCAAAAAGGTCAAGGTGCCCGACGAGCCTTCCAGCGAGGTGTGCCCGTTGTGCGGCCGGCCCATGGTCATCAAGGTGGGCAAGTACGGCAAGTTCCTGGCCTGCAGCGGCTTCCCCGAGTGCCGGGGCACCAAGCGCCTGGTCAAGGACACCGGCGGCATCTGCCCCAAGTGCGGCCAGGGCCGCATGCTGGAGCGCAAGAGCACCCGGGGCCGCATCTACTACGCCTGCGAGCGCTACCCCGACTGCGACTTTATGACCTGGGACGTGCCGGTGCCCACCAAGTGCGAAAAATGCGGCGCCACCCTGTTCCGCCACGGGTCCAAGCTGTACTGCGCCCGGGAGGGCTGCGGCTTCGAGATGCCGGTGCCCAAGGGCTGAGCCCCCCGCAAGTTGAAACGAAACGAGGATACCACATTGCACATCAAGATCATCGGGGCGGGCCTGGCCGGATGCGAGGCCGCCCTCTGGCTGGCGGGGCAGGGGGTGCAGGTCACCCTGTACGAGCAGAAGCCCATCCATTTTTCCCCCGCCCACAAGAGCGCCGGCTTTGCCGAGCTGATCTGCTCCAACAGCCTCAAGGCCGAGCGGCTGGACTCTGCCTCCGGCCTGCTGAAGGAGGAGATGCGCCGGATGGGCTCCAGCCTGCTGCCCGCCGCCGAGGCGGTCCGGGTGGCCGCCGGCGGGGCCCTGGCGGTGGACCGGGACGCCTTCAGCGCGCGGGTCACCGCTTTGGTGGAGGCCCACCCCAACATCACCGTCCGCCGGGAAGAGGCCGTTGCCATCGACGAGGCCGAGCCGGTGCTGATCGCCACCGGTCCCCTGACCGAGGGGGCCCTGGCCGACGCCATCGCCCGGCTGACCGGGGACAGCCGCCTGCACTTTTACGACGCGGTGGCCCCCATCGTCACCGCCGCGAGCCTGGACTACGGCAAGGTGTTCGCGGCGTCCCGCTACGGCCGGGGGGAGGCGGACTATTTGAACAGCCCCTTCAACAAGGCGGAGTACGAGGCCTTCCACGCGGCCCTGGTGGCCGCCGAGCGGGCCCCCCTCCACGCGTTCGACAAGGAGGCCCGGGCCGCCCCCGATCCCGACGCCGTGGGCAAAAAGGCCGACGCCGTCACCGTCTACGAGGGCTGCATGCCCATCGAGATCATGGCCGCCCGGGGGGCCGACACCATGCGCTACGGTCCCCTGCGCCCGGTGGGCCTCACCGACCCACGCACCGGCCACCGCCCCTGGGCCAACGTCCAGCTGCGGGCCGAAAACCGGGAGCGCACCCTGTACAACATCGTAGGCTTCCAGACCAACCTCAAGTGGGGGGAGCAGAAGCGGGTGTTCTCCATGATCCCCGGGCTGGAGCAGGCCGAGTTCGTCCGCTACGGGGTGATGCACCGCAACACCTTTTTGGACGCGCCCCGGGTGCTGACCCCCGGGCTGTACCTGAAGGCGCACCCCAACGTGTTCTTTGCCGGGCAGATCACCGGCTTCGAGGGCTATATGGAGAGCGCGGCCTCCGGCCTGCTGGCCGCCCGCAGCCTGTATGCCCGCCTGACCGGCAGGCCCTACACGCCGCCCCCGCCCGACACCATGTGCGGGGCCCTGATGCAGTACCTGACGGCGGAAAACAAGCATTTTCAGCCCATGGGGGCCAATATGGGCATCCTGCCCCCTCTGGCCGACCGGCCCCGGGACAAGCGGCTGCGCTACATGGCCCAGGCCGAGCGGGCGGTGGCCAGCTTCCAGCGATGGCTGGACGAACAGAACCAGGCCGTCTAGCACGGCAGAAAGGAAGAGAGTATGAAAATCATTCTGGATCTGATGGGCGGCGACAACGCCCCCCTGGCCCCGCTGGAAGGGGCCGCACAGGCCGTCAAGGAGTACGGCGTCCAGGTCGTGGGCCTGGGCAGCGAGGCGCTGATCCGCAAGACGGCGGCGGACAACCACATCTCCCTCGAGGGCATCGAGCTGGTCAACTGCACCGAGAACATCGAGATGTGCGACGAGCCGGCCCGCGCCGTCCGCCAGAAGAAGGACTCCACCATCGTGGTGGGCCTGAATATGCTCAAGGACGGCAAGGGCGACGCCTTTGTCTCGGCCGGCAGCACCGGCGCCCTCCATGTGGGCACCAGCCTGATCGTCCGGGCCCTGCGGGGCATCAAGCGCCCCGCCCTGGCCACCATGATCCCCGCCCAGAAAGGCGCCTACCTGCTGCTGGACGCCGGCGCCAACGTGGAGTGCCGGGTGGATATGCTGGAGGCTTTTGCCGTCATGGGCACCTGCTATATGCAGCGGGTGGAAGGCCGCAAGGACCCCTCCTGCGCCCTGGTCAACAACGGCGCGGAAGAGTCCAAGGGCACCCCGTTGCTGCGGGAGGCCCACCAGAAGCTCAAGACCACCCCGGGCATCCGCTTTGTGGGCAACGTAGAGCCCCGGGACATCCCCTCCGGCAACGTGGACGTGGTGGTCTGCGACGGCTTTACCGGCAACGTGGTGCTCAAGCTGACCGAGGGCATGGCCAAGATGATCATGGGCATGGTCAAGGGCGCCTTCTATTCCAGCACCACCGGCAAGCTGGCCGGCCTGATGATGAAGGGCAAGGTGGCCGAGCTGAAAAAGCAGATGGACAGCGAGGAGTACGGCGGCGCGCCCTTCCTGGGGGCGCGGCAGCCGGTCATCAAGGCCCACGGCTCGTCCAAGGCCAAGGCCATCAAGAACGCCATCCGCCAGGCAAAGATCTGCGTGGAAAACGACCTGTGCGGCACTATGCAGGCTGCCCTGGACGATGTGGCCGCCGCCAACGCCGCCGCGGCCCAAGCCAACCAAACCGAAAACTGACCTGAAAGGAGGGCATAGCATCCATGGCGCATCCGCTTGAAAAGATCATCGGCTACACCTTCAAGGACCCTGGCCTGCTGGCCACGGCCCTGACCCACACCAGCTATGCCAACGAGAGCCGCGTCCCGGTGGCCCACAACGAACGGCTGGAGTTCCTGGGCGACAGCGTGCTGCAGATCGTCTCGGCCGACTACCTGTTCCACGCCTACGCCGACCGCCCGGAGGGGGACCTGACCCGCATCCGGTCCAGCCTGGTCAGCGAGGGGGCGCTGTTCCAGTTCGCCCAGGAGATCCACCTGGGGGACTACCTCCGCCTGGGCAAGGGGGAGGAGCGCTGCGGCGGCCGGGAGCGGCCCAGCGTGGTCTCGGACGCCTTCGAGGCCCTCATCGCCGCCCTCTACCTGGACGGCGGGATGGAGGTGGCCCGGAAGTTCATCCTGCCCTTCATCACCGAGGGCAAGCACGCCGAGGCCGACTACAAGACCCGCCTGCAGGAGATCGTCCAGCAGAACCCCGAGGAGCGCCTCAGCTACGTGGTGGAAAAGGAGACCGGCCCTGACCACGACAAGCACTTTGTGGTGGCGGTCCGCTTCAACTCCGACTGTGTGGCCCGGGGCGAGGGGCGCAGCAAAAAGGCGGCGGAACAGCACGCCGCGCGGGAGGCCCTCAAGCTGCTGGGCGTCCTGGGGGACGCCTGACCGATGGTATTGAAGGAACTGGAGATCCAGGGCTTCAAGAGTTTTCCCGACAAGGTCAGGATCACGTTCGGCCGGGGCGTCACCGGGGTGGTGGGGCCCAACGGCTCGGGCAAAAGCAACCTTTCCGACGCCATCCGCTGGGTGCTGGGGGAGACCAGCAGCCGCCAGCTGCGCAGCGCCGGCAAAATGGAGGACGTCATCTTCGGCGGCACCCGGCGGCGGGGGGCCATGGGGTATGCGTCGGTCCGGCTGACGCTGGACAACACCGACCACACCCTGGACCTGGACGCGCCGGAGGTCACCATCGGGCGGCGGTATTACCGCTCGGGGGACAGCGAATACACCATCAACGGCCAGGCCTGCCGGCTGAAGGACGTCTACGAGCTGCTGCTGGACACCGGCATCGGCCGGGACGGCTATTCCATCATCGGGCAGGGCCGCATCGCCGAGATCGTGGCCGCCAAGGGCAGCGAGCGGCGGGAGATCTTTGAAGAAGCCTGCGGCATCGCCAAGTACCGCTACCGCCGCACCGAGGCCGAGCACAGCCTCGCCGCCGCCCAGGAGAACCTGGAGCGGCTGCGGGACATCCTGGGCGAGCTGGAAAGCCGGGTGGGCCCCCTGGCCCGGGAGGCCGAAAAGGCCAAAGCCTACCTGGAGCTGGCCAGCCGCCGCAAAGGGCTGGAGGTCACCCTCTGGGTGGAGAGCATCCGCGCGGCCCGGGCCGCCATGCAGCAGCTGCAGCGGGACTACGAGACGGCCCAGGCGGCCTTTGAGCGCTGGGACAGCCAGGACAAGGCGTCCCAGCAGGAGGCTGAGGAGATCCGTATGCAGGCGCAGCGCCTCACCGTGGAGATCGAGCGCCTGAATGGGGATATCCGCAGTATCACCGAGCAGATCAGCGGCAGCGACAGCCGGATCGCCGTGCTGGAAAACGACCGGGTCCACGCCCGCCAGAGCGCCGAAAGCCTGCGGGCCGAGCTGGCCGCGGGCCAGACCGGCCGGGAGGCGGCCGCCGCCGGGCTGGAGCGCCAGAAGGACGAAGCCCGGGAGCTGGACCGCAAGGCCGAGACCCTGGCGGCAGAGGCCGGCGAGCTGGAGCAGCAGCTGGCCGGGCTGCAAAGCCGCACCGACGCAGCCAGCGCCCGGCAGGCCGCGCTGCGGGCCCGCCTGGCGGACGTGACCGGCCGGGAGACCGCCGCCCGGGTGGAGGAGGCCGCGGCCCGCGCCGCCGCCGAGTCGGCCCGGGGCCGCCTGCCCGAAGCCCAGGCCGCCGCCCGGGCCGAGCAGGACCGCCTGGCCGGGCTGCAGGAGAACCTTGCGGACACGGGCAAATACCTGGACATGCTGGCGGGCAGCGAAAAGCAGCTGGCCAACGTCCGGGCGGGGCTGGCCCTCAAGCTGAACAGCCGCAAAAAGGCCCTGGCCGCCGCCTCGGAGGCCGAGCAGGAGCTGGCCCGCGCCCGGGACGCCGCCGCCCAGCGGCTGAACGTGCTGCAGGAGCTGGAAAAGAACATGGAGGGCTATCAGCACTCGGTGCGGGCGGTGATGCAGGCGGCCGCCGGCGGGCGGCTGCAGGGCGTCGTCGGCCCGGTGTCCTCCATTTTGACGGTGGAGGCCGGGTGCGAGCTGGCGGTGGAGACCGCCCTGGGCGCCGCCCTGCAGAACATCGTGGTGGAAAACGAGGCCGCCGCCAAGGCAGGCATCGCCCTGCTGCGCCGGGAAAACGCCGGCCGCGCCACCTTCCTGCCTCTGGACACGGTCCAGCCGGGGCTGTTCCGGGGCGAGCTGCCCCTGCAGGCCCGGCTGGCCAGCAGCCTGGTCCGGGCCGAGGAGCGGTATCAGAACATCGTCTCCTACCTTCTGGGCCGGATCGTGGTGGTGGAGGACATCCACGCCGCCGCCCGGGTGGCCCGGGAGCTGCACTACCGCAACCGGGTGGTCACCATGGACGGCCAGGTGGTCAACGCCGGGGGCAGCTTCACCGGCGGCAGCGTCCAGCGGTCGGCAGGCCTGTTCACCCGCCGGCAGGAGATCCGGGAGCTGCAGGACAAGATCGCGGGCCTGGCCCGGGACTGTACCGCCGCCCGGCTGCGCACCGCCCAGTGCAAGAGCCAGGCCGACGCCGTGGCCGCCGAGCTGACCGCCGCCGAAGGCGAGGAGCGCACCGCCGCCGGCGACCGCGTCCGGGCCGAAGCCGAGGGCAAGCGCCTGGAGCAGGCGGTCCGCCAGGCGGAGGAAGCCGCCCGCCAGCGTTCCGCCGAGGCCGACGCCCTGGCCTCCGAAGCCGGGAGACAGGCCGAGGCCGCGGAAAAGGCGGCCGAGGCCCGGGCCGCCCTCGAGGCCGAGGCCGGCGCCCTGACCGCCGAGCTGGCCCGCCTGACCGAGGGCGGGGACAGCTTCGCTGCCCGTCAGGCCGAGCTGGCCGACGCGCTGGCCCAAAAACGGATGGACCAGCTGGCCTGCCAAAAGGACGCCGAGCTCTGCCGCAGCCGCATCGCGGACTGGGAGCAGCGCCTGGCCGACGCCGGCGCCCATCAGGACAGCCTGGCCGCCGCCATCCGCGACCTGGAGGCCAGGGACGGGGAGATCCTCCGGGCCATCCAGGAAGTGAAGGACCAGACCCGGCGCAGCCGCGACGCCGTCCGGGAAAAGGAGGCGGCCATCCAGGCCGCCGCCGGCCGCCGGATGGAGCGGCAGGCCGCCGAGACCAAAGCCCAGGCCGCCGCCCGCGCCGCCGCCGAAAACCGGGAGGACGCCAGCCGGGAAATGGCCCGCCTGTCGGAGCGCAAAAGCGCCGCCGAAGGGGAGTACGACCAGCTGGCCGCCAAACTCTGGGACGAATACCAGCTGACCCCCACCGAGGCCGCCAAATTCTGCGTGGAATACGCCAGCTTGGCCGCCCTGCGGGCCCAGGTGGCCGAGGTGCGCAGCAAGATGCGGGCCCTGGGCAGCGTCAACGTGGGGGCCGTGGAGGAATACCAGGAGGTCCGCGGCCGCTACGAGAGCCTCAAGGCCCAGGTAGAGGACGTGGAGGAGAGCCGGGACCGGCTGGTCCGGATGATCGGCGAGCTGAACGGCCAGATGCGGGACATCTTCCGCCGGAACTTCGCCGCCATCAACGGCCACTTCGGCCGGGTCTTTGCCGAGCTGTTCGGCGGGGGCGAGGCCTCCCTCGCCCTCGAGGACGAAAACGACGTGCTGAACAGCGGCATCGAGATCCGGGTCAGCCCCCCGGGCAAGGTCATCAAGAACCTGGAGGCCCTCTCGGGCGGGGAGCGCGCCCTCGTGGCCATCAGCATCTATTTCGCCATCCTGGCGGTCAACCCCTCGCCCTTCTGCATCCTGGACGAGATCGAGGCCGCCCTGGACGACGCCAACGTGGTCCGCTTTGCCCAGTATCTGCGGCGGATCAGCGGCAAGACCCAATTCATCGTCATCACCCACCGCCGCGGCACCATGGAGGCCGCCGACATCCTCTACGGCGTGACCATGCAGGAGGACGGCATCTCCAAACTGCTCCGGCTGGACCTGGAGCAGGTGGACGCGACGCTGGTGTCCTGACTTTACATCAACGGAAAAGAACAGCAGGAGGTTTGCCCCTATGGGTCTGTTCGGAAGAAAAAACAAGGAAAAAATGGAAAACGGCCTCAAGAAGACCCGCACCGGCTTCTGGGGCAACATCGTCAATGCCCTGACCGGGGCCGAGATCACCGACGATCTCTACGACGATCTGGAAGAGCAGCTGATCCTGGCCGACGTGGGGGCGGATGTGGCCCTCCGCCTGGTGGAGCGGCTGCGGGAAGCAGTCAAGGCCCAGCATCTGCGCACCGGCGACCAGGCCATGGACGCCCTGCGGGAGATCCTGCGGGAGGAGATGGAGCCGGCAGGGGAGATGGACCTGTCCGGCCGGCCCGCCGTCATCCTGGTCATCGGGGTCAACGGGGTGGGCAAGACCACCAGCATCGCCAAGCTGGCCCACTATTACCGGGAGCAGGGCCGCCGGGTCATGCTGGCCGCGGGCGACACCTTCCGGGCCGCCGCCAGCGAGCAGCTGGACATCTGGGCCGGCCGGGCGGGGGTGCCCATCGTCAAGGCGGGCGAGGGGGCCGACCCCGCGGCGGTCATCTTCGACACCGTCAAATCGGCCGAGGCGCGGGGCTATGATATGGTCATCGCGGACACCGCCGGCCGCCTGCACAACAAGGCCAACCTGATGGCCGAGCTGTCCAAGATCAGCCGCAGCGTCCGCAAGGCCGCCCCGGAGGCCAGCCTCGAAACGCTGCTGGTGCTGGACGCCATCACCGGCCAGAACGCCATCAGCCAGGCCCGCGAGTTCTGCAAGGCCGCCGACGCCAGCGGCGTCATCCTGACCAAGCTGGACGGCACCGCCAAGGGCGGCTGCGTGGTGGCGGTCAAGCAGCGGCTGGGCCTGCCGGTGCGGTTCATCGGGGTGGGGGAGGCCATCGACGACCTGCTGCCCTTTGACGCGGCAGGCTTTGTGGAAGAGCTGCTGCCCCGCAAATGGAGGAGCTGACCATGAAGATCTGTGCTGCCACCGGCAACTCCGGCAAGCTCAAAGAGCTGCGCCGCATTCTGGAAAAGCAGGGCCACCAGGTGCTCAGCCAAAACGAGCTGGGCCTGGACCTGGACCCCGAGGAGACCGGCGCCACCTTTGCCGAAAACGCGGCCATCAAGGCGGCGGCCTTTGCGGCGGCCAGCGGCCTGCCCACCGTCGCCGACGACTCGGGCCTGTGCGTGGACGCCCTGGACGGCGCGCCGGGGGTCTACAGCGCCCGCTACTGCGGCCGCCACGGGGACGACGAGGCCAACAACGACAAGCTGCTGGAAGCGATGCGAGAGGTCCCGGCGGGCCGCCGGGGGGCCAGGTTCGTCTCGGCGGTCTGCCTGATGCTGCCGGGCGGCGCGTCCCTCACCTGCATGGGGGAGTGCCCCGGCCGGGTGGCCTTTGCGCGGCTGCCCGGGGCCTACGGCTTCGGGTACGACCCGCTGTTCATCCCCGACGAGCGGGGGGTGGAGGGGGGCGGCAAGCGCCCCAACACCGAGGGGGCCAGCTACGCCCAGCTGACCCCGGCGGAAAAAGACGCCATCAGCCACCGCGGCCGTGCCCTGGAAGCGCTGGAAGCCGGGCTGGACGCTTTTTTGAAACAAAACAACGTTAAGTAATACGGGAGAAACATATGCTTACTAGTAAACAGCGCGCCATCCTGCGCGGCAAGGCCAACACCATGGACCCGGTCTTCCAGATCGGCAAGGGGGAGATCGACCAGCCCCTGATCGACGCGGTGAAAAACTGCCTCGACGCCCGGGAGCTGATCAAGCTGAAAGTGCTGGAGACCAGCATGTACAACGCCCGGGAGGCGTCGGTCCTGCTGGCCGAGGCCACCGGGGCGGACTGCGTGCAGGTGATCGGCTCCAAGTTCGTGCTGTACCTGCAAAAAAAGAAGGACAGCGCCTACGCTGACCTGCTGAAATGAAAGTGCTGCTCTACGGCGGCACCTTCGACCCGCCCCACAACGGCCACCTGAACAACCTCCGGGCCGCGGCGGGCCGGGTCCTGCCCGACCTGGCGGTGGTGATGCCGGCGGGCGTGCCGCCCCACAAGGCCGCCAGCGCCACCCCCGCCGCCCTCCGGCTGGAGATGTGCCGCTGCTTTGCCGGGCTGCAGGGCCTGCCCGGCCTGCCCCGGGTGACCGTCAGCGACTGGGAGATCCGGCAGGCGGCCCAGGGCCGGCGCAACTACACCGTCCTCACCCTGGAGATGCTGGCCCGGGCCTGGCCCGGCGCCACCCTGTACCTGACGGTGGGCAGCGATATGCTGGAGACCTTCCGGGAGTGGTACCGCTGGCAGGACATCCTGCGGCTGGCGCGGCTGGTGGTGGTCAGCCGCCGGATCGGGGACGACGGCGCCCTCCATGAGGCCGCCCGCAGCCTGGACCCGGCGGGCAGCCATATCCTGCTGGCCCCGGTGGAAGCGCTGCCCATGGCCAGCAGCGAGCTGCGCCGCCGCCTGGCCGCCGGGCAGGACTGCGCCGCCGCCCTGCCGGAAAGCGTCCGCGCGGTGATCCGGCGGGAGGGGCTGTACGCCGCCCCCGAGCCGCCGGAGCAGCCCCGCCGCTGCATCCACCCGGACGCCTGCCCCTGAACCTGCAACGAAAGGAGACTTCCCTATGGACCTGAAGCAAGCAAAAGCCCTTGCCCGCAAGCGGCTGGGCGACAAGCGCTATCACCATACCCTGAACGTGGAAAAGATGGCCGTCAAGCTGGCCGGGCACTACGGCGCCGACCCGGACCAGGCCGCCCTGGCCGCCCTGCTCCACGACACCGCCAAGGAGATGCCCACCGCCGAGCAGCTGGCCCTGCTGCGGGCCCATCCCGACCTGGCCGGGGACACCGAGAACCGACCCACCCCCATCTGGCACGGTGTGTGCGCGGCCATCCTGGCCCGGACCGAGTGGGGCGTCACCGACGAGGCCGTCCTTTCGGCGGTGGCCTGCCACACGGCGGGCAAGCCGGGGATGACCCTGCTGGACAAGATCCTGTTCCTGGCCGACATGACCAGCGCCGAGCGGGATTTTGACGGGGTGGAGTCCCTCCGCAGGTTGGCTTTTGAGGACATCGACCGGGCCATGCTGGCGGCGCTGAACGAGTCGGTCTCCTTCGTCAAGCACGGGGGCAAGCCCCTGGACCCCATGTCCGCCGCCGCCCGGGACGATTTTGCCCGGCTGCTGGCCGCCCGGGAGGGCAGATAAGCGCGGCCTCCCGTGAAGGTTTCGTAAAACGGGGGGCAGGTTGTTGCAGATTCTGCCCGAGAATGCTATACTGTTACAAGCACTGTTTTTTTGGACCGCATACCAACAGACGGCCTGCCGCCGGCAGGCCCTTGAAGGAGATATGACTATGAGTGGAACGCCCCGCCGCATCAATACAGACCGTTCACTGGGTACGCCGTCGGCAGGGGGCGGGGCAGAGGGCGGGGTTCCGCCCAAGGCGCCACCTCCGCCGCCCAGCGGCCCGGCCCCCCAGGAGGATGACGGCCAGAGCTTTTTCCGGCCTGCCGCCGGCGAGGCCGAGCCCCCGGCGCCACCCCGCCGCACTGAGCCCGACCCCGGCCGGGGCGGCCCGGGCCGGGAACCGCCCCGCCACAGCTCGGGCGGCGGGCGGCGGAAAAAGCGCCGCCGCTCTCCCCTGTGGCTGCCCCTGGCCATCGTACTGGGATGCATGGCCCTGGTGGGCTGCGGGGTGATCTACGCCGTCCAATACGTCAACCGGGTCCAGGAGAGCATCCGCCCCGACTCCACCGCCCCCTCCATCGTGGAGGAGATCCAGACCCTGGAGGAGTACAAGGGGGATGTGGTGAACATCCTGGTCTGCGGCATCGACTACGAGGAGGGCCGCGCCTACGGCGACGGCTCCAACGACGGCATGACGGACATGATCCTTTACTGCCAGTTCGACATCAAGGGCGGGGCGCTGCGGATGCTGCAGATCCCCCGCAACACCCTGGTGACTACCTCGAACCGCACCATCACCCTGTCCAGCGGCAAGACCTACAAGGCCTCCAACTACCAGATCAACTCGGTGGCCCTGTCCAACGGGGGCAGCATCGCCGCCCTGGCCGAGGTCATCTACGACCAGTATAAGCTGCCGGTGGACTACTACGTCACCATCAACATGGAGGCCCTCACCGAGGTGGTGGACAATTTTGGCGGCATCGAGGTGTATATCCCCCACGACATGGAGTACAACGGCAGTTTCCTGGCCAAGGGCTACCGCAACCTGGACGGCGCTTCGGCCGAGTTCTTTGTCCGCAACCGCCACGGCCAGGGCTACGAGAACGCCGACATCGACCGGCTGAACATGCAGCGGTATTTCTACGCCGCCCTGTTCAAGCGGGCCCGCTCCATGGGCATCCAGGACATCCTCAACCAGATGCCCATCATCTTCAACAACTATATCCAGACGGATATGGACCTGGTCACCCTGGGCAAGCTGGCGGTGTCCTTCATGCGGATCGACAGCGCCAATATCATGATCGCCCAGACCCCCGTCTTTTCGGGCGGGGTGCCCTTCGTGGGCGCCACCGACAGCTTTGCAGGCTACTCCTGCGTGGTGCCGGACGCCGGCTCCATCGCCGAGCTGCTGAACACGTATTTCCGCACCTACACCGGCCCGGTGAGCGAAGAAGAGCTCAACCTCGTCACCGACGACTGGCCCCACGGGTCGGTGTCCACCAGCGCCAACATCCAGTTTGTGGGCCAGCTGGATAAGGAATCGGACGACGCCATCCTGCAGGGAGACACCGACGTGCAGGGCGCCGTGACCACCGACGGCCAGCCCGCCGGCGGCCAGAACGCCGCACAGTGACAGGGGGCCAGAGCCCCCTGCATCAAAATACAAAAGAAAGGGAACCTATGGAAAATCTGAACGACAGCAAGACCTTGGCCATCCGCATCGCAAAGATCCTGGACAAGAAAAAAGCCCAGCAGCTCCGGGTGCTGAAGGTGCAGGACCTGACCGTCCTGACCGATTACTTCGTCATCGCGTCGGGCACGTCCACCACCCAGGTGGCGTCTTTGGCCGACGAGGTGCAGTTCCAGCTTTCGCAGGAGGGGATCGAGCCCTACCACACCGAGGGCTTCGACTCCAAGAACTGGATCCTGCTGGATTATTCGGGGGTCATCGTGCACGTCTTTGTGCCGGGCACCCGCACCTATTACGACCTGGAGCACCTGTGGGCCGACGCCGAGACGGTGGACGTCTCGCCGTGGCTGGACGCCGGGGAGGACGCCGGGCAGTAAAGCCCTGCCGTGGGAAAGCAAACGGGCGCGTCCGGCCGCTCCTGTGGGGCCGGCTGGATATACCCTAAGGAAAAAAACGGGAGCTGATTACGAGATGAAGTATGATTACAAGGCCGTGGAGGCCAAGTGGCAGAAGGTCTGGGAGGACGAAAAGACCTTCCACGCCGAGATCGACCATTCCAAACCCAAGTTCTATGCCCTGGTGGAGTTCCCCTATCCGTCGGCCGCCGGGCTGCACGTGGGCCACCCCCGCAGCTACACCGCCCTGGACGTGGTGGCCCGCCGCCGCCGCCAGTGCGGATACAACGTGCTGTACCCCATGGGCTGGGATGCCTTCGGCCTGCCCACCGAGAACTACGCCATGAAGAACCACATCCACCCGGCCATCGTGACCAAAAAGAATGTGGACCGCTTCCGCGCGCAGCTCAAGAGCCTGGGCTTCTCCTTCGACTGGGACCGGGAGGTCAACACCACCGACCCCGAATACTACAAGTGGACCCAGTGGATCTTCCTCCAGCTGTACAAGCACGGCCTGGCCTATAAAAAAGAGATGAACGTCAACTGGTGCACCGGCTGCAAGTGCGTCCTGGCCAACGAAGAGGTGGTCAACGGCGTCTGCGAGCGGTGCGGCAGCGAGGTGGTCCACCGGGTCAAGAGCCAGTGGATGCTGAAGATCACCGACTACGCCGACAAGCTGATCGACGGGCTGGACGGCCTGGACTTCATCGACCGGGTGGTCACCCAGCAGAAGAACTGGATCGGCCGCAGCTACGGCGCCGAGATCGACTTCGGCACCACCGCCGGCGACAAGCTGACCGTGTACACCACCCGGTGCGACACCCTGTTCGGCGCCACCTACATGGTCCTCTCGCCCGAAAACGCCCAGCTGGCCCGCTGGATGGAGGCGGGCCTGCTCCGGAACGCCGATGAGGTCAAGGCCTACCAGGCCGAGGCCGCCCGCAAGAGCGACTTTGAGCGCACCGAGATCAACAAGGAAAAGACCGGCGTCCGGCTGGACGGCGTCCAGGGCATCAACCCGGTCAACGGGCAGGAGATCCCCATCTTCATCTCGGACTACGTCCTGGCCAGCTACGGCACCGGCGCCATCATGGCGGTGCCCGCCCACGACAGCCGCGACTGGGAGTTTGCCAAAAAGTTCGGCCTGCCCATCGTGGAGGTGGTCAAGGGCAAGACCCCGTCCGACCTGGACAAGGAGGCCTTCACCGATGTGGCCACCGGCACCCTGGTCAACTCCGGCTTCCTGGACGGCCTGCCCGTCCACGACGCCCAGGAAAAGATGATCGCCTGGCTGGAAGAAAACGGCAGGGGCCACCGCAAGGTCAACTACAAGCTGCGGGACTGGGTGTTCAGCCGCCAGCGCTACTGGGGCGAGCCCATCCCCATGGTCAAGTGCGAGAAGTGCGGCTGGCAGCCCCTGCCCGAGAGCAGCCTGCCCCTCACCCTGCCCGACATCGTGGACTTTGAGCCCGGCCCCGACGGCGAGAGCCCCCTGGCCCGCCACACCGACTGGGTCAAGACCACCTGCCCCTGCTGCGGCGGCCCCGCCGTGCGGGAGACCGACACCATGCCCCAGTGGGCGGGTTCGTCCTGGTACTTCCTGCGGTATATGGACCCCCACAACCAGGACGCCATCGCCTCCAAGGAGGCGCTGGAATACTGGTCCCCGGTGGACTGGTACAACGGCGGCATGGAGCACACCACCCTGCACCTGCTGTACAGCCGCTTCTGGCATAAGTTCCTGTACGACATCGGGGTGGTGCCCACCGCCGAGCCCTACCAGAAGCGTACCTCTCACGGCATGATCCTGGGCCTGAACCCCCACAACTTCGCAAACCTGCCCGCCGAGGAGCAGAAGAAGCTGCTGGAGGAGTACGGCAGCCAGAAGGCCGCCGAAAAGGCCCTGGAGGAAAAGTACGGCGAAATGGCCCGCCACCCGGTGGTCAAGATGTCCAAGAGCCTGGGCAACGTGGTCAACCCGGACGACGTGGTGGACGCCTACGGCGCCGACACCATGCGCCTGTACGAGATGTTCATGGGCGATTTCGAGCAGGCCGCGCCCTGGCAGACTTCGGCCATCGCGGGCTGCAACCGCTTCCTGGACCGGGTCTGGGGCCTGTCCGAGAAGCTGGTGGAGGGGGAGGGCTACCGCCCCGCCCTCGAGACCCTGATGCACCAGACCATCAAGAAAGTGGGCTCGGACATCGAGGGCCTGAAGATGAACACCGCCATCGCCCAGCTGATGACCCTGGTCAACGCCCTGTACGACAACGGCGGCGCCACCCGGGCCGAGTATGAGACCCTGGTCCAGCTGCTGAACCCCTTTGCCCCCCACATGACCGAGGAGCTGTGGGAGAAGCTGGGCCATACCCACGCCCAGCAGCTGGCCTACTACCCCTGGCCCAGCTACGACGAGGCCAAGTGCGTCGAGGCTACGGTGGAGATCGCGGTGCAGGTCAACGGCAAGGTGAAAGCCCGCCTGACCGTCCCCGCCGACATCACGGCGGAGGACGCCATCGCCGCCGCCAAGGCCGAGCCCGCCGTGGCCGCCGCCCTGGAGGGCAAGACCCTGGTCAAGGAGATCTACGTCAAGGGCCGCCTGGTCAACCTGGCCGCCAAGGGCTGAAGCGTCCGGCAGGGGTTTTCATGAATTGTTCAGAAAGTGGGACGGAAAAACTTCTGCAAAAAGGTTGACGGGAAAGCGAAAATGCGCTATACTGTCTCTGTTAGTTACCATGTAACAACGAAATTCCCGCCTCACGGTCCAAGGGAGGGATAAGATGTCGGAAATTCGTGTTAAAGAGGGCGAGTCGCTGGAAAGCGCACTGCGTCGCTTTAAGCGGAGCACCGCCCGCAGCGGCGTGCTCGCAGAGGTTCGTAAGCGCGAGGCTTACGAGAAGCCCTCTGTCAAGCGCAAGAAGAAGTCTGAAGCGGCCCGCAAGCGCAAGTACAAGTAACAAAAGTCTTGCCCACGGTCTTGATTGACCGCTGCGTTGCTAACGCCGATGTGGGAGAACCCTGTTGCGGGGTTCTCCCATTTTTGTTGAGCACCCTGCCAAAGGAGACCCCGCGATGCTGATTACCCCCGAGTATGTGTTCCAGGATGTGACCCACATCACCCCGGCTTTTCTGGCCGGGAAAGGGATCACCGCCCTGGTGCTGGACATCGACAATACCCTGACCGACGACGGCAGCCAGCAGCTGCCCCGGGAGGTGGCCGCCTGGCTGCAGGCCATGCGCGCCGCCGGCGTCCGGCTGACCATCGTGTCCAACGGCACCCCCCGGCGGGTGGCCCCCTTTGCCCGGAAGCTGGGGCTGGACTACGTCTGCTGGGCCGCCAAACCCCTGACCCCCGGCCTAATGGTGGCCCGGCGCCGCCTGGGGGTGGAAAAGCGCCGGATGGCCATGGTGGGGGACCAGCTCTACGCCGACCGGATGGCCGCGGCCCTCTACGGCATCCCCGCCCTGATGGTGGTGCCCCGGGGCCCCGACCGGGGCGCCCAGGTCCGGCTCAAGCGCAAATGGGAGCGCCGTTTCTGGCAGCGCTACTACGACCGGGGAGGGAAACTGCTGTGAAAGACGCCGCCCCGCGCTTTGGCCCTGCGGGCATCAGCGACAGCTTTGCCGCCCAGGGCTACAAGACCAGCCTGGACATCCCGGCTTACACCGCCGGGATGGGGCTGGACGCCTTCGAGTACCAGTGCGGGCACGGCGTCCGCCTGGCCGAAGGCAAAGCCCGGCAGATGGCCGCTCTCGCGGCGGAAAAGGGGATCGTGTTCAGCGTCCACGCCCCCTACTACATCAGCATGTCCAGCCTGGACGAAGAAAAACGCCTGGGCAGCATCCGCTACCTGCTCCAGAGCGCCCAGGTGTGCCGGGCGCTGGGGGGCCGGCGGATCATCTTCCATCCGGGCAGCTGCGGCAAACAGAGCCGGGCCGCCGCCCTGGACAAGGCGCTGGATACCCTGCGCCGGGGGGTGGAGGCCCTGGACGAGGCCGGCTACGGGGACATGACCCTTTGCCCCGAGACCCTGGGCAAGATCGGCCAGCTGGGCGATCTGGAAGAGGTGCTGGCCCTGTGCGGGGTGGACCGCCGGATCGTCCCCTGCATCGACTTTGGCCACCTGAACGCCCGCACCCTGGGGGGCATCCGCTCCCGGGCGGACTACGCCGCCATCCTGGACCGGATGGGGGAGGCCCTGGGGGACGACCGTGCCCGGACCTTCCACGTCCATTTTTCCCGGATCGAATTTTCGGCCGGGGGCGAAAAACGCCACTGGACCTTTGCCGACACCCAGTACGGCCCTGAGCCGGCCCCCCTGATGGAGCTGCTGGCCGAGCGGCGGCTTGCCCCTGTGGTGATCTGCGAGAGCGCCGGCACCCAGGCCGAGGACGCCCGCACCCTGGGCCAAATCTACCGCAGGGCGCTGCAAAAGGGCGTGTGAGCCCGGCTTTTTCCCTGTTTTTTGCCGAAACCCCTTGCCAAACAATGCGCAATTGGGTACAATATTCTTAGATATGCGTGAGCATGAGATACTAAATTGATGGAGGAATTCCTTATGATTTCTGCAGGCGAATTTCGCAATGGCGTGACCTTTGAGCAGGACGGCCAGGTTCTCCAGGTCGTTGAGTTCCAGCACGTCAAGCCCGGCAAGGGCGCGGCCTTTGTCCGCACCAAGACCAAGAACGTCATCACCGGCGCGGTCATCGAGACCAGCTACAACCCCACCGCCAAGTTCCCCCAGGCGTTCATCGAGCGCCGTGAGGTGACCTACAGCTATCAGGACGGCGACCTGTACCACTTCATGGACAACGAGACCTACGACGACATCCCGGTCAACGCCAGCGATGTGCCCGATAACTTCAAGTTCTGCAAGGAGAACGAGGTCTGCAAGCTGCTGAGCTACAAGGGCAAGGTGTTCAGTGTCGAGATCCCCAACTTCATCGAGCTGACCGTCACCGAGACCGAGCCGGGCATCCGCGGCAACACCGCCACCAACACCCTGAAGCCCGCCACCGTTGAGACCGGCGCCACCCTGCGTGTGCCCCTGTTCATCAACGAGGGCGACGTCATCCGCATCGATACCCGCACCGGCGAGTATATGGAGCGCGTCTGATTTTGACCCGAAGCCGGGCTTGCGGCCCAAGACCGCGGGTCCGGCCTTTTTGTTCACAGGGCGGCCGGGGCGCCCCGGCGGCCCCTGGATGGAGGGATAGCGTATGGAACTGATCGAAAAAGCTGCCTATCTGCAGGGCCTGATGGAAGGTCTGGGGCTGGATGAGTCCACCAGGGAGGGCAAGGTCCTCCACGCCATGAGCAGCCTGCTGGCCGAGATGGCCGCCAGCATCAAGGCGATGGAACAGGACATCACCCAGGCCGAAAGCCAGCTGGACGGCCTGCGCGAGGACGTGGAAGAGCTGCAGGCCGACTTCTACGAGGACGAGGACGACGCCGAGGCTCCCTGCTACGAGGTGGACTGCCCGAGCTGCGGCGAGACCGTCTATGTCACCGAGGAAGATCTGGACGCCGGCGAGGCGTTCTGCACCAACTGCGGCTGCACCTTTGAGGTGGCGCTGGACGACTCGGAAGAGGGCGTCGGCGAGGAAGCTGCCGGCGATGACGAGCAGGACGCCAGCTACGAGGTGACCTGCCCGGGCTGCGGCGCCGTGACCGTCCTGGACGAGGAGACCCTGCTGTCCGGCAAGGCCCGCTGCGCCGGCTGCGGCAAACCCCTGGAGATCGACCTGCCCGACGAGACCTGACGGCTGCGCGGCACCCCCTGCAACAACGCAAAAAGACCCCCGCATGGCGTTTGCCGTGCGGGGGCTTTGTCGTTTTACGGGCCGGATGGGCCCCGGCCGCATCCCGGCGGGATGGCCGGCCCGGGGCGGCTCAGTTCTTGGGGGCGGGGGCCTTCGCGGCGGTGATGGCCTTTTCCAGCCAGATGGAGCCGATGTCCAGGGCGTTGTACAGCCCGTGCCGGACCGACTGGCGGGCGGTGCGCTCCTTCATGGATTTGCTCAGATCGGTGGACAGAAGGGTGACCTGCACCTTGTCGGGCATTTCTGCGCCGTCCACAGGGGCGGTGGACAGGATCTGAAGGTATAAGACATAGGGGTCGGTCATCCAACCGTAGTACAGCTCGTTGTCCTTGCGGACGAGGGGCTTGCCTTTATAGGTCATTTTGGGTTTGTAAGACATTCCAAAGCCTCCCTTTGCATATTTTGAAGCCCGCTGCGCCGCCTGGGGCCGCGCGGCAGGGCTAGAATAGAAAACTCTTTACCAGTATAACATAAAAGAAAGAGTATTACAAATCAAAAAACTGTGAATGGATGGCGGGCGGCACGATACGGGCTGTTCCGGCGCCCCGTCAGAACGAAACCGCCCCGTACTTGCGGCTGTACGGGGCGGTCCATTGCGGTATTCGGTTTGGTATGAGGAGGAATCATGTGTTACAGGGGGCGGTTGCGGCCCCGCCGTTCCTGTGACTATAGGATACCAAAGATTTATACATAAACTGTTTTGATTCTATGAATCTTTTGTAAACTGTGCCCGGCGGTCATTCGGGGGCCTTCATGCTTTCCACCATGCTGATGCTGCGCACCTGGCGGCGCATCAGCCGGCAGACCACCACCGTGAACAGCAGGGTGAGGGCCACGCTGTACAGGAAGCTGGTGGGCTCCAGCATGCGGATGAACATCATCTGCTCCGACTCCACCGTGCGGATGACGAACTGGTGCATGGCCGCGCCGATGCCCAGGCCCAGCACCGCGCCGATGACGCTGAGCAGCTCGATCTCCCGGAAGATATAGCGGTAGACCTCTTTGTCGAAGAAGCCCAGCACCTTGATGGTGGCCAGCTCCTTTTTGCGCTCGCCGATGTTGACGCTGATCAGGTTGTACAGCACCACTGCGGCCAGGGCCGCCGCGCAGACGATGATGAGCAGCACCACATAGTTGATGCAGGTGATGGTGCTGTCGTACATGGCGGCGGTGTCGGCGGCAAAGGAGGTGCCGGACACATAGTTGCAGCCCAGCAGCACGGTGCTCAGGGTCTCGCGCTCGGTGTCGTTCTGGCAGGTGGTGCGGACGTAGACGGTGTTCCAGGCGGGGTCCGCCACCAGGCGCTGGAGGGTGTTCTCGGTGACGTAGAGGTAGGCGCCCAGGTAGTTCTGGGCCACGCCGGTGAGGGTCAGCTCCACACGGCTGCCGTCGGTGCCCTGCACCCAGATGCTGTCCCCGGCCGAGACGCCCAGCAGCTCGGCGGTCTTTTCGCTGAGGACCACGCTGCCGTCGATGAAGGGCAGCTCGCTGCCGGTGGGGCTGCGGAGGGTGAAGTACTCGGTCACCTTCTGGGGGCCGTCGGCGGCCACCAGGGTGACGCTGAGGTCGCTGGTGCTCTCGCGGCTGTCGTAGACCGAGACGGTGCGGGTGTAGAAGGCGCCCCAGCTCTCCACCTCGTCCCGGGCGGCCAGGGTGTCGGTCAGGCCGCCGTCCAGGTCCAGCGCCTTGTCGCTGGACAGGGAGACGGTCAGGTCGGCTTTCTGGATGGTGCCGTACTGGCGGGAGACGATCTCGACGATGGAATCCTGCAGGCCGAAGCCGATCAGCAGCAGGGCGGTGCAGCCGGCCACCCCCAGCACCGTCATATAGAAGCGCTTTTTATAGCGGAACATATTGCGGGCGGTGGTCTTTTGGGAAAAGCTCATCCGGCGCCACAGGGGGCGGACCCGCTCCAGGAAGATGCGCTTGCCGGCGGCGGGGGCCCGGGGCAGCAGGAGGGCGGCCGGCTTTTCCTTGAGGGAGACCCGGCAGGCGGCCAGGGTGGTCAGCCCGACCACGCCGATGCTGATGACCACGCTCAGGACGGCCAGCAGGGGATAGACCCGCAGCCGGAAGGTGGGCAGGTCGAACACGGTGGAGTAGGCCCACCAGATGACGGCGGGCACGCCGGCAAAGCCCAGCGCCATGCCGGCGGCACAGCCCAGCAGGCCGGCGGCGGTGCCGTAGACCATATATTTGGCGGTGATCTCGCTGTCGGTGTAGCCCAGGGCCTTGAAGGTGCCCATCTGGGTGCGGTTTTCTTCCACCATGCGGGTCATGGTGGTGCTGGCCACCAGGGCCGCCACCAGGAAGAAGAAGATGGGGAACACCCGGGCGATGGACTCGATGCGGTCGGCGTTCTGCTCATAGAACACGATGGAGACGATGCTGCCCCGGTCCAGGACATACCATTCGGCGGCGGCGATGTCGTCCACCTGCTCGGCGGCGTCGTTCAGCTGCTGGCGGGCGTCGGCCAGCTGCGCTTCGGCGCTGGCCTTCTCTTCCGCAAACTGGGCCGCGCCGTCGTTGTACTCGGCCCAGCCTTCGTCCAGCTGGGCGCGGGCGGCTTCCAGCTGGGCTTCGGCGGCGTCAAAGGCGGTAAACGCCTCGGCGTTGCCGGTGTTGAGGGCCAGCTGGCCTTCCAGCACCTGCAGCTTCATCTCGCGGAGGGCGGCCTCCGCCTCCGTCACCAGCTCTTCGTTGGACAGGTCGGGGGCGGAGATCAGTCCCTGGGCGTACATCTGCCGCTTGCCCTCGTCCAGCTGGGCCTGGTAGCCGGCCAGCTGGTTGTAGGTGGAGTCGTACAGGGCCTGGGCGCGGGCCAGCAGGTCCCGCAGCTCCACATAGTTGATGTCGTCGGGCTCGGCCTCTTCCAGGGCGGTCTCAGCGTTGTGGAGGATGTCCTCGGCGTAGCCCAGCATGGGGTCGGCCACCCCTTTCAGGGTCACCAGCTGTTTGATCTGCTCCAGCTGGGCCTCGAACTCCAGCACCTGGCGCTGGGCGTCCACCAGCTGGCTGGCGCCGCTGGCCATGTTGTCGGGCAGGGCTGCCTTCTGGGCCTCCAGCTGGGCCTTGCCGCTCTCGTATTCCGCCTCGCCCGCTTCCAGCTGGGCTTTGGCGTCGTTCAGCTGGGCCTCAGCTTCGGCCAGCTGGGCCTGGGCGTCGGCCTCCTGCCGGTCAAACTCGGCCCGGGCGTCGGCCAGCTGGCTTTCGGCGTCCGCGATCAGGCTTTCCCGGCGGGCTTCGGCCCGGAGGGGGGCGATCTCTTCCAGCCGGGCGGCCACGGCGTCCACCGCAGCCTGGTACTCGTCGGAGTAGTTGTCATAGGCGCCGGCGCCGGCTGCCTTGATGTAGCAGGCGGCGTAGTAATCCATCTCCAGGCTGCCGTCCGGGACGTAGGCGGCCAGCCCCAAAGCGCCGTTGCCGGCGGTGGTGCTCTCGGTCTCGGTGGAGAAATAGAGGGGGTCCTTCACAAAGCCCACCACCGTGAGCTGGCCGGACCCGAGGCCGTCCACCCCTTCGGTGTCCAGCTCGATGACGTCCCCCACCCGGAGGCTGCCCGCCGCACCGGCGTCCAGCACCTGGACGACGCACTCGCCGGCGGTCTCGGGCATCCGGCCCGACTCCAGCACCAGGCGGTTCATGTTGGCTTTGTCGGCCAGGGTGGGGTAGACCGGCAGCTGCTGGACCCGTACCGCCAGGGTGCTGCCCCCGCGGAAAGAGCCCTCGCAGTCCACCTGCTTGACGGGCATGACCGCCTCCACCCCTTCGGTGGCGTCGATGGCGTCGATGTCCTCCTGGCTGAGGCCCAGGGTGGAGACCACCCGCAGGTCAAACACGTTCTGGCCGCTGTACCAGTCCTGGCCGGCCCGGCGCATGCCGGGGGCCACGCTCAGCAGGCCGGACAGCATCATGACCCCCAGCAGGACGATACCGAACACCGAGGCAAAGCGGCTTTTGTTGGCGGCAAGCTCCCGCCACATATTTTTGCGATAGGTCTTTTTCACTGCTGCTCACCACTCGATCTCTTCTACGGGGACGGGGTGCTCGTTGACCTCGTTCGAGATGATCTGGCCGCTGCGCACCTGGACGATCCGGTCGGCCATGCCGGTCAGGGCCGAATTGTGGGTGATGACGATGACGGTGCGCCCCGTCCGGCGGCAGGTGTCCTGCAAAAGGGCCAGCACCGACTTGCCGGTCTTGTAGTCCAGCGCGCCGGTGGGCTCGTCGCAGAGCAGGATCTTGGGGTTTTTGGCCAGGGCCCGGGCGATGGCCACCCGCTGCTGCTCGCCGCCCGACAGCTGGGCCGGGAAGTTGTTCAGCCGCTGCCCCAGCCCCACGCTGCGCAGGGTCTCGGCGGGGTCCAGGGGATTTTTGCAGATCTCGATGGCAAGCTCGACGTTTTCCAGTGCGGTCAGGTTCTGGACCAGGTTGTAGAACTGGAACACGAACCCCACGTCGTACCGGCGGTAGGCGGTCAGCTCTTTTTCGGAAAAGCGGCTGACCTCGGCCCCGTCCAGGACGATGCGGCCCTCGTCGCAGCGGTCCATCCCGCCCAGCATATTCAGCAGGGTGGTCTTGCCGGCGCCGGACGGCCCGACGATGATGCAGAACTCCCCTTTGTTGACATGGAAGGTCATGTGGTCAGCCGCGGCCACCCGGACGCTGCCGGTCTGGTAATATTTTGACACGTCGGTAAAGCTGACAAAAGGCTCATCCATAACAACCACCTTCACTTTCCTTCAAATTTTTGAGCTTTTGCGCACAGGCACGCAGTTCAGCCCGTTCCACTATAATAGTACAACAAACGGGGCGTCTCTTGCAAGGAGATGCAGATTGTTTTAATGCAAACTTTACAATTCGCCCGCCTCCTGTGCAAAAAAAGTGCTTGACTTCACTGCCGCAGCGTGATACAATAAACCCAGTTTTATCAAACTTATATGCGTTGACGGGGAGAAATCGGGTCCCAGTCCCGCTTGCAGAGAGCCGCCGGGTGGTGCGAGGCGGCGCGGGCGTTCCCGGCTACTGGCCCCTGAGCAGCAAGGCTGAACGGTCATTCCCCAGTAGGCTTTGACGGATGCCCACCGTTACAGGGGCAGCGATTCGCGCGCTGCGCTGATCGTGTCGAGTGGCCGCATCATCTGCGGCAAAGAGAGTGGTACCACGGGCCGCCTTGTAAAAGAACTACAGGCTCTCGTCTCTCAGGGCTTTTCGCCTTGAAAGACGAGGGCCTTTTTCGTATCTTTTTTTCACAGCCTTCAGGAGGAGAACCGCTATGATGGACGCCACCAAGTACGCACCCGGATACTACCCCGCACCCGCCGGCTACGACAGCTGGGTCAAGAAGGACCACATCGAACAGGCCCCCGCCTTTTGCAGCGTGGATCTGCGGGACGGCAACCAGGCCCTGATCGTGCCCATGAGCCTGGAAGAAAAGATCGAGTTCTTCCAGATGCTGGTCCGGATCGGCTTCAAGGAGATCGAGGTGGGCTTCCCCGCCGCCAGCGAGACCGAGTATGAGTTCCTGCGGGTGCTGATCGAGCGGAACATGATCCCCGAGGACGTCACCGTCCAGGTGCTGACCCAGTGCCGCGACCACATCATCCGTCGCACCTTCGAGGCGGTCAAGGGGGCGCCCCGGGCCGTCATCCACTTCTACAACTCCACCTCGGTGGCCCAGCGGGAGCAGGTGTTCCACAAGTCCAAAGAGGAGATCAAGCAGATCGCCACCGACGGCGCCCGGCTGGTCAAGCAGCTCAGCGAGGAGTACGAGGGCAACTTCCTGTTCGAGTACAGCCCCGAGAGTTTCACCGGCACCGAGCCCGACTATGCGCTGGAAGTCTGCAACGCCGTCATCGACATCATGCAGCCCACCCCCGACCGGCCCATGATCATCAACCTGCCCGTCACGGTGGAGATGAGCATGCCCCACGTCTACGCCAGCCAGATCGAGTACTGCTCGGCCCACCTCCACAGCCGGGACAGCGTCATCCTCTCCACCCACCCCCACAACGACCGGGGCACCGGCGTGGCCTGCGCCGAGCTGGCCGTCCTGGCGGGGGCCCAGCGGATCGAGTGCTGCCTGTTCGGCAACGGCGAGCGCACCGGCAACGTGGACGCCGTCACCCTGGCCATGAATATGTACAGCCACGGCGTGGACCCCAAGCTGGACTTTTCGGACATGCCCGCCATCTGCGAGCTGTATGAGCGGGTGACCCGGATGCACGTCTACGAGCGGACCCCCTACGCCGGCCAGCTGGTGTTCGCGGCCTTCTCGGGCAGCCACCAGGACGCCATCGCCAAGGGCATGGCCTACCGCAAGGCCACCGGCGAGCACCGCTGGACCTGCCCCTACATCCCCATCGACCCCCACGACATCGGCCGCACCTACGACGCCGACGTCATCCGCATCAACAGCCAGAGCGGCAAGGGCGGCATCGGCTTTGTGCTGGAGCAGAACTACGGCTACAACCTGCCCCCCAAGATGCGGGAGGACCTGGGCTACAAGGTCAAGGCCGTCTCCGACCACAGCCACAAGGAGCTGTCCGCCGCCGAGGTCTGCCGCATCTTTGAGCAGGAATACCTCAACAAGCAGAAGCCCTTCAACGTGGCGGAGGCCCACTTCATCCAGAAGAGCGGCATCACCGCTTCGGTCACCCTGGAGATGAACGGCGCCACCCGCGAGGTGGTGGCCATCGGCAACGGCCGCCTGGACGCCGTGGCCAACGCTATCCAGACCGCCACCGGCATGGACTTCCACCTGGAGCAGTACGCTGAGCACAGCCTGGACGGCGGGTCCACCTCCCGGGCCGCCTCGTATGTGGGGCTGGTCTGGGGCGACGGCACCGCCACCTGGGGCGCCGGCACCGATACCGACATCATCGTGGCCGGCATCCGCGCCCTGGTCTCGGCCATCAACAACAAATAAGCAGCCAAAAACATACCAATGGAGGAGAACCGTATCATGGGAATGACTCTGACGCAGAAGATCCTTGCACACCATGCCGGCCTCGACCAGGTCAAGGCGGGCCAGCTCATCAACGCCAAACTGGACATCGTTCTGGGCAACGACATCACCACCCCGGTGGCCATCAACGAATTCGAGAAGGCCGGTTTTGACGGCGTGTTCGACAAAGAACGGGTGGCCATCGTCCTGGACCACTTCGTCCCCAACAAGGACATCAAGAGCGCCACCCAGTCCAAGCAGTGCCGGGAGTTTGCCAACAAGTACGACATCCTCAACTTCTACGACGTGGGCCAGATGGGCATCGAGCACGCCCTGCTGCCCGAAAAGGGCATCGTCACCGCCGGCGACTGCGTCATCGGCGCGGACAGCCACACCTGCACCTACGGCGCTCTGGGGGCCTTTTCCACCGGCGTGGGCTCCACCGATATGGCGGCGGGCATGGCCACCGGCATGGCCTGGTTCAAGGTGCCTGCGGCCATCCGCTTCGTCCTCACCGGCAGCCTGCCCGAGCGGGTCTCGGGCAAGGACCTGATCCTCTCCATCATCGGCAGGATCGGCGTGGACGGCGCGCTGTACAAATCCATGGAGTTCACCGGCCCGGGGGTGGCCTCCCTTTCGATGGACGACCGCCTGTGCATCTGCAACATGGCCATCGAGGCCGGCGCCAAGAACGGCATCTTCCCGGTGGACGATGTGACCAGGGCCTACCTGGCCGGCCGCAGCCAGCGCGAGCCCGTCTACTACGAGGCCGACCCCGACGCCGAGTACGAGCAGACCATCGAGATCGACCTGTCCGGGCTGGAGCCCACCGTCAGCTATCCCCACCTGCCCGAGAACACCCACCCCGCCAGCGAGGGCGGCAGCATCCGCATCGACCAGGTGGTGATCGGCAGCTGCACCAACGGCCGCCTGGAGGACATGGAGGCCGCCTACAACATCCTCAAGGGCCGGCACATCGCCAAGGGGGTGCGGGGCATCATCATCCCCGCCACCATGGCCGTCTATAAGGAGTGCATCCTCCGGGGCTGGACCGAGGCCTTTATCGACGCGGGCTGCATCGTGTCCACCCCCACCTGCGGGCCCTGCCTGGGCGGCTATATGGGCATCCTGGCCGAGGGCGAGCGGTGCGTGTCCACCACCAACCGCAACTTTGTGGGCCGGATGGGCCATGTGAAGAGCGAGGTCTACCTGGCCAGCCCGGCCACCGCCGCCGCCAGCGCCCTGACCGGCTTCATCACCGACCCGCGCACCGTTTGAGAGGAGGAGCACTGTCATGAACGCGAAAGGACACGTTTTCAAATACCCGGACAACGTCGATACCGACGTCATCATCCCCGCCCGCTACCTGAACACCCAGGACCCCAAAGAGCTGGCTTCCCACTGCATGGAGGACATCGACAAGAGCTTCGTCGCCCGGGTGCAGCCCGGGGACGTGATGGTGGGCGGCTGGAACTTTGGCTGCGGCTCCAGCCGGGAGCACGCCCCCCTGTGCATCAAGACCAGCGGCATCTCGGTGGTCATCGCCAAGAGCTTTGCCCGTATCTTCTACCGCAACAGCATCAACATCGGCCTGCCCATCCTGGAGTGCCCGGCGGCGGCCGACGCCATCGCGGCGGGGGACCTGGTGAGCGTGGATTTTGACACCGGCGTCATCACCGACGAGACCACCGGCGCCACCTTCCAGGCCGAGCCCTTCCCGCCCTTCATCCAGGAGATCATCGCCGCCGGCGGCCTGATGAACTCCATCCGCGCCAGGCAGTAAGGAGGGACCGCACATGGAAAAGAATATCGCCGTCATCTGGGGCGACTGCGCCAGCCCCGAGATCGTCCGCCAGGCCCTGCGGGTGCTGGAAAAAGTAGCCGAAAAGTTCGGCCACACCTTCCACTACATCGACACCGCCATGGGCGGCGAGGCCATCGACAAATACGGCGACCCGTTGCCCCAGCACGAGCTGGACAAGTGCCTGGCCGCCGACAGCGTCCTGCTGGGGGCGGTGGGCGGCCCCAAGTGGGAGGGCCTGCCCGGCGCCCAGCGCCCCGAAAAGGGCCTGCTGCGGCTGCGGGCCGGGATGGGCCTGTACTCCAATAGCCGCCCCGCCAAAATCTGGCCCCAGCTGGCCCCGGCCAGCCCCCTCAAGCCCGAGATCGTGGCCAAGGGGATCGACTTCATCATCGTGCGGGAGCTGACCGGCGGCGTCTACTTTGGCGAGCACCGCACCGGCACCCTGCCCAGCGGCGAAAAGCAGGCGGTGGACATCATGCCCTACACCGAGCACGAGATCGAGCGGATCGGCCGCATCGGCTTTGAGACGGCCCGCAAGCGCCGCAAAAAGCTGTGCTGCGTGGACAAGGCCAACGTGCTGGACACCAGCCGCCTGTGGCGCGCGGTGATGCACCGGCTGAAGGACGAATACCCCGACGTGGCGTACAGCGAGATGTTCGTGGACAACTGCGCCATGCAGATCGTCAAGGACCCGGCCCAGTTCGACGTCATCGTCACCGAAAATATGTTCGGCGACATCCTCTCGGACGAGGCCTCCATGATCACCGGCTCCATCGGGATGATCCCCTCCTCCTCGCTGGGGGACGGCACCCGGGGCCTGTACGAGCCCATCCACGGCTCAGCCCCCGACATCGCAGGGCAGGACAAGGTCAACCCCACCGCCTGCATCCTGTCCGCCGCCATGATGCTGCGCTACAGCTTCGGCATGGCGGCCGAGGCCGACTGCATCGAGGCCGCTGTGGGCAAGGTGCTGGACAAGGGCCTGCGCACCGCCGACAATATGTCGGAGGGCTGCACCTGCCTGGGCTGCGCCGCCATGGGCGACGCCATCCTGGCGGAAATGTAAAAACAAAAGGTCCCCCGCTCTGTGGGCCAAAGCCGGAGCGGGGGACTTGCTGTGTCTCAACAAAGGAACAGGGAGCTGCATTGCTGCAGCCCCCCATTGACGATATTTGGCGGGTGTGCCCCTTCCCGCATTTCTTTTGGCCCAAAGGGCGTGTAGCAGCACGGTCTCTACTTCAAATATCATCTTATCCTATGTATATTATACCAGAATCATTCCCGCTTGTAAAGCAATGGATATTTTTCCATGAGTTTGTGCAGGTTTTTATCCCGAATGCGGTAGAACGTCATAATGGAATTTTTATGGCCGGGAGCATCTGTCCCGAGCGCCAATCTCACGACGACATTCAGGTTGGTCTCAGGCAGACGCCGGACTGCAAAAATGGTCCCTGCATGCTTGGTGTCCTGCAGGATCAGATCGGGAGACAGAACCGTACAGGCGCCGTACGCCTGAAACAGGCAATAGTCCTGCGGATGGCGGGCCTGGATGTGCGCCAGGCGTTCATCGGTGACGATGATTTCGGCGCTTTGCAGCGCCCCGAAAACAGGCTGCAAATGCAAAAGGGTGGGATCAAGAAAACCCAGTGACAAAAACGCTATGGTACTCACCCTCCCGACCGCGTGTGATGGAGTAAGTATACAATACTTTTGGGACGCTGTAAAGAAATGACGGCGAACTGTGTTGAAATTGTCTCATTTGACAAATCACAAATTTTGAACTATACTGTTCACGATCAACGTTTTCTGACGGAAAAGGAAAGAAGCGGGGCCCTGCGCCCTGCCCGGAAAAAGAGAGGGACCATCATGCTGACACTGGACAAAATCTACCACGCCGCCTTCGTGCTGCGGGATGTGGCGCGGCGCACCGACCTGATCGAGGCCCCGCATCTGTCCCGCCACGGCGGGCAGCTCTACCTCAAGACCGAGAACCTGCAGGTGACCGGCAGCTTCAAGGTGCGGGGGGCCTATTACAAGATCAGCCAGCTTTCCCCCGAGGAGCGGGCCAAAGGGGTCATCGCCTGTTCGGCGGGCAACCATGCCCAGGGCGTGGCCCTGGCCGCCACCCGGATGGGCATCCGGAGCATCGTCTGCATGCCGGACGGCGCCCCCATCATGAAGGTGGAAAACACCAAGAACCTGGGCGCGGAGGTCTGCCTGGTGCCCGGCACCTACGACGACGCCCACGACTACGCGGTCAGCCTCCAGGCCGAGACGGGCATGACCTTCATCCACCCTTACGACGACGAGCTGGTCATTGCCGGGCAGGGGACCATCGGCCTGGAGATCCTGGACCAGCTGCCCGACCTGGATGCGGTGATCGTCCCCATCGGGGGCGGCGGGCTGATCGCGGGCATCGCCTTCACCATCAAGAGCCTGCGGCCCGACGTCAAAGTCTACGGCGTCCAGGCGGCGGGGGCCCCCAGCATGTATCTGTCGGTGCGGGACCACCGCTACCAGACCCTGGACACCGCCGCCACCTTTGCCGACGGCATCCAGGTCAAGACCCCCGGCGAGCTGACCTATGAGCTGTGCGAAAAATACGTGGACGAGGTGGTCACCGTCAGCGAGGACGAGATCGCCGCGGCCATCCTGTCCCTGATGGAGAACCAGAAGCTGGTGGCCGAGGGCGCCGGCGCAGTGCCGGTGGCGGCGGCCCTCTTCGACAAGCTGCCCATCCAGGGCAAAAAGGCGGTGTGCGTGCTGTCCGGCGGCAACATCGACGTGAACATCCTCAGCCGGGTCATCACCCGGGGCCTCATCATGAGCGGCCGCAAGGCCAACCTGACCATCGCCCTGGAGGACAAGCCCGGCCAGCTGACCCGGGTGTCCAGCATCGTGGCCGAGTGCGGCGGCAATGTGGTGTCGGTCCAGTACGACGGCTCCGACCCCAATATGCCCATTTCCAGCTGCTTCCTCAAGCTGGGCATGGAGACCCGCGACGCCGCCCAGATCGAGCAGATCCGGACCGAGCTGTCCAAAGCCGGCTTCCAGCTGGTGAACGAACGCACCTGAGGCGGCCCCGCCGCCCTGCAAGAAAGGAGCTTTTGCCATGAATGTGATCTCCACTTCCAACGCGCCCGCCGCCATCGGGCCTTACAGCCAGGCCCTCGACCTGGGGGACCTGGTGTTCGTCTCGGGCCAGCTGCCCGTGGACCCCGCCACCGGCCGGATGCCCGACACGGTGGAGGCCCAGGCCGCCCAGAGCCTGGCCAACCTCCGGGCCATCCTGGCCGAAGCCGGCCTGACCATGGCCCATGTGGTCAAGACGGTGATCTTCCTGGCGGACATCAACGATTTTGCCGCCGTCAACGGCGTGTACGCCCAGGCGTTCGCCCAGCCCTATCCCGCCCGCAGCTGCGTGCAGGTGGCAGCCATCCCCAAGGGGGCCCGGCTGGAGATCGAGTGCATCGCCCGGCGCTGAGCAACACAGGCAAGGCAAAAGCCCTGCGGAGAACGCGGATGCGTTTTCCACAGGGCTTTTTGTCGGTTCAGGCGGCGCTCTGGGCCGGGGCGGAGGGGGCGGAGGCGGCCGCTTCGCTGGCGGCGGCGCCCTCCGTGGTCCCGGCCGTCTCCTCCGGGGCGACGATCCGGCTGTGGGCCACATGGGTGCGCAGGTAGTCCACCCAGGCGGTGTAGCCCTCGGGCTTCAGGTGGTAGCCGTCGGGCTGGGCGTATTCGGCCCGCAGGTCGCCGTTTTCGTCGGCCAGCACCTCCCACAGGTCCAGGAAATAGCAGCCCTTTTCCACCGCCAGGGCGGCAAGGTCGTTGTTCACCTGGATGAACCGCTCGGCGTACATCCCGCTGTGGCGGGCGTCGGCGGACACTTCGGGCCGCACCGGCGTGATGGACTGGACGTAGATGTCGGCGTCGGGCAGCAGCTCCCGGATGCGGTCCAGCATCAGCCCGTAATAGTTCAGGAAGCTGGAGTAATCCCGGTCCTGGGTCAGGACGTTGGTGCCCAGCAGGATGTAGACCGACTGGGGCGCGTAGGACACCAGGGCGTCCAGCGGCACCTCTTCCACGCCGTCCACCCGCTTGCAGGTGGAGCCGTTGACCACCGCGCTGGGCCCCACCCCGCGGTACGCGCAGTAGTGGGCGTTGGGCAGGCCGGTGTCGTAGATCTGCATCCCCTGGGTGATGCTGTCCCCCAGAAAGACTGCGGTGTCAAAAAAGCTCAGGTCCACCGGCTGGGCCTCGGTGGCCGGCATGGAGGCCAGCCGGAAATCCATCGCGGTGGTCACGCCGTCGGCCAGCTTCTGGACGGTCAGGCTGGTCTGCCGGGTGTAGCTGAGGGTGCGCCACTCGGCGCTGGGCAGGGCCTGCTCCAGCAGGGTGGCCTGGGGCTCGCTGCGGCTGGGCGGGGTGGGGTAGAGCTGGCGCCACAGCACCCATACGCCGCACAGCAGCACCAGCAGCACCAGCGCCAGAAAGGTGGTGAACATCCTGCGCCAGCGCCTGTGCAGCACGTGGCGGCGGTATTCCTGATAATCTGCCATAGGCAGCACCTCCTTGCCCCGGCGGGGGCGGTTCGTCATGGTTCTGCTTTTATTATAGCGGTTTGCAGGCCCGGGCGCAAGCGGCAGATGCAAGTCTGGAAAGCCGGGCGGCTTTATGCTATACTTATAAAATAAGACCATGAGACGCCCCGGCTGGCCCGGCGGCAGGAATCCTTTTACAGAAAGCAGGTATCACCCCATGCGCACAGACCCTTCGCTGCACTATCTGGACAACGCGGCCACCACCATGGTGGACCCCGCGGTGGCCGAGGTCATCCACGACGCCATGCTCCGGCACTGGGCCAACCCCTCCTCCCTTTACCCGCCGGGTGCGGAGAGCGAGGCCGCCCTGAACCATGCCCGGGCGGCCCTGGCCCGCACCATCGGCTGCAAGAGCCGGGAGTTTTACTTCACCTCCTGCGGCAGCGAGGGGAACAACCTGGCCCTGCTGGGCGGGGCGCGCAGCCGCACCTTTGGCAAAAAGATCCTCTGCTCGGGGTTTGAGCATCCCAGCGTCCGCCGCCCGCTGGAGGCGCTGGCCGGCTCGGGCTGGCAGGTGGAGTTCGTGCCGCCCGCCGCCGACGGCAGCCTGGACGTGGACCGGCTGCTGGAGCGGGTGGACCGGGCCACCATCCTGGTGGCCTGCATGATGGTGAACAACGAGACCGGGGCCCGCTGCGATGTGGAAAAGCTGGCCCGGGAGACCAAAGCCCTGAACAGCCGCACCATGGTCCATGTGGACGGCGTCCAGGCCTGGATGCGGCTGCCGGTCCGGCTGGAGGGCAGCGGCATCGACAGCTTCACGGTCAGCGGCCACAAGATCCACGCCCCCAAGGGGGTGGGCGGGCTGTACCTCAGCGACAGGCTGGTCCAGAGCTTTCAGCCCCCCTACCTGGGCGGCGAGCAGGAGCGGGGGCTGCGCCCCGGCACCGAGAACCTGCCCTACGCCCTGGGGCTGGAGGCGGCGGCCCGCAAACTGGCCCCCGACCTGGCCGGGCGCGCCAGCCACATCCGGGCCCTGAACCAGCGGCTGCGGGCAGGGCTGGCCGCCTTCCCCACCGTGGAGATCAACAGCCCGGCGGACGCGGTGCCCGAAATTTTGAACTTCAGCGAGAACAAGGTCAAAAGCGAGACCATGCTGGCCTGGCTGGCCGAGGCGAAGATCTACGTCTCGTCGGCCTCCGCCTGCGGCCGGGGCGAGCCCAGCCACACCCTGGAAGCCATGGGCCGCCCGGCCAAAGCGGTGGACACCGCCATCCGGGTGTCCTTCTGCGCCGGGAACACCGAGGAGGATGTGGACGCCTTCCTCGAGCGGTTCGAGGCGGGGATGAAGCAGCTGCAGGGGATCTGACCGGCTGAGAAAGCGATGTTTGACGATCATTACGGGCGCGCCCCGGCCCCGCGGGCCGGCCAGCGCCATCACAGAGAGGAATACAGGATGCAGGATATGCAGGAAGTTATCATCGGCTACCAGGGGGAGATGTCCCTCAAGGGGCTGAACCGGAATCAGTTTGAATCTGCCACCATCAAGATCCTGCGCTACCGCGTCAAGGACGCGGGGCGCTTCCGGATCTGGTGCGCGCAGTCCACCTTCTACATCGAGCCGGAGGACGCCGAAGCCGACCTGGACCTGGCCTTTGCCCGGGTGTCCAAAGTGTTCGGCCTGGCGGCGGTCAGCCGCAGCGCCGTCTGCGAAAAGGACTTCGACGCCATCTGCCAGACCGCCGAAAGCTATCTGGGGGCCGCCCTGGCCCGGGCCAAAACCTTTAAGGTGGAGGCCCGCCGGGCGGACAAGACCTTCCCCATGGACAGCCCCGCCCTGATGCGGGAGCTGGGGGCCTATCTGCTGGAGCGCCACCCCCGCCTGAAGGTGGACGTCCACGATCCCGACTGCAAGGTCATCGTGGAGATCCGGGACCGGGGGGCCTACGTCCACGGGCCCAAAGTCCCCGGCGAGGGGGGCCTGCCGGTGGGCACCAGCGGCCGGGCGCTGAATATGCTGTCCGGCGGCATCGACAGCCCGGTGGCCGCCTACCGGATGGCCAAGCGGGGCCTGGCGCTGGATCACATCCATTTCGCCTCGCCCCCCTACACCTCCGAGCGGGCCCGCCGCAAGGTGATCGCCCTGGCCCAGCACACCAGCGTCTACACCGGCAGCTGCAACCTGTTCGTGGTGCCCTACACCCGCCCCCAGGAGTGCATCCGGGACAACGCCCCGCCCATGCTGTTCACCGTGCTGATGCGCCGCAGCATGATGCGGATCGCCGGCCAGATCGCCCGGCGGCAGGGCTGCGAGGCCCTGATCACCGGCGAGAGCCTGGCCCAGGTGGCCAGCCAGACCGTCCAGGCCATCCGCTGCACCGACGCCGCCCAGGACCTGCCGGTGCTGCGGCCCCTGATCGGGATGGACAAGACCGAGATCATCGAGACGGCCCGCCGCATCGGCACCTTTGAGACCAGCATCCTGCCCTACGAGGATTGCTGCACCATCTTTACGCCGCCCCACCCCAAGCTGCGCCCCACCCTGGAAGAGGTGCTGGAGGCCGAGGCCGCCATGCCGGACCTGCCCGGCCTGGAGGCCGAAGCGGCGGCGGAGGCCGAGCGGGTGCGCATCCGCATCGACGACGAGCCCGAAGTGTAAGGAGGCAGAGCCATGACCGCAGAGATCATCAGCGTGGGCACCGAGCTGCTGCTCGGCAACATCCTGAACACCAACGCCCAGTTCCTCAGCCAGGAGCTGGCGGCCCTGGGCATCACCGTCCAGCGGCAGAGCACCATCGGGGACAACCACGACCGCCTGGCCGAGTGGGTGGAGGCGGCCAAAGCCCGGGCGGACCTGCTGGTCTTTACCGGGGGGCTGGGCCCCACCGCCGACGACCTGACCAAAGAGACGGTGGCCGCCTGCTATGGGGACAGCCTGACCTTCGACCCCGAGGAGTGGGAGAAGATCACCTCCTTCTTTGCCCGGATGGGCCGGCAGACCACCCCCAACAACCGCAAACAGGCCATGGTGCCGGTCCACGGCCAGAAGATCCCCAACGCCCACGGCACCGCGCCGGGGGCCTGGTTCGAGCAGGAGGGCCGCTGCGCCGTCCTGATGCCGGGGGTGCCCGCCGAGATGAAGGCCATGTGGGCCGAACAGGTGCGCCCCCGCCTGCTGGCAAGGCAGAACTGCACCCTGCACTCCCTGACGCTGCGGGTGCTGGGGGGCGAAAGCGACATCGAATACCGGGTGCGCGGCCTGCTGAAAAACGAAAACCCCACCGCCGCCATCTACTGCAAGACCGGCGAAAGCGAGATCCGGATCACCGCCCGGGCCGCCAGCGACCAGGACGGGGCGCAAATGTGCCGGGCATATGCCAAAAAGTTCTATGATCTGCTGGGGGACGCGGTGTATGATGAAGATGTGCCGGGGCTGGCCCACACGGTGGTCCACACCCTGGCGGCCAGGGGGCTGACCCTTTCCACCGCCGAAAGCTGCACCGGCGGCATGATCGCCCAGCAGCTGACGGGGGTGCCGGGGGCCAGCGACGTCTTTGGCTACGGCTTTGTCACCTACTGGGAGCAGGCCAAGGCCAGGCTGCTGGGGGTGGACCCGGCGGTCATCGAACGGTACAACGTGGTGTCGGGGCCGGTGGCCGCCCAGATGGCCCGGGGGGCCCGGGCGGCGTCCGGGTCAGACCTGGCGGTGGCCGTCACCGGCCTGGCCGGGCCCGGGGGCGGGGACGCCGTCCGCCCGGTGGGCACCGTCTACATCGCCGGGGCGGCCGGGACAAGCGTCTTTGTGGAAAAGTTCCACTATGTCCGCCCGGACCGGGAAAACACCCGGGCCCGGGCCGCCCACGCAGCCCTGGAGCTGGCGCTGCGGCTGGCCCAGGGCAAAGCGCCGGCAGGCTGCTACCGCATCGACGCGGCGGCCTGCAGCGACCCGGCGGCCCTGGCCGCCCTGGACGGGGCGCTGATCCTATAACGACAAGCAGGGGGGAACGAGGATGGCAGCAGCAAGCGAGAGCCGGGTGCTTCGGTTCTTCGGGGTGGAGGAGGCGCAGGTGCGGCAGGCCGCGTCCGGCCTGGCGGGGCGGTGCAGCCTGGCCCGGATCGAGACGCGGGCCCAGGGGGCCGAGACCCTGCTGGCCCTGACTGCGCCCCCTTCCGCCCTGCGGAAAGCCGAGGGCCTGCTGGGGCGGACCTTTCCGGGCGGGCTGTACGGCGCGGGGGGCGACACCCTGGCCCAGTGCGCCGCCCGGGCGCTGGTCCAGCGTGACCGGCTGCTGGCCTGCGCCGACACCCTGGCCCTGGACCTGCTGGCCCCCCGGCTGGAGGGGCAGGCAGGGGTGGACGCCTGCTTCGACTTTGGGGCGGGCAGCTGCGCCGACCCCGCCGCCCTGGCCAGGATCGAGGCCGGGGCGCGCCGCTGCCAGGGCCCCGGCCCTTCGGAGCCGGTGTGGGACGAGCTGTGCCGGCTGCGGGCCGCCCTCCGGGTGACCCACGCCGACTTTGTGGCCGGGGCCATCCCCCTGCCGGAGGGGACCCTGACCGTCGTAGCGGGCCGCCGGGGCAGCTGGCTGTACCGGGTCCCGGCGGGGGACAACCCCGCCCTCTGGCTGCTGGACCTGGTCCGCCGGGCCGCTTTGGGATGCCCCCAGGCCCCGGGGGTCAGCTTCACCCTCCACGGGGACCGTCCCGCCCTGGCGGCGGACCGCCCGGCCCTGCAGCTGCCCGCCGCCGCGCCCTCGGCCGCCGCGCTGGAAGCCGCCCTGGCCGCCCGCCCGGAGCAGGAGCCCGCCGCGGCCCTGCCCCACCGCAGCCGCTGGCCGGCGCGGCTGGCGTTCCTGCTGCTGGTGCTGGCAGCGGTGGGCCTGGCGGCCGCCTTCCGCCTCACCGGCGGCGACCTGGCCGCCCTGCCCGAGGTGCTGCGCAGCCTGCCCGAGGGCCCGGGGATGCCGGCCCATTCCGGCGCCACCCTGCTGTGAGCGCAAAAAATCAGCTCCCTCAGCCATGCGGCTGGGGGAGCTGTTTTGCTGTGCGGGTTATCCGCTTATTTCTTGGGGTACAGGTCGGGGTGGTACTGCTGGCAGGTGCACTTTTTCCACTTGAGGCCGCTGCCGCAGGGGCAGGGATCGTTGCGGCCGATCTTGCCCACACGCACCGGCTTGTTGGCCGCGCCGGCTACCTGGCCGGCTGCTGCCGCCTTGGCGCCGGCGCTCTGGCCGGTCAGCTTCTGGCGCAGGGCCGCCACGTCGGCCTGGTTGGCGGGGCCGGGATTAGCCGCGCCCAGAGGGGCGGCAGGCTGCGTCTGGGGGGCCGGCGCCGGCTGGGCAGCCGGGGCGGCCTTGGGGGCGGGCTGGGCCGGGGCCTGCGGCTGCTGGGCGGGCTTGGGCTGCACCGGGCGCACCTCGATCATCAGCAGCATCTTGACGGTGTCCTCCCGGATGGAGTCCACCATCTGGTCGAACATGTCAAAGCCCTCGATGCGGTATTCCACCACCGGGTCTTTCTGGCCGTAGCTGCGCAGGGAGATGCCCTTGCGCAGCTGGTCCATGTTGTCGATGTGGTCCATCCAGTAGCGGTCGACGCAGCGCAGCAGGCAGATGCGCTCCAGCTCCCGCATCAGGGGCGCGCCGTAGCGGGCTTCCTTGTCGGCAAAGACCTTCATGCCGCGGTCGTAAAGGGTGTCGGCCACCCCCTGGGCGGTCAGGCCGGCCAGCTCGCTGTCGGTGTAGTGGAAGTCGCTGTCGGTGGTCAGCCAGCCGTTGTAGTGGCGGCGGAGGGCGGCAAAGTCCCAGGTGGCCTTGTCCTCGCCCGCCAGGAAGAGGGCGCAGCTGCTGTCCACGTTGTCCCGCAGCATCTTGTGGATGTCGGGGCTGACGTCCTCGCCGTCCAGCACCTTGTGGCGCTGGCCATAGATGATCTCGCGCTGCTGGTTCATGACGTCGTCGTAGCGCAGCACGTTTTTGCGGATCTCGAAGTTGCGGCCCTCCAGCTTTTTCTGGGCGCTCTCGATGGTGGAGGTGATCATCCGGGTCTCGATGGGGGTGTCCTCGTCCAGGCCCATGGAGTTCATCAGGTTCTGGACCCGCTCGCCTCCAAACAGGCGCATCAGGTCGTCCTCCAGGCTGAGATAGAAGCGGGAGGCGCCGGGGTCGCCCTGACGGCCGGCGCGGCCCCGCAGCTGGTTGTCGATGCGGCGGCTCTCGTGCCGCTCGGTGCCGATGATGAACAGGCCGCCGGCCTCCCGGACCTGCTGGGCCTCCTCGGCGATCTCGTCCTTATACTGGCGGTACAGCTCGTCGAAGCGGGCCCGGGCGGCCAGGATGTGGGGGTCGGTGGTGTCGCCGTGGCCGTCGGCCTCGATCAGCAGGGCCTCCACCTGCTCGGGCAGGGCGTCCTGGGGGGCGTCGGGGTTCAGCAGCTTTTCGCAGAACTGCTCTTTGCGCATCTGGGCCTTGGCCATGAACTCGGCGTTGCCGCCCAGCATGATGTCGGTGCCGCGGCCGGCCATGTTGGTGGCGATGGTGATGGCGCCCTTTTTGCCGGCCTGGGCCACGATCTCGGCTTCGCGCTCGTGGTTCTTGGCGTTCAGGACGTTGAAGTCCTTCGTCCGCTTTTGCAGCATCTTGGCCAGGATCTCGCTCTTCTCCACGCTGACGGTGCCCACCAGCACCGGCTGGCCCTTGGCGTGGCACTCCATCACCTGGTCGATGACGGCGCGGTACTTGCCGGCCACGGTGGAGTAGACCACGTCGGGGTAGTCTTTGCGGATGTTGGGCTTGTTGGTGGGGACGGTGACGATGTTCAGGCCGTAGATCTCGGTGAACTCGGTGGCCTCGGTGCGGGCTGTGCCGGTCATGCCGGCCAGCTTTTTGTACATGCGGAAATAGTTCTGGAAGGTGATGGTGGCCAGGGTCTTGCTCTCGGAGGCGATGTGGACCCCTTCCTTGGCCTCGATGGCCTGGTGCAGGCCCTCGTTGTAGCGGCGGCCGATCATCAGGCGGCCGGTGAACTCGTCCACGATGATGACCTCGCCGTCCTTGACCACATAGTCGATGTCCTTTTTCATGACGCCGTGGGCCTTGATGGCCTGCTCGATGTGGTGGACCAGGGTCATGTTCTCGGCGGCGGCCAGGTTTTCGACCTTGAAATAGTCCTCGGCCTTTTTGATGCCGCTGGCGGTCAGGGTGGCGGTCTTGTGCTTTTCGTCCACCACGTAATCGCCGTCGGCCTGGTCGTCGGCCTCCTCTTTGCTTTCCAGCTCCACCACCACGCTCTTGCGCAGGGTGCGGACGAACTGGTCCACCTGGCTGTACAGGGAGGAAGAATCCTCCCCGCGGCCCGAGATGATGAGGGGGGTGCGGGCCTCGTCGATGAGGATGGAGTCCACCTCGTCCACGATGGCGTAGGCGTGGCCCCGCTGGACCATGTTGGCCTTGTAGGTCACCATGTTGTCCCGCAGGTAATCGAAGCCGAACTCGTTGTTGGTGCCGTAGGTGATGTCGGCGTTGTAGGCCTTGCGGCGGGCTGCGCCGTCCAGCCCGGGGACGATCAGGCCCACCGTCAGCCCCAGCCAGCGGTAGAGCTTGCCCATCCACTCGCTGTCGCGCTTGGCAAGGTAGTCGTTGACGGTGACCACATGGACCCCCTCGCCCGACAGGGCGTTGAGGTAGGCGGGCAGGGTGGCCACCAGGGTCTTGCCCTCGCCGGTCTGCATCTCGGCGATGTTGGCCCGGTGGAGGGCGATGCCGCCCACCACCTGCACCGGGAAGTGCTTCATCCCCAAAACGCGCCAGGCGGCCTCGCGGCAGGTGGCAAAGGCCTCGGGCAGGATGTCGTCCAGGGTCTCGCCTTTGGCCAGGCGGTCTTTCAGGGCGGGGGTCTGGGCCTGCAGCTCGCTGTCGGACATGGCCGCATAAGTGGGCTCCAGGTCAAGGACCTTTTTGGCGATGGGATTGATCTTCTTCAGTTCGCGGTCCGAGAAGGAACCAAAGATCTTTTCTACCAGGGACATAGTTTCACCTCAAAATCGTGTGTCTATCGGAAAACGGGCGGCAAAGCAGCCCGCTGTGTCTGCTTTCACGCATCTTTTATAATACACCAAAGCGGGAAGGGGTGTCAAACATTTGGGGCGGTTTCCGGTAAATTTTCTGTGAACAGGAAAAGAAAAGCCGCTCTGCGCACGGCACAGGGCGGCAAAAAGCGATTTTACAGCAGGCCGGGCAGGTCGGCCAGGCGGTCGATGACGGTGCAGCCGGTGGCCTCCAGCCGGGGGCGGGTCTGGTGGCCGCCGGCGTAGAGGATGCACCGCACCCCCATGGCCCGGGCGGTCTCGGCGTCGTGGTCGGTGTCGCCCACCATCAGGCAGCGGGCCGGGTCGGCCCCGCTGGCGGCGATGTAGTCCCGCCCCAGCTGCACCTTGCCGGCGCCGTAGATGTCCGACAGGCCCAGCATGGCCTGGAACACGTCCCCCAGCCCCCGGCGGGCGGCCTGTTGGGCCAGATAGTCCCGGCGGGAGACGGACAGCAGGGCCTGCCCGATGCCCCGGCCTGCCAGCGCCCGGATGACGCCGGCGGCGCCCTCGGTCAGGGGGCAGGCGTCCACCCCGGCGTTGTAGCGCTGCATATAGCTCTCGGCCAGAAGGGGGAAGGGGTCGCGCCCAAAGTCGAACCCCACCCGGCGGTAATAGTCCTCGATGGGGAAGCCGAACACCGACCGGTAGGCGTCCAGGTCATACCGCTGGGGATAGCCGTATTCGTCCAGCAGCCCGTTCAGGCAGCCGCAGGAATAGGCGGCGTCGTCCATCAGGGTGCCGTTCCAGTCCCAGAAAACAAGCGAAGGTGCAGCCATGACAGCCTCCTGGAAAGGGTCAGGCGGTGCGGACGCCTTCGTCGGTGAAGGCCTGCCGCAGCCGCGGATTGCGTTCGATCAGGCGGACCAGCGCCACGCCCAGCACCCCGCAGCTGATGACCTCGCCCGCGCCCACCGAAAGGGCGTTGGCCAGGATGAGGGCCGGGGTGGCCGGCGTGTCGGAGAAAAAGACCGCGATCTCGGTGCCGACGATGACGGCGTTCCAGAGGATCGGGGGCAGGGCCGCCGGGATGGCCAGGCCGCCCACCCGGGCGTGCCGCACCGCGTAGGTGCACAGGCAGGCCAGGAAGGTGGCCAGGGTGCCGAAGACCACGTCGATCATGGTGGAGCCCAGCAGGTTGGCCAGGGTGCAGCCCAGGGTGACGCCCAGGATGTACTCGGGCCCGAAGAGGGGCAGCAGGCACAGGGCCTCGGCCACGCGCACCTGGACGGCCCCGTAAGAGAAGGGGGCCAGCCCCAGGCACAGGGCCACATAGAGGGCTGCCACCACGGCGCAGCGGGCCAGTTTGCGGACGGTAAGGGTTTCCTTGTTCATAGGTACAATACTCCCAGCGGAAAGATTTTGACCTTCCGGGGCCGCCAGCCCCCGGAGGTTTGGCCCGGCGGAGACCGCCGGGGAGCCTAAAATCCTAAGTTGCTCTTTGTTACTACACTATTCGGATTTGAGGTGGCGCAAAGCGCGCCGCAGAACAGTATAGCACAAACCGGCGTTTTGGGCAAGGAACCGGCGGCCGAAAAACCGCCCGGACGGGACTTTTGGACAGTCCGACGCCCGGGCGGGGTGCTTGCCGTGGGATGGTTCAGCGCCGCTTGCCGGTGTAGGCAATGGCGATGGTGTCGGGGCCGGTGTTGGCCGAGACGACGCCGCCCAGCTCAAAGAGGGTCAGCGGCTCCTGGCCAAAGGCCTTTTTGCAGGCGCGGCGCAGGTCTTCCGCCTGTTTGATGCCGGTGTGGCCGATGATATACTCAAAATCCTCGACGCCGGCGGTGCGCTTTTTGCACAGCTCCACCATGGAGGGGATCACCTTGTCGTCGCCGCGGACCTTGCTTTCCACCACCGTTTTGCCGTCGATCAGGGTGATGATGGGGCGCAGGCCCAGCAGCTCGCCGGCAAAGGCCGCGGCAGCGGAGATGCGGCCGCTCTTTTTCATCTGGCGCAGGCTGTAGGGGCCCAGGATGACCTCCATCTGGCTCATTTTGTCGTTGAACTCATGGACGACGTGGCGCAGCTCGGCCCCGTTGCGCAGCTTGCGGGCCAGCTCGCAGACATACCAGCCGAACACCATGGAGTAGGTGTGGCTGTCCAGCAGGTGGATCTTCATCTTGTGCTCGGGGCGCTCCTCCCGCAGCATGCCCTGGGCGATGACCGCGTTGTCGTAGGTGGAAGAGCCGGTCCGGTTGATGGTGATGTGGACCACGTCGGTGTAGCCGGCGTCCACATACTCACAGTATTTCTGGCAGAACTGGATGGGGGTGATGGCCGCGGTGGAGGGCACGCCCTTGGCCTGGCGCATCAGCTGGTAGAATTCTTCGTTGGTGCAGCTGACCCGCTCGAGGTAATCGACACCGTCCAGCAGGATGTGGAAGCTCATGATGTCGATGCCGTACTTGTCGGCCAGCGCCTGGGGGATGTCGCAGGAGGAGTCGGTCAGGATGGCGATTTTGTTCATAGTAGTCCTCATTTCCATTCGTAGTCACGCAGATGGCCGTGGTCGAGCAGTTCGGGAAAATCCCATTGACGCAGCACTTCGTAGACGCCCACCGCCACGCTGTTGGACAAATTCAGGCTGCGGGCGCCTTCCCGCATGGGCATACGGATGCACCAGTCCTGATGGGCGGCCAGCAGAGCTTCCGGCAGGCCCGCGTCCTCCCTGCCGAACACCAGGTACGCCCCGTCCGGGTAGGCCACGTCGGTGTAGCGGCGGGGAGCTTTGGTGGAAAAATAGTAGTAAGGCCCCTCGTTGCGCGCAAAGAAATCGTCGAGGCCCTGATAATATGTTATATCAAGCATGGGCCAATAGTCAAGCCCCGCGTGCTTTAATTTTTTATCGTCGATGGCAAAGCCCATCGGCCCCACCAGATGCAGCCGGCAGGCGGTGCAGGCGCAGGTGCGTGCCACGTTGCCGGTGTTCTGGGGGATGCGCGGCTCCACCAGGACGATGTTCAAAGTGGGTTTGTGCTCCATGGTTTCCTCCGTTTCCCTGGTGGGGGTTCAAAACTCCGGCATGGGGGCCAGGCGGGGCAGCAGCGGCTCGAACCAGACCCCGAAGCGGGTGTCGGCGGTGCGGGGGGTCTGCTGGATGGCCTGGGCCACAAAGCCGGCGGCCGCGTCGGCGGCGGCACTGAGGACATTGCCCCGCAGCAGCGACCCCGTCACGATGGCCCCGAACAGGTCCCCCGTGCCGGGGAAACTGCGGTCGATGTGGAGGTGGCGGACCACAAAGGGCTCGTCGCCCGCCCCGGCGCAGCCCACGAACTTGCCCATGGGCAGACCGGTGACCACCACCCGCCCGGCCAGGCCGGTCAGCCGGCCGGCCAGGTCCAGGGCTTCGCCGTCCGAGATGACGTCGGGCAGGGCGGGGTCCAGGCCCAGCAGCAGCCTGGCCTCGGTCAGGTTGGGCAGGATCAGGCTGGCCTGGCGGCACAGGTCCCGCACCTTGTCGATGACAGAGGGCGCAAAGCCGCTGTAGGGCCGGCCGCCGTCGGCCATGACCGGGTCCACCACCTTGAGGGCATCCGGCCAGAGCCGGAACGCCTCGGCGGCCAGGTCCACCAGGGCCTCGCTGCCCAGGTAGCCGGTGTAGATGCAGTCGAAGGCGAGGCCCAGCTCCCGGTAGTGGGCCAGGGCGGCGTGGCCGTAGGCTTCGCAGTCCAGGCGGGCGGGGGCGCCCAGCCCCCCGGTATGGGTGGACAGCAGCATGGTGGGCAGGGCCACCGGCTGCACCCCCATGACGGCCAGCACCGGCAGGATGACCGCCAGGCTGCACCGCCCTGCGCCGGACAGATCGTGGATGCAGAGGACTTTTTTGGGTTCGGTTGGCAAAGGACAAGTCTCCTTTCATACATGCGGGGTGCCGGCGGCAAACCCTGCCGCCGGGGCGCTGCATAGGATGGGATAGCCGGGGGCCCGCCCGGGCATACTATCACTGGCCGGGGCACCGGCACAAACCAACGGGAGGGCACTGTTTATGAAAGAACATCAGGTACGTTCCGCCGCCGGGATGCTGCTTGGCATGGCGGCAGGCGCGGCGGTGGGGGCCGCCGGCGTGATGGCGGCGGTCCACACCGACCCCCGGGGCGTCCGCAAAGCGGCCCGCAAAATGGCCAAAGGGGCCGAGCACGCGGTGGACCGTCTGGACAAGATGGCCGGCGACATCATGGAAAAGTTTTGACCGGCCCCTACCCGGGCAAAAAAAGACTGCGGCAGGCGCTGCGCCCCGCAGTCTTTTTGTGTCCCGCGACGCTTTACAGGACGGCGATGCACATCCGGGCGGTCTTGGTGGTCTCGCCCAGCAGGTCAACGTCCATCTCGATGGCGCAAGTGACCACCAGCGAGCGGCTGACGTTGCTGCCGGTGAGCACCGAGGAGGGCAGGTTGCGGATGGTCAGGACGGCGGAGCCGTCGTCCAGGCTGCCGGACACCTCGCCGTCGTAGGAGATGTCGCCGATGGTCAGGCCGGACAGGTGCCCGGTGAACACCACGGTGGAGACGGTCTGGATGGGCAGGTGCAGGGTGTAGGTGCCGTTGGACTGGCGGACCAGGGTGGCCTCGCGGCCGTCGTCGACGCCGTCGTTGACCACCGAGTAGCCCTCGCTGTCCTCTTCCCAGAAGGTGACTGCGACGGGCAGGGTGGCCGTGACGCCGCCGGCGGCTGCACCCACCGCCCCGGCTCCCAGGCTGCCCGCCACCGCCAGCATCAGAGCCAGCAGCGCGGCGCACAGCCGTTTATAACAAAGGGTATGGGTCATAATAAACATCCTTTCCTGTGGGGCGGCCCAGCCGGTACGCTGTGCAAACTACCCCACTATCAAGATAACACCATTTAAAGAGAATGTCAAGGGCAGGTCAAATTTTGGGGCAGGCGCCCGGGCGCGTCCAGGGGGCGAAACAGGCGAGGCGGGGCGCCGCAGCCCGGAGCGCGCCGTTTGCCGGCACGCGGAAACATCCCTCCCCGCAGGGCGGGGAGGGATGTGCAGGCACGCTGGTTCAGCGATTATTCAAAGTTGGGGTCGTCCTTCAGCAGGTGGATGTTGGTGATGAAGGCGCTCTGCTCGGGGTCCTTGAAGGGGGCCGCGGCCACGTACTTGTTCAGCTGGACCGCGGTGCGCATGGGATCGGCAATGGTGCCGGCGCCGCCGATGCAGCCGCCGGGGCAGCCCATGCCCTCCAGCAGGTAGCCGTTGTACTTGCCGGCCTTGGCCATCATCAGCATCTTCTTGCAGTTGGCCAGGCCCTCGGCCGAGGCGATCTTGACCTCCATGTCGGGGTGCCACTCGTGGATCTTGTCGGCCACAGCCTTGGCCACGCCGCCCGACTGGGCAAAGCCGCGGCCTGCGGCGGAGCCGTAGTGCAGCTCCTCGTCCTCGGTGGCGGGGATGGACAGGTCGACGCCCTTGGCCTCCATGATGCCGGCCAGCTCCTCAAAGGTCAGCACGAAGTCCACATCGCTGCGGACGTGCCGGCGGGAAGCCTCCAGCTTCTTGGCGGCGCAGGGCCCGATGAAGCACATGCGGGCCTCGGGGTCGGCCGCCTTGATCATGCGGGCGGTAAAGACCATGGGGGTCATGGTCATCGAGATGTTCTTGGCCATGTCGGGGAAGAGGGTCTTGGCCATCATGCTCCAGGCCGGGCAGCAGGAGGTCGCCATAAAGTTCAGCTTGTCCGGCACTTCCTTCAAGAAGTCGTGGGCCTCGTCCACGGTGCACAGGTCGGCGCCGATGGCGACTTCCACCGTGTCGCAGAAGCCCACCTGCTCGAGGGCGGCGCGCAGCTTCTGGGTGGTGTTCAGGGCGGGGAACTGGTTGACGAAAGCCGGGGCCACCAGGGCGTAGACCCGGTCGCCGCGGTTGAAGCTCTGGATCAGCTGGTAGATCTGGCCCTTGTCGGCAATGGCGCCGAAGGGGCAGTTGACCAGGCACTGGCCGCAGGAGACGCACTTGGAATAGTCGATCTCGGCGCGGCCCAGCGCGTCCGAATGGATGGCGCCCATGCCGCAGGCCGAAGCGCAGGGGCGCTCGGTCTTGACGATGGCGTGGTAGGGGCAGACGTCCACGCAGCGGCCGCACTTGATGCACTTCTCCTGGTCGATGGTGGAGCGGCCGGACTCCCAGACGATGGCGTTCTTGGGGCAGACCTCCATACAGGGGTGGGCCAGGCAGCCCTGGCACAGGTCCGAGACCTTGACCATCTTTTCGGGGCAGCGGTTGCAGGCGAACTTGATCACGTTGATCAGCGGGGGATCGTAGTACTTGTCCGCGATGTTGGCGTCCTCCAGGCCCGAGACCACGCTGTTGTGCTCGTCCATGCGGCGGGTGGGCAGGCCGATGGCCAGGCGGACGCGCTCCTCGACGATGGCGCGTTCCAGGAAGATGTCCTTGCGCAGTTTGCCCTCCTCGCCGGGGATGATCTTGTAGGGGATGCTGCGCATCATGTGGTTTGCCTGCTCGCCCTTGACGTTGGCGTAGGCCATCCGGGCGACTTCGGTGAATACCGCCCGCCGGATCTGGATGACGGTGGTATTGATGCCTCTGAAGCTCATTCCAAACTCTCCTTTACTCTGCTTGCTCTGCTGGGTACCCGGCCTGCGGCCCGCGGGGGCCGTGCCATGGGTCGGGCGGCGTGTTCCAGGGTGCGAAGGACCAGTTCCCCTGCGCCGTCTCATACAATTTTATTTTATCACATTTTACCCGCCTTGAAAAGGGAGAACGTGAAAAAAACATCAAAGCCGTCCCGGCTCACACCAGCTCGGCCCGCACCCGGGCGCCGTCGTACCGGCCCAGGCGCACCCGGACGATCTGCCCGGCGGCGCAGCCGGGGGCGGCCACGGCCACCGGCACGTACAGCCGGGTGTAGCCGGTGAACACGGTGGCCGAAAGGGGCGTTTCCAGCAGCACCTCGTCCTCGGTGCCTTCCAGCCCGGCCAGCACCCGGGCCCGCACGGCCTCGGCGCGCAGGTGCATCCGGCGGCTGCGGGCCTGCTTTTCCTCCTCGATGACCTGGTCGGGGAAGCTGTAGGCCGGGGTGCCCTCCCGCCGGGAGTAGGGGAACACGTGCACCCGCAGGAAGCCCACCTGCTCCAGGAAGGCGCAGCTGGCCTCAAAGTCCGCCTCCGTCTCGCCGGGGAAGCCGCAGATGCAGTCGGTGGTAAAGCTGACCGGCCGGCTGCCGTAGGCCGCCCGCAGCTGCTCCACCACTTCCAGATACTGGGCGGTGGTGTAGGGGCGGCGCATCCGGCGCAGGGTGGCGTCGCAGCCGCTCTGCAGGCTGAGGTGGAACTGGGGGCAGAGCTTGTCCACCGCGGCCATCCGGCGGATGTCCTCCGGGGTGAGCATATCGGGGTCGAGGCTGCCCAGCCGGATGCGTTCGATGCCCTCCACCGCGGCGCACTGCTCGATCAGCTCACAGAGGCTGGTGCCGGTGTCGGAGCCGTAGCTGGGCAGGGAGATGGCGCTGAGCACCGCCTCCCGGTAGCCGGCGGCGGCCAGCTGGCGCAGCTCGGCCAGGATGCTGGCCTGGGCGCGGCTGCGCACCGGGCCCCGGGCCCGGGGGATAACGCAGTAGGCGCAGCGGCGGTTGCACCCGTCCTCCACCTTGATAAAAGCGCGGGTGTGGGTCTCGAAGCGCTCCACCGGCAGCTCTTCAAAGGCCTCGCCCCGCTCGTGGGGCTGGATGGCGACGATCCGCTCGTGGCCCTCCAGCAGCTGATTCACATAGCCCAGGATGGCCCGGCGGTTGGTGGTGCCGCAGACGAGGTCGGCCTCCGGCATTTGGGCGGCGGCCTCGGGGCTGGCCTGGGGCCAGCAGCCCGACATGACGGTGACGGCGCCGGGGTTTTTGCGCTTGGCCTGCCGCAGCCACTTGCGGCTTTTCTGGGCCCCAAAGTTGGTGACGGTGCAGCTGTTGACGATGTAGACGTCGGCGTCCTCGCCGTCGGGCACGACGGTGAAGCCGTTGCGCTTGAACAGCTGCTCCAGGGCCTCGGTCTCGTTCAGGTTCACCTTGCAGCCAAGGGTATAAAAACAAACACGCATGGGGTATCCTTTCCTAAAAGAGGGGGCCCGCCGGGGCGCCGGGCGCCGGCCCCGCGGGGGCAGGCGGGCCTGGGGATTTCGCCCTTCCTTGCGGCGGGATGGGCTGGTTCGTTCAAAGTATAGCGGATACCGCCCCAAAAGGCAAGCGGGCATGAACAGGCCGCCGGCTGCATACAATCGAACCAGATCAATCTGACGGACGGATGGAGGCAAGAGGCATGGGAGCTGGAACGGTACGGGGACGGAACGCATGGATGGGCGCGGCCCGGCGCTGGGCGGCGTCGCTCTGCCTGGCGGGGCTGGCGCTGGGGCTGCCGGGCCTGCCGGCGCGGGCCGTGGAGGGCGGCGCCCAGCTGGTGCCGGCCGAGGCGGGGGCGGGCCTGTCCCTGCCCTGCCGTGCGGCGGTGCTGGTGGACCAGGGGACCGGGACGGTGCTGTATGAAAAAGACGCCGACCGGCAGATGCCCATTGCGTCCATCACCAAGGTGATGACCCTGCTTTTGACCTTTGAGGCCCTGCACAACGGGCAGCTGACCCTGGATACCCCGGTGCCGGTGAGCGAGCACGCCGCCAGCATGGGGGGCAGCCAGGTCTGGCTGGAGCCGGGGGAACACTTTACCCTGGACGAGATGCTGCGGGCCATCTGCGTGTCCAGCGCCAATGACGCCGCCGTGGCGGTGGCCGAGCTGGTGGGGGGCAGCGAAGAGGCCTTTGTGGCCCGGATGAACGCCAAGGCCGCGGAGCTGGGCATGACCGGCACCGCCTTCAAAAACGCCTGCGGCCTGGATACCGAGGGCCACCTGTCCACCGCCCGGGACGTGGCGGTGATGAGCCGGGCCATCCTCCGCGAGTGCCCCGAGGTGCTGCACTACAGCGGCATCTGGACCGACACCCTGCGGGGCGGGGAGACCATGCTGGTGAACACCAACAAGCTGCTGCGCCGCTATGAGGGCATCACCGGCCTCAAGACCGGCACCACCGGGGGCGCGGGGGTGTGCATCTCGGCGTCGGCCAGCCGGGACGGGCTGGACCTGATCGCGGTGGTGCTGGGGTCGGACTCCAGCGCCGAGCGGTTCGACTCCGCCACCCGCCTGCTGGACTACGGCTTTGCCAACTACGAGGCCGCGCCCCTGCCCGACCTGTCGGGGCGGCCCCTGTACCTGGATGTGACCGGCAGCGACGGCCTCGACGTCCCCCTGGATTACAGCGCCCTGCCCGAACGGCTGCTGGTGCCCCGGGGCGGCGCTTCGGCCCTGACCGCCTCCGTCGAGCTGCCCGGGGCAATCCCGGCCCCCCTCTCCCGGGGGGACGAGGTGGGGACGGTGACCATCGCCGCCAACGGGACGCCGGTGGGCAGCTGGCCCATCTGCGCCGCCGCCGGCGCATCGCCGCTGGACTTTGACGCCGCGGTGCGCCTGATGCTGGAAAGCCTGCTGTGAACCCCCCGCCGGCCCTCCGGGCCCGGAGCCGGGAAGGGCGGGGGAATACCTAAATGACCAGAATTTACCATCGGGCCCGCGGGGGGCTTGTTAAAATTGTATGAATCCGGAGGATTTTGGCCTTGACTTTATGGAGGCGGGACGGTACACTTAGATAAAGATTTTCTTCGCCGCAGGAAGGCGGGCCTCCGCCCCCTTCCTCCAGCGTGGAACCATACAGGAAAAGGAACAGTTTGGAGGCCAAGAACATGAGCGTTTCGTTTAATACCAAACACCTCACTCCGTTTATCAGCGAGGACGAGTTCGCCGCCATTTACCCGCAGGTGGCCGCAGCCCACGAGCAGCTGGAAGCCAAGACCGGCCCAGGCAACGATTTCCTGGGCTGGATGTACCTGCCCCGCGATTACGATAAAGAAGAGTTTGGCCGCATCCAGGACGCGGCCCGGAAGATCCGCAGCGACTCCGACGTGCTGGTGGTGGCCGGCATCGGCGGCAGCTACCTGGGCGCCCGCGCCGTGGTGGAAGCCGTCAAGGGCGTCTACCACAACGAGCTGGAAGAGGGCCTGAAGGTCTACTTCTGCGGCAACAGCATCAGCCCCACCGCCCTGAACGACATCATCGCGCTGTGCAAGGGCAAGCGCTTCTCCATCAACGTCATCTCCAAGTCGGGCACCACCACCGAGACCAGCCTGGCGTTCCGTGTCCTGCGCAAGCTGCTGGAGGACCAGGTGGGCGTGGAGGAAGCCAACAAGCGGATCTATGCCACCACCGACCGGGCCCGCGGCACCCTCAAGCAGCTGGCCGACAGCCAGGGCTGGCCCACCTTCGTGGTGCCGGACGACGTGGGCGGCCGCTACTCGGTGCTTTCGGCTGTGGGCCTGCTGCCCATCGCCGCCGCCGGCATCGACATCGGCGAGCTGATGCAGGGCGCTGCCGACGCCATGGAGCGCTTCTCGGTCCTCAGCCTCGACAACGACGCCTACAAGTACGCCGCCGCCCGCAACATCCTCAGCCGCAAGGGCAAGCAGATTGAGATCCTCGAGTGCTACGAGCCCAACTTTGCCCTGATGAACGAGTGGTACAAGCAGCTGTTCGGCGAGAGCGAGGGCAAGGACAACAAGGGCCTGTTCCCCGCAAGCTGCATCTTCTCCACCGACCTGCACTCCATGGGCCAGTTCATCCAGGAGGGCACCCGCAACATGTTCGAGACCATCGTCAACGTCAAGAACCCCGCCAAGGACCTCTTCATCGAGGAGCTGGAGGGCAACTTCGACGGCCTGAACTTCCTGGCCGGCCAGAATATGAGCGTGGTCAACCGCAAGGCCATGGAGGGCACCATCCTGGCCCACACCGACGGCGGCGTGCCCCAGATGCTGATCGACGTGGACGACCTGTCGGCCTACAACGTGGGCTACCTGATCTACTTCTTCTGGCGTGCCTGCGCCTGCAGCGGCTACCTGCTGGGGGTCAACCCCTTCAACCAGCCGGGCGTCGAGAGCTACAAGAAGAATATGTTCGCGCTGCTGGGCAAGCCGGGCTACGAGAGCCTGACCGCCGAGCTGGAGGCAAAGCTCCGGTAAGATCCCCCATTCAAAAACGGAATCCCCCGCCGCCAGGCGTGGAAAATACAGGAGGCTATATTATGATTAGACTGATTGTCGGTACCAAGGGCTCGGGCAAAACCAAGGCAATGATCGATATGATCAATGAGTCGGTCCGCACGACCAAAGGCAGCGTCGTGGTGGTGGAAAAGGGCATGAAACTGACCTATGACATCGCTTCGGCTGCCCGCCTCATCGACCTCGACGAATATAAGATCCAGGGCGGCGAGATGCTCTACGGCTTTGTCGCAGGGCTGATGGCCAGCAACTACGACATCACCGATATCTACATCGACGGCATCCTCAAGGTGCTGGACCACGACATCAACCGCCTGGGCGTGGTGCTGGACGAGATGGCCGCCATTGCCGGCGACAGCGTCCGCGTCACCGTCACCGTCAGCGCCGACGAGGCCATGCTGCCCCACAACGTCAAGAAGTATCTGTAAGGCTTTTCCGTTCGGCCTTCCGGGTAAAGTCAGTGTTGACAAAATAGCCTGGGGACGTTATAATATTAATGTAGCACAGGCTACCATCAGCATCTGATGTTTTCATTTACTGAACAGACCCCTGGCAGTAAGCCCCCCACCGATACGGGGTAGGCTGAATCCAGGGGTCTTATCTATACAAAAGGGACAGTAAAAATGGCAAAAACGGCTATTCTGGTAGACGGCGGTTTTTATAGAAAAAGAGCCGCCCGCTTGTGGGGAAAGAAAACGGCCGAAGAGCGGGCCAAAGAACTGAATGCCTACTGTATGGCGCATTTAAACGATCCTCACAGGCAGGAGGACCGGCAGCTCTACAGGATTTTTTACTATGACTGTGAACCTGTCGGCAGACGCAGCGTGTACCATCCGCTGACCAAAAAGAATGTTGATCTGGATAAGTCGGAAACCCATACATGGATGCTGACTTTTTTGGATGAACTGCGCCGCCGCAGAAAATTTGCACTGCGTTTGGGAACTCTTTCCACGCAGTCCTATTACAATCTTCGGCCTGAAGTTACGCGCAAGCTGCTGGCCGGGACAAGAACGCTGGAAGACTTAACGGAAGATGATTTTCTTTTTGTTTCGCAGCAGAAAGGCGTAGATATGCGCATAGGCATAGATATTGCCTCGCTGGCCTACAAGAAACAGGCAGACCAGATCATTTTGATTGCTGGCGACAGTGATTTTGTGCCTGCGGCAAAATTGGCGCGCAGGGAAGGAATTGATTTTATCCTGGACCCCATGTGGGCAGAGATAAAGCCGGATCTGTTTGAACATATCGACGGATTAAAAAGTCAATGGCGCAAAAAAGAAGAGTCGAACGAGACGGATTGAAAAATATTTTGTTTGTGCGCAATTTGGGGCTTGACACAGGCCGCCTTTGGCGCTATACTTACAAGGCAGCTTTTTAGAGGTGTACTATGCAATTTGACCTGAGAAGGTTCATCGCATCCGGCCGCGCCGGCTGGCAGCAGACATTTGACTGCGACCTGTCGGGGCGCGATTTTGCCGGTTCGCGGATCGAAACGCCCGTCCAGGCCCGCTTTACCGCGCAGGCAGACGGGGACGAAGTGCGGATGACTTTGCGGGCAAGCGCATCGGTGCATGGCGAATGCGCGCGCTGCCTCGACCCCGTCAGCTTTGACGCCCGGGTGGAGGCAGAGTGGACGGCGCGGGAGCGGGACCTGGACGACCCGGACTTTGAACTGCCCCTGACCCCAGCGGGCAGCATCGACCTGGACGACTGGCTCTACCAGGAGTTTTTGTTCCAGATCCCCGGGGTGCTGCTGTGCAGCCCCGACTGCCCGGGCCTGTGCCCCCAGTGCGGGCGCAAACGTCCCTGCTCCTGCCCGGCTGCGCCCGAATCGAGCGTACAGCCGGATGCGAGGCTGAGCGTACTGAAATCACTGCTGAACTGATATTCCATCCAAGGAGGTGCAAACTATGGCAGTACCCAAGAGACATCTTTCCAAGGCCCGCCGCGACAAGCGCCGCAGCAACGTCTGGAAGCTGGAGGCCCCCACGCTGGTGAAGTGCAGCAACTGCGGCTCTTTCAAGCTCCCCCACCAGGCCTGCGGCAACTGCGGCTACTACAAGGGCGAGGAAGTCATCAAGAAGGGCTGATTTGCATTTTACTTGGTGGCAACATGGATGTATGACAGAAGGGGAGGGCATACCATGCCTTCCCCTTCTTCGCGTTATACGGGGATGTTCCCCGGTTTTCCTGCACGGCGGCGGGCGGCTCTGCCCCATGGGCGCCCCTGACCGCCGCTGCCCCGGGGCATGCCCCGCAGGCGCCCCTCCGGCTGTGCCCACCGCCCGGCCGGAGGGGACCGACATTTGTTTTTCTGAAAGGAGGCGGCAGCCATGGCCATGAAGATCGACGCGGTGGCCCCCGGCTCGGATGCGGCGGCCCTGGGCCTTGGCCCCGGGGACGAGCTGCTGGCAGTGGACGGCAACGTCCTGAACGACGCGCTGGATTACCAGTTTTATACCGACAGCCCCGGCTTCCACCTGACCGCCCGGGTGGGGGGCCGGATGGAGGAGTGGGATGTGGCCCGGCAGCCCGGCGAGGACTTTGGGTGCAGCTTTGCCACCTATCTGGGGGACAAAAAGCACTCCTGCGCCAACCGCTGCATCTTCTGCTTCATCGACCAGCTGCCGCCGGGGATGCGCAAAAGCCTGTACTTCAAGGACGACGACGAGCGGCTGTCCTTTTTGTTCGGCAACTATATCACCATGACCAATATGCACGATCATGAGATCGACCGGATCATCCGGATGCATATTTCCCCCATCAATGTGTCGGTCCACACCACCAACCCCGAGCTGCGGTCCAGGATGCTGGCCAACCGCCGGGGCGGCGAGACCCTGCGCTATCTGGAGCGGCTGGCCCGGGCCGGCATCGCCGTCAACTGCCAGCTGGTCCTCTGCCGGGGGGTCAACGACGGGGACGAGCTGCGCCGCACCCTGACCGACCTGCTGGACCTGGGCCCCATGGTCCAGAGCATCGCCGCGGTGCCCTGCGGCATCACCGACTACCGGCAGGGGCTGTACCCCCAGGTCCCCTACGACGCGGCCTCCAGCGCCGAAGTCATCGACATCATGGAGGCGTTTGGGGAGCAGGCCCTGGCCCGCTACGGCAGCCGGATCGTCTACCCCAGCGACGAGTGGTACCTGAACGCCGGCCGCCCCATCCCGCCGGCGGCGTTCTACGAGGAGTTTGCCCAGCTGGAAAACGGGGTGGGGATGTGGCGGCTGTACGAGGACAGCTTCCGGGCCGAGCTGGCCCGGCCCCATGCCGTCTACGGTGAAAAAAAGATGGACGTGGTCACGGGGACCATGGCCGCCCCCCTGATCACCGCCATGATGGACGAGCTGCACCGGCAGTACCCCATGATCTCGGTGACGGTGCACCCCATCCGCAACCGCTATTTTGGCGGCAACGTGGGGGTGGCGGGCCTGGTGACGGCCACCGACATCATCGAACAGTGCCAGGGCAGGCTGGCCAGCGGCGTGCTGGGCGTGCCGGAAGTGATGCTGCGCAGCGAGCGGGATATGTTCCTGGACAGCGTCACGGTGGAAGAGCTGGCCCGGAAGCTGGGGGTCCGGGTGGAGATCCTGCCCGCCGACGGCGGCAAGGAGGCCCGCGCCCTGCTGCGCAGCGGGCTGCACATCTCCCGCCGCAGAAAGCCCAAAACGGAGGAAACAAGCCATGAGTAAACCCATCGTTGCAGTGGTGGGCCGGCCCAACGTGGGCAAGTCCACCCTGTTCAATAAATTGTGCGGCCAGCGGCTGGCCATCGTCGAGGATACCCCCGGCATCACCCGGGACCGGATCTTCGCCCCCTGCGAGTGGCAGGGCCGGGAGCTGCTGCTGGTGGACACCGGCGGCATCGAGCCCAAAGCCACCGAGGGCATCCTGGCCCATATGCGCCAGCAGGCCCAGATCGCCATCGACACCGCAGACTGCATCGTCTTTGTGGTGGACGTCCGCTCGGGGATGACCGCCTCGGACGAAGAGGTGGCCCACATGCTGCGCCGCAGCCGCAAGCCGGTGATCCTGGCGGTGAACAAGTGCGACAGCGTCGGCGACCCGCCCCCCGAGATGTACGAGTTCTACAACCTGGGCTTTGAAGAGGTGATGCCCGTGTCGGCGGTCCACGGCCACGGCACCGGCGACCTGCTGGACGCCGTCTGCGCCCACCTGGACTTTTCCGAGACGGTGGTGGAAGAGGACCGCATCCCGGTGGCCATCATCGGGCGGCCCAACGTGGGCAAGTCCAGCCTGACCAACCGCATCCTGGGAGAGGAACGGATGATCGTGGCCGACGAGGCCGGCACCACCCGGGACGCCATCGACACCCCGGTGGACAACCAGTTCGGCAAGTTTATCTTTACCGACACCGCCGGCCTGCGCCGCCGCTCCAACATCGGCGAAGGGCTGGAGCGCTATATGGTGGTGCGGGCCCTGGCCGCGGTGGAGCGCAGCCGGGTGGCCCTGATCCTGGTGGACGCCACCGTAGGCTTCACCGAGCAGGACAGCAAGATCGCCGGCTATGCCCACGAGCAGGGCAAGGCCTGCATCATCGTGGTCAACAAGTGGGACGCGGTGGAAGGCAAGGAGACCAACACCATGGAGCTGCAGCGCCGGGGCTACGCCGAGTGCTTCAGCTTTATGAGCTATGCGCCGATCATCTTCATTTCGGCCCAGACGGGGTACAACATCGACCGGCTGATGCGGCTGATCCGGGAGGTGGACACCCAGAACGGCGCCCGCGTCCCCACCGGCGTGCTGAACGAGATGCTGGCCCGCGCCACCGCCCGGGTCCAGCCCCCCACCGACAAGGGCCGCCGCCTGAAGATCTTCTACCTGACCCAGGCGTCCACCCGCCCGCCCACGTTCGTGGCCTTTGTCAACTCCAAACCGCTGTTCCATTTCAGCTACCAGCGGTATCTCATCAACCAGATCCGCGAGAGCTTCAGCCTGGAGCACACCCCCATCCGCCTGGTGGTCCGCGAGCGGGGCACCGGCCAGGTGGGCGCGAAGGACGTTTGAGTCTCTCTTGGTTCGCCCCCGGCCTTGCCGGACGGCTGCCTTCTCCGGCATGCAGGGGAGGCGGGAGCAGGCGCGCTGCCGCCTGCCGGGGCTGAAAAGGGGAAAAGGGCATAGAAGGAGGAAAAACTATGCTGATGGACATTTTGATCGTCCTGGCGGTGGCGCTGGAAGCCTACCTGCTGGGCAGCATCGACACGGGGATCCTGGTCTCGCGGCTCGTTTACCACGACGACGTCCGCAAGCACGGCAGCGGCGCGGCGGGCATGACCAACATGCTGCGCACCTTTGGCAAGAGGGCCGCCGCCATGACCGCCGCCGGCGACGTACTGAAAGGGATCCTGGCGGTCTGCATCGGCCGGTGGCTGTTCACCTTCCTGTCCGGGGAGCTGTTCAGCCAGTACCTGGGGGTCTACCTGGCGGCCATCCTGGCCGTGGTGGGCCACCTGAAACCCATCTACTTTGGCTTTAAGGGGGGCAAGGGCGTCCTGGTGGCCGGCGGGGCCATTCTGGCCGTCCAGCCCATCCTGTTCCCCTGCCTGTTCGTCATCTTCCTGGCCTGCCTCATCCCCACCGGGATGGTCTCGCTGGGCAGCATCGTCATGGCTGTCTGCTACCCCTTCCTGACCCTGGGCTACGGCCTGCTCACCGGCCTGCCCGCCGGGGACCTGGCCGTCACCACCATAGGGTCCGCCATCATGGCGGCGATGGTGTTCTACATGCACCGCTCCAACCTCCAGCGCATCCGCGAGGGCAAGGAGTACCGCTTTGGCCGCAAGGGCAAAGACGGCAAGGACAAGACCTGAAACAACACCACGATACGTAAAATATGACATAAAAAATCCCGACCGTATACACACTGTACGGTCGGGATGTTTTTTTGCAGTCCGGGCGGCAGCGCTCAGCAGATGCGGGGCAGCTGGGCGCCGGCCAGCTTGCCGAGGATGCGGCTGCCGCCGAAGCTGTTGTGCAGCACCACCTGGCCGGGCCGGGCGGCGGTCACACGGCCGATCCGGGCCGCGCCCTCGCCGCCGGGCACGGACCGCAGGGCTGCCAGAACGGCGCTGGCCGCCTCCGGCGCGCAGACCGCCAGCATCCGGCCCTCGCAGGCGGAATAGAGGGGGTCCAGGCCCAGCAGGCTGCAGGCGGCCGCCACCGGCGGGTCGATGGGGATCGCTTCCTCCTCCAGTTCGATGCACAGGGGGGTGCCCTCCACGAATTCGTTCAGGGTGGTGGCAATGCCGCCCCGGGTGGGGTCCCGCAGCATCCGCACCCCGCCGGCCGCCAGAGCCGCGGCGCTCAGCCGGTGCAGGGGGCGGCAGTCGGACAGCAGGGTCCCTTCGCAGGGCAGGTCGCCCCGTGCCATCAGGACGGCCGCGCCGTGGCAGCCCACGCTGCCGCTGACCAGCACGGCGTCGCCCTGGCGCAGGGCGTCGTGCCCCAGGCCGGGCGCCCGCAGCACCCCCACCCCCGCGGTGTTGATGTAGATGCCGTCGCCCCGGCCCCGCTCCACCACCTTGGTGTCGCCGGTGACGATCTGCACCCCGGCCTGCCGGGCAGCCTCAGCCGCCGAGGCAGCCACGGCCCGCAGGTCGTCCAGGGCAAAGCCCTCCTCCAAAATCAGGGAAAAGCTCAGGTACCGGGGCACGCCCCCGGCCATGCACAGGTCGTTGACGGTGCCGCAGACGGCCAGCTTGCCAATATCCCCCCCGGGGAACCGCCAGGGCGTGACGACAAAACTGTCGGTGGAAAAGACCGGCGGCCCCTCCAGCGGGGGCAGCACCGCGCCGTCCCCCAGCTGGCAGAGGGCCGTGTTGGCAAAGGCCGGCACAAGGATCCGGTCGATCAGCTGGGCGGTCTTGAGGCCGCCGCTGCCGTAGTCCAATGTAATGATCTCCTGCATGATACACCTCGTTTCCATGCGCGTCAGGCGCCCCCGTATTTCCACGCCGCCGCACAGGCCCCCTCGGAGGAGACCATGCAGGGCCCCACCGGGTCGGCAGGGGTGCAGGCCCGCCCGAACAGGGGGCATTCCCGCGGGCCGCACACCCCCCGCAGCACCGCGCCGCACCGGCAGCCGGGGGTCTCGGTCTCCGGTTCCGGCGCAAGACCGAACTTTCGGGCCGCGTCCCAGGGGGCGAAGGCTTCTTTCAGGGCAAGGCCGCTGGCAGGGATGGTCCCCAGCCCCCGCCAGACGCTGGGGACCGGCCGGAACACCTGCTCCATGGCGGCCTGGGCCGCGGGGTTGCCCTCGGCCCGCACCAGGCGGGTGTATTCGTTTTCCAGGGCGGGGCGGCCCCCGGCGCGCATCCGGGCCAGCCGCCAGACCGAATAGAGGATGTCCCCGGCCTCGAACCCGCTGACCACGGCGGGCAGGCCGTAGTCCCGGGGCAGGAAGGCGAAGGCCGCCGCCCCGGTGACCGCCGCGACGTGCCCAGGGCAGAGGAAACCGTCCACCGCAAAGTCCGGCGCGGCGATCAGGGCCCGCAGGGCGGGCTCGGTCCGTTTGAGCAGGCAGAGGACCGAAAAATTGGTCAGCCCCTCTTCGGCGGCGGCCAGGATGCAGGCGGCGGTGCCGGGGGCGGTGGTCTCAAAACCCACCCCCAGAAAGACCACCTCGGCCGCGGGGTCGGCCCGGGCGGCTTCCAGTGCGTCCATGGGGGAGTAGACGGTCTGGACCCTGGCGCCCAGGGCCCGGCGGCGCAGCAGGGTATCCCCCCGCGTCGTGCCCGGCACCCGCAGCAGGTCGCCATAGCTGGCGACGATCACGCCGGGGCGCTGGCTCAGCCGGAGGATGGCGTCGATGGCGCCGGCCGGCGTCACACAGACCGGGCACCCCGGCCCGGATACCAGCCGGACCCCCGGGGCCAGCAGCTCCCGCAGCCCGGCCTGGGCGATGGCCATGGTGTGGGTGCCGCAGATCTCCATGATGCGCAAAGGCTGCGCCCCGTCCGTCAGGCTGCGGATGGCCCGGACCAGGGCGGCGGCATTGGAGGGCCGGCGGAAATCCGCCTCACTGGGCGGCATCGACGGCCTCCTGGATGCAGGCCAGGTTTTCCCGGGCCTGCTGCTCGGTCAGTTTTTCGATGGCAAAGCCTGCGTGGACCATGGCGTAGTCCCCGGGCTGGATGCCGGGGACAAAATCCACCCGCAGCTTCTGGGTCAGGCCGCCGGCCTCGCCCACGGCCTGTTTGCCGTCCACCGACAGGATCTTCAGCGGTACTGCCAAACACATGGCGCTTCTCTCCTTTATGTGTGGATGTCAGAGTGCTGCCCGGGCCGCGATGGCCAGCTGGCCCAGGGCCAGCCCCTCGTCGCTGGGGGAGACGCGGCGGTGGGTGCAGACGGCAAAGCCGCCGGCTTCCAGCAGGCGGGTGACCTCGCGCAGCAGGTATTGGTTCAGAAAGACCCCGCCGGACAGCACGACGGGCAGCCGGTCCGGGTTGAGGGCGCGGCATTGCTCCAGGGCCATCCGGGCCAGGGCATCCATAAAGCCCCTTGCAATGGCGGCGGGGGACACCCCTGCCGCCGCGTCGGCGCAGAGGGCGGCGGCCAGGGGCCGGGTGTCGAACCGGCGGACGCCCCCCTCCTCGTAAAAAGCCAGGGGATAGGCCCGTCCGGGGATGTCCCTGCAGGCCAGAGATTCCAGCAGGGCGGGGGCCTGGCCGTCGTAGCCGGCGTCCACCCGGCCGGCCAGCAGGGCGTAAACGCCGTCGAACAGCCGCCCCACGCTGCTGGCCCCGGGGCAGGCGATCCCTTTTTCCAGCATGGTCCGGAGGGCCTGCCGCCCGGGCAGGGCCCTCATCAGGGGCAGGGCGTTCAGGACCTCGGCAGGGACCCCGGCGTCCCAGGCCAGGGCCAGGCCGGTGCGGCCGATCTGCCGGACGGCGGCGTCGCCTCCCGGCAGGGGGACGGGCCGGATCGAGCCCACCCGCCGGAACCCGTCGTAGCCCCCCCGGAGGAACTCGCCGCCCCAGATGCTGCCGTCGCTGCCCAGACCGGTGCCGTCCCACACGATGCCGAAGGCCGGGCCGGCCAGCCGGTTGTCGGCCATGCAGGCGGCCATGTGGGCCCAGTGGTGCTGCACCTGCAGCAGGGGCAGGCCCCGCTCCGCGGCCATGGCCTGGGCCTCCCGGGTGGAAAAATAGTCGGGGTGCAGGTCGCAGGCCAGGGCCCGGGGCACGATGCCGAACAGCCGCAGCTGGGTCTTGAGGGCGGCGCGGTAGTGGTCCAGAGTCTCGGCGTTTTTCAGATCGCCGATGTGCTGGCTGAGAAAGACGTGGCGGTCCCGCCCGGCGGCAAAGCCCGCCTTCTGCTCGGCCCCCAGGGCCAGCACCCCGTCGGCGGCGCTGTCCGGCATGACCAGCGGCTGGGGGGCGTAGCCCCGGCTGCGGCGGAAAAAACATTCCCGCCCCTGCCAGACCGCCACAAGGGAATCGTCGCAGCGGTTCACGATGGGGCGGTCGTGGAGCAGGTAGCCGTCTGCGATCCCCTGCAGCCCGGCCAGGGCCTCGTCGTTGCCGGTCATCACGGGGCAGCCGGGCAGGTTGGCGCTGGTCAGGACCAGCGCCGCCGGGCCGCCGGCGCTGCCGTCCGCCAGCAGGACATGGAGCGGGGTGTAGGGCAGCAGGACGCCGAGGCGGCGGTTCTCGCTCAGGCAGGCAAGGCCCGCCGCATCCGGCCGCTTTTCCAGCAGGACGATGGGCCGCCGGGGGCTTTGCAGCAGGGCGGCTTCGTCCTCCGAGACAAGGCAGAGCTGCCGCGCCGTGTCCAGATCGCGGCAGAGGACGGCCAGGGGCTTTTCGGGGCGGCGTTTGCGGCGGCGCAGGCGGAGGACGGCCGCCTCGCTCCGGGCGTCGCAGGCCAGATGGATGCCGCCGGTCCCCTTGACCGCGACCGTCCGGCCTGCGGCCAGGGCCCGCTGGGCCAGGGCGATGGGGTCGCCGGGCAGGGCCTGGCCCCCATCGTCCAGATAAAAGGCCCGGGGCCCGCAGGCGGGGCAGCAGTTGGGCTGGGCGTGGTAGCGGCGGCTGCCCAGGTCGGCGTATTCGGCGGCGCAGCTGCGGCACATGGCAAACCCGGCCATGGAGGTATTGGCCCGGTCGTAGGGCAGGGCCCGCAGGATGGAAAAGCGGGGCCCGCAGTCGGTACAGTTGATGAAAGGATAGCGGTACCGCCGGCCGGCCGGGTCGGCCATTTCCCGCAGGCAGGCGGGGCAGGGGGCCAGGTCGGGGGCGGCCAGGGTGGCAGCGCCGCCGGCGGTGCTGGGCAGGATGGCAAAGGCGGTCTCGCCCCGGCAGGCGGGCAGGGGCTGCACCGTGACCTGTTCCACCACGGCCAGGGGCGGCGGCCCGGCGCGCAGGGTGCGGACGAACGCCTCGATGGCGTCGGGCGGGCCCTCCAGCTCCAGCTCCACCCCGGCGGGGGTGTTGCGGGCCCAGCCGCCCAGGCCCAGCCGTGACGCGAGCCGGTGGAGGAACGGCCGGAACCCCACCCCCTGCACGATGCCGGCCACAAGGACGTGTACCCGGCGGGAGCCGGCCTCAGGCCAGCGCGGCACGGATGCGCCCGGCCAGATGGCCGGCCAGCTGGTCCAGCCCCTCGCCGGTGCGGGCCGACAGCTGGAACAGCGGGCCCTGGGGGTTGACGCCCCGGTAGTCGGCGGCGACGCGGTCCAGGTCGAATGCAAAATAGGGCAGCATATCGCACTTGGTCAGGGCCAGGCAGTCGGTGTCGGTGAACATGAGGGGGTATTTGGCGACCTTGTCGTCCCCCTCCGGGATGCTCAGCACCGTCAGGCGGAAGTTTTCGCCGATGTCGAACTCGGCAGGGCAGACGAGGTTGCCGATGTTTTCCACAAACAGCACGTCCAGCCCGTCCAGGTCGAACTGGGGCAGGATGTGCTGGATGCTCATGGCTTCGATGTGGCAGGCGCCGTCGGTGTTCAGCTGGACGGCGGGGATGTTCAGGGCAGCGATCTTTTCGGCGTCGATCTGGCCGGTGATGTCCCCCTCGATGACGCCGATGGCAAATTCTTCCCGCAGCCGGGCGATCAGCGCGGCCAGCAGGGTGGTCTTGCCCGCGCCGGGGCTGCCCATCACGTTGATGAGGCACACCTTGTGCCGGCGCAGGGTGTCGCGCACCTGGGCGCTCACGTCCTCGTTCCACTCCATGACCTGATGCAGGACTTTGATCTCCATTATACGTCTACCTCCAAACTATCTACCAGAAATTCCCGGCCTGAAAGCCGCTGCAGGTCCACGCCGTCGCAGAACGGGCAGGCGATGCGGCGGCGGTCGATCTCGCTGTCCCGCCCGCAGGCGCGGCAGTGCACCCGCAGGGGCAGGGTGCGGGCTTCGATCTTTGCGCCTTCGGCGATGGTGCCCTTGGCCAGCACGTCCAGGTACATCTGGACGCACTCGGGCACCACCCCCGAAAAGGGCCCCATCGTCAGCCGGATGGCCCGGATGCGCCGGGCGTGCTGCGCCTGGGCAGCCTGGAGCGAAATGTCCAGGATGCTCTGGGTGATGGCCAGTTCGTGCACGGAGCGCCCTCCTTTCCCGGGGCGGACGCCCCGCAGACTGCTTTCTATTATAGCACCCCGCCGGCGAAAATGCCAGAGCGCCGGGCACGGAACCGTTAAAAATATAACAAATTTGCGCCCGCTCTTGTCAACCGGAGAAAAGGGGAGTATAATGAAAATCGTGACAAAATAACTGTTTTTTCTACCAAAGGGAGCGTGTATTATGGGCGCAATACCAATCCTGCTGATCGGGTGGCCGGCCCTGGCGGCGGCCATCCTGCCCTGCATCCGGGACCGCAGGGCGCGCGGCGCCGCCGTGTATGCGGCGGCGGCCGGCGTGATGGTCCTGGCCACGGCGCTGCTGGCCGCATGGCTGGCGGGCGGCGCAGGCAGGGATGAACTGTATCTCGAGACCGGGCTGGTGGACCACGCCATGCTGGCGGGCGAGCTGGTGCTGATGGGGCTGATCGTCCTGCTGGCGGTCCGGCACCGCAAGTACCTGGTCATCCTGCTGTCGGCGGGGCAGACCCTGCTGGTGGCCTGGTCCGAGCTGACAAGCCCGGTGAGCCCGGCGGCGCACATGCGGGTGGACGGCCTGGCCATGCTGCTGTGCATCATCGCGGCCTTTGTGGGCGGCTTCATCTGCATTTATGCGGTGGGCTACATGAAAGGCTACCATGAGCACCACGAGGAGTACATCGACCGCAGCGGCTTTTTCTTCTCGATGCTGTTCCTGTTCCTGGCGGCCATGTTCGGGCTGGTGCTGTCGGAAAACCTGGTCTGGATGTACTTTTTCTGGGAGATCACCAGCGTGGTCTCCTTCCTGCTGATCGGCTACACCCGCACCGAAGAGGCGGTGGGCAACAGCTTCCGCGCCCTGTGGATGAACCTGCTGGGCGGTTTCGGCTTTGCGGTGGCCATCGCCTATGCGGCGAGGGCGTGCGGCACCGTCCAGCTGAACCAGATAGTCGCTCTGGGCGCGGCCATCCCGGTGGTGCTGCTGGCCTTTGCGGCCCTGACCAAGTCGGCCCAGATGCCTTTTTCCTCCTGGCTGCTGGGGGCGATGGTGGCCCCCACGCCCTCCAGCGCGCTGCTGCACAGCGCCACCATGGTCAAGGCGGGGGTCTACCTGCTGATCCGGCTGGCCCCGGCGCTGGCCGGCACCCTGAGCGGGGTGATGGTGTCCTTCATCGGCGGGTTCACCTTTATCGTGTGCAGCATGATGGCCATCGCCCAGAACGACGGCAAAAAGGTGCTGGCCTTTTCCACCATCTCCAACCTGGGGCTGATCGTGGCCTGCGCCGGCATCGGCGTGGAGGAGACCATCTGGGCCGCGGTGCTGCTGACCATCTTCCACTCGGTGGCAAAGTCCCTGCTGTTCCAGGCGGTGGGCTCCATCGAGAACAGCCTGGGCAGCCGGGACATCGAGTCCATGCACGGGCTGCTGCTCCGCCTGCCCCGGCTGACCTACCTGATGGGCATCGGCATCGCAGGCATGTACCTGGCCCCCTTCGGGATGCTGATCTCCAAGTGGGTGGCGCTGAAGTCCTTTGTGGACGCCGACAACTATCTGCTGGTGCTGTTTTTGGCCTACGGCAGCGCCACCACCATGCTGTACTGGACCAAGTGGCTGAGCAAGCTGGTCTCCCTGCACCACACCAAGGAGGCCGTCTACGACAAGACTCACTCCAACCAGTACCTCTCGATGTTCGTCCACGCGGGGGCGATGCTGCTGCTGTGCCTGCTGTTCCCGCTGGTCTCTTCCCGCATTGCAGACCCCATCGTCCGCGCTTTGTTCGGCGTGTCCCACGAGGTGCTGTCCATGGATGTGCTGACCACCATGGCGGTGATGCTGGTGTCGATCCTGTTTGTGCCCACCCTGATGTTCCTGCTGACCCGCAGCGCCCACAGGGACTATGTGCCCATCTACATGGGCGGCGCCAACATGGGAGACAATACCTATTTTGTCAACAGCTACGGCGAGCCCGAGCACCTGTACCTGAGCAACTGGTACCTGCGCTTTGAGTTTGGCCGGCGGCGGCTGATGCGGCCGTCGGTGATCGTTTCGGCCGGCGTGATCGCCGTCATGCTGTGCATGGTGATCGGGGGTGCGGTATGATGCAGGCTGTCAGTGTGATCCTCTATTTGCTGCTGGCCCCGCTGGCCGGCGCCCTGCTGGACGGGGTGGACCGCAAGATCTCGGCCCGGATGCAGGGCCGCCAGGGCCCGCCTTTGCTGCAGCCCTTCTACGATCTGGCCAAGCTGTTCTCCAAGCAGATGCTGGCGGTCAACAGCGTGCAGATCTTTCTGCTGCTCAGCTACCTGATCTTCCTGGCGGTGTCGGGGTCGCTGCTGTTTGCAGGCGCGGATATTTTGATGTGCCTGTTCATCCTGTCCACGGCGGATATGTTCCTGGTCATGGCGGCCTCCAGCGACTCGTCGCCCTTCTCGACGCTGGGCGCCGGCCGCGAGATGATCCAGATCATGGCTTACGAGCCCATGACCCTGCTGCTGGCGGTGGGCTTTTACCTGGCCACCGGCTCGTTCCAGGTGGCGGACATCATCCGCCAGCCGGTCAGCGCGGTGGTCACCATGCCGGGCTTCCTGGTGGGGCTGATGTTCACCATGGCGATCAAGCTGCGCAAGTCGCCCTTTGACCTGTCCACCAGCCACCACGCCCACCAGGAGATCGTCAAGGGGCTGACCACCGAGATGGCCGGCCCGGCCCTGGCGGTGATGAACATTGCCGAATATTACGAGGTGACCCTGATGCTGGGCCTGGTGGCGTTGTTCTTCCTCAACAGCGATCCGCTCAGCTGGCCGGTGGCCGTCGCCGCCTGCCTGCTGGTGTATTTCCTGGAGATCCTGTGGGACAACGTCAGCGCCCGCGTCAAGTGGAAGGTGCTGCTGGACGGCTGCTGGGTGTTCACCCTGCTGACCGGCGGCCTGAACGGTCTGATCCTCATGCTGGTCCGATAAGGGGGCGAACACAATGACAAACAAACTGGCAAAATCGCCCTGGCTGCTGCACTACGACGGCAGCAGCTGCAACGGCTGCGACATCGAGGTGCTGGCCTGCACCACGCCCAAATACGACCTTGAGCGCTTTGGCATCATCAACACCGGCGACCCCTTTCAGGCGGACATCCTGCTGATCACCGGGGGCGTCAACCACCAGAGCGAAAGCGTCATCCAACAGATCTACACCCAGATGCCGGAGCCGAAGGTGGTGGTGGCGGTGGGCATCTGCGCCTGTACCGGCGGCGTGTTCAAGGACTGCTACAACATCAAGGGCGGCGTGGACACTGTCATCCCGGTGGACGTCTATGTGCCCGGGTGCGCCGCCCGGCCCCAGGCCATCATCGACGGCGTCGTGCAGGCGCTGGAGATCCTGCAGCGCAAGCGGGAGGCCTATGCCGCCCGGCGCCGGGGCGCAAAAAAGGAGGACAATGCGAATGGAAGCGTGCAACACCATTGAACCGGTGGGCATGGCCGGGTTTGTGCCGGCGGTGCTGCGGTTCAAGATGGACGGCTGGCGGGTCGTGCAGATCTGCGCCGCCCGCCTGCCGGACGGGTACGAACTGAGCTACTCGTTCGGCAAGGGATACGATATGCGCACCCTGCGCCTGACGGTGGGGGAGGACGAGCGGGTGCCCAGCATCACCCAGATCTACCCCGGCGCCTTTTTGCAGGAGAACGAGGCCGCCGAGCTGTTCGGCGTCCCGATCGAAGGCATGGTGCAGGACTACCACGACAGGCTCTACCGCATCGCGGAGGAGACGCCGTTCAAGCATAAGGGGTGAGAGGGCAATGGCAAAACAAAGTATCGTACCCTTCGGGCCGCAGCATCCCGTCCTGCCGGAGCCGGTGCATCTGGACCTGGTCCTGGAGGACGAGGTGGTGGTCAAGGCGGTGCCCAGCATCGGCTTTGTCCACCGCGGGCTGGAAAAACTGGTCGAGACCAAGGACTACAAGGAATACGTCTATATCGCCGAGCGGGTGTGCGGCATCTGCAGCTTCGGGCATGGGCTGGGCTACTGCCAGTGCCTGGAAAAGATCATGAATGTGGAGGTCCCGCCCCGGGCGGCCTACCTGCGCACCATCTGGATGGAGATGAGCCGCATCCACAGCCACCTGCTATGGCTGGGGCTGCTGGCCGACGCCATGGGCTTCGAGAGCCTGTTCATGCAGAGCTGGCGGCTGCGGGAAAAGATCCTGGATATGTTCGACATGACCACCGGCGGCCGGGTCATCTTCTCGGTCAACTGCGTGGGCGGCGTGCTGAAAGACATGGACGACGCCATGCTCAAGACCCTGGTCCGGACGGTGAACGATATGGCGCAGGAGCTGCGGCCCATCGCCGAGGCCTTCCTGCGGGATTACACGGTGGGCACCCGGCTGCACGGCCTGGGCGTGCTCAGCGCGGAGGACGCCCGGATGCATGGGGCCGTGGGCCCCATGCTGCGGGCGTCGGGCGTGGCATACGACGTGCGCAAACTGGGCTACGCCGCCTACGGCGACCTGGAGCTGGAGCCGGTCACCGCGGCGGACGGCGACTCCTTTGCCCGGTGCGAGGTGCGCGTCAAGGAGATCTTCCAGTCGTTTGACCTGATCCGCCAGGCCGTGGCCAAGATCCCCCAGGGGCCCATCGCAGTACCGGTCAAGGGCAACCCCAACGGCGAGCACTTTATGCGGATCGAGCAGCCCCGCGGCGAGGCCATTTATTACGTCAAGGCCAACGGCACCAAATTCATCGACCGCTTCCGCCTGCGCACCCCCACCACCAGCAACATCCCTCCCATGCTGGAGATGCTCAAGGGCTGCCAGCTGGCCGACGTGGCGCTGCTGATCCTGACCATTGATCCCTGCATCAGCTGTACCGAGAGGTGAGGAAGATGGACCACAAACACGATCAGACGCCCCCCTGGAAACTGTTCCCCTTTGTGGGCACCGTGATGAAAAACCTGTTTTCCAAGCCGGATACCACAGGCTATCCCTACGAGCCGGCCCACTATCCCGAGCGGATGCGCGGCCATGTGGAGATCCGCGTCGAGGACTGCATCAGCTGCGGCCTGTGCGTCCGCAGCTGCCCGCCCGGCGCTCTGCAGGTGGACCGGGCCGCAGGCACCTGGACCATCAACCGGTTCGATTGCGTCCAGTGCGGCAACTGCGTCCAGGTCTGCCCCAAAAAGTGCCTGGCCATCGTGCCGGGCTACACGGCCCCTGCCGCCCAAAAGGCCAGCGAGACCTTCACCCGCCCCAAGGCGCCGGACGCCCCGCCGGCGGGCAAGGCCGGCGGCAAGCCGGAAAACGACGCCGGCAAGTGCGTTTACTGCACCCTCTGCGCCAGAAAATGCCCCCAGAACGCCATCACGGTGGACCGCGCTGCCAAGACCTGGCAGCTGGACGCCGCGGCCTGCGTGGGCTGCGGCCTGTGCGCCGCCGCCTGCCCCAAAAAGTGCCTGACCCTCAAGTGAGGGCCGGCCGCAGACCTGTCAGACAGATCCCGCCCTACCGGCCGCCCGCTGCGGCTGCCGGTAAGGCGGGATTTTTGGGTGAAAAGGCAGCGGCGGCCCGGCGGGAAACCGGAGACGGTTTCCCGCTTTTTATTTGCACCGGAGGGCTTTGAGAGAGGCATCCCGTAGAAGATTGCAGCAAAAATTGTTTTGGATTTTCTATTGACTTTAATTTTATTTATGCTATACTCAATATTGTTAAATCCAATGAGAAAGGAGAGCTGAGATGGAGATAGACAAAATTCCGCAATGGATCCTTGCGCTGGAGCCGGAGGACGCAGCCTTTCTGAAGAACTTTGTCCTGAAATCAGGGTCTTTGAAAGAGATCGCGCGTTTGTACTCGGTTTCGTATCCGACGGTCCGGCTCAGGCTGGACAAGCTCATTCAAAAAATCGAATTGAGCGACCAGAAGGAAGAAGAACCGTTCTCGGCCTTTATCAAAGGGCTGGCGGTCGATTCCCGGATCGATCTGGAGACGGCAAAGATCATCATCGAAAAATATAAGCAGGAAAAGGAGAAAACATCATGAATACAGCCGTTACATTGCTTATTGCGGTCGTGGTCCTGATCCTTCATGTCTGGTTGTGCCGGAGAAGCCCGAAATTCTGGTATTTGGGCGGCATTGTTCCTCTTTTGTGGGTCGCGCTGCTCGTGTTTTTGTTTTTCAACGGGAAAATCCATTGGGGAGAAGATTGGGAGATGATCGTTTTCCCGACGCTTCTTTTCATTGTGTTTTGGATCCAGGGGCATCTGGCGGCCAAGAAAAAAGAAATCGCTAAAATGAAGGCACAGGATATGTAACCACGCGAAAGGAGGATGGATATGAACGCGTTGATTGGCTTGGCGATAACGTTTGCGCTGCTGGCGGCGCAATTTTATGGGGGCCTGCGAAAAAAGAAAGTGATGGGAGCGATTATTCCGCTTGTCATGACTGCCCTCTTTATTGCAATAAGTTTTCTTGAAAAAACGACCGAGTACGTTGCCACAGGAGCTGCTTGTGTAGCAGCGATCGTGATCGTGTGGTTCATAGGATATTTTCAGTCTGCAAAATATGAAAAATCTGAAATGGAAAAAATGAAAGCGAAAGATATTCAATAAAAAACAGGAAAAGGAGAAAGAACCATAGCGGAATTAGCTGTTGGGTTTGTGATTGCTGCGGTACTTTTCATTGCAGAATATCTTTTGTGCACGAAATTAAAAAGCCCTCTTTGGGGCGGCATGATTCCCGTTTTGATCCTTGCCGGAACGATTTGGATTTTTGCCAGTGGCAGGATCCCTCTGGAAACAAGATATGTATTTCCGTTTGTCGTTCTAAACACCCTGCTTTTTGGAAATTGGGGAACAGGCCGGGACAAATACAAAAAATGAAGCAGGAAGAAATGGAACGCATGAAAGCTAGAGACCTATCGTAAATCGCAAAGCCAGCCGGGCCGGCGGCAGCCAGGGGAGCGCCACGTTGCAGCCCCGCCCGCCTTTGCGGACCAATCAAAAAGAGGCGGCAGCACTTTTTGCTGTCGCCTCTTCTTCATGGTTAAAAACGGAGCGCCGCGGCCCGGCGGGGGAAAGGGTCACAGATTCGCCAGCAGCACGAAGTTCAGCACGAACAGGACGGTCGCCACCCACAGGATGGGATGGACCTCTTTGGCCTGCTTTTTGCACACCTTGGTGATACAGTAAAAGACGAACCCGGCAGCGATGCCGTAGGAGATGCTGTAGCACAGGGCCATGAAGATGCCCGCGAAGAAGGCGGGGACCGCCTCGCTGAAGTCGTCCCACTGGATCTCCCGGAAGGCGGACAGCATCATGATGCCGACCACCACCAGGGCCGGGGCGGTGGCGGCGAAGGGGATGGCGCTGACGAAAGTGGCCAAAAATGCGCTGACCGCAAAGCAGACGGCTACCACCACGCTGGTCAGGCCGGTGCGGCCCCCGGCGCCGATGCCGGCGGCGCTCTCCACATAGGTGGTGGTGTTGGAGGTGCCCAGGATGGCGCCGATGGAAGTGGCGGTGGCGTCGGCAAACAGGGCGCGGTCCATCTTGGACTTGAAGCCGGGGGTGGTCTCCATCGAGTGCTCGTCCTCGTCGCTGAAGATGCCGGTGCGGCGGCCGGTGCCGATGAAGGTGCCGATGGTGTCAAAGGTATCGGACAGGCTGAACGAGAAGATGGTGATCAGCACCAGAGGCACCTTGGCGGGGTCGGCAAAGAGGGAAGGCAGGCCTGCGGAGGTAAAGATGGCCCCAAAGGTGCTGGGCAGCTGGCTGCACGCCTCGGCAAAGCTGACCGTCTCGGTGGTGACGGTGACCCCCATGGGGATGCCCAGCAGGCTGGACACGATGATGCCGATCAGGATGGCGCCCTTGACGTTGCACACCAGCAGGATGATGGTGAGAGCCAGACCGATCAGGAACAGCCAGAAAGAAGGCTGGTTCAGGGTGGCCAGGGCGGGCACGCCCGAGCTGAAGGTGACGATGTCCACGTTCAGGATGCCGATGTAGGCCACAAAGATGCCGATGCCGCCGCCGATGGCGTTTTGCAGGCTGCGGGGGATGGCCTTGATGATGTACTTGCGGATCTTGGTGACGGTGATGAAGATGTTCAGCAGGCCGCAGATGAACACCATGGACAGCGCCTGCTGCCAGGTGAAGCCCAAAGTGAAGCAGACGGTGTAGACAAAGAAGGCATTCAGGCCCATGCCGGGGGCCAGAGCATAGGGCACATTGGCCACAAGGCCCATGACCAGGGTGCCGGTCACCGAGGCGATGATGGTGGCCAGGAACACGGCGCCCCATTCCATCCCCGACTGGCTGAGCAGGGTGGGGTTGACGGCGATGATGTACGCCATCGCGAAGAAGGTGGTCAGGCCGGCCACCACTTCACGTCCGGCGGTGGTGCCGTTCGCCTTCAGCTGAAAAAATTTTTCCATTGTACAATGATCCTCCTTTTCCAAGGGGCTGCCGCGGCGCCTACAAGGCCGGGCAGTCAGACGATATACCGCAGCGGCCTGCATCCATGGACGCAAGCCAACAGACCAAGTGTAATCACTTGGGGGCGGAAAAGCAAGAAGCTTGGAAAAATAAAGGGGATTTTGGGGCAAAAGTCATACTTAGGCCGCCCGCCTCAAACACCCGCGCCCCTGCCGCCCGGCTCCGGGGGCGCCCGCTATGGAGGGATGAGCGCCCACGGACGGCGGCAGAAGTAGCCATGCAGGATGCCGCCCCACAGAAAAGAGGACCTGGGCAGACGGCGGATGAACTCCCCGCAGTTGGCGGCCGCCTCGGCTGCGGCCCGCACCTCCTCATCGGTGGCGCCTCGCCTGCCCAGGCGGATATTCTCCATTACCGTGTCGTCAAAGAAGCCCAGAGGGGCTTTCTGGACCGTCAAAAAAGTCCCGTCCAGCCGACATGTCTTTTGACCTGCTGTCAAGATGTCCGGTGAAATGTTCCGCAGCACGGCAATCGGCGCACGGAATAAAATACAAATGTCCGGGTTCCTATTTGACCGTATCGTGGAAGAGATGATGCGCTCAATTATCTTGATAATCCTCAAATAAATCCGAATCGAGCGCTTTGATCTCAAAAGTTTTCTTGGTGCTCACACCAAAGTTATGTTCAATCATGTAATAAGCTAATTTTTCGCCATCCATTAAAATGATATGCTGGTTTTTAGCATAGTCTATGGCGTGCCTGGTAAATTTTGAGGTCGTAACGAATAACCCTTTTCCGCCTTTGCCGGCAATGGCACCCACAAACGCCTGGATTTCGGGCCGCCCTACCATATGGTCCGGGTCCCAGTGCTTCGCCTGGATATAGATCAGATCAAAACCAAGCTTGTCCTCCATAATGATGCCGTCAATCCCTTCATCGCCTGTAATGGATGTAGTGGTGGCGGCGTTGGCAAATGTGCCGTATCCCATTTTGGCCATGAGGTCCAGCACCATCTTTTCAAAAGCGGTGGGAGAAAGTTTCATCACTTCGCTTAAAATATCATCGGCAAGGCTTTGATTGATTTTATTGAACGCATTCTCCAGTGCGTCATCCGGTGTCTCGGAGTCATCTTCATTTTGAGCTGTATTGGTTTGTGCGTCAGTCGGCTGTGTAAAAGCTTTAAAGGAATCATAGCGCATCAGATAGCTGTTATCGATGACAGGGGGATCTTCCTGAACGACCTTTTTTCCTTCCGCTGTGATACAAAACATACCTTTTGCAGGGCTGTCGATCAGTCCGGCTTTTTTCAGATAGGTCCGCGCCCATCCGACACGGTTGGCAAAATAAGTTTGGCGTCCGCTTGGTAAAAGTTCGGATACATCAGCATCCGTCAAATGAAAATAGTTGATGATGAACGCTTTGATTTCTTTTAGCGAGTGTGTGGCGCCATCGGATAGGAATTGTAAAAGAGGTTTGTGAATTTCAAAATATTTTGGTACTCCCATTTGATGCCCTCCCAAAGCGTGTGATTCATTTGATCTTATTGTAGCATCTTTGGCCGAATGCAAATAGTAGGCAAATGGGACAATTTTTGAACTCGATTTTTGTGATGTTTTCTGAAGGCGGATAAGCAAAAAAGACCCGCAACTTGCGTTGCAGGTCTTTTGGTGGAGATAAGCGGGATCGAACCGCTGACCTCTTGAATGCCATTCAAGCGCTCTCCCGAGCCATCAGGTATGCACCCTCTGATAGTTCAAGAGGGAACTTGAGTGGCAAGGCACCAAATATGCTTAAGACGTAGGTTAGTATAACATGGGAAGTATATGTTGTCAACTGGTCATACCAAATTTTGATATGTACCCCTTGCCGCTACTTGGCAAGGGTGAGAGCTTATTGCGCTATGGGGAGTTCATAATCTTCACAGTCATCGACGCTGTCAATGCCGTTCAGGAACTGCTCCACATTAATGTTGAATTCAATCTTGACCTTGTAGTCCTGGCAGACCGAGACCTTTTTGATGATGTAGCCACAGATCATTTTCTTGACCTCCATCGGGCTTTCATCAAAGATCTTGGACCAGGACACGATCCGATTGAACTCGGCCTTCATTTCCTCAATTTTAGAGTTTCCGTCGTTCAGTTCAGCAGTCAGTTTTGTGATACGTTCACTGGTGTCCAATACTTTCTGGCGGGTATCCTCCAGCATCTCAGACAGCACATCCTGCGGCAGGGCGCTTTTCCCTTGGATCGCCTTCAGCACCTCGGCCTTGAGGGATTCATATTCTTTATTAGCCTTGGTGTTTTCATTTCTGGCCCGCTGCAACTCAGAGCGTATCATGGCCATCTGTTTTTGAACCGCACTTCCCGCAATCATCTCGGTTGATGCACCCTGCATTTTATCGAAAACCTGATGGAGCACCTCAGTAACAATTCCATCCAGTATGTGCATCGTGTAACCAGTCTGTCCGGAACATTCCTGACGGCGCCTGGTCTTGTTGTAACACACATAACGAATGCGCTTTTTATGAACCGGCGTCCCATCCGCAAGGCGGACGGTTGTCCCGTTGGTGGTCAGCACCAGCCGGCCTCCGCAGTGGCCGCAGAAAACATTTCCGGAAAGCAGTGACTGGCCCGTGGTGTTCAGCGGCACTGTGCGATGCTCTTTTCTCTCGTTGGTGCGCTCCAGCATCAGCTTCTGTGCCAGATCAAAATGGTCCGGGGCGATGATTTGAAGGGCTTCAAAGGGTCCGGCATAGGTTTCGCCGCTCCGCAGGATGCCTTTGTAAAGTGGGTTGTGCAGGATTCCGCCCACACTGGCGTCGTGCCAATTTTGCCCCTTCCGATTCTTGATACCGTGGTCATTGAGAAAGTTGGCAAGTCGCCATCTGCCATAGCCGGACGAAACACAGAGATCAAACATCATCCTGACAACTCTGGCCTCATCTTCGTCGATGACCAGCATATAAACCTCATGCTTACGCTTGTTGAAGATACCGCTCTTTTCCAGGCGATACCCGTATGGCGCGTTTCCTCCGCGGAACCGCCCATCCTCTACCATCTGGCCAAGAGCTGTTTTGGTGCGCATGGAGGTTTTCTGGCTCTCGCCGTCGGCCTGCCAGAAACGGATGTAATTGGTCAGGCGATCCGTGTGGGACTCAAAGCGCTGTTCGCCTTCCTTCACGCTCCAGACGCGAATCCCTTTCTTTGCGAACCACTCCACCACGAAGGGCGTTTCGTCTGACTTGCGTCCCAGCCGGTCGAACATAAAGACCAGCAGGATGTCGAACTTGCCCTGCTCCGCATACTTCTTGATGAGCTGCAGCTTATCCCGGTCATCGGCGCTGACCTTGTAACCTGACACGCCGGTTTCCTGCTCCTCGCCCACGATGATCCAGCCCATTTTTGCGGCGAACTCATGGCAGGCTTTCCTCTGCATGGGGATGTCTGCCTGGTTATTCTCATCGTGGTCGACCTGTTTATTGGTAGAAACTCTGTATAAACAATAAACTCTTTCAGCCATTTTGGTATCCGTCCTCTCATTATTTTAGTGTGAGAGGGCGAACACCCAATTCACCGTATTCGATTATCAAGGTTCCCGGCTTTCGCCATACCCATTATCTCACACTACGGCCAGAATAGCCAGGGAAATTGATAATCTTCGCAAAAATATCAATATAGCTGGATGCGGGGTTGATCTGTCCATTGCTCAAGATTTTTGAATCTTATTGTCCTGCCAGAAACGTATATAGCTAAGCATCCGTTCTGTACTGATATTGGGTTTGTTTTCTCCCTCACAGGCGCTCCAAACACGGATGCCTTTCTTGGTAAACCACTCCAAAATGAACGGTATTTCATAGGGACTATTCCCAAGCCGATCAAACATAAAGACCAGCAGGATGTCAAATTCGCCTTGCTCAGCAAGTTTCCTGATACAGTGCTCTTTTTCATGGGCGGCAACGCCACCTCGGTGGTTTATCGTTGTTATCTCCTGTTCTTCACCCACAATGGTCCATCCTTTTTTCTTTGAAAAATCACGGCAGGTGTTCTTTTGAATTAGAATATCATTCTGATTTCTGCCCCTGTATAGGCAGCACACTCTTTCAGCCATTTTAATATCTATCCTTAGTTCACTTCGCATAAAGCATGACAAGCTCAAGCTTCGATATAACCAACAAAATTGTAGTAGATGTGGATATCCCGTTCCTCGTGATCGTCCACCCGGTATTTCTCACTGATCTCAATCTTCTGAATCAGCCGCATGAGGGTGGGACGGTCAAGCTCCTGCAAATTGTAGTAATCCTGTACCATATCCAGCCATGCGTCTACGGACTGCTCGTTTTCACGGCTGGCGGCAAGCTGTTCTGTCAACTCCCGGCGGCGTTCCTGCTTGGCTTTTCGCTCGGCCTCATAACCGTTGAGAAGCTGGACACATAGGTTTTCCGGGATTTTACCCAGTACCTTGTCCTCGTAGGCGGACTGCACCAATCGGTCAAGCTCCGGCAATCGCCGGTCAATGGCGCTCAGCTCCGCTTGGAGCGTTTTAAGTTTTTCCCGTCCGGCAGACTCCTTCTGCGCGAGGATTTTTTCACGCAGCTTTTCCCGGCTGTTCTGCGCCCATATCGCCTTGCAGCGGATGTCCGTCAGTACGATTTGCGTCAACACCTTCTGGTTGATGTAGTGGGACGAACAGGCATTTTTGCCGCCCGAAGCGTACCGGTTGCAGACATACGCCTTGTACTCCGGTTCCTTGTCAGACACCTTTTTACGGTAATCCCGCATATACCGCATGGAGGAACCACAATCCATACACCGGAGCAGACCGCCGAACAGAGAGACGGTGCCGCTTTTCCCGCTGCGCCCTCTGGCAGGGTGGTTGTCCATCCGCTGCACCGCGTCCCACACTTCCTGAGAAATCAGCGGCTCATGGGTATTCTCCACCCGGATCCACTCGCTCTCCGGTTTGCTGACCTGCTTGTGGTTTTTGTAGGAGACCGTGCCCGTCTTGTTCTGTACCATGTGACCGAGATAGACCTCATTGCGGAGAATGGTTTTCACCGTCACATCGTTCCAGAACGGCGTTTCTCCCCGATGGTTCTCCCGCCCCTCCGCCATGTAGTAAAAGGTTCTGGGCGCTGGGACTTTTTCGGCGTTGAGAATCAGGGCAATTTTGCGGAAACCGTTGCCCTGCAACCGCAGATCAAAGATATGCCGCACTACCGGAGCGGTCACCGGGTCAATCTCCAGAATGTGCTTGTCCGCCGCGCTCTTCCGGTAGCCGAGGGGCGCATAGCAGCCCACATACTTCCCAGCCTTGAAGGTGGAGAGCTTCACTGCCTTGATCTTGTTGCTGGTGTCCCGCGCATAGAGGTCGTTCATGACATTTTTCAGAATGACCAGCATTTCATTGTTCTTGCGGATGGTGTCTACCCCATCGTTGAGGGCGATGAAGCGACAGCCGAGGGACGGAAAAATGAAGTCGGTATATTTACCCGCTTCGATGTAATCACGGCCTAACCTGCTGAGGTCTTTGGTCAGGACCAAATTGATTTTCCGGTCGGTCGCGTCCTGTACCAGCCGGTTGAACCCGGGCCGGTCAAAAGTCGTACCGGAGACCCCATCGTCGCAGTAGTAGTCGTAGAGCGTCCAGCCCTGTTCCCGCACATACCGGGCGAGCATTTCTTTTTGATTTTCGATTGACACAGACTCACCGGCGCGTTCATCGTCCCGGCTCAGTCTGGCGTAGATTCCAACACTGTACTGTTCCTGCATTTTCTTCTTTAACCTCCCGAAATGCAGTGCGTATCACAATCAGAAATCCTGATTGTATTATACCACCGCGCCGCTGTTGATTCCACTGGGCAAAGTGCTGGGATTCACTGCGCCCTTTCCAGCTTTTCCATCGTCAGGGCATCCAGCACATCGCCCATCATTAAATCTCCGGCAAAGAAGCTGCGAACATGGTAGACGGTTCCATCCTCCATGTAGAGGTCGATCTGGTCGGGGATTCCCAATTTCTTTAATTCCTGCGGACGGTCATTTTCAATTCGGTTATATTGTTTCTCCATATTCAAAAATCCTCCGTATTCGTCGTGTGTAGCACAGCAGCCCACCGCAATCAAGGAATCGGCTTCGCCTCGCTGCGCGTCCTTGACAGCGGCGTTCTGCCGTGCAGATAGGCAACCAAGACGGCGCAAAGCCGTCCTTTGCCAAAAGGCTTTGACCGGTTATGATTCTGTTTACATGACGCACTCCTTCCCGCTGGCGGGGAGGGCGGACGGAGAAAAAAGAAAAGAGCCGCATGACGGTAAAAATCTTCCCATACCGACATCACAGAAACCCGTGCGGATTTCTGCGTTCATGCGGCATTAGGAAGACTTCGCTTCGTCAGCGGCTCCACAGCACAGCTACTTTATTTGATTGATTTTAGTATATCAGGAACGGGCGTTCGAGTCAAGATTCGCAGCGAAAAAAGTGTTCGTGTTGGCGTAAAAAACGCACTCCAAAAGGGCTGGGGCTGAGATTTAAGAGAACAGCAAGCACAGCAAGTGTATGTACACTTGCAGAAAAACGGTGCTTGCCATACCGGAGTGACTTGCTGATTAGCAAGCACATCCGGTGTGGCCACACACCGGAAAAATGGCGCTCAGGGCTGTCTGCCGAAGCGCCATTTTTCGATTTTGGGAGTCTCCCAAACCCGTCATCTCCATTTTAAAGATAATTTTAATGGGGTGTGTAAATCTGGCGTGTATAGGTCTCCAATTTACTCTTATAATTTGTTTGTCTGTCAGTGCATCCGTAAAATCACCGCAGAAGCGATGCTCTTAACGCCAAATTGTTAAACGTGTCACTTGTTCCGCTTTCCCGTATTCTCTGTCCCCCGGATTTCTTCATGGTAGAAATAATCTACGATGACCGGATGTCCCTGCGGCACTCTGCCATAGGGCATTTCATTGTCAACAAAGGGGCAGTCATATTTCCTGGCCATCTCCCCGGCTTTTTCTTCCAAAGCCTTGAAATAGCTGCGGTTGTGTTTGTTATAGATTTCATCATAAAGCGGCACAAGGTCAGGACGTTTTTCTGCGATATAATCCATAATCGTCTTCTTAAAACCGCCTCGCAGGTTCAGGTTTTCCAGCCAGAACAGGTCGCACTGGTCCTTCACCCGCTCAAAAATCGCCTCGAAATCCGTGATGCCCGGAAAAACCGGCGCAACAAAACAGACGGTACGGATGCCTGCATCGTAAACCTGCTTCATGGCTGCCAGCCGCCGTTCGATGCTCACAGCATTGTCCATATCCTCTTTGAAATCCTCATCGAGCGTATTGATCGACCACGATACCGTGACCTGTCCCAGCTCCTTCAGCAGATCAATGTCACGAACCACAAGATCGGATTTGGTGCAGATTAAAATATCTGCGCCACTGCCTCGAAGCTGTTCCAGCAGTTTTCTGGTATTGCCGAACTGTTCCTCCTGCGGATTGTAGCCGTCCGTCACGGAGCCGATCACAATACGCTGTCCGGCAAATTTCTTTGGGTTTTTAATCTCCGGCCAGTGCTTTACATCAAGAAACGTACCCCATTCCTCCGTGTGCCCGGTAAAGCGCTTCATAAAAGACGCATAGCAATATTTACAGGCATGGGTACACCCCACATATGGATTGACCGAATAACCGCCCACCGGCAGGTTGGATTTCGTCATGATATTCTTTGTCTCGACTTCTCCAATAAGGATGCCGTTCATCTCTACTTTTGCCATTTTCTCTGTATCTCCAACACTTGATTGAACGCTTCCGGGAATTCCTGTACCATGTTTGCCTCGCCCACGATGGGAACAAGGTCTTCTTTCATAAAGGCAGGGATACCGAGCACATGAGCCTGTTCCACAAGGGAATACGCCCATTCTGGGGCTGTCCGTATTTTTTTGCTTTGCGCCCCGGTCATCGTTCCCACCACGATCCAGTCGATACCGGCGAGATCCACTTTACCAGGATCGTCAAACAATGGCTCAAAGGTAACGTGATAGTGCTTTGCCCGGATATTGGCCTTAAGCGTGTCGATGCGCCATAGCTCTGATTTTCTTGTGACAGTGACGCCAAACCATGCGTTTTCCAAGTCTGTCTCAAAATCCAGTAGGTCGGGGCGCTTTGACAAAAACAGGAATTGGTGCTGCGGGTTTTCCCGAATCTTTGCGAATACCTTATCCCGCCACTCCGGCTGCCATCCCGCCAAATCGCTCATGCCGGTCAGCAGGAAATTCTGCGGGCGCTTCTTTTCCATCAGCCGCAGCTTATTCGGAAAAAACTCCGGCTTGCTGAAGTCATCAATCATATGGTAACGCTTTACATTATTTCGGGCATAACAGTAGGAACAGCCTACGGTACAGCCGATGACCAGATTCATGTTTTGAATATTGTCCTTAATGCAGACGCTCATCAGAGAACACCCTCCACATTTTTCAGGATGCGGTGGAGATAGTTCTCCAGCTGCTCGATTTCTTCCTCAGAAAATCCCTTATAATAAATGTTACTGATTTCTTCTGTTACTTCATTATATTCTTGTTCCAGACCTTTGGCTTCTTCTGTAAGGAAAATGAGAATCTTTCTACGGTCTTTGTCGCCACGATCCCGATAAATCAGATTTGCCGCCTCCATGCGGTCAAGCATACTGGTCAGCGTGGTCGTGGCAAGACCGGTCTCTTTTGACAGCTCACTGATGGGAACGCCATCCTTCTGCCAGAGGATATATAGAATCCTTCCCTGGGAGCCATTAAAAGCATCAATGTTTTTTTCGCTCAATATGCGTTCAAAAACACGTCCTCCGACCTGTTTGATCCGGGTTATCAAAAATCCGCCTTGTGTTTTCATATTGCCACCTCAAACCGCAAGGCGGCTATCCGCAGACAGCCGCCTTGTCCTTTCTTATTTCTGCTGCGCAGCCGCTAATTCAGCGTAACCTTTCCAGCCAAATACAGCATCCACATCTTCATCGCCGTAAACACCCTTGACATCGCAGAGGTGGACAACATGATCGTCCGCATCCATCGTCTGGGCAACAGTCGCATGAATGAGCAGCTTGCAAGGAACAGGAGCTTTGATATTTGTTCCCTCCACTTCCTGCATCGTCAGACCGACCTTAGTAGCCTTATCCGTATCACGTCCGGAGCAGGTGCCACAGCCAATCAGAGCGCCGGTCAGTTCAACTCCGGGAATGGCGAGAACAACTTCTTTCTTCTCAGCCAGCAGTTCAAGACTGTAAGCCCCTTTGTTCAGGGAGAACATGATCTTTCCGGGATTGGTGGACGCAAAAGCCCAGAATGCCAGAGTCGCAAGATTGGTGCTGCCATCCGGTTTCTCTGTACAGATCAGAGTCATGGAATTGGGAGAAGTATAAGCAGGCGCATTGCTGATATTGATTTTGTTCATTGTAGAAACCTCCTATCTGATTTTATTTAGAATTATACTATATAGGAATATCCTTTGTCAACTCTTTTCGGGTTTTATATCGATTTTCCATATTTATCAGGAGTTGCCGTTTTGTGATTTGGTATATAATTAGCCCTCCCCAGCATGGGGAAGACTGTGCTGTTCTTACGCTGCAATCTCGCGGAGAATTGACTTGTTGGCATATGGCAATGCCGCGCTTCTTGATCTCCGGATAATTCCATCTGTCTGCTTTTTAAGACGATATGGGCAATACAAAATTCTTTTATTTGCCACATATGGATTATCCATGTGTGGATATTGTCCATGTGGATGAGAAGGAAAAATAAGCGTTTTGCGCTCTGAGCGGCGTTTTCCCATGCGGGGATATCGGATATGGCAAGCATTTCATAAACCGCGTACAGCGAAAGAAAATGCCCAAAATCGGCCTTTATCCTGACAGTAAATTGTCCTGTCTATCCATCATTCAAAGCCAAGAAAACCGCCTGTCCCACAGACCGATTAGCTCGGCCATAGGGACAGGCGGTTTGGATTTTCTGATTGCTAACGCACTGCTGATTTTGTGTCATTCTTTATTCAAGGTTGTCATTTCATAGTTTTTTGATGAAATAGCTTTTGCCTGAACCGTTTTATTTGGAGGACATTGAATAGGCTCCCAAGAGCGCCTGCTTTACAAAAGCGGCAACTTCAGGGTTCGCCTTGTCCGCAAAGCAAAGGGTTACTTTATAGCCTTGCACAGTGATGTGCATTTCGGATGCTGCTTTACCGATTCTAAGGACTTCGTTCATATCGTTGCCTCCTAAAAATACCCACCATAGGCATTGGACAGCCTTGGCGGGCATGTAGTCACATACATTGTGTTTCAATCGCAGGGGACTCTAAAGTTTCTTCCCTCTGTCCCCGTCCGTAGTAGATAATGGCCTGTTTGACATCGGGGGTATCATTTTCTGCCGCTGCCAAAGGCTGGTCTAAGGTCCCTATCTCCCGCATCTCCTGATCTTCCAGGGAATAGACGCGGAGCCGTGGGAGATTTCTCTCATCACATGGTGCTATCTGCTCGAAACTTTTGACCAGCAGCAAATCAAAGCGTCCCAGAGAGGCATCCCGCAGAAGCGCCTCATAGACTGGAGCTGAGGAGTCTGATACCAAATTCTCCACAATGTAATAGCTGTGTTCTGGAATGATCCCTTCCTTCTGGAGAAAATCATCCAGCAGGTCTTGCGGATCTTTCAATGTCCCTTCTGCTAAATCCTTTTCTACACTGTGAAGAGTGGCAATTCTCATATTTTTCAAGTCCATCTGAAAAACCTCAGTCCTCTCAAAATTTTAGAAAAGCACTGGCTGATTTTTCAAGTCAGCCGGTGCTTTTTCTTCTGTAATATGCTATTCTTTCGTCCTGATGTTCTCTCACATGACAGGCTCGATTGGCTGGATATCAGGCTCCTGCGTATAAGTCATATCCAGCTCAGGCAGGGATTTCAGATAATCCTCTACATTCCAATACGTGACTCCGTTTTCCAGCTGTGTGCCCTCACCGCGGTAGAGAACGAATCGTCCCTGTATCGAACCGAACCGCCGCTCCGTCTGCCGGCACTTGTCTTCATCCACCAGGTGCCGGTACTGCTCCGGCGCCTGTTTCCCACTGTGCTTGATCTCAAAGATCTCGCAGCTATTCTCCTTCTCGTCATAGATCACCATGTCAAATTCGCCGGCTGCAAACTGCAGCTTAAATACACGGTGGTGTTTATCAGCGTCCTTCATGGTTTCCAACAGGACGATATCTTCCATCATCCGGCCACGGACTTCTTCCAGAATCCGCTCCGCGACCTGCGTCTTCTCCAACTCGCTGTGCGCCGCAAAGGTTTCATCCTTCATCAGAGCATGGACGAGAGCCTGTGCCTGGCAGTACCGCATCCCCGGCTGGGTGAACAGGATGTGTTCCACGGGCTTTGTGTCCGGATCGGCGGTTTCAATGGGGCAGTCCACGATCAACTCCAGTGCGGTCAGATACTCCTTGATCTCGTTGATATGGGCCTGCGTAATGCCGATGGACTGCTCCTCCCGGTTGCGGATGTCCAGCAGCTCCATCAGCCGGCGGGTGACCGCCTCAGTATCAATGGTATCCAGCACATCCGTGCGCTTTTGGGGATCACGCTCTTTCCGCAGGTTTGCGGCAGTGAGCCGCAGATCGTGGGAGATGAAATCCTCCGTCAGTACTGAGATCAGGAAACGGTGGTTCATATCCTCGATGATCCGATTGATGGCGCTGGTCAGCTCCCCGGCCTCGTATAAGGAATACAAGTGCCGGAAATGTCCGCCAGCCTCATAGCAGGCCAGGGAGTGCTGAATGTTCTTGCAGATCGCCGTGTCAATGTACCGCCGGGTGGACTCGTCATCCCGAAAGGATGCGTCCTGGGCATTAGCATCCGCGTCATCGAAGGCCGTCTCACCAGCCCGCAGGGTCCCGCCATAGCGGATATACTCGTCGATGCTGTCGATCCCCAGCAGCCGGCTGTACTCCCGATAGGGGATGAATGTCGTGTGGATGGGCTTGGCCCGGTCATACAGTTCCTGATCCATTGCCAGCCAGAATCCGAGGGAGTCCGTTCCGGACAGCACGACCTTCATCCCCATGGCGGCAAAGACATCGGAGAAAAGGGCGGCGGAGTCGATGAAGTCCTTCATCAGTGTGACCTCATCGATGAACACATACTGGAATCCCGCGTCAAACAGTTTTTTCATATCCCGGTTCACCATAGCCATGGTATCGGTCCTGCGGGCCTTGAGATAGGCGGACCGCGCCAGATCTTCCTTGGTCATCCGTCCGATGGCTTGGCGAAGCATGGTGGTTTTTCCTGTCCGGCGCAGGCCGAAGATCAGGCAAACCCGGTCGCGTTCCGCACTGTATAGGTAATCCTCCAGTTGGGTAAAGCAGTCCCGGCGGCCCCAGTTCTCCACGCCCTGCGACATAGCAGTCAGGCCCTTGCCAATGATCACGCTGGTTTCAAAGTCCAGTTTCGGTTGCCGCTGCTTTGGCATCCCCGCCTGCAGTTTCTTCAGCTCGGCCTGCAGGGATTTCCTCTGTTCGATCTGCTCTTGGAGCGGCTCCATCTCTCCATCCCGCAGGTATTTGCTTCGCTTTTTTCCGTTCTCCGTCCACTGGTGGTAGTAGCGGGTCTTGCCGTTGATATTCTTCTTCGAGATATAACCAATGGGCAGCCCAGCAATCTGCCGCTCCAACTCCTGAATGGTTTCTAACCGCTTTTGCTCGTCCATGTCGCACCTCCGTTCTCTCTTGATGATTATACCCCATTATAACCTCTTTATCAAGGGGTTACAATGGGGTTATTGTCGTTTATTGCAATGGATCGTTTTTATCCATCCTGAAAGATCCCGTGGAAACAGTCACTTCTAAGTTCCAGTACATCGTCCAGGGGGATCGTCGTGCCGTCAACAAGTCGCAGGGTTCTCTCAATGTCGTCAACCTTTTTCAGCTGCCCCGTAGTCGTGACATACTGACCGCCGTCCTTTTTCTTATCCGCGCGGAACCAGACAACGGAGATCTCCGGGTGTTCTGCAATCCTGTCAGCCAGGATTTGTTGCTTGAGATCCAGCATAGCCTTGGTGTCCTCGTCCAGTTCGATCCGCCGGTCCGTCAGACGGGCCGTTTCCTGGATAGCGTCTCCGTGGCCGGTGAGGGCGGCGAAGGGGCTGAAAATGGAGGCCCGATCCGAGATGGGCATCCTGGAATGCTTTGTCGAAGTGGGATGGGGCAGTTCGATGATGTCATCGTATGGTCCGCTCATGCGTGATGCCCCCCAATCGTCTCATTTCGCTCCCGGGCGGTGGCACCCTCCTCCAGGTTCATGCCCTTCAGGATGGCGTTCTTGCCGTATTTCTTCTTGATGCCCAGCATGGCCTCCTGGATCTTCCGCTCCCTGGCGTGGGCGGCCTCGTCCGCCTGCTCCCGCCGTTCCTTGGCAGCATAGTCGGTGAACAGATCCAACTGCTCCGCCTCATCCTTGGGAGAGTCAGCCTCGGGGAGCAGCTTGTTGGCGCTGATGCTCAGCCGGCGGATCAGAAGGTTGGGGTTCACGATCCGGTCATAGAGGGCGGTCACCGCCCTCAGCAGATCACTGGCGGAGGAGGTGTAGTGGAAGTTCTCTGTCCCCACTGCGTGTTTGGGGATCTTTCTCCCATAGCGGTCCGTGGTTACCGGGCCGTGGTAGCTCTGACGGCGACTTGGGTCGTCCAGGTTCTCCCGGTCGTAGCCCACGGTGAGTACCAGCTGATTGGTCACCAGCCCCTTGTCCACCAAGTCCAAGGCCAGGGCATCTACCATCTCCCGCACCACCAAGCGGGCTTTCTCGAAGTCGTAGGGACACTGGAGTACCTGACCGGAGACGATACTCTTATTCTCCGGCTTATAGGCTCTCACGTCCGCAATGGTGCAGGGCTCCCATCCCCAAGCGTGGTCAATGAGGATCTCCGCATTCACTCCGAACAGCTTATAGAGCAGCTCCTCGTTGTGGTAGTCACCGGCGTTTCCGATGGAGCACCGGGCGATGTCCCCCATGGTATACATTCCGTGGGCCTCCAGCTTGGCGGCATATCCCTTGCCCACCCGCCAGAAGTCGGTGAGGGGCCGATGGGTCCACAGCTGCCGCCGGTAGCTCATCTCGTCCAACTGGGCGATACGCACCCCGTACTCATCCGCCGGGACGTGCTTGGCCTCGATGTCCATGGCGACCTTGGCCAAATACAGGTTGGGGCCCATGCCCGCTGCGGCGGTAATGCCGGTGGTCTTCAGAATGTCCAAGATGATGGTTCGGGTCAGCTCCCGGGCGGTCATCTTGTAGGTATCCAGGTAATTGGTGATGTCCATGAACACCTCGTCGATGGAGTAGGGAAAGATATCTTCCGGGGCCACATACTTCAGGTAGACGCTGTAGATCTTCGTGCTCCAGTCGATGTAGTGAGCCATCCGGGGTGGGGCCACGATATAGTCCAGAGCCAGGGAAGAATTGTTCTGCACTTCTGGATCATTCCAGGAGGAGCCGGTCAGTTTCCTTCCCGGCGCTTTCTGCTGCCGCAGGGCATTAACCTCTTTGACTCGCTGTACCACCTCGAACAGCCGGGCTCGGCCCGAAATTCCATAGGCCTTCAAAGGAGGCGATACCGCCAGACATATCGTCTTCTCCGTGCGCCGCTTGTCCGCTACCACCAGATTTGTGGTCATGGGGTCCAGCCCACGCTCCACACACTCCACCGAAGCGTAAAAACTTTTGAGATCACAGCAGATGTAGCATCTTTCTTTCACGCCCCGGTCACTCCCTTCCTGCGTAGTATATCATGGTGGCTGTCCAATTATTTGGCCTATCCCAGCACTGCGTCAAGTTCTGTTGGCTGGGCCTCCGGAAAATTCTTCAGCACCTGCTGGTAGACCATGGCCTTGGATGCGGCTGGGTCTATCAAGTAGGCGGAAGAGATATGCTCATATCCCCACAGCGTTTCCGGGGTAGAGTAGACGGAGATGGGCCAGCCATACTCCAAACCTTTTTTATTGATCCGCCGGCGGAAGTCCCGGATCAGCAGATAGCTCTGCATTTGAAGGTCCGTGACGGTCCCGTCAAAGTTTTTCTCGCCCTCTTTCCCAAAATCGGCCAGCCGTTTCAGCTCGAAGGAAAACAGCTCCGGGCGGTTCTCAAACTGGTCCATCACCCGCTTACAGCGAATACTGGCCAGTTCTTCGTCCCATCGGCTGTCGAAATCATAGCCATCCCGCCGCCAGTTGGCAAAATGGGGGAACCATGCTTTTGAGATAAAACCGGCCTTTTTGCCGAAAAACTTTCCATAGGCCACTTTCCCGCTGCGGGCCATGAGGCACCGCCATTCCCACGGGTCCTGCTCCTCGTCGCCAGTCCACCAGTAGAGGTATCCTGTGTTTTCCTCCACGGAGAAACCGTCCACCTCGTTTTTGAACAAGGGCAGGAAACCGACCTCGTTGATCAGGTCAATGAGGTCCTCCCACGTCTGGACACGGCTGGGGTCATCCCAGTCCAGTCCCCGCATGATCCACTCTCCGTTTTCGATGGCCACCGTACCGCCCCCTTACGATGCCATTATAGCACAGTAGTTCTATGGTTTCTACCGCGGTTCACCGTGGGGGCGACCCAGCGAATACTCATATTGAAAGCGAACAAGAGGCAGGCAATCAGCCTCCTCTTGCTCACTTCTGCGCTTAAAACTCCAGCCCGGAGATCTGCTCCCACTGGAGGATGTATCGCTCGTCAACAATTTGATTTCTGTGGTAATGTCCGAAGAACCAGTAGGCGAATTGGCACCGCTGTTTCACTGTTTCCAGGAAGTCCGTCAGCTCGTCCGTTCCGTAGCCGGGGTTGAGCTTTTTGACGATACTGCTGGGGGCGCAGTGGGTCAGGATGCAGTCCACCGCCCAGCCTGCCCGCTCCAGATTCGCCAGCGCCTCGTTGTATTCCTCCGCGCTGGGCAGTTCCTCCGACCACCAGGACACGCCCTTCACCCGAAACATGGCCCGCAGCCTCCGCATCAGCCAATACTGCCGCTCAAAGTCCGGATCGGCTGGGTCCAGGATGCCGTCCTGGATATCGTGGGAGGACGCGCCGCCCATGGTGAACCAGGTCAGACCGCCGAAGGTGAAGACCTGCCCCCGCATGAGATGAAGGATATGCTCCCGCACCACATGAACACGTCCGCCGTTCCACGGCCTTTCCGGGAGAGCATTCAGGAGATCGAAGTTCTCATGGTTCCCGTCCACAAACAGGGTGGTAAAGGGCTTTTCCTCCAACCAGTCCAACCAGTATTGGTCTTTGGGACTTCCGTCCCACAGCCCTCCGAAGTCGCCTGTGACGATCACATAATCCTCACGACCCATGTTTTTCTGCTGAGGGAAGTATTTGCTCCCAAACCTCTGAAATCCGCCGTGGGTATCGCCTGTAATATAAACCGACATCTGATCACCTCTCTCCCCGCCTACAGGGTCATCTGCTGCTGTCCCGGGAGGGGTTCTTCCCGCTGCCGGAGTTCCTCGCCGGCCGCCGTGCGAATGCCGAGGCCATTCCGGGTCTCCGCCGTCACTAGGCGGCCCTCTCGGATGAGGCGCTCCACCAGCTCCCCCACATAGCGGTTTGCCAAGTTGTTTTTTCCATCCTTGTCGCAGAGCCTATGGACGGAGAACTGTTTCGCAATGCTCAGCTCGGCCGGGCCTGTGACATACAGGTTCTTCCGCTTCGTCTGGTACCGCTCCAGAATGGCCTCTATGATCTCATCGCGTCTGGCCTCCAGTTGTTTCAGATACTCCGCGTCTGTGAGTTCCCAGTACCGTTCGTAGCAGTCCACCCCCTGGCATTGGAAGGTTTGCGCACCCTCCAAGAGTTCCTGGAGCCGGGGAATCTCATCGGTCTGGATCACCCCGCTGAAATTCATGGGGTGGAGATACAGATCCTGCTGACCCTTCGTGACTATGTCGCTGGAACTGCTGTCTTCCCTGGCGGGATGCAGCTCCCAGCCTGCCGACTGAAACAAGGTGCGTGTCTCATCCCGGAAGGCGTGCTCGACGCCTTTATCCGGCCAACCACTGTCGTACCGATAGGAGCTGCGGATCCGAAAGTACACTTCTCTGTATTCCATCATACCACCTCCTCGTCTGTTATACTACAATGCCACGAAACTTCTGTATTATCTATTCATCAAGCCCAACGAAAACCTCCGCAAAAATTGGGCAAAAGTGTGACACTCCATCATTATGGCGTCAAACTGAGAAAATTTACTGGCTGTTGCAAAAGGACTGCCACAGTAGGTTGACGATCACACAGCTTATATTTTAATCATACCCTTCTGCCAGACCAATGCTGATCCCGAGCGCCCAGTCGATCCGTTTCATCTCAGGCTCACTTAACATCCCAATTCTTCCCTTGAGCCTGGACTTGTCAATGGTACGGAGTTGCTCCAAAAGAATTGTAGAACCACAGTGCAGGCCACTCGAGTGCTTGTTTAGGCTTACATGGGTGGGCAGCCTCGCTTTCCCCATCTTGCTTGTAACAGGAGCAGCTATCACTGTAGGACTATGCCGGTTGCCCACATTATTCTGCAGAATGAGCACAGGGCGTATGCCGCCTTGCTCAGATCCAACTACTGGCCTCAGATCCGCATAATAGAGCTCGCCCCGATGGATCTCGTGTGGGAAATATGTTCTCATGAGATACACCTCCTTAATAAGTTGCGGCTTAATACCACAAAAATAGGGACCGCTCCCGCCCTTGACTAACTCCAATTTCTCCTGTGTTCATTTAGGATTCGTATCGTAAAAAGATCCTCATTAACCGGAGACTGAAGCAGGGGGCAAGAGCGGTCCCCATGGCTTCTGATATTAAGACTTCACATTTGTGTTGTCTTTCTCGGGCTGCGCTCGTATTCGACACTACTTCCCCAAGCGCAAAAGCCTGTGCCGCCGGCACCGGCTCTTCAGGGCAATCATCTGAACCGCGGCTGGCTCCACCGCGTCATGGGAGTCTCACCCCCGCGAGGATCTCTCGCGGCCGCCCTCCTTGCTTGATCCCCATTCCGGTGGGGGCTGGGACTGGACGGAAGTATCATTGTCCCTGACGGAGTCATTGCGATACAGCTTGCCATCGGCTGTTTTGCGGACGGATGGAACCGCTCGGCACCTTATTTGGCCGTCGTTGATAGATGTAGGTCAGCCTGGTTGTCAGAACCGAACAGAAATGTATGGGTGTCTTCGTTCGCAACCTTGCGCTGTGCATCTACAGGTGGTCTTGGCGCATCCTCCGGAGTCGCTCGCCCTTTTTCAAAGGGCCCCGTCAGGAAGGTATTCAGATGGTTGGGTATTCGGTTTTCAAGGAACCCGAGGGGGGGGATAATTCAACCCCCTCACTACTAAGCCGAGTTCGTGAGGGGGTTGAGAACCAAAAAATTATTTTATTTTCATCAAAGTCCGGAGTTTACTCAAAATTTTATGGCGGCGCTTATTCACCGCCTTCTGCGAGATATTGATTTGTTTGGCATACTCACGCTCCGTCAGCTCCTCAAAATACAAGGCACGGATCAGATTCTGCTCCTCCAGAGGGAGCTGTGCCAAACACTGACGCAGTTCCTGCAGTAGGATATTGCCAACCGCTTTGTCTTCCACGCTCTCAGCATTAGGATCTGGAACCATTTCTTCTCCAAGAGTTTCTTCCGTATCCAAATCACTGTATGAGACCTTTCCGTTTCGGACATCTTTCTCATCCAATGTTTTGGTGTGACGTTCCACTCGGTAATAGGTCAGATAAACATCCTTTGTGACCTCTACCAGATGTCCCTCTACTCTAAGACGATATTTCCTTTCCTCTGCCATGAGGCAGTCCTCCGTTTCTTCTGAAATTTTGAAAAGTCAAAATCTCAGAAGCCGGAGGCCCTCTGCACCGATTTGGGTGTTGGCAGTAGACAAACCCCTCCTGTAACACGCCGGCCCTCCTGGTACCGGGCAGAAAAAAGCCGGGGACGCATTTCAGCGTCCCCGGCCCAGCTTGTCAAAAAACTGGTGCAATATCCCCCGTTTCCTGTATAATAA
>DGYMR06203__coassemble_572_pt1 | contig 66929 bp, 57 predicted proteins | sample DGYMR06203__metabat2_low_PE_024 | metagenome-assembled genome bin DGYMR06203
TTTTCTCCCTTGCTGCCGCTTTGATCGCTTTTCGGTTTTGTTAGGTGTTCTAAGCGCAAGAGGAATGGTTACATACTCTGATCTGACTCTGATCTGATCCAGACAGGTATCTTAATCGTCGCTGTTATTGACGTAGTCCTCCGACTGATCGAAGCCGAGAGGAACCGTAAACAATAAAAAGAAGTAACCGCCCCAGCTCCCAACTTGTGCGGTTACTTCTCTAACCGGACCAGGGGGACTACCGTTTGTCCGGCAGCACCCTTTCTATGTTTAGTATACAGCAGGCGGGCGGGATTGTCAAGCCGCCCGCCGAACGTTCCAAACCTTCAAAATCCCTCGGTTTTACCACCCCTCCCTGCCCGGGCGGGGGTGTTTTTTGGGCCCGTCGGGCTGCACTCAGAGCATATAGGGCTCGAAGAGGTGCAGTTCCTCCCGCTTGGCGATGGCTTCCAGGTAGAGGCCGTCGGGGCGGTACTCCTCGGCCTGGACGCTGCCGCGGTCCCGCAGGGGGGCCGCCAGGCCCAGGGCGTCGTAGGGCAGCAGCACCTTGATGGGGCGCACACGGCCGGCCAGCAGCTGGTCCAGGCGGGCCAGCAGGCGGTCGAGCCCCAGCCCGGTCTTGGCGCTGGTGAGCAGGACGGCCGGGTCGAAGGCGGCCGCGCCGGGCTTGTCGCACTTGTTGTAGACGGTGATGCGGGGGATGCCGGCGCAGTCCAGGCCGTCCAGCACCTGGGCGGTGACTGCGAGCTGCTCTTCCCGCTGGGGGTCGGAGGCGTCCGCCACCTGGACGATGACGTCCGACCAGGCGGCCTCCTCCAGGGTGCTCTTGAAGGCGTCCACCAGGTGGTGGGGCAGCCGGGAGACAAAGCCCACCGTGTCCACCAGCAGCACCGCCATGCCGCTGGGCAGCAGCAGCTTGCGGCTGGTGGGGTCCAGGGTGGCGAACAGCATGTCCGCTTCGGCCACGCTGGGGCCGCACAGCGCGTTCATCAGGCTGGACTTGCCCACGTTGGTGTAGCCTACCAGGCTGACCACCGGCATCCCGGTCTTGGCGCGGGCGCGGCGGCTCTCGCCCCGGCGCTTTTCCAGCTCGGCCAGGCGGGCGGCCAGGGTGTCGATGCGGGCGTGGATGTGGCGGCGGTCCAGCTCCAGCTTGGTCTCGCCGGCGCCACGGCGCGCGCCGGCCCCGCCGCCTCCGCCTCCGCCCTGGCGGCTCAGGCTTTCGCCCATGCCCTGCAGCCGGGGCAGGCGGTAGCGCAGGAGGGCCAGCTCGGTCTGCAGTTTGCCCTCGTTGGTCACGGCCCGGCTGCGGAAGATCTCCAAGATCAGCATGGTGCGGTCGATCACCTCGACGCCCACCGCCGCCGCGATGTTCCGCAGCTGGCTGCCGGTCAGCTCGCCGTCAAACACGGCGCACTGGGCCCCCAGCTGCTCGGCGGCAAGGCGCGCTTCTTCCAGTTTGCCGCTGCCCAGCACGGTGCCCGTCTCGGGGGTGGAGCGCTTTTGCACCACCTGGCCCACCGCCTGCATGTGGTTGGCCTCGCACAGGGCGGCCAGCTCCTGCAGGCTGCGCTCGCCGTCAAAGGCCCCCTGGTCCAGCGCCAGCAGCAGGGTGGGGGTGGGGGGCGTCTCCACCAAAATATCGTATAATTCGCTCAAAGTGTGTCCTTTCTTGCCTGCCAGGCGTCCCGCGTCAAAAGATAGGTATGGCAGGGCACCGGCGTGCCGTCAAATTTGTGGTAGGTGTCGTCGTGATGGTAGACAAAGCCCGCCTTCTGCATCACCCGGCCGCTGGCGGGGTTGCCCACCGCGTGGAAGCAGGCCAGCCATGTGCTGTCCGTCCGGGTGAACCAGTAGTCCACCACGGCGTTCAGCGCCTCGGTAGTATAGCCTTTGCCCCACCAGGCGCGGCCAATGCAGTAGCCCGGTTCCCACTCGCCCTGCGATGTGTCGAAGCCGAGGCGGCGCCAGGTGGCGGCGGCCTCAGGCTCTCCCGCCAGGCCGTTGCAGATGCTTATGGAGCCGAACACCGCGCCGGTGGCCTTGTCCACCAGGCACCACTGGTAGTAGTCGGGGTTTTGGTACAGCTCCTCCCAGGCCGCCAGCAGGGCGAAGGTCTCGTTCTCGTCCTTGTGGGGCTCCCACCGCATATAGCGGGTGACGGCGGGGTCGCTGGCCCAGTTGCGGTACATGGCCGGGGCGTCCGCCGGGGCAAGGCGGCGGAGAAGCAGCCGGGGCGTTTCGATCTCTTGGGTGCCGGTATGGCGCATGGTGCATTCCTCCCTTGGTTCATGTGGAGACAAATATAGCATATATGCGCCTTTTATGCAAGAGCCGCTTGACATTCGGCCCGAAACCGCTAAACTGGTACTAGAGTAAAAGGGAAGGGAAGTACCACCATGCGAAACGCGCGCGACATTCTTGCACAGCGGGTCCTGCTGTTTGACGGCGGGATGGGCACCTATTACAAAGGCCGGCCGGGCCAGGAGTGCGAACAGGCCAGCCTCACCGACCCGGAGGGGGTGCGGGCGGTCCACCGGGAATACCTCGAGGCGGGGGCCGAGGCAATCAAGACCAACACCTTCAGCCTGCCCCGGCTGGCGGCGGCCCATGTCCCCGGCTGGCAGCAGCTGGCCCGGGCCGCCTGGGCGCTGGCCTGCGAGGCGGCGGGAGAGGCGGCGGCCGTCTTTGCCGACCTGGGCCCCGCCCCCGACACCGAAGCCGCCCCCGCCGCCCGGGCCTACCGGGAGGCGGCGGATGTGTTCCTGGAGCTGGGGGCGGAGAACTTCCTGTTCGAGACCCTGAGCACCGACGCCGGCGTGGCCGAGACGGCCGCCTACATCAAGAGCCGGCGGCCGGGGGCGTTCGTTCTGGCGTCCTTTGCCTCCCTGCCCGACGGCTACACCCGGGAGGGGGTCTCGGTGCGGGCGCTGGCCGCCCGGATGGCCGCCTGCGGCGCGGTGGACGCGGTGGGCCTGAACTGCCTGCTGGCCCCGGGGGCCATGGCGCCGGTGCTGCCGGCCCTGGCGGGGTGCGGCCTGCCGGCGGCCGCCATGCCCAACGGCGGCTACCCTCTGGTGGCCCGGGACCGCGTGGTCTACCAGGGCAAGCCCGACTACTTTGCCCGGGAGATGTGCCGCATCCGGCAGGCGGGGGCGGCGATCCTGGGCGGGTGCTGCGGCACCACCCCCGCCCACATCCGGGCCCTGCGCCAGGCGCTGGAACACACGCCGATGCCCATCCCGGGGCCGGCCCCTGCGCCAAAGGCCGGCCCGGACCGGGCGGCCCCTGCGCCGGCCGACCTTTTCCTGCGCAAGCTGGCGGAGGGGAAAAAGGTGATCGCCGTGGAGCTGGACAGCCCCAAAGACGCCGACCTGACCGGCTACATGGACGGCGCGCGGCGGCTGCAGCGGGCCGGGGTGGACGCGGTGACCATCGCGGACTGCCCCATCGCCCGGGCGCGGGTGGACGCGGCCCTGACGGCCTGCAAGCTGCGCCGGGAGCTGGGGCTGGTGGCCCTGCCCCACATGACCTGCCGGGACCGCAACCTGAACGCCGCCAAGGCCCTGCTGCTGGGGCTGTACGCCGAGGGGGTGCGGGAGGTGCTGGCCATCACCGGCGACCCCATCCCCACCGCCGAGCGGGACGAGGTGAAAAACGTCTACCAGTTCAACTCCCGCAAGCTGGCGGGGTACATCCACGCCCTGGCGGCCCCCGGCGGGGCCCTGCCCGGCATGACGGTGTTCGGCGCGCTGAACCTGAACGCCCGCAACTTTGACGTCGAGCTGCGCCGCGCCCGCGAAAAGGCCGAAAACGGGATGGCCGGCTTTTTGACCCAGCCCATCCTCTCCCGGCAGGCGCTGGCAAACCTGGCCGCCGCCCGCAGCGCCCTGCCCGGCGCCAAACTGCTGGCGGGCATCCTGCCGGTGGTCAGCCACCGCAACGCCCTCTTTATGGAAAACGAGGTCAACGGCATCCACATCGACGAGGACATCATCCGGCGCTACGAGGGGGCCGGCCGGGCCGAGGGCGAGGCCCTGGGGCTGGAAATCTCCCTGGCTGCGGCCAAAGCCGCCGCGCCCCATGCCGACGGCTTCTACCTGATGACCCCCTTCAACCGGGTGGAGCTGATGGAACGGCTGATCGCCGCCCTGCGGCGGGAGCTGGCGCTGTGACCGCCCTGTAAAACAAGACCCGCCGCGCCCGGAAAAGGGAGCGGCGGGTCTGTTCGTTCAGTTCGGTTTGAGCAGGTCGGGCAGCTGGGGGTCGCGCTGGAGCAGGGCAAACAGGCGGCGGACCGGCCCCTCCGGCCGGTTGCGCCCGGCCTCCCAGGCCTCCACCGTTTTGGGGGAGACGCCCAGAAAACCCGCGAACACCACCTGGGTCATCCCAAGGCCGGTGCGCAGCTGCTTGATCTCGTCGGGCCGGTAGTCCCGCACCGGCTCAAAAACAGGGGTGGTGCGCAGGGCGCGCCTGCCCTCGGCGTGGGCCAGCGCCTCGCCCAGGCCCTCCATGATCCCTTCGTATACGCTCATCGTGCTCCCTCCTGTCCAAGCGCCTTTTCAATGGCGTCGATCATCTTTTTGATCTGGTTGCATTCTTCTTTGGTCAAGTTTTCTTTTTCGTTTTTGGGGTAGGCATAGATCAGATACACCGTCTGGTACAAAAGAAAATCCACATAGGTGACGCGGGCGCTGCCGCTTTTGCCCCTGCCTTCCAGGGCAAAACGCATTTTGCGCAGCCGCCCCGTGCCGGGGATGACGTCCCCGACCTTGGGGTCTTGCAGGATCGCCTGCTGCAGCCGCCGCAGATCGTCGTCGTCCAGCCCCATATGCTTCCACTGCTTGTCAAAGGCAGCGGTCATGACAAACATCCGGTTCATACCGCCGGCCTCCTCATCCGCACTTTGATTATACCCTATTTAATAGGGTATGTCAAGAGGGTTGGACTTGACAAGTATGTGATGACTAACTATAATGGAACCATCCCGGAGCGCCTGCATGCGGGCCGCTCCCTGCCGGCGGAAGGCGGGGGCGGCCCTCTGGCGGGCGGACGCAGGGCGCGGCGCCGGGGACGCCGGGCCGCAGAGTGGAATAGAGTGGGGAGGAGGCCAAACAACGGAACAAGCGAGGTTTTGACATGACAACACAGATCGTCTGGGGGCTGCTGCTCCCGTTTATGGGCACGGTGCTGGGCGCCGGGTGCGTGTTTTGGATGCGCGGGCCCCTGCGCCGGGGGGTGCAGCGGGTGCTGGCCGGCTTTGCCGCCGGGGTCATGGTGGCGGCGTCGGTGTGGAGCCTGCTGATCCCCGCCCTGGAGCAGGCCGGGGCCGCCGGGATGGGGGCGTGGGCCTTTGTGCCGGCGGCGGGCGGGTTCTGGGCGGGGGTGCTGTTCCTGCTTTTGCTGGACCACCTGATCCCCCACCTGCACCAGAACGCACGCCGGCCCGAGGGGCCGCCCGCGCGGCTGCCCCGCATCACCATGATGCTGCTGGCCGTCACCCTCCACAACATCCCCGAGGGGATGGCGGTGGGGGTGGTCTACGCCGGGATGCTCACCGGCGGGGCCGGCATCTCGGCGGCGGGGGCGCTGGCCCTGTCGCTGGGCATCGCCATCCAGAACTTCCCCGAGGGGGCCATCGTCTCCCTGCCCCTGCGGGCGGAGGGGGCGTCCCGGCGGCGCGCCTTTGCCGGCGGGGCGGCCTCGGGGGTGGTGGAGCCGCTGGCGGCCCTGTTTACCCTGCTGGCGGCCGAGCTGGTGACGCCGGCGCTGCCCTGGCTGCTGGCCTTTGCCGCGGGGGCCATGCTGTACGTGGTGGTGGAAGAGCTGATCCCCGAGATGGCCGAGGGCGAGCACTCGAACGCGGGGCCCCTGGCCTTTGCCCTGGGCTTTACCCTCATGATGGTTTTGGACGTGGCGCTGGGCTGACCCGCGCAGAACAGGAGGGAACGATGTACAAGACGACGGCAAAGATCGACGGCATGGCCTGCAGCATGTGCGAGGCCCATGTCAACGACACGGTCCGGCGGGCGTTCCGGGTGAAGAAGGTGACCTCCTCCCACAAAAAGGGGGAGTGCGTCATCCTCGCGGAGGAGCCGCTGGGCCAGGCGGAGCTGGCCGCCGCCCTGGACCCCACCGGGTACAAGGTGCTTTCGGCCGAGAGCGAGCCCTGCCGGAAGAAGGGCCTGTTCGGATTTTGAACGCGCAGGCCGTGCAAACGAAAAAGGCCGCCCCCGGTGGGGCGGCTTTTTGCGTTTGGCTATTGGCTTTCAGGCGGTGCGGCCGGTGAGGGCGCCCAGCAGGGCAAACAGGGCGAACACGCCCAGGTCCACCGCCACGATGGTGGAGCCCACCGGGGTGCCGGCCAGGATGGAGATCAGGATGCCGGCGGCGGCCCCCGTCACCGAGACGGCGGCGGAGCACAGGGTGACGGCCCGGAAGCTCTTGAACAGGCGCATGGCCGACAGCGCCGGGAACACGATGAGGGCCGAGATGAGCAGCGAGCCCACCAGGTTCATGGCCAGGACGATGATGACCGCGATGACCACCGCGATCAGCAGGCTGTAGCGCCCGGAGGGCAGGCCGGTGGCGGTGGCAAAGGCCTCGTCGAAGGTGACGGCGAAGATGCGGTTGTAGAACACAACGAACAGCGCGATGACCGCCGCCGACAGCACCACGCACAGCCAGACCTCCGCCTGGGTGAGGGTGAGGATGGAGGTGGAGCCGAACAGGGTGCTGCACACGTCCCCGGACAGGTTGGTGCTGGTGGAAAACAGGTGCATCAGCAGGTAGCCCACCGCCAGGGTGCCCACCGACAGCACCGCGATGGCCGCGTCGCCCTGCAGGCGGGCCCGCTGGCCCCCCCGCAGCAGCAGGATGGCCGCCGCCACCGTGACCGGCAGCACCAGCAGCATCTCGTCGGTGAGCTGGAGCACCGAGGCGATGGCCAGCGCCCCGAAGGCCACGTGGGACAGGCCGTCGCCGATGAAGGAGAACCGCTTGAGCACCAGCGTGACCCCGAACAGGGAGGCGCACAGGGCGATGAGCACCCCCACCACCAGCGCGTAGCGCACAAAGGGGAAGGTGAAGTAGTATTGCAAGGTCTCGAGGGCTGTCACGGGTGGTCACCGCCTTTCCGGGGGTCGTCGTGGAGGGCGCGGGGGGCGAACATCTGCCCCACCGGGCTGTCGAGGTAGGCCGCCGCCGTGCCGAAGAACAGCCGCTGGCCCTCCCCGATGTGGAGGATATGGCTGGCGTACCGCACCGCGGCGGCGATGTCGTGGCTGATCATGATGACGGTGATGCCGTCGGCGCGGTTGAGCCCGGCCACCAGGTCGTAGAGCTCGGCGGTGGCTTTGGGGTCCAGGCCGGCCACCGGCTCGTCCAAAAGCAGCAGCTTGCGGGTGGCGCACAGGGCCCGCGCCAGCAGCACGCGCTGCTGCTGGCCCCCGGACAGCTCCCGGTAGCACCGGCGGGCCAGGGGGGCGATGCCCAGCCGCTCCATGTTGCGGGCGGCCAGGGCTTTTTCGTCCCGGGAGTAGAAGGGGCGCAGCCCGCACCGGGCCAGGCACCCCGACAGCACCACCTCCTGCACGCTGGCGGGGAAGTCCCGCTGCAGGGGGGTCTGCTGGGGCAGGTAGCCCACTTCGTTGGGGCGCAGGCCGTCCCCCCGCCGGATGTGCCCCGCCAGGGGGGCCCGCAGGCCCAGCAGGGTCTTCATCAGGGTGGACTTGCCCGAGCCGTTCTCGCCCACGATGCACAGGTAGTCCCCCTGCTCCACCGTGAAGGAGAGGTGTTCGGCCACCGGGGTGTTCTCGTACCCCAGGGTCAGGTCTTGACAGGTGATCAGGGCCATGGGATGCCTCCTCAAGCCAGCGCTTGCTTCAACACGTCCAGGTTGGACGCCATGATCGAAAGATACGTCGCGCCGGCGCGCACGTCCTCGCTGCTGACCCCCTGCATCGAGTCCAGGGTCAGCACCGCCGCGCCGTTGCCGGCGTTCTGGGCGATGGTTTGGGCCACACGGTGGTCCGAGTGGTCGATGGCCAGCACCGCGGGCAGGTCCAGCTCCTGCACCTTGCCCGCCAGAAAGGCCACCGTCTCGAAGCTGGCCTCGGTCTCGGCCGAGCAGCCGGGGAACGCCGCGTAGTAGTCCAGGCCGTAGTCCTCCACCAGGTACCGGAAGGGGAAGCGGTCCCCAAACAGCAGGGTGCGGACCGGCGCGGCGTCCACCGCGGCCTGGTATGCGGCGTCGAGGGCGGCCAGCTGCCCGCCGTAGGCGGCGGCGTTGGCGGCAAAGTCCTCCGCGTGGGCGGGGTCCATCCGGCCCATCGCATCCGCGATGGCATCGGTGAGCAGCTGCGCGTTGCGCAAAGAGAGCCAGATGTGCTCGTCGTATTCGGCTTCGGCGTGGGCGTGGCCGTCGTGGTCCTCATGATCGGCCTGCATGCCCTCGGTCAGCTCTTCCAGCCGGGCGGCGCTGCCCAGCACGTCCAGCAGGCTGAGCACCTCCATGTCCTGGTTGACGGCCTCCTGCAGGGCGTCGTCCACCCAGCTGTCCGACGTGCCGCCCACGTACAGGAACAGATCGCAGGAGGACACCAGCAGCATATCGGCGGCGGTGGGCTGGTAGCTGTGCATATCCACCCCGGTGTCCTGCAGCCAGACCAGCTCGATGCCGGGCGTCTGGCCCAGCACCTGCCGGGCCCAGTCGTAAAGGGGGAAGGTGGTGGCCACCACCCGCAGCTCCGCTTCGCCCCCCGTGCCGGGGGCCGAGGCCGCGCCGGCGTCCTCCGGGCGGGGGTGGGACGGGCTGCACCCGGCCAGCAGGGCCAGGGCCGCGAAGGCCGCCGCCAGGGCGGCCAGGATGCGTTTGCAATGGTTCATAGTACCTCCGTGCGGGGGCATCCCCCGCGCAAAATGAGCGGCAGGCCGCCCTTTGCGAGCCGCCCGCCGCGAAATTGCAACTTGACTGCAAATTATTATACACACCGGGCGGGGGGTTGTCAATACCCGGCGGGGGGCTTCTTCTTGCGCTGCGGCGGGCGGTTGCCCTCTCCGTTTACGCTGCGCCTGGCGGTTGCCCTCTCCGTCACAGTCCGCTTGCGCGTCCTGTGCCACCTCCCCCACAGGGGGAGGCAAGAGCACGCCCGTGGGTGCCGGTTAGGCGGTGGTAAGGCAAACTTGCTCACAGCTTCGCCTTACCACTCGTTCGCCGGGTTTGACGGCGGTACACTTGGCTCCCCCTTCGGGGGAGCTGTCAGCGAAGCTGACTGAGAGGGGAGTTTGCCGCAACGTTCCCAACGAAATCACGATTTATCCATACACAACGAAAACAACGAAACGCCTCTTTTTTGGGCGTTTCGTGCTTTTCGTTGGTTTCGTTGCTTTCGTTGCTTTCGTGATTCCGTTGGGGGAGCGTGGAATCGTGATTTCGTTGAAATCGTTGATTTCGTGGTTTTCGGGGGGTATCGTGAAATCGTGATTTCGTTGATTTCGTTGAAATCGTGCTTTTCGGGGGGGACCGTGAAACCGTTGAAATCGTTGATTCCGTTGGGTCCGTTGGTTTGGTGGTGCTTTGTGTGACCCGCTCACCCTGGCGGTTGACAGGGGGGAGGGCGGTGTGCTATGATAAGTCTATACTAACCACCCCGGCGGCCCCCGCGGCCCTGCCGGCACTACGACAGGAGGATGTCTCTATGGACCCGAAGGTTTACAAGCTGCTCAACGACCAGATCAACAAGGAGTTCTACTCGGCGTATCTCTATCTGGAGATCGCCAACTATTACGACGCCAAGGGCCTGGACGGCTTTGCCAACTGGTACGAAATCCAGGCCAAAGAGGAGCAGGACCACGCCATGCTCTTTTACCGCTACCTGCACAACAACAGCCAGCCGGTGGTGCTGGAGGGCATCGCCAGGCCCGAGACCCACTTCACCGACCTGATCGGCCCCCTCAAGGCCGCCCTGGGGCACGAGCAGTACGTCACCGGCCTCATCAACGCCATCTACGCTGCGGCGGCGGAGGCCAGGGACTACCGCACCGTCCAGTTCCTGGACTGGTTCATCAAGGAGCAGGGCGAGGAGGAGAAGAACTCCGCCGACCAGATCACCAAGATGGAGCTGTACGGCGGCGACGCCCGCAGCCTGTACATGCTGAACAGCGAGCTGCTGGCCCGCACCTACACCGCCCCGTCCCTGACGTTGGAGTAAGGCGCGCCCGAAGGGCGCGCATACACAATCGGAGCGCAGGGCGGATGGCGTCAAGAAAAAGCGATGCGCAATACCTCTGACGCGCAGTAAAGAGCTTTTTCAGCCAGACGCCCGGAGCGACCTTCCGCTTTTGGGTCCAGGGCTCCGCCCTGGTCGTTGCGGGAGGGTAGGGAGTCCAGAGGGCAGCCGCGCCGAGCGCATCCAGTGGATGAAGCAGCGAAGGCGCGGCTGGCGCTGCGCTCCGGTTTTTGCAAGCGCCCGCCGCGGCGCGCCGCAAAAAGCGGCTAAGCGCGAGAGGACAAAGGGGGAATCGAAACTCCTCTTGTGCTTAGCCCATTTTCCCGGCGCAGGCCAAAGCCTGCTTGGGAAAACGGGAGCACTGCGCCAGAAACAAGCCGGCTGTTTCTGCCACTGGCAGCGCCGGCTTGTTTCTGCCCTCCCTCCCCCTCTGGCCCAGCGGAGCGACAGACGGTAAAAGGATGGAATAACGGCAAACGAAACCAACGGTTTCAACGATTTCAACGGTTTCACGGTACCCCCCGAAAAGCACGATTTCAACGAAATCAACGATTTCAACGGTTTCACGGTACCCCCCGAAAACCACGAAATCAACGATTTCAACGAAATCACGATTCCACGGCCCCCCAACGGAATCACGAAAGCAACGAAACCCACGAAAACAACGAAATGCCTCTTTTGCGGGCATTTCGTTTTTTTCGTTGTGTATGGAGAAACCGTGATTTCGTTGCAACCGTTGGCGCTCGACAAAAAGCGCGCCGCGTTGTATACTGATAAGGAATAGAACGGCCCGCCCCGCGCGGGCAGAAAGTGTGACGCCCTATGCCGGAAGCCAAAAACCCCCAGCAAGCCCAGTTCGACAAAATGACCAGGACCCCCATCCCGCGGCTGGTGATGGGGCTGGCGGTGCCCTTTATGGCGCAGTTTTTGGCCGAGCTGGACCGGATGGACGCCGCCGAAGGCTAAAAAGATTGAGCTAAGCGCGGCGGTTTTGTGCACACTGCTGAAACGCTGCCCATACGCTTGTGAAAAAACACGATGGGTGGTATAATTCTGCTATACATGGGGATGCCGCGCCCTGCGCAAACGGGGCGCGTTTGGATATGAACCGATATGGAGGGACAAAACATGAAAACAGTCGAACAGACCTTGATCGAGGCCGGCCGCGCCTACACCATCGCGGCGGCCAGCGGCAACGTCATCGGCTACGTCGGGGACGACGGGGCCGGCGGCGCGCAGCTGCGCCTTGGCAAGTACGAGCACAAGCCCGAGCAGGAGTGGCTCTTCGACCGTGTGGGGGAGAACAGCTACCGCATCCACTGCCGGGCCAACGGCAAAGTGGTGGACCTGGCCATGGCGGGCACCGCCAACGGCACCTGGCTGCAGCTGTGGGACGACGTGCTGGGCGGCAGCCAGATGTGGACCCTGGTGCCGGTGAACGACGGCACCGTCCGCATCACCAGCCCGTGGGCCAGCGGCCGCTGCGTGGACACGGTGGGCATCGGCAGCGCCCCGGGCGCCATCCTGCAGATTTGGCAGGAGAGCCCCGGCGCCGACCAGCTGTGGACCATCCGCCCCGTGAAGGACCGCAAGCCCGCCGCCCCTGAGGCCCCGGCCGAAGCCGCGGCCCCTGAGGCACCCGCCGAGACCGCGGCCCCGGAGGCCCCGGTCGAAGCCGAAGCTCCCGCCGAGACCCCGGCCCCGGAGACCGCCGAAACCCCGGCGGAGGCCCCCGCGGCCCCTGCCCAGCAGCCTGCCGAAGCCGCCCCGGCCGAAGCCGTGCCCGCCCCTGCGGCGGACGCTCCCGCCGAGACCCCTGCGGAAGCGGCTCCCGCCCCCAAGAAGCGCGGCCGCCCCAAGAAGGCCGCCGCCCCGGAAGCCGCCGCTGAAACCGCCGCCCCGGCCCCCGAAGCCGAGGCCAAGCCCAAGCGCCGCACCTGCCGCACCCGGAAGGCGGAGACCCCCGCCCCCGCTGTCGCAGAAGCCCCCCCCGCCGAGGCCCCGGCCGAACCGGCTGCCCCCAAAAAGCGGGCCACCCGCGCCAAAAAGGCCGCGCCCGCTGAAGCCGCTGCCCCTGCCGCCGCGCCCGCCGAGGCCGCCGAGGCTCCCGCGCCCAAAAAGCGCGCCTCCCGCGCCAAGAAGTGAGCGCCTGCAAAACCAACGAAACCCACGAAAACAACGAAATGCCCCTTTTGCGGGCATTTCGTTTTTTTCGTTGTGTATGTATAAATCGTGATTTCGTTGGGAACGTTGGGCAGGCGCGCCCGAAGGGCGCGCATACACAATCGGAGCGCAGGGCGGATGGCGCCCGGAAAAAGCGATGCGCAATACATCTGACGCGCAGTAAAGAGCTTTTTCAGCCAGACGCCCGGAGCGACCTTCCGCATTTGGGTCCAGGGGGACATCCCCTGGTCGTTTAGGGGAGGGTAGGGTGTCCAGAGGGGGTAGGGAGGGGGAATCGAAACCCCCTCCCTCCCCCTCTGGCCCAGCGGAGCGACAGAAGGCCCAGCGGAGCGGCAAACTTATACTTGTAGAACCCGCCGAAATGTGGTAAACTGTAACTAACCGGCAGGGAGCGGCCCACGCCGCGCCGCACGGATAGATCATCAGGAGGTAATGAACATGAATTATCTGGAAATCGAACAGGTCATCGGGCGCGAAATATTGGACTCCCGGGGCAACCCCACCGTCGAGGCGGAGGTCACCCTGGCCGACGGCACCGTGGCCCGGGGCTGCGCCCCCAGCGGCGCGTCCACCGGCGAGTTTGAGGCCCTGGAGCTGCGGGACGGCGACAAGAGCCGCTACCTGGGCAAGGGCGTGACCAAGGCGGTGGCAAACATCAACACCACCATCGCCGACGCCATCGTCGGGATGGATGCGTCCGACATCTACGCCGTGGACGCCGCCATGCTGGCCGCCGACGGCACCGAGGACAAGTCCAACCTGGGGGCCAACGCCATCCTGGCCGTGTCCATCGCGGTCTGCCGCGCCGCGGCCGCCTCGCTGGGCGTGCCGCTGTACCGCTTTTTGGGGGGCGTCAACGGCAACCGCCTGCCCGTGCCCATGATGAACATCCTGAACGGCGGCGCCCACGCCACCAACACCGTGGACACCCAGGAGTTCATGATCATGCCGGTGGGCGCGCCCAGCTTCCGGGAGGCGCTGCGGATGTGCGCCGAGGTGTTCCACGCGCTGCAGGGCATCCTCAAGGGCCGGGGCCTGGCCACCTCGGTGGGGGATGAGGGCGGCTTTGCCCCCAACCTGTCCAGCGACGAGGAGACCATCGACACCATCCTGGCCGCCATCGAGAAGGCCGGCTACCAGCCCGGCGCCGACTTCATGATCGCCCTGGACGCCGCCTCCTCCGAGTGGAAGGACCCCGCCAAGGGCAAGGGCCACTACAAGCTGCCCAAGGCCGGCACCGAGTACACCTCCCGCGAGCTGATCGCCCACTGGAAGAGCCTGGTGGACAAGTACCCCATCATCTCCATCGAGGACGGCCTGGACGAAGAGGACTGGGAGGGCTGGCAGGAGCTGACGTGCGAGCTGGGCGGCCGGGTCCAGCTGGTGGGCGACGACCTGTTCGTCACCAATACCCGCCGCCTGGCCAAGGGCATCGGCCTGGGCTGCGGCAACGCCATCCTCATCAAGCTCAACCAGATCGGCTCGGTCTCTGAGACGCTGGAGGCCATCAAGATGGCCCACAAGGCCGGCTACGCCGCCGTCACCTCCCACCGCTCGGGCGAGACCGAGGACACCACCATCGCCGACCTGGCCGTGGCCCTGAACACCTGCCAGATCAAGACCGGCGCACCCAGCCGCACCGAGCGTGTGGCCAAGTACAACCAGCTCCTGCGCATCGAGGAGGAGCTGGGCGCCTCGGCGGTCTACCCCGGCATGGGCGCGTTCCAGGTCAAGCGCTGAGACAGCCCGCCCCGCCTATCCTAACGCAAAAAAAGCCTGCCGCAGTTCCTCGCTGCGGCGGGCTTTTTGGTTTGCGCTAAACGTTAGCGGTTCACTTTTTTGTCGGCGGCCAGGTAGGGGTCCATGCTGCTGCGCCCGGCCGACCGGCGGTTTTGCAGGCTGGCGGCGATGAACGCCTTGAACAGCGGGTGGGCCCGGTTGGGGCGGCTCTTGAACTCGGGGTGGAACTGCGCCCCCAGGTGGAAGGCCCGGCCGGGCAGCTCCACCGTCTCCACCAGGCGGCCGTCGGGGCTGGTGCCCGAGATCACCAGGCCCGCGGCCTCCATCTCGGCGCGGAACTCGTTGTTGAACTCGTAGCGGTGGCGGTGGCGCTCCCAGATCAGGTCCTGGCCGTAGCAGGCGGCCATCCGGGTGCCGGGGGCCACCTTGCAGGGGTACTTGCCCAGCCGCATGGTGCCGCCCTTGGGGATGTTGCCCTGCTGGTCGGCCATCAGGGCGATGACGTTGTGGGCCCCCTCGGGGGTGAACTCGCTGGAGTTGGCGTCGGCGTAGCCCAGCACCCCCCGGGCAAACTCGATCACCATGATCTGCATCCCCAGGCAGATGCCAAAGTAGGGCACCTCGTGCTCCCGGGCCCAGCGGGCGGCGGCCACCATCCCCTCGATGCCGCGGTCGCCAAAGCCGCCGGGCACGATGATGCCGTCCACATCGCAGAAGGCGGCGGCGCAGTCGGCGCCGGTGCGCAGCTCTTCGCTGTCCACCCACTTGATCTCCACCTGGCTGTCGTTTTCAAAGCCGGCGTGGTACAGGCTTTCCATCACCGACAGGTAGGCGTCGTGCAGCTTGACGTATTTGCCCACCAGGGCGATGGTGCAGGTGCGGGACCGGGACGCGATGCGGGCCACCACGTCCTTCCACTCGGTCAGGTCGGCGGCGGGCACGTCCAGGCTCAGCTTTTCCACCACCACGTCGTCCAGCCCGTTCGAGTGCAGCATCAGGGGGCACTGGTAGAGGCTTGGCATGGTCAGGTTTTCGATGACGCACTCGGGCTTGACGTTGCAGAAGGTGCTGATCTTGCGGCGGATGTCGCTGCCCACGCTGCCGTCGGCCCGCAGGATGATGATGTCGGGGCTGATGCCCATGCCCTGCAGCTCCTTGACCGAGTGCTGGGCGGGCTTGGACTTGTACTCGTTGGAGCCGGAGATGTAGGGCACCAGCACCACGTGGATGTAGCAGCAGTTCTCGTGGCCCTGCTCGATGCCCACCTGGCGGATGGCCTCCAGGAAAGGCTGGCTCTCGATGTCGCCGGTGGTGCCGCCGATCTCGGTGATGACCACGTCGGCCTCGGTGGAGGCGGCCAGGTTGTAGATGTAGCTCTTGATCTCGTTGGTGATGTGGGGGATGATCTGGACGGTCTGGCCCAGATACGCCCCCTGGCGCTCCTTGTTCAGCACGTTCCAATAGACCTTGCCGGTGGTCAGGTTGGAGTATTTGTTCAGGTTCTCGTCGATAAAGCGCTCGTAGTGCCCCAGGTCCAGGTCGGTCTCGGTGCCGTCGTCGGTGACGAACACCTCGCCGTGCTGCAGGGGGCTCATGGTGCCGGGGTCCACGTTCACGTAGGGGTCCAGCTTCTGGCTGGCCACCTTGAGGCCGCGGCATTTGAGCAGCCGCCCCAGGCTGGCCGCGGTGATCCCCTTGCCCAGGCCCGAGACCACGCCGCCGGTCACAAAGATGTATTTCGTCGCCATAGTTTCCTCCATCTGCCCCTCTGGTCAGTCGGGGCCGTCACAGAACATACAGAAGGCGCGCGGTGACCCCCGCACGCCTTCCGTCAAGAATCATACAGCTTCTATTATACACCATCCACGGCGTCCGGGTCAAGGGAGTCCAGCACATCCTGGGCCACCTGGGCCCGGCTGCGGCGGGTGTCCATGGCGTTTTTTTCCAGGTAGCGGTGGGCCTCGGCCTCGGTCATGCCCCGGTGCTGCACCAGCAGGCACTTGGCCCGGCCGGTCAGCCGCAGCTCGGCCATCTTCTGCTGCAGGCGGTCGTTTTCGGCCCGCAGGCGCTGCAGCCGGTGGTTGCTGGCGGCCGCCATGTGCACCGCCTGCAAAAACAGCGCCGCCGAAAAGGGCTTGGGCACCACCAGCACCCCCTCGCCGTTCAGGGGGGCCAGCAGCTGCTCGACGGCGGCGGCCTTGGCCAGCAGCATCACCCCGGCGTCGGTCTGCCCGGCGGCGTCGGCGCACAGCTCGTGGCCAAACTCGTCGGGCAGCGGCGCGTTGACCAGGATCAGCTCAAAGCTCTCGGCCAGCATCCGGCGGCGGGCCTCGGTGCCGCTGGGCACGATCACCGGCCGCAGATACCCCAGCTCGGCCAGCCGTGCGGCCAGGTATTCGTTGGCGGCGGCCCCCGCGCTGACGATCATGGCGCGTGCCATGGTACCCCTCCTTTCTCACATGCGCCCGGCCGGTCAGATGGCGCAGAAATAGCGCTCCCGCTCAAACTCGGCGGGGTCGGCGGCGGTGCGCAGCTCGGCGCAGCGGCGCAGCTGCTGCTGGTAGTAGCGCTGGGCCAGCCCCTCGGGCAGGTATTTGGCCAGGAAGGGGCTGGCCTGGGCCACCTCCACCGCCTCTTCCAGGGTGGCGGGCAGCATCTCCAGGCCCAGGGCCCCGGCGGCCTGGGGGTCCAGCTCGAACAGGTTGCGGTTGACGGGGGCGCACAGCTGCATCCGGTGCTCCAGGCCGTCCAGCCCGGCCGCCAGGATCAGCCCGATGGCAAGGTAGGGGTTGCAGGCGGGGTCGGGGCTGCGCAGCTCCATGCGGCAGTTGTCCCCCTCCACGGCGGGGATGCGCACCAGCTGGCTGCGGTTCTGGCGGCTCCAGCTGACAAAGCGGGGGGCCTCGTCGCAGCCAAAGCGCAGGTAGCTGTTGGGCAGGGGGTTGGTGAAGGCGGTCAGCTCCCGGCTGTGGGCCAGCACCCCGGCCATAAAGCTGCCGGCGGGGCTGTCGGGTGCGATGTCGCCCTCAAAGAGGTTGCGCCGGTCCCGGTAGAGGGACAGGTTGACGTGCAGGCCGCTGCCGGCCTGGCCGGCCAGGGGCTTGGGCATAAAGCTGGCGTGCAGGCCGCTGCGCCCCGCCACCGCCCGGGCGATCTGCTTGAACATCATGACGTTGTCGGCCGTCTTGAGGGGGCTTGCGTGGTGGAAGTCGATCTCGTTCTGGCCGTGGCCGCTCTCGTGGTGGCTGTGCTGGGGGGCCAGGCCCATCTGCTCCATGGTCAGGCAGATGTCCCGGCGCAGGTTTTCGGCGGCGTCCAGGGGGTACACGTCCAGGTAGCCGCCCTGGTCCAGGGGCACCCGGGTGGGGCGGCCCCGCTCGTCGGTCTCAAAGAGATAGAACTCGCACTCGGCGCCCACGTTGCAGACAAGGCCCATCTGGCGGAAACGGCGGGCGATCTGCCGCAGAAACCCCCGGCAGTTGCCCCCAAAGGGCCGGCCCCCGGGCTGCTCGATGTCGCAGAAGAACTGCATCACCCGGCCCTCGGCGGGGCGCCAGGGCAGGATGGTCAGGGTGGACAGGTCGGGCCGGAGGACCAGGTCGCTCTCTTCCACCTGCATAAAGCCCGGCACGGCGCTGCCGTCGAAGCAGACCCCGTCCTCCAGGGCCTTGGGCAGGTCGCCGGCCAGCACGGCGATGTTTTTCTGGGCGCCAAAAATATCGGTAAAGGCAAACCGGACGAACTTGACGTTGTTGTCCTCCACAAAGTCGAGCACGTCCTGCTGGGTGGCGTAGTTCATAGGCAGGTCCTCCCATCCAAAAAGGCCCGGGGCCCGCGCTTGCGCAGCAGGTCCGGGCCGGGGTATCACTTTTCTACATAGTACAGCATCTTGCTGTAGCTGGGCAGGGGCCAGTAGGCGTCGCCGCAGACGGTCTCGGCGTCGTCGGCGGCCGAGCGCAGGGCGTCCATCAGGGGCAGCACCTTGTCGTGGAAGGCGTTGGCCCTGGCGGTCATGTCGCCCAGGGTCTGGGCGGTGCGCTCGGCGGCGGCCAGGTGCTCGATGGTGTCGGCCATCTTGTCGGCGTCGCGGGACAGCTTTTCCAGGATGGCGGTCTCGGCGCGGACGGACAGGCTCTCGCTGACGGCGCGCTTGGCGGTGATGGTGCGGGCCAGGTCGCCCATGTAGCGGTTGACGGCGGGCAGCAGCTGCTTGCGGGCCATCTCCAGCATGGTCAGGGCCTCGATGTTGATGATCTTGGCGTAGTGCTCCATCTCCACCTCGTACCGGCTGAACATCTCGGTGCGGGTCATGACGCCGAACTCCTCCATCAGCTGGATGTTCTTGGGCGCGATGAGGGCGGGCAGGGCCGCGGGGGTGTACTTCTTGTTGGGCAGGCCGCGGCGCTCGGCCTCGATCTCCCACTCGGCCGAGTAGCCGTCGCCGTTGAAGATGATGCGCCGGTGGTCGCGGATGGTCCGCTTGACCAGGGCGATCACCGAGTTGGGGAAGTCCTCGGAGGCTTCCAGCTCGTCGGCGTAGCCCTTCAGCTCCTTGGCCACGGCGGTGTTCAGGATGGTGTTGGCGTCGCTGAGGTTCTCGTGGCTGCCGGGCATCCGGAACTCGAACTTGTTGCCGGTGAAGGCGAAGGGGGAGGTGCGGTTGCGGTCGGTGGTGTCCTTGCTGAACTTGGGCAGCACGTCCACGCCCAGGTCCATCTTCATCTTGACGGGGCCGGCGTAGGGCGAGTCGGAGGCGATGGCGTCGATGACGGCCTCCAGCTCCTCGCCCACAAAGATGGAGATGATGGCCGGGGGCGCCTCGTTGGCGCCCAGGCGGTGGTCGTTGCCGGGGGTGGCCACCGAGGTGCGCAGCAGGTCGGCGTATTCATCCACCGCCTTGATGACGGCCGCCAGGAACACCAGGAACTGCAGGTTCTCCATGGGGGTGTCGCCGGGGTCCAGCAGGTTTTCGTGGCCGGCGCTCATGGACCAGTTGTTGTGCTTGCCGCTGCCGTTGACCCCCTCGAAGGGCTTCTCGTGCAGCAGGCAGACCAGGCCGTACTTGGGGGCGATCTTCTGCATCATCTCCATGGTCAGCAGGTTGTGGTCGATGGCCACGTTGGAGGTGTCGAAGATGGGGGCCAGCTCATGCTGGCAGGGGGCCACCTCGTTGTGCTTGGTCTTGGCGGGCACGCCCAGCTCCCACAGCACGTCGTCCAGCTCCTTCATGAAAGCGGACACCCGGGGCCGGATGGTGCCAAAGTAGTGCTCCTCCAGCTCCTGGCCCTTGGCGGCCGGCGCGCCGAACAGGGTGCGGCCGGTCAGGATCAGGTCCTGCCGGGCCTCGTAGTCCTCCTTGCGCACCAGGAAATACTCCTGCTCGGGGCCCACGGTGGTGGTCACATGGGCGGTCTCCTTGCCAAACAGCCTGAGGATGCGCTGCGCCTGGACGGACAGGGCCTTCATCGAGCGCAGCAGGGGGGTCTTCATGTCCAGGGCCTCGCCGGTGTAGCTGACAAAGGCGGTGGGGATGCACAGCACGTCGTCCTTGACAAAGGCGTAGCTGGTGGGGTCCCAGGCGGTGTAGCCCCGGGCCTCGCAGGTGGCCCGCAGGCCGCCGGAGGGGAAGGAGGATGCGTCCGGCTCGCCCCGGACCAGCTCTTTGCCGCTGAACTCCATGATCGCGGTGCCGTCGCCCACCGGGCTGACAAAGCCGTCGTGCTTTTCGCTGGTGATGCCGGTCAGCGGCTGGAACCAGTGGGTGTAGTGGGTCGCGCCCAGCTCCATGGCCCAGCGCTTCATGACGCTGGCCACCACGTTGGCCACCTCGATGTCCAGGGGGGCGCCCTTGTGCAGGGTGTCCTTCAGGCTCTTATAGGTGGCGCTGGGCAGGCGCTCCTTCATCACGTGCTCGTTGAAGACCTTGCTGCCGTAGATTTCCATTACGTTGGCTGCCATAAATCCTACTCCTTACTCACAATCAGCCCTGGGTGCGCCGGCGCTTGCAGGCCCACCGGGGGGTACGGGTGTCGAACACACACAAAAGGCGCTGCGAGTCGGAGGTGACTCACAGCGCCGTTGCTGCCGATAGTTGCATTATACCGGCCCGGGGCCAAAAACGCAATAGACAAATTTACGATTTTGCCGGGGGCCGGGCCCGCAAATTTCGGCCAAAGGGCCCGAATTCCACCGGGAAACCGCGCCCCGGCGCAGATAAGTATGACTTCTGCGGCCGAAATCCCGGCGCGGCGGTCACTTCCGGCGCCGTCTTGGCCGGGCGCAGGCGCTGTAAAAGCCGAAGGCCGTGCCGCACACGCCCCCCACGATGTGCATGAAGTTGGCCACGTTGTCCTGCACAAAGAGGATGGCGTAGACCTGGTCCCCCAGGTAGAGGGCGGCCACCAGCAGCATGGTGACGGGGATGCCCCCGCTGCCCCCCGACAGGGAGGACAGCATGATGAGCATGAACACGATGCCCGAGGCCCCCAGCAGGGCCACCCCCGGGAACAGCAGGCATTGCAGCACCCCCGAGACAAAGGCCGTCAGCACGATGGCCTTGAGCAGGGGGATGCTGCCGTATTTTTCCTCCATGGGCGGGCCGATGACCAGGAACAGCAGCATGTTGTTCAAAAAGTGGCTCAGGTCGGCGTGGCCCAGCACATGGCCGAACAGCCGGATGTAGAACAGCGGGTCTTTCAGGGAGGAACGGTAGACGCAGAACAGGTGGCTGGTGGTCCAGCCGGCGGTGGCGCCGTCCAGCGCCAGCACCCCGAGGGACAGCAGGAAAAAGGTCAGCACCACCGGGGCGTTGTACTGGAAGCTGAAGTGGAATCGTGCGCGTTTCGTAGCGGCCAGCTCCTTTCGGGTGGGGAAGATGGGTGGGGGACATGGGTATTGTAGCACACTTTGCGGGGGCTTTCCAGCGGCAGAGGGCAAAAAGCGCGCCCCGCCCGGACGCAAAGCGCGTGCAGGCGGGGCAGGGGGCGGTCAGCGGGTCTTTTCCCAGTAGGCCCCCATGCTCTGGCCGGGCTGGCCGGTCACCTCGCAGGCCAGGTAGCCCGCCAGGGCGGGGGTGGAGGGGGCCCAGGCCCGGGCGGCCTCCACGGTGGGGTATTCGATCTCGGCGTACCAGAACGCGCCGGGCTGGCCCGCGTCCACATGGTTGACCTCCAGCCGGCAGCCGTCGGGCAGCAGGTAGGTGCGGCGGACTTTTTCGATCAGGGGCTTGGCGATGATCTTGGCGGCCAGGCCGTCGAAGAGGGCCTGGTCGATGGGGCGCTCGATCTCCTCCCGGGCCAGCCCCCCGGCGGACTTGAAGCAGAGCACCCAGGCGGTGGGGCCGCCGGTTTTGGCCTCCTCCCGGATGCGGACGGTGGGCCGCACGCTGATGTAGCCCTGCCGCATGGTATACTCTTCCACCAGGGGCAGGCCCTGGGGCCAGCCCTCCACAAGCCATTTGCGTTCGATCTCCATGGCAGCAAAACCTCCTTGGTTTTTTACTTCTTAGTTTCGGCCGCGCCGTCCTTGATATACACGCTGGTGGACGGGAAGGCGAAGTCCAGCCCGTCGGCCCGGACGATGTCCATCAGGTCCAGGTTCAGATCGTTGCGCATCCGGTAAAAGGTGTTGGCGTCGGGGGTGCGCACATAGGCCGACACCAGCAGGTCGATGCTGGACGCGCCGAACCCGCTCACCTCCACCACCACCGAGTCCTCGTAGGTGTAGGGGCTGGCGGCCAGCATGGCCCGCAGGTCCTCGGTCAGTTTTTCCAGCTGGGCGCGGGTGGCCCCGTACTCCACCCCCAGGGTGAAGCGGTACAGCCGCTTGGTGCGCTGGGTGCCGTTGTTGATGGTGGCGGCGCAGACGTCGCTGTTGGTCAGGATGTAAAGGGAGTTGTCCAGGGCGCGCACCTTGGTGGAGCGGAAGGTGATGTCCTCCACGCTGCCCTCCACGCTGCCGATCACCACCCAGTCCCCGATCTGGAAGGGCCGCTCCACCAGGATCATCATCCCGGCAAAGAGGTTGCTGGCGGTGTCCTGGGCGGCCAGGGAGAGGGTCAGGCCCACCAGCCCGGCGCTGGTGAGGATGCCGGTGACCGGCAGGCCCAGCTCCTGGGCCGCCATCAGGCCGCCCAAAACGATCACCACCACTTTGTACACCTTGACCAGCACGCTGCGCAGGGTCTTGTTGGTGCGCACCTCCTCCCGGGCCCCGGCCAGCAGCAGGCCGGTCAGCTCGGATGCGCCGTACAGCCCCCAGCTCAGCAGCAGGATGACCGCGACGCGGTACAGCTTGAGCAGGAACGGCCTTGCCGCCGCGGCCGCCCAGGGCAGGGAGGCCAGGGCCAGGTACAGCCCGGTCAGCGCCGCGAACCAGGCGGCGGGCCGGGCAAAGCTGCCCACCAGGATGCCCACCGCGTGGGAGGGCAGGGGGAGCCGGGCCAGGTGGGGGAACAGCCACTTTTGCAGCCAGTGGCGCAGCAGCAGCCCCGCCGCCAGCAGCAGCCCCGCGCAGGCGCACCGGGCCCCGAAGGCGGGGTAGCCCTCCAGCAGCAGGCTCCCGAGGGTGAATTGCAGGTCCTGGATCGCAAACAGCATGGCGTTACTCCTTTTTGGGTGATGTAGGTCCGCCCCATTGTACCACAGAACCGCCCCGCTGGCAATCGGCGGGGGGTGTTCCATTTTGCCTCTTGCATTTTGGCGCAAATCTGCTATACTGGTGGTACGAAAGTTCGTTTCAGGGCGGGGTGAGATTCCCCACCGGCGGTATAGCCCGCGACCACCCGCAAGGGTGCTGACCCGGTGAGACTCCGGGGCCGACAGTATAGTCTGGATGGAAGAGACGACGGACAGATCGTTTTGTATCGTTGCGCCCTGTTGCATGGTTTTGGATGCGGCAGGGCGTTTTTCTGTTTGTCTCCGGGTGAAAAGAGCTTTCTGCACCATTCACACCATTTTTTGATGGGGGCCAAAAGCTCCCCGGGAGGTAATGACCATGCAAGCAAACAGTGAAGCAAAAGCCGTCCGCACCGGCGGGCGCGACCAGGTGCGCAAACTGACCGTCACCGCCATGCTGTCGGCGGTGGCCTTCGTGCTGATGTTCCTGGATTTCCCCATCCCCATGATTATGCCGTCCTTCGTCAAGATGGACTTTTCCGACCTGCCCGAGCTGCTGGGCGCTTTCGCCCTGGGGCCGATGTACGGCGTCCTGATCAGCCTCATCAAGAACCTGATCCACCTGCTGCTGGCCAGCTCCACCAACGGCGTGGGCGAACTGTGCAACTTCCTGTTCGGCGCGGTGTTCGCCTGGGTGGCGGGCTTTGTCTACCAGCGCAATAAGAGCCGGCGCACCGCCGTGCTGGGCGCGGTGCTGGGCGCGGTGGCCATGGCCATCATCAGCGTGCCGCTGAACTATTTCCTGACCTACCCCGCCTATGTGGTCATCTACGGGATGCCCCTGGAAACCATCATCGGGATGTACCAGGCCATCCTGCCCTCGGCCGGCGGCCTGCTGGAGTGCCTGGTCATCTTTAATATGCCCTGGACCCTGGCCAAGGGCCTGCTGGACGCGGCGCTGTGCATGCTGATCTACAAGCCCCTGTCCCCCATCCTGCACGGCCGGCGGTGACGGGCACGCCGTAAAACGACCGTATAACCGAAAATGAGCCGCCTTCCGACATGGAGGGCGGCTCGTTTTTTATTCAGCTCTGGCGCGCTGCCGGGCCACCCAGTCCCGCACGGCGGCGCCGGTCTCGTCCGGGGTCAGGCGGGCGGTGTCCAGGACGTCCACGTTGCCCTTTTGGGCAAACCAGGCCCGCTTGAGGGGCAGCAGGGCGGTGAGGGAATGCTCGAAAAAGCCCCGGTCCCGTGCGGCGTCCCCCTCTTTGCGGCGGCGCAGCACCGGGTCCGGCGCGTCCAGAAAGAGGATGCGCCGGGGCATACACTGCCGCAGGGCGGCCAGCTCGGGGGCCAGCAGCTCCTCCACCGGCCAGTCCCGGCCGATGGTGCGGGGGTAGTGGAGGGTATAAAACTCGATCTCCTCCGCGCCAAAGTCCAGGACAGTGCAGGGGTACGCCTGGGCGGCCTGCCAGCGGCGGACCTCCTGCCCGATCCACAGGCGCTGGATGGCCAGGTAGTCGGGCAGGCGGGTCTTGTCCAGGCCCCGCCGGCGCACCTCGGCCAGGACGGCGGCGTTGTCCTCCAGGCAGACGTGGAGGGCCGGGTCATGGGCGGCCAGCCAGCGGGCGGCGCTGGTCTTGCCCACCGCCATGCTGCCCTGCAGGGCCAGCACCAGCGGCCGGGCGCAGGGGGTCAGCCCCGGCTCGCAAACCATTTGATCTCATCCTTGCCGGCAAAGGCCGCCCCCGCAAAGCCGGCGGCCTCCAGGCCGGCCAGCTGCTTGCCCAGCTTTTTGCCCTGGGCCAGGACGGTGACGGTGTGGCCGGCCCGCAGGCTCTCGGCCTGGGCCAGCACGGCGGCAAAGTCCGCCCCCGCGGGGTAGAGCAGGGCGATCTTGGGCTTGGCGCCGGGGATCTGGTAGCCCTGCTCCAGCAGGATGCCGCACACCCGCTCGAACCCGATGGAAAAGCCCACCGCCGGCACCTGCTGGCCCAGGAACTTGCCCACCATGTTGTCGTAGCGGCCGCCGCCGGCCACCGCGCCGGCAAACCGGGGGCAGACCACCTCGAACACCATGCCGGTGTAGTACCCCTGCCCGCGGACCAGGCTGGGGCAGTAGGCCACCTTATATTTGTCCCCGGCCAGGCGCCGGACGGTCTTGAGGACGTATTGCAGGTCGCCGGCGATGGCGGGGTCGGCGCAGCGGGCGGCCACCGCCTCCAGGGACATATCCCCCCCGGCCAGGAAGGCGGCCAGGGCCTCCACGGCGGCGGGAGGCATCTGCTTTTCGGTCAGCTCGGCCCGCACCCCCTCGGGGCCCACCTTGTCCATCTTGTCGAAGGTGATGCAGACCGAGTCCAGGGTGTCGGGGGCAAAGCCCATGCTCTCCAGCATCCCCCGCAGGATGCGCCGGTCGTTGATGTTGACGGTGAAATCCTCGAAGCCGATCTTGAGCAGGGCCCGGGCGGTGACGTCGATCAGTTCCACCTCGGCGTTGGGGCTCTCGTCCCCCAGGATGTCGATGTCGCACTGGACAAACTCGCGCAGGCGGCCCTTCTGGGGGCGCTCGGCCCGGAACACGCGGTCGGTCTGGATGACCTTGAAGGGGGTGGGCAGGGCGCTGCGGTTGGCGGCGTAGTAGCGGGACAGGGGCAAGGTCAGGTCGTAGCGCAGGCCCATGTCGGCCAGCTGGCCCTCCGGGCCGGCGGCCAGGGCGGCGGCGAGCTTGTCGCCCCGCTTGAGCACCTTAAAGATCAGGTTCAGGTTTTCGCCGCCCTCGGACTTGTCCAGGTTCTCCAGGTCCTCCAGCAGGGGGGTGGAGATCCGCTCAAAGCCGGCGGCGCGGTACACCTCCAGGATCTGGCCCTGGATGTAGTCCCGCAGGGTCTGTTCGGCGGGCAGAAGGTCCCGCATCCCTTTCAACGGTTGAATCTTCATAACGATGGTTCCCTCTCTCTATCTGTGGATGTCGGTGGCGTGTGTCCTTCATTATATAAAAGAAAGGGCGGGCTTGTCAACCGGGCGGCAGCCGAAACGCCGTGTTTCAGGGCCGGCAAAACGCGGCATACTAAAGACAGAGCAAAGGAGGCGCATCCATGGAGAAAAACGCTGCCGCCCGGCCCCGGGCCATCCTGGCCGCAGGGGCGGGCATCCAGCTGCTGACGGGGCTGCCGGCGGCCTGGGGGGTGTTCCAGCAGCCGGTGCGGGAGGCCTACGCCCTGGGGGAGATGGGGGCCACCGCGGCGTTCAGCGTCCTGATCGCCGCCTACGGCGCCGGGTGCGTGGCAGGGGGCTTTTTGCAGGACCGGCGCGGCCCCCGCTGCGCGGCCCTGTGGGGCACGGCGCTGCTGGAGGCCGGGCTGTGGGGGGCCGTGCTGCTGCCGCAGCGGGCGGGCTGGGCGCTGGCGCTGGCCTTCAGCCTGCCGGCGGGGCTGGGGACGGCTTTCCTCTACCCGGCCATCCAGTCCTGCGCCCAGAAGTGGTACCAGGGGCGCAAGGGCTTTGCCACCGGGGTGATCGGGGCGGCGGCGGGGCTGTCGGGGGCGTTCCTGGCCCTGTTCGTCCGCACCCTGGCCCCGCTGTGGGGGGTCCGGGGGGTGTTCGGGGCGCTGGGCGGCCTCAGCGGGCCGGTCTGCCTGGCGGGGGCGGCCCTTTTGCAGGACCCGCCCGCCTCCGCCCGGCCCGCCCCCGGCGCCGGCGGCGGGCCCGACTATGCCCCCGCCCGGATGCTGCGCACCCGGCAGTACTGGCTGTGCGCCGGGGCGGTCTGCCTGTCCACCCCGGCGGTGCTGCTGTTCAGCCCCATCATCCTGCAGCTGGGGGCCCAGCGGGGCCTGGCCGAAGGGCAGGCGGTGTGGGCGGTGGTGTTGGGCAGCGCGGGCAGCACCGCGGGCCGGCTGCTGATGCCCCTGCTCAGCGACCGGCTGGGCCGCCGCCCCACCGACCTGCTGCTGTTCGCGGCGTCGGCGGGGCTGTCGGCGGGCTTCGCCTTTGCCCGGGGCTGGGCGGTGGCGTGGGTGTACGCGGGGCTGACCTTCTGCTATTCGGGGCTGTCGGCGGTGCTGCCGGCCTTTTCCACCGACCTGTTCGGCCTGCCCCACGCAGGGGTGAACTACGGCTTTTTGGCCCTGGGGCAGAGCGTGGGCAGCCTGCTGTTCCCCCTGGCGGCGGGGGCCCTGGGGCTGGAGGCAGGGCGCCACTGGGTGGCGCTGGGGGCCGCGGCGGCGGGCTTCGGCTGCATCTGGTTTGTAAAGCCGGCGGACCCAAAGACCCCCGAAACACAAAAAGAACCCTAGGGTGTATCTGAAAACTCCCCAACGCTGTTCTATTCTACCCAAAAGCCCCATCTGCCGCGTTGCATTCGCTTGCATTCCACCAAGGAGTGCAGCGCTCATGCGCCTTGCATCTGGCGCTTTTGGGCGAATATCCCAGCATTTTTGACTTCTCAGATACACCCTAAAAGATACAAAATAGAATCAAAAGAAAAATGTACCTTGACAAGCAGATAACGATCCGGTACACTGGATACAAGTACGCCCGGCCGACGGGCGTTGCTGCACCAGATAACCAGGTAACGAAGAAAGGAAGAAACATCATGAGAAAACGCATTGCAGCGCTCGCGCTGGCAGCCGTCATGGCCTTTGGCCTGACCGCCTGCGGCGGGGGCAGCTCCTCCTCCACGGCGGCTTCGGCCGGCTCCGGGGACGCTGCGGGGGGCGTGTCGGGCGAGTTCACCGGCACCGCCACCGGCATGGGCGAGGTGTCCGTCACCATCACCCTGACCGACGGCGTCATCACCGGCTGTGAGATCGTGGGCGACAGCGAGACCGAGGGCATCGGCTCGGTGATCGTCGAGAACGCGCCCGAGGAGATCGTCTCGGGCAACAAGGGCGCCATCGACGTGGTCTCGGGCGCCACCATCACCTCCAACGCCGTCAACGAGGCCCTGGCCGCCGCTCTGGCCGCCGCCGGCCTGGATGCGGCCGACTTCACCGGCAGCGGGGACGCCGCCGCCGCTGAGGACCGCGTGGTGGATACCGACATCGTCATCGTGGGCGCGGGCGGCGCAGGCATGACCGCCGCCATCGCCGCCGCCAACGAGGGCAAAAACGTCGTCATCGTCGAGAGCCAGGCCATGGTGGGCGGCAACTCGGTCCGCTCCACCGGCGGCATGAACGCCGCCAAGACCCCCGCCCAGGACGAGAACGAGTTTGCCGAGTCTGCCGGCGTCGAAAAGACCCTGGAGACCGCCGCCAGCGAGTGGGCCGGCAACGAGGCCATCACCGCCCTGGCCGACACCGTGGCCGGGCAGTGGGCCGAGTACCAGGCCAACCCCGTGGGCTACTTTGACTCGGTGGAGCTGATGGAGCTGGACACCCTGATCGGCGGCCACGGCACCAACGACCCCGCCCTGGTGGAGGCCCTGTGCTCCAACTCGGCCGACGCCATCGCCTGGCTGAGCGAGCAGGGCATCGAGCTGACCAGCGTTTCCAGCTTTGGCGGCGCTTCGGTCAAGCGCATCCACCGCCCTGTGGACAGCGAGGGCAAGACCATCTCGGTGGGCAGCTACATGATCCCCCTGCTCCAGGCCAAGTGTGAGGAGCTGGGCGTCGAGTTCATCATGAACACCACCGCCAACGAGATCCTCACCGATGCCAACGGCGCCGCCGTGGGCATCGCCGCCACCGACAAGAACGGCGCGGCTGTCACCGTCAACGCCAAGGCCGTCATCCTGGCCACCGGCGGCTTTGGCGCCAACCTGGACATGGTGGTGGAGTACAAGCCTGATCTGGCCGGCTTCATGACCACCAACGCCCCCGGCGCCCAGGGCCAGGGCATCGACATGGCCGTGGCCATCGGCGCGGGCACCGTGGACATGGACCAGATCCAGATCCACCCCACCGTGGAGGCCAACACCGCCGCCCTGATCACCGAGGGCCTGCGCGGCGACGGCGCCATCCTGGTCAACGCCGAGGGCAACCGCTTCACCGACGAGGTGGGCACCCGCGACGTGGTCTCGGCCGCCGAGATCGCCCAGACCGGCAGCTACAGCTGGCTGGTCATCGACCAGGCCATGGCCGACGCATCCAGCGTCATCCAGGGCTACATCAACAACGGCTACACCGTGACCGGCGAGACCTATGAGGAGCTGGCCGAGGCCATGGGCGTGGACGCCGCCGCCTTTGCCGCCACCATGGACAAGTGGAACGCGGCCGTGGCCGCCGGCGTGGACGAGGAGTTTGGCCGCACCAGCTTCGCCAACCCCCTGGACACCGCGCCCTACTACGCCATCAAGGTCACCGCAGGCATCCACCACACCATGGGCGGCCTGACCATCAACCCCCAGACCCAGGTCCTGGCCGGCGACGGCACCGTGATCGACGGCCTGTACGCAGCGGGTGAGGTGACCGGCGGCGTCCACGGCGGCAACCGCCTGGGCGGCAACGCCGTGGCCGACTTCGTGGTGTTTGGCCGCATCGCAGGCGAGCAGGCTGCTGCCTACGCTGCATGACCCAGCCCGCCAAGCCCCGGCCCCGCCGCTGGCTGCTGAACCTGGCCTTCGCCGCCGCCGTCCTGCTGGCGGCAGGGGGGCTGTGGCTCGCGCTGGGCCGCAGGGACGGCCCGGTCGTCTACGCCTCGGCGGATTTCGGGATGGGCGTGATCGAACAGATCCCCCTGGACGCCGACTACGACTATTTTTATGAGGTGGGCGGCTACGTCGTCCACCTGCAGGTCAGGGACGGGGCCATCGCCTTTTTGGACAGCCAGTGCCCCGACCACGTCTGCGAGGACTTTGGCTGGCTGAGCCAGCCGGGCCAGTGGGCCTGCTGCGTCCCCGCCGGGGTCTTTGTCACCATCGAAGAAGCTGAATCATGACCCGGGGCTGCCGCGCCTGGCGCGCAGCCTGCGATCCCGCCTGGAGACGCTCTGCGCCCGGGCGGGATTTTGTTTTGCCCGCCGCGGCCCGCACTTGCAAAGATTGCAGGCAAAACGTGAAAACGCGATGAAAAATTTGCGATGTAAAAGAATGTCTTTTTGAAAATTTTAAGAAAGAAAAATAATTCTTATTGTCAGTGACGCCTTGTGTGCTATAATAGGAGAGCGATCTCCCGCACACGTGGGGGCAGTATACCCGCCGGCAGGAGACAGAGAGCATAGCAGGAGGAGAGATAACCATGACCTGGAAGAAAAAGCAAGGCGGCTCCGCCGGCCAGGACCCTCAGGCAGAGGCCGGGGCAGCAGCCCGTTTCGACCTGGGTAAGTATAAAAAACACCTCAAGTGGGCCATCCCGCTGGCCGTTGTGGTGGTGCTTGTGATCGCCATCGCCGTCCGCCAGGCGGGCCAGGCCCAGACCACCGAGGTGGCCCCCGAATACACCCAGACCTCGGTCACACGGCGCACCATCGCCCAGACCCTGAGCACCACCGGCACCCTGAAGGCGGCCAACAGCTACACCGTCCGCACCCTGGTGGAGGGCGAGATCCTGGCCGCCGATTTTGAGGAGGGCCAGGAGGTGGCCGCCGGCCAGCAGCTGTACCAGATCGAGAACAGCGATGCGTCCACCAGCGTGGAGCAGGCCCAGATCAACCTGGACCAGGCCCAGCGCAACTACGACACCATCGCCGACTACCGCTACGTCCGCTCGCCGGTGGCGGGCACCGTCTACACCCTCAGCGTCAAGGTGGGGGACGAGGTCACCTCCGGCCAGGAGGTGGCCGTGGTGCAGGACGCCAGCCAGATGGTCCTGCAGCTGACCTTCCCCTCGGCGGACGCCGCCACCTTCCAGGTGGGGCAGAGCGCCCAGATCACCCTGGACGGCACCTTTGAGGTGCTGAACGGCACCATCACCGAGGTGTCGGGCAGCGACGTGCTCAGCTCGGGCAACGTGCTGGTGCGCAACGTGACCATCACCACCCCCAACGCCGGCACCCTGAACACCAGCCAGTCGGCCACCGCCACCGTCAACGGCATCAGCTCCACCAACAGCGCGACCTTCAGCTACCGCGAGCAGCGCACCCTCACCGCCTCCACCGCAGGCACCGTCTCTTCCATCTATGTGCCCGAGGGCGGCGCGGTGGCCCAGGACGGCATCGTCCTGGAGCTGGCCGGCGAGGACCTGGAGGAGACCATCCAGAACGCCTACGAGAGCCTGCGCAGCCGCGAGATCTCGATGCGCAACGCCGAGGAGACCCTGGCCAACTACACCATCAGCGCCCCCATCAGCGGCACCGTCATCCAGAAGAACTACCAGCAGGGCGAGACGGTGGAAAGCGGCAAGGAGATGTGCATCATCTACGACATGGCCTACCTGGAAATGACCATCAACGTGGATGAGCTGGACATCAACCAGATCAGCGTCGGGCAGGATGTGACGGTCACCGCCGACTCGGTGGACGGCACCTTCAACGGCAAGGTCACCCGCGTGTCCATGGTGGGCGAGACCAACGGCGGCACCACCACCTACCCCGTCACCGTCCAGGTGGAGGAGTACGGCGCTTTGCGCCCCGGCATGAACGTCAACGCCGAGATCGTGGTGGAGCAGGCCACTGACGCCATCGCCGTGCCCAACGCCGCCGTCGAGCGGGGCGACGTGGTCCTGGTGACCACCGAGTCGCCCAGCGCGGCCAACGCCATCGCGGACATGACGGCGCCCGACGGCTACGTCTATGTGCAGGTGGAGACCGGCGTCAGCGACAACAACTACACCGAGATCACCAGCGGCCTGCAGGAAGGGGACATCATCGGCTATGCTTCGACGCCGACCTTCAGCTACGACGAGTACGGCACCAGCGACCTGATGGTCATGGGCATGATGGCCCCCGCTCTGGGAGGAATTGGATGAGCGCATTGATCGAATTCAACGAGGTGTGCAAGTATTATCATATGGGCGACACCGTCGTCAAGGCGCTGGATCATGTCACCATGCGGATCGAGTCGGGGGAGTTCGTGGCCATCGTGGGCCAGTCCGGCTCGGGCAAATCCACCTGCATGAACATCATCGGCTGCCTGGACGTGCCCACCGCCGGCGTCTACCGGCTCAACGGCCGGGACGTGGGCCGGATGCGCCGCAATGAGCTTGCCGCCATACGCAACGAGATGCTGGGCTTCGTGTTCCAGCAATACAACCTGCTGCCCAAGCTCAACCTGATGGGCAACGTGGAGGTGCCCCTGATCTACGCCCGGGTGCCCCGCAGCCAGCGCCGGGCCCGCGCCAGGGCGGTGCTGGAGCAGGTGGGCCTGGGCGACAAGCTGCGCAGCAAGCCCAACCAGCTGTCGGGCGGCCAGCAGCAGCGTGTGTCCATCGCCCGGGCGCTGGTGCGCAACCCGCCCCTGATCTTGGCCGACGAGCCCACCGGCGCCCTCGACACCCACACCGGCCGGGAAGTGCTGGGCATGCTGCAGGAGCTCAACCGCCAGGGCCACACCGTCATCCTCATCACCCACGACAACACCATCGCCATGCAGGCCCCCCGGATCATCCGGCTGGAGGACGGGCGGATCGTCTACGACGGCGACGCCCGCTCCCCCGAGGCCTTTGTGGCCAGCCCGCTGTTTGAAGCGCAGATGGAGGAGCTTCAGAAAATGCGTGCAAAGGAAGGAGGCGCAGGCTGATGCTTCTGCTGGATACCTTTGTCCTTGCGCTGAAAAACATCTGGAGCAACAAGATGCGCACCATCCTCACCATGCTGGGCATCATCATCGGCGTCACGGCGGTGATCGTCATCGTGGGCCTGGGCAACGGCATGACCGAGTCGGTGCGGCAGAGCTTTTCGGCCATGGGCATCAACAGCATGTCGGTGTCCATCTGGGGGCGCAAGTCCTCCCGCAACGCCACGGTGGACTATATGTACGGCCTGGTGGAGGACAACCCCCAGTACCTGCGGGACATCTCCCCCTATATCCAGCTCACCGGCGGCCACACCGTCAAGGAGGGCCGGGACACCTACCGCTACACCAGCGTCTACGGCGTCAACGAGGACTACACCGCCATGGCCAACTACACCATCGCCGACGGCCGCGGCCTGCAGTACATGGACATCAAGGAGAACAAGTATGTCTGCGTCATCGGCGACTACCTGGCCCGGGAGGCCTACAACGGCAACGCCATAGGCGAGGACATCAAGGTGGGCCCCTACCGCTTTGAGATCGTGGGCGTGCTGGCCGCCAAGGGCAGCGACCCCGAGCTGCAGGAGGGCGGCGAGGACGACCGCATCTACATCCCCTACACCGTGGCCATGAAGATCAACCAGACCAACACGGTGGACACCTACACCGTCATCATGGCCAACGAGAACGTGGCCAACCAGGCCAAGGCCACCATCGAGGAGGCCCTCTTCGCAATTTATCAGGACGAAGATACGTATTATGTATACAGCATGAGCGAGCTGCTGGAGCAGATGAACCAGACCATCAGCATGGTGGTCATGGTCCTGACCCTGATCGCCGGCATCTCGCTGCTGGTGGGCGGCATCGGCATCATGAACATCATGCTGGTGTCGGTCAGCGAGCGCACACGGGAGATCGGCATCCGCAAGGCCATGGGCGCACGGGAGCGGACCATCCTGTTCCAGTTCGTGGTCGAAGCGGGCACCACCTCGGCCCTGGGCGGGGTGCTGGGCATCCTGCTGGGCTACGCCCTGTCGGCGGCGGCCACGGCCATGGTGCCCATCCTCATGCCGGGCGAGTCGGTGGCCATTTCCCCGGGCACCAACGCGGTGCTGGTCTCCTTTGGCATTTCGGTGGGCATCGGCGTGGTGTTCGGCTACCTGCCCGCCCGCCGCGCGGCCCGGCTCAACCCCATCGAGGCGCTGCGCTACGAGTGACCCCCCGGCGCGCCGCCCCATGCTGAACGAACTATGAGGAGAAAAGCGAACATGAAAAAACGATTTTTGGCCCTCCTGCTGGCGGTCTGCATCCTGATCCCCGTTTTCGCGGTGCCGGCCGCGGCGGTCAACGCCAACACCGCCATCCAGACGGTGCGCACCATGGGCGTGCTGGATGCCGCCACCGCCCAGTCGCCCGAGGCGCTGGGCGCCCAGGTCACCCGGGGCGAGTTTGCCCGGATGCTGACCATGGTCTCCTCCTACCGGGAGACGGTCAACCAGGAGATCCTGGTGGGCAGCCTGTTCACCGACGTGAACAGCAGCACCCCCTACGCGCCCTACATCCGCATCGCGGTCCAGCAAAACTGGCTGACCGGCTACACCGACGGAACCTTCCGCCCCAACGACCCGGTCAGCCTGGAGGCGGCCTGCGCCTCGGCCCTGCGGCTGCTGGGCTACGCCCCCACCGACCTGACCGGCGCGTTCCCGGCGGCGCAGCTGAACAAGGCCACCGAGCTGGGCCTGCGCGCCGGCCTGGCCCGCACCCAGGGCCAGCCGATGACCCGCAGCGACTGCGCGGTGCTGCTGTACAACACCCTGACCGCCGCCACCAAGAGCGGCTCCACCTACGGCAACACCATCGGCCTCACCGTCTCGGACGGGCAGGTGGACACCTCCGCCATCCTGGCCCGCAGCCTCAAGGGCCCCTTCATTGCCGGGGAAAACGAGATGCTGCCCTTCAGCCCCACCACCATCTACCGCAACGATGAGGTGACCAGCTCCCCCGAGCTGCACGTCAACGACGTCTACTACTACAGCGAGAGCCTCAACTCGATGTGGATCTACACCACCAAGGCCTCCGGCCGGATCACCGCGGTGTCGCCCAACGCGGCGGCCCCCACCTCGGTGACGGTGGCCGGCGTGACCTACCAGATCGGCAGCACCGACGTGGCCTACCGCATCTCCTCCCTGTCGGGCGGGGGCGTGGGCCAGGTGGTCACCCTGCTGCTGGGCATGGAAGACGTAGCCGTGGGCATCCTCACCGGCGAGGAGGTGGACCTAAGCTACTACGGCGTAGTGCAGTCCTCCAGCCGGTCCCTGACCACCGATAACGGCGCCGACGTGCTGCAGACGGTGCGGGTGCTGTGCACCGACGGCACCGTGCGCAGCGTGCGTGTGGACAAGAACCTGAACATCCCCACCGGCTGGCTGGTGTCCATCACCACCACCCCGGAGGGCGAAACCTTGCAGTCCATCAGCGAAAAATCGGTCAGCGGGCTGTTCAGCGCCGCCGGCCGCACCCTGGGGGGCTACAAGCTGGCCAACAACGTCGAGATCCTGGACACCCTGCCCGACGGCAGCGCCGGGACGGTCCGGCCGGACCGCCTGGACGGGGTGACCCTGTCGGACGCCGACGTCCGCTACTACTCCCTGAACAGCCAGGGCGAGATCGACCGGCTGCTGCTGGACGACGTCACCGGCGACATCTGGACCTATGGCTGCCTGATGTCCTGGAGCGTGAACAACAACAGCTCCACCCTGGACGACCTGACCAGCCTGCAGCCCAGCGACGTGCTGATGCAGATGGCCTCGGGCCTGCTGACCGGCTCGCTGCTCAACGACATCTGGGGCGAGCTGACCGGCAGCACCGGCCGCTGGACCAGCATCGCCCTGGGCCTGCTGGCCAACAACACCAGCGGCCTGATGAGCACCGTCCTGAGCACCATCGCCGGCGGCGCCAACTACACCTACATGAACGGCACCTCCTACACCACCGACTCCACCAGCGTCCTGTACCCGGTGCTGGCGGGCGGCATCGGCGTGCGCCATGAGGTCAACGGCGAGGTGCGGGGGATGGTCCAGCTGCAGCCCATCCTGATCGACAGCCTGGGCCCCGCCTCGGTGACCACCGCCAACGGCGCCCGCTACGAGACGGCGGACGCCATGCAGGTCTACCTGTGGCACATGGGGGTGTATTATCCCACCCTGCTGCCCACCATCAACGCGGAAGATTACTTCCTGATCGGCTGGGTGGACTCCTGCACCGCAGGCCATCAGGTCCGCGTCCTGACCGCCCTGCGCAAGAACTGACCGTGGGGCCCGGTCTGGGGCGGTACACCCCCGGCGCGATCCTGTTCCGGCAGGCGTGCCAGCTGCTGCTGCCCCGGCGGTGCCCTCTGTGCGGCCGGGTGCTGGGCGGCGTGCCGGACTGCCCCGACTGCGCCCTGGAATGGAAGATACGGACCCGCTGGCCGGGCCCGGGCCCTTACGCGCCGCCGCCCGCTTTGGGCGGCGGCATCGTGGCGTGGGCGGCCGCGCCTTTCTGGTACGCCGGCGGCATCCGCGACGCGGTGCACCGCGCCAAGTACGGCGGCCAGCCCTGGACCGCCGTCCAGCTGGGGTGCGCCCTGGCCGGCCGGCTGTTCGGGGCGGAGATCCGGGTGCGGGCCGGGGTGGAAGTGCCCGTCCCGCTGGCCGCGCCCCCGGTGGACTGCGACCTGATCGTGCCGGTGCCCTCGTCGGGGCGGGGGCGCAGCTGCAACGTGCCGGCCCTGCTGGGGATGCCCCTGGCCCACGCCCTGGGCATCCCCCTGGACGAAACGGCCCTGCGGCGCACCCGGAAGGGGAGGGCCCAGGCGGGCCTGACCCGGGAGGAGCGGCTGGTGAACGCCGCCGGGCTGTTCCGTGCGGACCCCGGCCGCGCCGCCGGGCGCCGGGTGCTGCTGGTGGACGACGTCATCACCACCGGGGCCACCGCGGCGGCCTGCGCCCGGGCCCTGACCGCGGCCGGGGCCGAGTGGGTGGCGGTGGCGGGGCTGGCGGCTTCCCGGCAGAACCAGTCCCTGCCGGCCCGGCCAGGGCAGCCCTTTGACCTGGACGACGCCCCCGGCGAGGCCGAAGATTTTGTGTGAAAGGATGGGCAGGATGAACCCGAGAAAACAGAGGTTTTACATTGCGGCGGCCGGCCTGCTGGCCGTCATCGCGCTGGCGTGGTCGCTGATCGGCAGCCCGGTGGTGCTGTGGCACAACCACCAGCTCAAGGCCGCCCTCACCGGCCTGACCGACACCACCATCACCCTGGAGCAGGCGGTGCCCTTCAGCTGGGACGAGGTGTACACCTTCGCGCCCTACACTTCGGTGGAGGAGATCCAGCAGACCATCGGCGCCGCCAGCTTCAACCTGAAAGAGGCCGCCGGCGAAGGGATGCTGCAGCTGGTCTTTCTGGACGGCGGCGCGGTGACGGCGGCGGTCTGCGCCGACCCCGCCCGCCTGGGCTACGACGTGGACCTGGCCGGGGCCGCCGGCGGCAGCCTGCCCGCCAAGCTCACCCACGGGGAGAACGTATCCTTCGCGGTGGAGCGCGCGGACGGTATCGTCCGGCTGACGCCGCAATAAAACTTGAAAAAACCCTTGACAAAACCGGCCCCGTCCGGTATAATGATGAAGCTGTGAGCCGCAGCGCTCGCAGTTTTATCCGGGTGTAGCGCAGTTTTGGTAGCGCGCTTGAATGGGGTTCAAGAGGCCGTGAGTTCGATTCTCGCCACTCGGACCAGAGGACCGTCAGTGAAAACTGGCGGTCCTTTTTTTGTGCATGGGCCCCCGGGCAAGCCTTGCCGGCGGCGGGGGATTGTGGTAGACTTTGAAAAGAAAACCCGGCCGCACGGCGGGGAACAGGAAAGGATCGTGGGGAAGATGAAACCATCATTTGCGGAAAAGGCGGCGGCCTGGCGGGCCGAAGGCCGGCGGGTGCTGGCCCTGCTGGGCCTGGCGGCGGCGGCCGGCGTCATCGCCGGGGTGCTCACGGCGGTGTTCGGCCATGGGGTGCTGGCGGCGACGGCCCTGCGGGAGCGCTGGCCCCTGCTGCTGGTGCTGCTGCCGGCGGGCGGCGCGGCGATCTGCGCGGTGTACGCCCGGTGGGGCGGCGAGTGCGGCCGGGGCATGGCCCTGGTCTTTGACGCGGCGGCCGGCCGGCGGGACAAGGTGCCGGCCCGGCTGGTGCCCCTGGCGGTGGGGGCCACCTGGCTGGGCCACCTGCTGGGGGCCAGCGTGGGGCGCGAGGGGGTGGCGGTCCAGATCGCGGCGGCGGGGGCCAGCCTGCTGACGCCGGGGCTGCAAGCCCCCCGGGACAAGCGCCGCCTCCTGATCGCCGGGGTGGCGGCGGGGTTTGCGGGGCTGTTCCGCACCCCGCTGGCGGCCACGTTGTTTGCGCTGGAGCTGTTCCACACCGGGGTGGCCCAGTACGACGCCCTGCTGCCCGCGGCGGTGGCGGCCCTGACCGCCTCGGCGGTCAGCGGGGCGCTGGGGGTCCGGCCGGCCGTCGTGGCCCTGGGGGCGGAGGCCCCCGCCTTCACGGTGGAGACCCTGATCGCCCTGGCGGTGCTGGGGGCGGCCTGCGGCCTGGCGGGCCGGCTGTTCGTGGAGCTGCTCCACGGCCTGAAGGACCGGTTCGGCCGGTGGATGCCCGGGGCGTATCAGCGGATCGTGCTGGTGGGGGCCCTGGTGGCCCTGTTCGGCCTGGCCACCGGCAGCCGCTACAACGGCCTGAGCGAGGGGCTGTCGGCGGCGGCCCTGGCCGGGGGCAGCCTGTACGCCTGGGACTGGCTGGCCAAGCTCTGCCTGACCGCCGTCTGCCTGGCGGCGGGCTTCCAGGGGGGCGAGGTGGCCCCGCTGTTCACCATCGGGGCCTGCCTGGGGTCGGTGCTGGCCGGGCCGCTGGGCCTGCCGGCGCCCCTGGGGGCGGCTTTGGCCTATGCGGCGGTGTTCGCCGCCGGCACCAACACCCTGGCTTCCCCCATCCTGGTGGGGCTGGAGCTGTTCGGGGGCGAATACTTCGGCAGCTTTTTCCTGGTGTGCGTCATGGCCTACGCCTGCAACGGCGGGCACTCCATCTACCCCCAGACGCCCCTTGAGCAGCCGCAGTGAGCGAAATTTCATCCTTGCCCCGGGGGGCGGGTTATGGTACACTTTACCATAATGAAAATGTTACAGGAGGGTGAACTGGTTTGAAGATCAAAACGCACATCGCAAAGCGCCTGGCGGCAGGGCTGCTGGCAGGGGCTCTCGTCCTGGGGGCGGCCCCCCAGGCGCTGGCCGCCAGCACCATCGGCGGGGCCGACACCGCGCAGGTGCCCGTTGCCCGGGAAATCGAGCAGGAAAACTGCATCCGGTGGCTGCTGGACCTGCTGGGCCTGGGCGGCAGCAAGGACAAGATCACGGTGGACTACCTCAACGTCCGGGGCCAGGGCCTGCGCCGGAACGTCCGGATGGACCTGGTGGACTGCCTGGTGGGCATCACCTACACCGAGCTGGGGTCGATCGGCAATTTTGCCGAAATTTCGGACCGCGCCGCCGCCGAGGCCTGGAAGGCCCAGGCCGTCGCCATCCATTCCTATCTGGAATACCAGAACCAGTACGGCTCGTCGGCCAACGCCCTGACCTACACCCCGGTGGACCAGATCCCCGCCGCCACCCGCCGCCAGATGGAAAACGCCATCGAAGAGGTGGCGGACCTCATCCTGGTCTACGACGCAGGGGGCGGCTACTCGGTCTGCGACGCGGTGTTCTCCTGCAGCGCGGGCTATAACACCCAGACCGGCGTCTACGGCACCTGCTCGGCCAAAGATGCCTGGGGCACCGACGTGCCCTACCTGCAAAGCGTGGAAAGCCCCTACGAGGAGCAGTACCACAACATCCTGCGCCGGGTGGTGGGCAAGGACTACCGGATGCTGGAGTACAACGACAGCCGCCACCCCGACGAGTCCTACGTCAGCGCCGACACCAGCCACAAGAGCCTGGGCGGCTTTGTCCAGTACGACACCCTGGTGGTGAACGGGCGCAGCTACCGCTATCTCAACCAGTTCGTCAGCTCGCGGTACTGCTTCGACTTCACCGCCGACGCCAACGGCACCCCCGCCATGGCCTACTACGGCTACGGCCACGGGGTGGGCATGAGCCAGTGCGGCGCGGTGGGCTTTGCCCAGGAGCGCGGCTACGACTACCGGCAGATCCTCTCCACCTACTACACCGGCGCCTCCCTGATGGACAGCTCGGACGGCAGCGTCTCCTCCGGCGGGTTCAACCTGTGGAATTTCTTGTTTGGGTGGCTGCCGTTCTGACGAAACAGCCGAAGCACAACGAAAGCGAGGCGCTGCCTGCGGCAGAAACAGCCGAGCTGGAGTTGGGGCAGCCGTCCAAATTTGCAAGCGCACCGCGTGTGCGACGCAAATTTGGGCAACGGCAACCCGGGGGCCGTTCTGACGCTTAACGCGCAGAAGCAGGGCGCCGCAACCCGGATTCCGTTCTGAAAAATGCAGCGTATGCCGCCGTGCCTTCGGGTGCGGCGGCTTTGTTCTGCCCCGCCTTGTAACGGGGAGGCTTTTGTGGTATGATAAAAAGGCAGACTGCGCGGGGACGCCCCCTGCGCACGGATCATTTGAACGATACAGGAGGCAGCGCCCCCTTTGGGCGCGGGAAAGAGAAGAATGAGCGAAGAATGCACCCATGATTGTTCCAGCTGCGGGCTGGACTGCGCCAGCCGCCAGGCCCCGCAGCACGAAGCACCCAACCCCCACAGCAGCGTCAAAAAGGTGATCGGCGTGGTGTCCGGCAAGGGCGGCGTCGGCAAGAGCATGACCAGCGCCCTGCTGGCCTGCGCCATGCGCCGCCGCGGCTACCACTGCGGCATCCTGGACGCCGACATCACCGGCCCGTCCATCCCCAAGCTGTTCGGCATCCATGGCCGGGCCATGGCCGACAGCCAGGGCTGCTGGCCCATCCAGAGCCGGATGGGCATCGACGTGATGAGCATCAACCTGCTGGTGGAAAACGAGGAGGACCCCGTGGTCTGGCGCGGCCCGGTCATCGCCGGGGCGGTCAAGCAGTTCTGGACCGATGTGGTCTGGAAGGACGTGGACTTCCTCTTTGTGGATATGCCCCCGGGCACCGGCGACGTGCCCCTGACCGTGTTCCAGAGCCTGCCGGTGGACGGCATCATCGTGGTGGCCAGCCCCCAGGAGCTGGTCAGCATGATCGTGGCCAAGGCGGTCAACATGGCCCAGATGATGAACATCCCCATCCTGGGCATCATCGAAAACATGAGCTATCTGGTCTGCCCCGACTGCGGCAGGCACATCTCCCTGTTCGGCGAGAGCCATGTGGAGCAGATCGCCGCCAAACACGGCCTGAAGGTGCTGGCCAAAATGCCCATCGACCCCCAGCTGGCCCAGCTGGCCGACGAGGGCCGCATCGAGGCCTACGGCGGCGAGTACCTGGAGGGCGCAGCCGACGCGGTCCAGAAGCTGATCTGACCCGCCGCACTCTTTTGCGGCGGACGCCAGCTGGCCGCCGGCTTCCGGCTGACCGGCCTCTACGAGGACACCAACGGCGCCGGCCGGCTGCACGAGATGGGCATCCCCTGCTTTATCGCGGTGCGGGCGGTCAAACCCCTGTAAACACTTCGCAAAGGCTCGCTTTACATTGTGAAGCGGGCTTTTCTTTTTTTGTTTTATTTTTGCTTTTCTGAAGCGGGCGTTGGTTTTGTTTTGCTTTTTTTAAAAAATCTTTCATCCCGCTATTGAAAATTTTTCCTGAATGCTTTATAATAATAAAGCACCCTGCGCCAGAGGGGGCCGGCCGTTTTGACCGGGGCCGGTTCGGACAGCAGGGTCCTGGTAAAAGAACGGGGGAGGGGCGGCCCGCTGCGGCCGCCGGCGGCCCCCGGATTGGGAAAGGAGTATCTTTCACTATGCTGACGAACGAATATTTGAAGCGCGTCTACGAGGGCCTGGCCCGGCGCAACGCCCACGAGCCCGAGTTCCTGCAGGCGGTGATCGAGGTGCTGGAGAGCATCCAGCCCCTGGTGGAAAAGCACCCCGAGTACGAGAAGGCCGGCCTGATCGAGCGCCTGGTGGAGCCCGAGCGGATCATCACCTTCCGTGTGCCCTGGGTGGACGACCAGGGCAAGGTGCAGGTCAACCGCGGCTACCGCGTCCAGTTCAACAGCGCCATCGGCCCCTACAAGGGCGGCCTGCGCTTCCATCCCTCCGTCAACCAGAGCATCCTCAAGTTCCTCGGCTTCGAGCAGGTGTTCAAGAACAGCCTCACCACCCTGCCCATGGGCGGCGGCAAAGGCGGCTCGGACTTTGACCCCAAGGGCAAGAGCGACATGGAGGTCATGCGCTTCTGCCAGAGCTTTATGACCGAGCTGTACCGCCACATCGGCCAGTTTGTGGACTGCCCCGCCGGCGACATCGGCGTGGGCGGCCGCGAGGTGGGCTATATGTTCGGCCAGTACAAGCGGCTGACCAACAGCTTCCAGGGCGGCATGATCACCGGCAAGGGCCTGACCTTCGGCGGCTCGCTGGTGCGCACCGAGGCCACCGGCTACGGCCTGTGCTACTTCACCGCCGAGGCCCTCAAGTGCATGCGGGGCGACAGCTTTGCCGGCAAGACGGTGGTCATCTCCGGCTCGGGCAACGTGGCCATCTACGCCTGCGAAAAGGCCACCCAGCTGGGCGGCAAGGTGGTCACCATGAGCGACTCCAACGGCTACGTCTACGACCCCAACGGCATCGACCTGGCCTACGTCAAGGACCTGAAGGAGGTCCGCCGCGGCCGCATCAAGGAGTACGCCGAGACCCACCCCTCCGCTACTTATGTGGCCGACTGCCGCCGCATCTGGGAGACCCCCTGCGACATCGCGCTGCCCTGCGCCACCCAGAACGAGATCGACAAGGCCTCGGCCGAGACCCTGGTCAAGAACGGCTGCACCGTCGTCTGCGAGGGCGCCAACATGCCCAGCACCCCCGAGGCCATCCAGGTCTACCTGGACAACGGCGTGCTGTATGGCCCCGCCAAGGCCACCAACGCCGGCGGCGTGGCCACCTCCGGCCTGGAGATGAGCCAGAACAGCGAGCGCCTGAGCTGGACCTTTGAGGAAGTGGACGCCAAGCTGAAGGGCATCATGGAGGGCATCTTCCACGCCAGCTACGACGCCTCCAAGGAGGTCGGCCAGGAGGGCAACCTGATGGTGGGCGCCAACTGCGCGGGCTTCCTGAAGGTGGCCAGCGCCATGCTGGCCCAGGGCATCACCTACTAAGAGTTGCCCTCTCCGTCACAGTCCGCTTGCGCGTCCTGTGCCACCTCCCCCACGGGGGAGGCAAGAGCACGCCCGTGGGTGCCGGCTAGGCGGTGGTAAGGCAAACTTGCTCACAGCTTCGCCTTACCACTCGTTCGCCGGGTTTGACGGCGGTACGCTTGGCTCCCCCTTCGGGGGAGCTGTCGAGCGAAGCGAGACGGAGAGGGGAGTTTATTACACGGAACAAGGGCGTTCCTGCCAGGGCTTTGGGGCCCGGCGGGGGCGCCCTTTTGGGTTCCGGCATCCAACAGCCATTCTCTTTCCTATCCTAAACACGGGAGCAGAGGCCTTTTCACGGGGGCCTCTGCTTCTGTGCGTGCGGGCGGATTTTGGGCGGCAGAGGCGAGTTACGGGCTTTTGGGACGGATTTTGCCCAGACGCTTCTCAAACCGGGGAAAATTTGGTATACTAAGACGATTGAACATTCAGGATAGGAGCGAGAATATGCACAGCGCAGATGATTGGAAGCAACAGGAACGGGCCCGGCGCCAGCGGGAGCTGGCCCGCATCATCGAGCCCGAGTTCCGGCCCGGGCGGGTGCTGGTGGTGGGGGACTGCGGCCTGGCCCGGGCGCTGCGGGACCGCCAGATCGACGCATGGGGCCTGGGGGCCGAACAGGCAGGGGAGAGCTGGCTGTCCACCGGGTGGAAGCTGCCCGCCCGCTGGCCCCGCCGGTACGACCTGATGGTGGTGCAGGGGGAGGACGCGCCCTGCCCCGCCGCCCTGCCTGCCGGGCAGGTATTGTTCCCGGCGGGGGAGCCGGAGGCGCCCTCGGTGCTGCCGGCCTGGGCCGGCGCTCTGGAGGCGGCGGGCCTGCGCCGTGATTTTGGCTGGAAGAGCTGGGGCGCCCTGGGCGGCGCGGCCCTGTTCCGCCCGGCGCGCGAAGGGCAGGACGCCTCCCTGGTGGAGGACTACGAGGCCGCCCTGGACGCGCTGCGCCTCAAGCTGGACCGGGCCGAGCAGAGCTGCCGCGACTACCAGAAGCTGACCGACCACCAGCGCAGCGAGCTGTCGGCCGCCCACCAGCACGAGGACCAGCTGGAGACCGCCCTGAACAGCGTCACCCAGTCCCATTGCTGGAAGGCCACCTGGCCCCTGCGCTACCTCCTGAGCAAGGCGCGGGCGCTGCTGGCGGCCCTGCCGGTGCTGGCCTGGCTGGCCCGGCTGCGCCGGGAGGGGCTGGCCGGCATCCGCCGCCGCCGGGCCGACCGGGCCTACTTCAACGAGCATTTCCCCGGCAAGACCTTCCGGGCCGACCGGCTGGCCCCGGTGGAGCTGCTGGTCCGCCAGGCCCAAAACCAGCCCGCCGGGCCCCTCATCAGCATCGTGGTGCCCCTGTACAACACACCCCTCAACTTCCTGACCGAGCTGCTGGACTCGGTGGTCAACCAGACCTACCAAAACTGGGAGCTGTGCCTGGTGGACGCCGGCCAGGACGAACAGGTGGGCCGGGCGGTGGCCGCCCGCATGGCCCAGGAGCCGCGCATCCGCTACCGGAAGCTGGAGCGCAACGAGGGCATCGCCGGCAACACCAACGCCGGCTTTGCCCTGGCCAGGGGGGAGTATATCGCCCTGCTGGACCACGACGACATCCTGCACCCCTCGGCGCTGTGGTACGTGGCCCGGGCCATCGCCGGGCAGGGGGCGGACTTTGTCTACACCGACGAGGTGACCTTTGAGGGCGAGGTGGAGCACACCACCCTCTACCACCTCAAGCCCGATTTCATGCTGGATAACCTGCGGGCCAACAACTATATCTGCCACCTGAGCGTGTTCAAGGCCGCCCTGCTGCAGGCCGCCGGCGGCGGCGAGCGGGGCGAGTACAACGGCAGCCAGGACTACGACCTCTACCTCCGCCTGACCGAGCAGGCCCAAAAGGTGGTGCACATCCCCCATGTGCTGTACTACTGGCGGGCCAGCCCCACCAGCGTGGCCGGGGGCATCGAGGCCAAACTGTACTGCATCGAGGCGGCCGTCAAGGCCCTGTACGCCCACTACGCCCGGCAGGGCGTGGCGGTGGACGAGGTGGCCTCCATCCCGGACACCCCCGGCTTTTACAAGACCGACTACACCATCGAAAAGCCCGGCCGGGTCAGCATCCTGATCCCCAGCTGCGACCACGCCAGGGACCTGCGCACCTGCGTGGAATCCATCTACGCCAAGACCACCTGGCCGGATTTTGAGATCATCGTCATCGAGAACAACTCGAAGGAGGAGGAGACCTTCCGCACCTACCAGCGGCTGGAAAAACAGCACCCCGGCACCTTCCGGGTGGTGCGGTGGGAGGGCGCCGGCTTCAACTACAGCGCCCTGAACAACTTTGGCGAAAAGTTTGCCTCCGGCGACTACCTGCTGCTGCTCAACAACGACACCGAGGTCATCACCCCCCGCTGGCTGGAGGAGATGGTCATGTTCGCCCAGCAGGAGCGGATCGGCTGCGTGGGCGCCAAGCTGCTGTACCCCGACGACACCATCCAGCACGCGGGGCTGGGCTTTGGGCACCTGAGCCTGGCGGCCCACATGCACAAGAACTTCCCGGTGGCCAACCCCGGCTATATGGGCCGGCTGGTCTACGCCCACGACGTGTACGGCGTGACCGGGGCCTGCCTGATGGTGCGCCGGGAGGTGTACGAGGCGGTGGGCGGCCTGGACGAGAGCTTTGCGGTGGCCTTCAACGACGTGGATTTCTGCGTCCGGGTGCGCAAGGCGGGGTACCAGAACCTGTTCACCCCCTTTGCCATGCTGTACCACTACGAGAGCAAGAGCCGCGGCCTGGACGAGGCCCCCGAAAAGCGGGCCCGCTTTGTCTCGGAGGTGACCCGCTTCCAGGCCCGCTGGAAGGCGGAGCTGGCCGCGGGCGACCCCTGCCTGAACCCCAACTTTGACCCCGACCGGGACGATTTCCGCATCAAGCTCAGACCCCTGGATTGACTGTGCAGAGGGAGGACGTTGCATTGAACCTGTCTGCGACCATCGTGACCTACAATGACCAGGCCGAGGCCCTGCGGGCCGCCGCTTCGGTGCTGGAGCACACCCGCCGCCACCCCCTGACGCTGTACCTGGTGGACAACGCCAGCACCGACGGCACCGGCCCCGCGCTGGAAGCCGCGGCCGCCTGCGGCCGCCTGGCCGCCCGCCCCGGCCAGACCGTCCGGGTGATCCGGCGGCAGGCCAACGGGGGCTTTGGGGCGGGACACAATACCGTGCTGCCCGGCCTTGCCAGCGACTACCATTTTATCCTCAACCCGGACATCCTGCTGCGGGAGGACACCCTCTCGGGCCTGGCCGAGTGGATGCAGGCCCACCCGGCGGCGGTGATGGCCCGGCCGCAGCTGTGCTTCCCGGACGGGCGGGTGCAGGTGCTGCCGCTGCGCCGGTGCAGCCTGCGGCCCATGGTGTACCGGCAGCTGGGCCTGCCGTTTTTGAAAAAATACAACGACGCCTACGTCATGGCCGGCGAGGACCTGACCGTCCCCCGGCAGATCGAGTTCTGCACCGGCAGCTTTGCCGCCGTGCGCACCGACGCCTTCAAGGCGGCGGGCGGCTTCGACGAGGGCTACTTCATGTACGTGGAGGACGCCGACCTGACCCAGAAGATGCTCCGCCAGGGCCAGGTGTGGCTGGTGCCCCAGTACACCGCCGTCCACGCCTGGCACCGGGCGGCCCACCGCAGCCTGGGGCCCATGCTCCAGCAGACCCGCAGCCTGTGCCGCTACTTCAAAAAGTGGGGCTTCCGGCTGTGAGGGCAACCAGTTGATTTTTCACCCACGGCAGTGTAAAATAAGAGCAGGCCCGTCCGCCTCAAGGTTTGGGAGGGGGCGGGCCTTTTGTGTTGTTGACAGCGGACGCAGCCTCCGCTTTGTGATCGGGCGGGCGCCGGCATGGCCGCGCGCGGCCCGGGAGCTGCACAACCTTTATTTTGAACAAAGGAGTGCACGTAATGAAAGGCATTATTCTCGCCGGCGGCGCCGGCACACGGCTTTACCCGCTGACCATGGTCACCAGCAAACAGCTGCTGCCGGTCTACGACAAGCCCATGATCTATTACCCTCTGTCCACCCTGATGCTGGCCGGCATCCAGGACATCCTCATCATCTCGACGCCAGAGGACACCCCCCGCTTCGAGCACCTGCTGGGGGACGGCAGCCAGTACGGCATCCGCCTGCAGTACAAGGTGCAGCCCTCCCCCGACGGGCTGGCCCAGGCGTTCATCCTGGGGGAGGAGTTCATCGGCGGGGACTGCTGCGCCATGATTTTGGGGGACAATATCTTCTACGGCAACGGATTTTCCCGCATTTTGAAAAACGCGGTGCACAACGCCGAGCACAACGGCCGCTGCACCGTCTTTGGCTACTATGTGCAGGACCCCGAGCGCTTTGGCATCGTGGAGTTTGACGCCGAGGGCAAGGTGCTGAGCGTGGAAGAAAAGCCCCGGCACCCCAAGAGCAACTACGCCGTCACCGGCCTGTATTTCTACAACCGCAAGGTGGCCGAAATGGCAAAGCAGGTCAAGCCCTCCGCCCGGGGCGAGCTGGAGATCACCACCCTGAACGATATGTACCTCAAGCAGGGCGAGCTGGACGTCCAGCTGCTGGGCCGCGGCTTTGCCTGGCTGGACACCGGCACCATGGACAGCCTGGTGGACGCCGCCGACTTTGTCCGCATGATCGAAAAGCGCCAGGGCATCAAGATCAGCGCCCCGGAGGAGATCGCCTTCAAGTACGGGTGGATCAGCCGGGACAAGCTGCTGGAGTCTGCCGGGCGGTACGGCAAGTCGCCCTACGGGCAGCACCTGAAAAACGTCGCCGACGGCAAGCTGCGCTACTGAGCCGGCCGGAGGCGCTTCTGACACGCAAACGGAGAGGTGAACTATGAAAATCATCGTCACAGGCTGCAGGGGGCAGCTGGGCACCGAGATCATCAAGCAGCTGCGGGAGGGCGAGAGCGAGATCGGCCCCATCCCCGAAAAGCTGCTCAACGCCACCGTCATCGCGGTGGACCTGCCCGAGCTGGACATCTCCAACTACAAGGCGGTGGATGACTTCATCCGCCGCTACAAGCCCGACGTCATCATCAACTGCGCCGCCTACACCAACGTGGACGGCTGCGAGGCAAACCACGACGCCGCCTACAAGGCCAACGCCCTGGGCCCCCGCAACCTGGCCCAGGCCGCCGAGAAGATGGGCGCGCGGCTGGTGCACGTGTCCACCGACTACGTCTTTTCGGGGCGGGAGAACGGCGGCGTGCCCCAGGACGAGGCCTGCCTGCCCGGGCCCATCAGCGCCTACGGCTCCACCAAGCTGATGGGGGAGAAGTACGTCCAGCGGTTCTGCCACCGGCACTTCATCGTCCGCACCGCCTGGCTGTACAGCTACTACGGCAAAAACTTTGTCAAGACCATCGTCGGCGCGGGCAAAAAGTACGGCCGGCTGGAGGTGGTCAACGACCAGCTGGGCAACCCCACCAACGCGGTGGACCTGGCCCACGAGATTTTGCAGCTGTGCGTCACCCATGAGTACGGCCTGTACCACTGCACCGGCGAGGGCATCTGCTCCTGGTACGACTTTGCCTGCGAGATCATCCGGCTGGCCGGGGTGGACGCCACGGTCGCGCCCTGCACCAGCGCCGAGTACAAGGCCAAGCACCCCGACAGCGCCGACCGCCCCCACTGGAGCGCCCTGGACAACCGCGGCCTGCGCTGCTCGATCGGCAACCAGGTCCGCCCCTGGCAGGAGGCGCTGGCCTGCTTTTTCCGCCACTGGGACGGGGACAATGGTATGATCTAACCCCCCGCGCCGGCCGCCCCGCGCCGGGCGGCGGGCGGGCATGAAACACAACGAGGAACAAAAACGCTATGAAAACCTATCTCATCACCGGCTGCGCCGGCTTCATCGGCTCCAACTTCGTGTATTATATGCTGAAAAAGCACCAGGACATCCTGCTGGTCAACCTGGACAAGCTGACCTACGCCGGCAACCTGGAAAACCTGAAAGGGGTCGAGGGCGACCCCCGCCACGTCTTTGTCCAGGGCGACATCTGCGACAAGGAGCTGGTGGAGGGGCTGTTCCGCCGGTACGACTTCGACTGCGTCATCAACTTTGCGGCCGAGAGCCACGTGGACCGCTCCATCGCCAACCCCGAAATCTTTGTCCAGACCAACGTCATGGGCACCGTCAACCTGCTGCAGCGCGCCAAGGAAGCCTGGTACGACCCCGACGCCCGCACCTGGAAGCCGGGCAAGAAGTACCTGCAGGTGTCCACCGACGAGGTGTACGGCGCGCTGGGGGCCGAGGGCTACTTCACCGAGACCACCCCCCTGTGCCCCCACAGCCCCTACTCGTCCAGCAAGGCCAGCGCCGATCTGTTCGTCATGGCCTTCCACGACACCTACGGCATGCCGGTGAACATCACCCGCTGCTCCAACAACTACGGGCCCTACCAGTTCCCCGAAAAGCTGATCCCCCTCATGATCCACAACGTCAAAAACCACAAGCAGCTGCCCGTGTACGGCGACGGCATGCAGATTCGGGACTGGCTGTACGTGGAGGACCACTGCAAGGCCATCGACATGGTGGCCGAAGGCGGCAAGGTGGGCGAGGTGTACAACGTGGGCGGCCACAACGAGCGGCCCAACATCTTCATCGTCAAGACCATCATCGCCCAGCTCCACGACCGCCTGCAGGACGAGGGCATCAGCGAGGCGCTGATCCGCCACGTGACCGACCGCCTGGGCCACGACCGCCGCTACGGCATCGACCCCACCAAGATCAAAAACGACCTGGGCTGGTACCCCGAGACCCCCTTTGAAAAGGGCATCGTCCTGACCATCGACTGGTACCTGGCCCACCAGGACTGGATGGACCACGTCACCAGCGGCAGCTACCAGAAGTACTACGAAGAGATGTACAAAAACAAGTGAGCCTGCATCCCCGCCCGACCCCGGACGGGGATTTTTGCGTGGGGGGCCAACGGTTGCAACGAAATCACGATTTACCCATACACAACGAAAAAAACGAAATGCCCGCAAAAGAGGCATTTCGTTGTTTTCGTGGGTTTCGTTGCTTTCGTGATTCCGTTGGGGGGCCGTGAAATCGTGATTTCGTTGATTTCGTTGAAATCGTGCTTTTCGGGGGGTACCGTGAAATCGTGATTTCGTTGAAATCGTTGATTTCGTGCTTTTCGTAGGGTACCGTGAAATCGTGATTTCGTTGAAATCGTTGATTTCGTGCTTTTCGGGTGGTACCGTGAAACCGTTGAAATCGTTGAAACCGTTGGGAACGTTGCGGGGTGCGGATATGCTCCTTATGACGCTGCGCCTGCCGGTTGCCCTCTCCGTCACAGTCCGCTTGCGCGTCCTGTGCCACCTCCCCCACAGGGGGAGGCAAGAGCACGCCCGTGGGTGCCGGTTAGGCGGTGGTAAGGCGCACTTCTCTGCGGCTTTGCCTTACCACTCGTTCGCCGGGTTTGACGGCGGTACACTTGGCTCCCCCTTCGGGGGAGCTGGCGAGCGAAGCGAGACTGAGAGGGGAGATCAGCCCAAACTGATCCCCATCCGGCGGGCGACGGTCAGCAGGTCGCAGCTCTCGGGGATGTTGCGGCTCTTGCCGGCAATGTCCTCCAGGCGGTTTTCCACCACGCGGCCGTTGACCATGGCGACGGTGACGCCGTAGCGCTCGGCCTCCACCAGCTTGGCGGCGTGGCTGCCGAACTGGGTGGACAGCACCCGGTCGTAGGCGCAGGGTGTGCCGCCCCGCTGCATGTGGCCGGGGATGCACACGCGGGTCTCGAAGCCGGTCTTTTTCTGGATGGCGGTGGCGATGCGGTTGGTGGCGGTGGCGCCAAAGCCGGCTTCGGCCCGCTTGGCGCTCCACTCCTTGCGCTTCATGCGGGCCTCCTCGGCGTTCAGGGCGCCCTCGGCCACCGCGATGATCGAGAAGTTGGAGCCGTTCTTGGCGCGGCGCTCGACGGCGGCGCACACGCGGTCGATGTCATAGGGCAGCTCGGGCAGCAGGATGATGTCCGCGCCGCCGGCGATGCCGGCATACAGCGTCAGCCAGCCGGCCTTGTTGCCCATGATCTCGATGCACATCACCCGGCTGTGGCTGCCGGCGGTGGTGTGGATGCGGTCGATCACCTCGGTGGCGATCTCCACCGCCGTGTGGAAGCCGAAGGTCACGTCGGTGCCGTAGATGTCGTTGTCGATGGTCTTGGGCAGGCCGATGATGTTCAGCCCCTCCTGGGACAGGAGGTTGGCGGTCTTGTGGGTGCCGTTGCCGCCCAGGCAGAGCAGGCAGTCCAGGTGGAGGTCGTTGTAGGTCTTTTTCATGGCGGCGACCTTGTCCACCTTGTCCTCCCCGATCACCTGCATCATCTTGAAGGGGGTGCGCTTGGTGCCCAGGATGGTGCCGCCCAGGGTCAGCAGCCCGCGGAAATCGTCCGGCTGCATCTTCTTGTAGTCGCCGTTGATCAGCCCGTGGTAGCCGTTCAGGATACCGATGATCTCGACGTTGTCCCCCATGCGGACGTACAGCGCTTTGGCCACGCCGCGGATGGTCGCGTTCAGGCCGGGGCAGTCGCCGCCGGCGGTCAGGATGCCAACACGTTTCTTCATGATAAACCCTCTTTTCATTCCAATCGTGTGCCCCGGGCACGGGCGGGCCCGCACCCGCTTTAGATGTATTAAGAGTAGTCGGAAATGCCTCATCTGTCAAGGTTTTTCGGAATGTTTTTGTGACCTTTGATGAGCGCGGCGGCGTGCGGCGGGGGCCGGCGGGCCGCGCGGCCAAAAAATGCAAAAAACAGTTGACAACGCCGCCCGCTTGGGGTATAATATCCCTTGTCAGCGGCGGGCCGGGCCTGCCGCGGCAGCCATACCGATGGGGATTTGCATAGTGGTAGTGCGGTAGACTCTGACTCTACTTGTGGGAGTTCGATTCTCTCATCCCCAACCAAACCGCAGCCGCAAAGCTGCGGTATTTTCGGGGCATAGCGCAGCTGGTAGCGCGCCTGGTTCGGGACTAGGAGGCCGTGGGTTCAAATCCCGCTGCTCCGACCAAGAGACGGATGCTGAAAGGCACCCGTCTTTTTTGTTGCCCCCAGGAGCGTATCTCCGTAAATGCAACGGACCCAACGAAATCAACGATTTCAACGGTTTCACGGTACCCCCCGAAAACCACGAAAGCAACGATTTCAACGAAATCACGATTTCACGATACCCCCCCGAAAAGCACGATTTCAACGAAATCAACGAAATCACGATTTCACGGCCCCCCAACGGAATCACGAAAGCAACGAAACCCACGAAAAAAACGAAACGCCCGGAAAAAAGGCGTTTCGTTGTTTTCGTTGTGTATGTATAAATCGTGATTTCGTTGGGAACGTTGGGCAGGCGCGCCCGAAGGGCGCGCATACACAATCGGAGCGCAGGGCGGATGGCGCCCGGAAAAAGCGATGCGCAATACATCTGACGCGCAGTAAAGAGCTTTTTCAGCCAGACGCCCGGAGCGACCTTCCGCATTTGGGTCCAGGGGGACATCCCCTGGTCGTTTAGGGGAGGGTAGGGTGTCCAGAGGGGGTAGGGAGGGGGAATCGAAACCCCCTCCCTCCCCCTCTGGCCCAGCGGAGCGAAAGAAGGTCCAGCGCAGCGTCATCCTCACCCAAAACCCCCTCCTCACTCCCTGCAAATCTGTGCAAAAAGCCGAAAAACCGCCCGGGGGGCTTTCCCGTCTTTACAATCGGGGCGGGGTGTGTTACAATGCAAAGCGTTATCACTGCATCACTTTATCACAGCATAGTGATAGAGGCGGGAAGTGCAGCGGACGGCAAGGAGGAGTTCAAGATGAGAAAGTGGAAAAAAGCAGTATCCCTGTTGCTGACGGGGGCGATGGCCCTGTCCTTTGCGGCCTGCGGCGGCACGGCGTCCAGCGCGTCCGGCGCGTCCGGCGCGGCCAGCGCGGCCGCCTCCAGCGAAGCGGAGAGCGCCGCTGACAGCGCCGCCGCTAGCGAGAATGTTGCCAGCTCTGCGGACAGCGACCTGGCCTACGTCCAGGACAAGGGCACCCTGGTGGTGGGCATGACCGACTTTGCCCCCATGGACTACCGGGACGAAAACGGCGAGTGGATCGGCTTTGACGCTGACATGGCCAAGGCCTTTGCGGAGTACCTGGGGGTCGAGGTGGAGTTTTTGGAGATCAACTGGGACAACAAGCTGATGGAGCTGGACGCCAAAGGGGTGGACGCCATCTGGAACGGCATGACCATCACCGATGAGGTGACCAGCGGCGCGTCGGTGTCCGAGCCCTACTGCAACAACGGCCAGGTGGTGGTCCTGCCCGCCGGCAAGGCCGCCGATTACCAGGATGTGGACAGCCTGTCCGGCCTGAACTTCGCGGTGGAGAACGGCTCGGCCGGCGCCGAACAGCTGGACGCCCTGGGCATCGCCTACGTGGCCAAGACCACCCAGGCCGACGCCCTGATGGAGGTGGCCAGCGGCGCGTCGGACGCCTGCGTCATCGACCTGCTGATGGCCGGCGCCATGATCGGCGAGGGCACCAGCTACCCCGACCTGACCTACACCGTCCAGCTCAACAGCGAGGAGTACGGCGTGGGCTTCCGCAAAGGGTCGGACCTGGTGGACGCCTTCAACACCTTCTGGCAGGAGGCCTACGACGACGGCACCGTGATGGAAGTGGCCACGACCTACGGCGTCCAGGAGTCCGTCATCGAGAAGTAAAACCGCGGGACCCGGCCCGGCGCGCCTTTCGCGTTGGGCCGGTCCCCCTGTGTGAGAGGAACCGTCTATGCTGCTGACCGTCACCCTGACCTTGCTGGAGGGCCTGGGCACCACCCTCAAGCTGTTTGCCCTGACCCTGCTGTTTGCGCTGCCCCTGGGGCTGGTGATCGCCCTGGGCGCCATGAGCCGCATCGCCCCCCTGCGCTGGCTGGTCAGCACGGTGGTGTGGGTGGTGCGGGGCACCCCCCTGATGATCCAGATTCTGATCCTGTTCTACGGGCCGGGCCTGCTGTTCGACCTGCCGCTGCTGCCCCGGTTCGGGGCGGCGCTGCTGTCCTTCGTCATCAACTACGCCTGCTATTTTTCCGAAATCTACCGCGGCGGCATCCAGTCCATCCCCCGCGGCCAGTACGAGGCCGGCGAGGTGCTGGGCATGACCCGGAGCCAGATCTTTTTCAAGGTCACTTTGCTGCAGGTGGTCAAGCGGATCGTGCCCCCCATGGGCAACGAGTTCATCACCCTGGTCAAGGACACCGCCCTGGTGCGGGTCATCTCGGTGTACGAGATCATCTGGATGGGCGAGTCCTACATCAAAAAAGGGATGATCTGGCCCCTGTTCTACACCGCCGTGTTCTACCTGGCGGTCAACGGCGTGCTGACGCTGCTGTTCCGCCAGGCCGAAAAGAAGCTGGACTATTTCCGCTGAGGAGGGCGAACCATGCCTGTTCTGCAAGTCAAAAACATCGAAAAGCACTTTGGCCCCACCCGCGTGCTGGAGGACATCAGCTTTGACCTGGAGCAGGGGCAGGCCCTGGCCATCATCGGGTCCTCGGGCAGCGGCAAGACCACCCTGCTGCGCTGCCTGAACTTCCTCGAGACCCCCGACCGGGGGCAGATCGTGGTCAACGGCGAGACCCTGTTCGACGCCGCCGACCCCGCCACCCAGCGGGAAGCGGAGGTGCGGCGCAAGCGGCTGCATTTCGGGCTGGTGTTCCAGTCCTTCAACCTGTTCCCCCAATACACCGCGCTGCAAAACGTCATGCTGGCCAAGCAGCTGCTGGCCCAGGAGCAGCCCGACTACAAGGCCCGCAAAAAAGAGCTGCACGCCGCCATCGAGGCCGAGGCCCGGCAGCTGCTGGGCCGGATGGGCCTGGCCGACCGCGCCAACCACTACCCCCACCAGCTTTCGGGCGGGCAGCAGCAGCGGGTGGCCATCGCCCGGGCGCTGGCCCTGCACCCGGACATCCTCTGCTTCGACGAGCCCACCAGCGCCCTGGACCCCGAGCTGACCGGCGAGGTGCTGAAGGTCATCCGCGCCCTGGCCGAGCAAAAGACCACCATGATGATCGTCACCCACGAGATGGCCTTTGCCCGCGACGTGGCCGACCAGGTCATCTTCATGGACGGCGGCGTCATCGTGGAGCAGGGCCCCGCCCGCCAGCTGATCGAGCGCCCCCGCCAGGAGCGCACCAAGCAGTTCCTGGCCCGCTACGCCCAGGAGCGCTGAACCGCGCGCCAACCCTACCGCCCCGCCCCGCGCGGGGCTTTCTTTTTGGATTGACAAAATATATATCGCGGTATATACTATAAGCAGGAGGTGACCGGCATGGAGACGGCAAAAGTATTTGAGAACGGCAGGAGCCAGGCGGTCCGCCTGCCCAAGAAGTTCCGCTTCGACGTGGACGAAGTGGTGGTGCAGCAGCTGGGGGACGCGGTGATCCTGGTGCCGCGGGATTCGCTGTGGAAAACCTTCCTCGAAGGGCTGGACGGGTTTACCGCGGATATGTTCGAGGGCGGCAGGCAGCAGGGCCCCCAGCAGGAAAGGCAGACCCTATGACCTATATGCTGGACACCAACATCTGCATCTATGTGATGAAGAAAAAGCCGGAGGCGGCGCTCCGGCGCTTCCGGCAGGAAATGGACGGCGGCCTGTGCATCTCGTCCGTCACCCTGGCGGAGCTGGAGTTTGGGGTGCAAAACAGCTCCGACCCCATCCGCAACGGGCAGGCGCTGCTCCGCTTTCTGGCTCCGCTGAGCGTTTTGCCCTTCGGTCCCGCGGCGGCGTCCGAATATGGGGCGGTCCGGGCCTTCCTGCAAAAGAAAGGCACGCCGATCGGCCCGCTGGATATGCTGATCGCGGCCCACGCCCGCGCCGAGGGCCTGACCCTGGTGACCAACAACACCGGCGAGTTTGCCCGCGTGCCGGAGCTGGAGCTGGAAAACTGGGCGGAATAAACCAGGAGCCCCGCCCCGCGCGGGGCTTTTTGCCGCACGCAGCAAAAAAGCCCTGTCCGTCTGGACAAGGCTCTTTTTGTGTTTGCGCCGCCCGATGCAGCCGCAGGCTTCAGAACAGGTCGCTGTGGGTCCCTGTGCGGATCAGCTTCAGGATCAGCGTTTCGCGCGCCACCTGATAGATCAGCAGCCAGTCCGGCTGGATATGGCATTCCCGCATATGCTTGTAATTCCGGGAGTTGGTGAGGGCGTGGTCGCGGCAGGACGCCGGCAAGGGCTGCTCGGCGCACAGGAGCGCCACCACTTGCTCCAGCTTGCGGGGGTCGCAGCCGCGCCGGACGGCCGCTTTATAGTCGCGCTTGAACTGGCCTGTAAATTCCGGCTTAAGCATTCAGGGCCTCCATCAGGTCGGATACGCTGTCAAAGGGGCCGTAGACGTCGTCGTCCTTTTCGGCGGCGTCCATCGCCGCGTAGGTGACCGCGTTCGGCTCGTCCAGGCGCACCTCAAAAGGCAGGCCATGGCAGCGCAGGGCCTGCCGGTAGAAAATGCCTGTGGCCGTGCTCAGGTCCATCCCGAGCGCGTTGAACAGCTCGGATGCCTGGCGCTTCAGCTCAGGCTCGATGCGCAGGGTCATGTTTCCTTTGGTTGCCATAGGGGTACGCTCCTTTCTCCGTGTTTACTTCTATTATATGCGCCGTTTGTGAATAAATCAAGTGCGATGCAAATAAAATCTTCCGCAAAGCGGCTGTACACGCAACAAAAAAGCCCTGTCCGTCTGGACAAGGCTTCTGGTTGGGGATGAGAGAATCGAACTCCCACAAGTAGAGTCAGAGTCTACCGCACTACCACTATGCAAATCCCCATCGGGCTTTGGTTTGGCTGCCGGCGCGCTGCCGACGGTGATTATTATACTCAGGTTTGGGGCCGTTGTCAACCCCCAAAATCAAAATTTGGGCCAAAAAGGCAAAAAAGGCCGCCGCAGGGCGAAGCTGCACGCAAAAATGCGCCCCCTGCCGCGCGCCGCAAGACATATTTTGCACGCCGCGGGGCATACAATCAGAAGAAAAGAGACAAAGGAGGCCCCCGCATATGTCCGAAACTCGCCCGCGCAAGACCATCCTCTCCCGCCGTGTGGCGCGGGATATGGAGCACGAACGCTACCACCCCGAGCTGGAGCAGGAGATCAAAGAGTGCCTGTACTGCCTGGAGTGCAACGCCCGGATGTTCGACCTGGAGGTGGACCCCGACCTGGTGGAGCAGCGCATCTACGAGCGGCAGGCCCTGCTGTGCCGCTACCGCTACCTGCTGCAGCGGGCCCGGGAGCTGGGGCTGCACACCATTTTGACGGGGCTGCCCGCTTTCCCCGAGGCGGGCCGGGGCGGCACTTGACAGCAGGGCCAAACCGTGTTATCATACTTGCAAGATACGCTGGCTCTTTCAGGGCCTAGTCCATAGAAATAGAGAGGTACATACCATGGAGAGAATCAAGACCATTGCGACCCGCGACCTGACCAAGAGCGTCCAGACCGGCGGCTGCGGCGAGTGCCAGACCTCCTGCCAGTCTGCCTGCAAGACTTCCTGCGGCGTGGCAAACCAGAAGTGCGAGAACAGCAACAAGTAAGCAGCGACCCCCCACTTGATGCCGCCTTTGCCGGGCGGCATTTTTTTGTGTTTCACGGAGGATGACACATGGTACACCAGTATAAACTCAACGGGTACAACATCGTGCTTGACACCTGCAGCGGCTCGGTCCACCTGGTGGACGACGTGGCCTACGACGCCATCGCCCTGTATCCCGACCTGCCCCGGCAGGCCATCGCGGCCCGGCTGCTGCAAAAGTATGCCGGCCGCCCCGGCGTCACCGCCGCCGACCTGGAGCAGTGCCTGGACGACATCGGCGCCCTGAAGGCCGCCGGCAAGCTGTGGAGCCCCGACGTCTACGAGGGCATGGCCTTCGACTTCAAAAACCGCAGCAACGCCGTCAAGGCCCTGTGCCTGCACGTGGCCCACACCTGCAACCTGAACTGCTCGTACTGCTTTGCGGCCCAGGGCCGCTACCAGGGCGAGCGTGCCCTCATGAGCCTGGAGGTGGGCAAGCGGGCCATGGAGTTTTTGATCGAGCACTCGGGCTCCCGCCGCAACCTGGAAGTGGACTTCTTCGGCGGCGAGCCCCTGATGAACTGGCAGATGGTCAAGGACCTGGTGGCCTACTGCCGCGGCCGCGAAAAGGAGACGGGCAAGAACTTCCGCTTTACCCTGACCACCAACGGCATGCTGATCGACGACGACGTGATCGACTTCTGCAACAAAGAGATGAGCAACGTGGTCCTCAGCCTGGACGGCCGCAAGGAGGTCCACGACCGGCTGCGGGTGGACTACGCCGGCCGCGGCAGCTACGATACCATCGTGCCCAAGTTCCAGAAGCTGGTCCAGGCCCGCGGCGGCAAAAACTACTACATCCGCGGCACCTACACCCACGCCAACACCGACTTCACCAACGATATTTTCCACATGGCGGACCTCGGCTTCACCGAGCTGAGCATGGAGCCGGTGGTCTCCAGGCCCGACGACCCCTGCGCCCTGACCCGGGAGGACCTGCCCGTCCTGCTGGAGCAGTACGAGGTCCTGGCCAAAGAGATGCTCAAGCGGGAGCGGGAGGGCCGCGGCTTCACCTTCTACCATTATATGATCGACCTCACCGGCGGCCCCTGCATCTACAAGCGGATCGCCGGCTGCGGCTCGGGCACCGAGTACATGGCCGTGACCCCCTGGGGCGACCTGTACCCCTGCCACCAGTTCGTGGGCGACCCCAAGTACCTGCTGGGCGACATCTGGAAGGGCGTCACCAACACCGCCGCCCAGGACGAGTTCCGCCACTGCAACGCCTACGCCCGGCCCGAGTGCCGGGACTGCTGGGCCAAGCTGTACTGCTCGGGCGGGTGCGCGGCCAACTCCTACCACGCCACCGGCTCGATCCAGGGCGTGTACGAGTACGGCTGCGAGCTGTTCAAAAAGCGGATCGAGTGCGCCATCATGATCAAGGTGGCCGAGCAGCAGGACCTGGCCGCCCAGGGGGTGGAGGTGCCGCTGGAGATCGGCGGGACCTGCACCGCCTGCGCCGGCGGCGAGGGCTGCGCGGAGACGGTCTGAATGAGCGGCGCCCCCATCGCTGACTTTGTCCGGGGCTACGCCGCGTCGGATGTCTCCCGGCTGCACATGCCGGGGCACAAGGGCCGGGGCCCCCTGGGCTGCGAGGCCCTGGACCTGACCGAGATCGCCGGCGCGGACGAGCTGTACGCCCCACAGGGCGTCATCGCGGCCAGCGAGGCCGCCGCCGCCCGGCTGTTCGGCACGGCGGCCACCTATTACGGGGCCGAGGGCTCGTCCCAGTGCATCCGCGCCATGACGTTCCTGGCGCTGCAGGCGGCCCCCCCGGGGCCGGGCCGGCCGGTGCTGCTGGCGGCCCGCAACGCCCACAAGGCCCTGCTCTACGCCGCGGCGCTGCTGGATTTCGACATCGCGTGGGTCTGGCCCGGGCCCCAGGCAGGGGACAGCCTCTGCGCCTGCCCGGTGGACCCCGCCCGCCTGGCGGCGGCCCTCGACCGCCTGGCCCGGGAGGGGCGGCGGCCCTTTGCCGTCTACCTGACCAGCCCCGACTACCTGGGCGGCGTCCAGGACATCGGGCCCCTGGCCGCCCTGTGCCGCCGGCGGGGCGTCCCCCTGCTGGTGGACAACGCCCACGGGGCCTACCTGCGCTTTTTGCCCGGGGGCAGCCGCCACCCCATCGACCTGGGGGCCGACCTGTGCTGCGACTCGGCCCACAAGACCCTCCCGGTGCTGACCGGCGGGGCCTGCCTCCATGTGGGCCGCGGGCTGCTGGCCCCTGGCCCCGAGGCGGTGCGGGGGGCCATGTGCCTGTTCGGCTCCACCAGCCCCTCCTACCTGATTTTGCAATCCCTGGACCTGTGCGCCGCGGCCCTGGCGGGGGACTGGCCCGCCCGCCTGGCGGCCTGCATCGGGGAGGTCGAGGCCCTGAAACGGGACCTTGACGCCCTGTGCCCCGGCCTGGTCCGCCCCTCCGAGCCCCTGAAGGTGGTGCTGGACGGCGGGGCCCTGGGCTGCACCGGCCAGGCCCTGGCGGACCTCCTCCGGGCCTGCAAGGTGGAGTGCGAATACGCCGACCGCCGGTATGTGGTCCTGATGTTCGCCCCGGACAACCTGCCCCGGGACTACGGCCGGGTGCGGCAGGCTGCGGCGGAAGCCCTCCGCCGCCGGGCCCCCCGGGCCGCCCTGCCCGCCCTGCCCGCCGGCATCTGGGCCCGGCTGGCCGCCGAGGCCGCCCCGCGCCGCACCATCCGGCAGGCGGTGTTCGCCCGGCAGGAGCTGGTCGCCGCCGGGCAGGCGCTGGGCCGGGTCTGCGCCCTGCCCACCGTGGCCTGCCCCCCGGCCATCCCCATCGCCGTCAGCGGCGAGGCGATCGGCCCGGCGGCGGTGGAGCTGTTCCGCCTGTACGGGGTGGAGCAGGTGGCGGTCCTGACGGAGTAAGCAAGAACATCCGGCCTGCCGGGCCCATCCGGCCGGGCCGGGTGTTTTTTTGCCTGCCCCGGCCGCTGGTTGACAAGGCGGCGGGGTTCTGGTATAATCGGAGAAACATTTTACCCAAATGTTAAATATTGGCGGCGGCACGGGGAGGCGCTTTTACCATGCTGAACATCCAGCATCTGACCAAAGCCTACGGCGGCAAAAAGGCGGTGGACGATCTGTCCCTGCACATCCGCCCGGGGGAAATTTACGGCTTTATCGGCCACAACGGGGCGGGCAAGACCACCACCCTGAAAAGCTGCTGCGGCATTTTGCAGTTCGACGAGGGGGACATCCTGGTGGACGGGGTGTCCATCCGGCAGGACCCCCTGGCCTGCAAGCGCCGGCTGGCCTACATCCCCGACAACCCCGACCTGTACGAGTATATGACCGGCATCCAGTACCTGGACTTTGTCGCGGATGTGTTCGGGGTGACGGCGGCGGACCGGGCCGGGCGCATCCGCCGCTACGGCGACGCCTTTGGCCTGACGGAGGACCTGGCCCAGCCGGTCAGCGCCTATTCCCACGGGATGAAGCAGAAGCTGGCCATCCTGTCGGCGCTGGTCCACGCGCCCCGGCTGCTGCTGATGGACGAGCCCTTCGTGGGGCTGGACCCCAGGGCGTCCCATCAGCTCAAGGTGCTGATGCGGCAGTTCTGCGACGAGGGCGGGGCCATCTTTTTCTCCACCCACGTGCTGGAAGTGGCCGAGAAGCTCTGCGACAAGGTGGCCATCATCCGCGCCGGGCGCCTGGTCCGGGCGGGCACCATGGAGCAGGTCAAGGGCGACGACAGCCTGGAAGAAGTGTTCCTCGAGCTGGAAGGGGAGAAGGAAGGCTGAACCCCGCCGCCGGAGCGGACTGCGGGAGGAGCCGGACCGTCCCCCTGCGTAAAGGAAGGGCAAGGGGACGGCGCTGCAGGGGAAGCCCCGCGCCGCGTGCAAATGGCGGGGAGCCGGACCGCTCCCCCCAGCGTAAGGGAAGAGCGATGGGACGGCGCTGCAGGGGAGGCCCCGCGCCGCGTGCAAATGGCGGGGAGCCGGACCGTCCCCCCCTGCGTAAGGGAAGAGCGATGGGACGGCGCTGCAGGGGAACCACAGACCCCTCAGCGACGGATCAACGGATAAGGAGGGGTACCATGCTGACCGTCCTATTAAAAAAGCAGTGGATGGAGATGACGGCGTCTTTGCGGCGCAGCAGCGTGACGGGCCGGGTGCGCACCGGGTGGAAGGCGGCGGCCTTCCTGGTGCTGGCGGCCTGCGTGGCGCTGCTGGTGATGGGCAGCGTGGGGGCGCTGGCCGCCCTGATCTGCCAGCCTTTGAGCGATGCCGGGCTGGACTGGCTGTATTTTGCCCTGATGGGGGCCGGGGCGCTGCTGGCGGGGGTGATGGGCGGCGGCTTTACCGCCTACGGCATCCTGTACTGCGCCCGGGACAACGAGCAGCTGCTGGCCCTGCCCATCCCGCCGGGGCTGATCCTGGCGGCGCGGATGGCCTCGGTCTGGCTGCTGGGCGCGGGGTACCTGGCGGTGATCCTGCTGCCGGCATATGCCGTCTACTTTGCGCTGGGGGCGCACCCGGCGGCGGCCGCCCTGGCCCTGCTGCCGGTGACGGCCCTGCTGGCCTGCCTGACCCTGGCCGGCTCCTGCCTGGTGGGCTGGCTGGCGGCGGTGGCGGGCAGCCGTATCACCCGGTATAAGGCCGTCCTCAGTTTGCTTTACGCGGCGCTGATCCTGGTGCTTGCCTTCGGCTCGCAGTTTGCGGTGGGCAAGGGCATGCTCTGGCTGATGACCCACCTGGACCAGGCCGCCTCGGGCCTGCGGGCCGACGCGCAGGCCCTGTACCTGCTGGGCCGGGCTTCGCTGGGGGACCTGCCCGCCCTGGGCATCCTGGCGGCGGTGTCGCTGGGTGCGGCGGGGGCGGCCTGGTTGGCGCTGCGCCGCAGCTATTTGCGGATCATGACCACCCGCCGGGGCGGGCCCCGGGCCGTCTATCAGGAAAAACCGGCCCGCGCCCACAGCGTCCGCGCCGCGCTGCTGGCCCGGGAACTCCGCCGCCTGGCCGGCTGCACCAGCTATATGGTCAACGGGCTGCTGGGCAGTTTGCTGCTGGCGGCGGCCGCCGTGGCTGCGGTGTGGAAGGCCGGGCTGCTGCGGGGGGCGCTGGCCCTGCTGCCCGGCCCCGCCGCCCTGGGCCCGGCGCTGGCGTGCGTGTCGGTCTGCTCGCTGGCGTCCATGAACCTGCTCACCCCGCCCTCGGTCTCGCTGGAAGGCGGGACCCTCTGGCTGATCCGGTCCCTGCCGGTGAGCCCCTGGCAGGCGCTGCGGGCCAAGCTGGACCTGCACATGGCCCTGACGCTGCCCCCCGCCCTGGCGGCGGCGGTCTGCCTGCTGTGGGCCGTGGGCAGCGGGCCGGCGGGCGCGCTGCTCACCCTCGCGGCGGTGTGGCTGTACACCCTGCTGAGCGGGGCGCTGGGCCTTGTGCTGGGGCTCAAGCTGCCCAACCTGCACTGGACCAGCGAGACGGCCGCCGTCAAGCAGAGCGCGGCCCCGGTGCTCGCCCTGTTTGCCAACTGGGCGGTTTTGGCCCTGCTGGCCGGGCTGTGGTGGCTGGCCCGGGCGCCGCTGGGGGCCCTGGGCGGCCTGGCCGCCTGCTGCGCGGTGCTGGCCGCCTTCTGCGCCGGGACGCTGGCCTGGCTGCGCCGGGGCGGCGCCCGCGCCTGGCAGCGGCTGTAAAATACGTGTCCCGTCCATCCGCGCCTGGCGGCTGGGCGGGACTTTTTGGAATGTGCAGGAATGTGCGAAGAATCTGCAAAGAAATGGTAAACTGCCTTGCGGCCTGTGCCAAAACCTGCTACAATACAGGCAGAACGCTTTCCGAAAAATAGAAAAACATCTTTTTTCCTGCAAAAAATCCGGCCTCTGGTTCGTTATAAGGACAGAGACTTTTTTTGATACAGAGCCCTGTGACGGAGGTGCTTGAGATGAAGATATTGCTGACCACCGACTGGTGGACGCCTGCGGTCAACGGCGTCGTCCGGTCGGTGACCCTGCTGCGGCGTGAGCTCCTGGCCCTGGGCCACGACGTCAAGGTGCTGACCCTTTCGCCGGACAGCCACTCGTACGAGCGAGACGGCGTGATCTACCTGGGCAGCCTGAGCGCCGACCGGGTGTACCCCGGGGCGCGGGTCCGCTTTGCCGCATGGAACCGCTGGATGCGGGCCCTGACCGACTGGCGGCCCGACGTGATCCACTCGCAGTGCGAGTTCTCGACCTTTCTGCCGGCGTGGCAGCTGGCCCGGCGGTGCAACTGCCCCCTGGTGCACACCTACCACACCGCCTACGAAGATTACACCCGCTACCTGATCCCCAGCGAGCGCTGCGGCCATGTGGCGGTCAAAGAGCTGACCAAGCTGTTCTCGGGCCGGTGCGACGCCATCCTGGCCCCCACCGGCAAGGTGGCCGCCATGCTGGACCAGTACGGGGTCAGCTGCCCGGTGTACACGGTGCCCACCGGCATCGACCTGGAGGCTTTCCGCCCCATCCCCCCGGAGGACAAGCCGGCCCTGCGCCGCGCCCTGGGCCTGCCGGAAGGGGAGCAGACCATCCTGGTCTCGGTGGGGCGCCTGGCCGCCGAAAAGAACCACGGCGAGCTGCTCCGCCTGCTGGCCAAAGAGCCGGCGGGCCAGCGGCCCCTGCTGCTGTTCGTGGGGGACGGCCCGGTCCGCGCCCAGCTGGAGCAGCAGGCCGCCGACCTGGGCCTGGTGGACCGGGTGATGTTTGCCGGCATGGTGCCCCCCACCGAGGTGGTGCGGTACTACCAGGCGGGGGACGCCTTTGTCTGCGCCTCCCAGAGCGAGACCCAGGGCCTGACCTACTTTGAGGCGCTGGCCTGCGGGCTGCCCACCATCGTCCGGGCGGACCCCTGCCTGGAGGGTGTGGTGGAAAACGGCGTCAACGGCTGGCAGTGGAAGGACGCCGCCGGCTTCCATGAGGCGCTGGCCGCCTTCTGCGCCGGGGGCGCGGTGCGGGCTGCGCTGCGCGCCGGCGCCCTTGCCACCGCCGAGCGGTACTCGGCCGCCCGGTTTGCCTCCCAGGCGCTGGAGGTCTACGACGCCGCCCTGGACCGGCGCAGCCGGGTGCCCGGGGGGCTGCCCGCCAGCGTGCCGGCCGCGGCCTCGGGGGTGGGCTTCTTCCTGTGCCTGTGGCTGGGGGTGTGGGCCTGGCAAAAGGGCCTGCTCACCGACCTGGCCGCCCTGCAGGCCTGGGTGGCCGGCCTGGGGCCCTGGGCGGCGGCGGCCTTCGTCGCCTTCCAGGCGGTGCAGGTGGTGGTGCCCATCCTGCCCGGCGGGCTGGGATGCCTGGCCGGGGTGATCCTGTTCGGCCCGTGGTACGGCTTTGCCTACAACTACATCGGGATCTGCGCCGGGTCGCTGGCGGCTTTCGGGGTGGCCCGCTACTGCGGCCGCCCCCTGCTGGAGCGGATGTTCCCCCGCAAGCTGCTGCTGAAATACGACCGCTGGCTGGGCCGGAAGAGCTTTACCAAATGGTTTGCGCTGGCCATCTTTTTCCCGGTGGCGCCGGACGACTTTTTGTGCTACCTGGCGGGGACCACCTCCATGAACTGGGGGCAGTTCACCTTTATCATCCTGACCTGCAAGCCCTTTGCCATCGCGGCCTACAGCACCGGCCTGACGGTGGCCATGAACACGGTGCTGCGTTTGCTGTGACCATTCGGGAGGCGCGAGAGATATGTCTGTCTGCATTTACCGGGGCGGCTACAACACGGTGCGCAAAAGCGGGGTGGGCAAGGCGCTGGAACACCAGGCCGCCGCCCTGAAAAGCGCGGGCCTGCCCCTGATCGACCAGATCCCGCCGGCCGGCCCCGGGGCCAAAGAGTGCGTCGTCCACCTGAACACCGTCCTGCCCAGCGCCCCGCTGGCGGCGGCCCGGGCCCACGCCCGGGGGTGCAAGGTGGTGTACTACGGCCACTCCACCATGGAGGATTTCCGCAACAGCTTTTTCGGCTCCAACCTGCTGGCCCCCCTGTTCAAGCGGTGGCTGATCTTCTGCTACCGGCAGGGGGATGTGGTCATCACGCCCAGCGTCTACTCCCGGCGCATCCTGATGGGGTACAAGATCGGCAAGCCCATCTACACCCTCTCCAACGGGATCGACACCGGGTTCTTCCACCCGGACCCGGCCCGCGGGGCCCGCTTCCGGGAGCGGTACGGCCTGGCCGAAGGCCAGAAGTGCGTCATCTCGGTGGGGCACTGGATGGTGCGCAAGGGCCTGCCCGACTTTGTGGAGCTGGCCCGCCGGATGCCGGAGGTGCGCTTTATATGGTTTGGCCAGACCGACCAGGCCCTGCTCACCGAGGAGATCCGCCGCGCCATGGAGGCGGCCCCCGGCAACGTCCTGTTCGCGGGCTTTGTGGGGGCGGAGGACCTCTGCGACGCCTACTGCGGGGCGGACGCCTTCGCCTTTTTGAGCCATGAGGAGACCGAGGGCATCGTGGTGCTGGAGGCGCTGGCCTGCGGCATCCCCACCATCGTGCGGGACATCCCGGTCTACGCCAACTGGCTGGAGGACGGCAAGTCGGTCTACAAGGCCGCCACCGTGGACCAGTTCGAGGCCCGGCTGCGGGATATGCTCTGCGGCCACCTGCCCAGCCTGAAAGAGGGCGGGATGGCGGTGGCCGAGGCCCGCAGCCTGGGGCAGATCGGCCAGGCGCTTTGCCGCATCTACGCTTCGGGCGGCTTTCTGGACGCGGCCATGACCGCCCCCGCCGCCGACACGCACACCGCCCGCAAACGGGCATAAAACCTTTCTATATCCCATAGAGTAGCGATATGAACCTGCTTTTTTCGATCAACCGCAAATTCATCCCCCTGTGGGAGCAGTGCATGGCCACCATCCTGCGCCACGGCGGGGCCGCGCACTACGACCTCTACGTCCTGCACTCCGACCTGACGGGGGAGGACGGGGCCCGGATGCAGGCGGCCCTGCGCCCCCAGGACAGCTGCACCCTGGTCCGGGTGCCGGAGGGCCTGTTTGAGGGCTTCCCCGAGACGGGGCGCTACCCCGTCCAGATCTATTACCGGCTGGCGGCGCCTTTGCTGCTGCCCGAGGCGCTGAACCGCATCCTCTACCTGGATGTGGACACGGTGATCCTCAACAGCCTGGAGCCCCTGTACACCTCCGACTTTGCGGGGGCGGCCTTTATGGCGTGCAGCCACACCCGCAAGTTCCTGGACAAGGTCAACCAGGCCCGCCTGGGCCTGGAGGACGGGGTGCGCTACCTCAACTCGGGCGTGCTGATGATGGACCTGGCCCTGCTGCGCCGGACCCTGCGCCTGGAGGACATCCGGGACTACGCCGAACGGTACAAAAACAGGCTGATCCTGCCCGACCAGGACATCCTCACCGGCCTGTTCGGCGACAAGGCCCTGGTGCTGGACAGCCGGATCTACAACATGACCGACCGGCTGTACGTCCAGTGTCAGTGCAGCGTCCACCCCTCCGAATGGCTGAGCCTGGACTGGGTGCGCCAGAACACGGTGGTGGTCCACTACCTGGGCAAGCCCAAGCCCTGGCAGAAGAACTACATCGGCCCCCTGGGCGTGTTCTACCAGGAAGAGCTGGCCCTGACCCGCG
>DGYMR06203__coassemble_579_pt1 | contig 64013 bp, 68 predicted proteins | sample DGYMR06203__metabat2_low_PE_024 | metagenome-assembled genome bin DGYMR06203
GGGTTCACAGCCCCTGGTTTTTCATCAGCGTCTCGAGGACCGCCAGGTCGGCCGAAAGATCCATGCTCTCGGCCGCATAGAGGGCGTCCAGCTGGTGCTCGAAGGCGGCGGCGATCATCCCCACATTCTTTTCCACTTCGCTGCGGACGGCGGCGGCGTTCTCGCCCCGCACCCCCTGCCGGGCCATGGCCGCGTACTGCTCCAGCACATGCACCGCGTCGGGCAGGTAATAGTTGGCAAAGCGGCGGATCTGCTTCGCCTTGGCGGGGGCCTGTTCCACCACCTCGAGGATGGAGCGGCCCGCCTTTTCCATCCGGTCCATGGCGGCGGAAAGCTGCGGGTCAGGCAGGGCGTCGTTCAGGGCGCGGAGGGTGTCCAGCTGCTTCTGGATGCCGGTGAGCATCTCGTCCACATCCCCGTCGCCGGTGTGGAAAGGCACCTCCCGCTCGATGACCTGGGGCGGGCAGACCCGCCGGGCCGCCGCGAAAGCCGCCGCAGCGCCCGCCAGGGCCACCGCCAGCGCCCACACCTTGTAGACCGGCAGCGCGGCGCACAGCGCAAGCCCCGCGGCGGCCGCCGCATAAAAGGGCAGGGCGCTGGGCTTTTCGGTGCGGATGATCTTGCTCATGTTCGCATCTCCTTTGGAACAAAGTCTGTTGCTTCTACTATAAAGCCTTTTAACAAAAACGCAAGGGTTTGGGCAAAGATTTTACAGGTTGGAAATCATTTTACCTCTTTTTTACCAAGATAGGGCCCCAGGGCCGCGCCCCAGGCCTCCTGCAGGCGGTCCAGGCTCCAGGCGGCGTTGGCCGGGCTGGTGCTGGGCAGGCGCACCGCCCCGATGCCGCTGACCGGCTGCATATAGCGGACGTACAGCCTGTAGGCCGCCGCCCCGTTGCAAAACACCGCCTCCACCGGCGCCCGCGCCAGCAGAAAGCCGATGTCCTCGGGCACGGCGTCCCGGATGGAGGCGTCGGACGCACCCTCGATGGTGCAGCTGGCCAGCACGTCCCAGAGGGCCAGCCCGTGGTCCAGGATCATCTTCCGCTTGGCCGCCACATCCTCCCGGGCGGGCAGGGCCTCGCCGGTCAGCCGGGCCAGCAAAGGCCAGAAGCGGTTGTGGGGGTGGCCGTAATAAAAGCCCATGTCCCAGCTTTTGGGGCTGGGCCAGCTGCCCAGGATCAGAGCCCTGCTGCCGGGCCCGTAGACCGGTGCAAAGCTCATTCCTGAAACGCCCCTCCCCAGGCGGAGCCCAGGTCCCGGCCCGAAGGCTCGGCCCGGGGGCCGCCGAACCACAGCTCCTCGATCAGGGCGGCCAGGCCGTCCTCCCGCACGTCCCCGATGATGCGGCCGGCGGCGGCTTTGGCGTCGGGGCTGCCGTTGGCCATACAGCACCCAAGGCCGGCGGCCCGCAGCATCCCCACATCGTTGGCCGAATCGCCGGCGGCCACCGTCTCGCTCAGGTCCAGGCCCATGGCTCTGCACAGGCCGGCCAGCCCCGCGCCCTTGTCGATGCCCTGCCGGACGATGTCGTAGCAGCACCAGCCGGAGGCGTCCCGGCCGCCCACCCGCATAAAGTGCAGGCCCAGATGGCCGAATTTGGCCTGGAAGGCCGGCACCGCCTCCTCGGGGCAGAACATAAAGGCGGCATGGGGCATATCTACCAGGTGGCGGTCCTGGTCCTCGCCGTCCAGGCAGGCCAGGCCGGGGCTGCCCAGCTGCTCGTAGCGGCGGCGGAAAGCCTCGTAGCCGCAGTATGCGTAATAACCGTCCCTGAAGTTGAACTGCAGGGGGTAGTCGTAATCTTCGCAGTAATCCACCAGGGCGTACATCTCCTCGGGGATCAGCGGGCACTCATAGACCGGCGTGCCGCGGCGGTCCACCACATACGCCCCGTTGCAGGTGATGGCGTAGTCGAACCGGATGGCCCCCAGCTGGCCGGGGTCCTTGATGGCAGGCCAGGCCCGCCCGGTGCTGAGGACGAATTTGCCCCCCGCCGCCTGCATCTTCCGGACGGCGGCCTCCACGGCGGGGCGGGGCCGTTTTTCCCCAAAGGGCACCAGCGTGTTGTCGTAGTCGCTGGCAAGTAATTTGTATTGCATGGCATCCTCCCTGTTTCCGCCTCCCCCGCGCAGGGGAGGCCCGGCGGTCATTGTCCCGGCAGCGCCAGGTCCCGGATCACTTCCCCTGCCAGCACCAGCCCCGCGGCCGAAGGCACAAAGGCGATGGAGCCGGGGGCCCGCTTCTTGGGCGCGCCGGGCCGGGCCGCGCCTCCCGCCGGGGCCGCCGCCTGGGCGGCCTCCTCCGGGCTGGGCTGCAGGGGCTCCTCCCGGGAATAGACCACTTTCAAGCGGTCGATCCCCCGCTTGCGGCACTCCGCACGCATCACGCGGGCCAGGGGGCAGACCGACGTCTCGTAAAGGTCGGCCACCTCAAAGCGGCTGGGGTCCAGCTTGTTGCCCGCCCCCATGGAGCAGATGATGGGCGTCCCCGCCGCCTTTGCCTGCATGACCAGGGACAGCTTGCCGGTGACGGTGTCGATGGCGTCCACCACATAGCTGTACTGGGCAAAATCGAACCGATCCGCCGTCTCGGGGGTATAGAAGGTCTTGTAGGTGCGGACCACGATCTCCGGGTCGATGTCCCGGATGCGGGCCGCGGCGGCGTCCACCTTGTACATCCCCAGGGTGGAGCGGGTGGCGATGATCTGGCGGTTGAGGTTGGACAGGCAGACCCGGTCGTCGTCGATCAGGTCCAGCGCCCCCACCCCGCTGCGGGCCAGGGCCTCCACCACATAGCCGCCCACGCCCCCCACGCCGAACACCGCCACCCGGGCGGCGCGCAGCCGGTCCAGCCCCGCCTGCCCCAGCAGCAGCCGGGTGCGGGAATATTGTTCTCTCATCTCGTCTTGCATAGCTTCTCCTGTGTTCACGGTATCTGCTGCGTCCGCAGCCAGCCCAGCAGGGCGGCGCGGTCGTTGGGCAGTTTTTCTTCCACCACCTGCTCCAGGGCGGCGGACAGCAGGCGGCCCACCGCCGGCCCCGGCCTGACGCCCAGGGCCAGCAGCTCCCGGCCGTTCACCGCCAGCTGGGCCACCCGGCAGCAGGCCTGTTCCTGTTCCAGGGCCGCGGCGGCGGACGCCAGGGCGGCAAAGCCTTTTTCCCCGGTCTGGGCCTGCCGCAGGGCCAGCAGCCGCCGGACTGTTCCTAGGTCCAGCCGGGCCAGCAGCCGCCGGGCCTGGAGCCGGGGCGCCTCCCCGGTCAGGGCCAGCCCGCTCTCCTTTACCAGAGCAAGGACTTCGGCGGCCTCCGCCCGGGAACAGCGCAGTTTTTCCAGCGCCCGGGCGGCCTTTTCCGGCCCGGCCGGGGCCAGCAGGGCCGCCAGGCGGGCCAGCGGATCGGGGGGCAGGGCGTCCACCGCCCGGATGCTCCCGGGATACTGCGCCCTGTCCAGCCCGGGCAGGATCAGCTCCAGAACCGCAAAGGGCATCCAGCGGCCGGGCCGCCGGGCCGCCAGCAGCTTGGCCAGCTCCTGCCAGATGCGCTCGGCCGAGACACAGCCCAGCCTCGCCCGCTCCTGCAGGGCGGCCCGGGCGGTGGCGGGGTCCAGCGCCAGCTCTTCCCTGGCGCCGAAGCGGTACAGCCGCAGGATGCGCAGCCCGTCCTCCTCAAAGCGGCGGGCCGGCTCTCCCACCGCCCGCACCACCCGGCGGACCAGCAGGTCCTCCCGGCCCCCAAAGGGGTCGATCAGCCCCTCGGCCGGGTCGTAGGCCATGGCGTTGATGGTAAAATCCCGCCGGGCCAGGTCGGCCTTCACATCGGCCACAAAGGCCACATGGTCGGGGTGGCGGCCGTCGGTGTAGCCCTCTTCCACCCGGAAGGTGGTCACCTCATACAGGCCCCCGCCCTGCCGGACGGTGACGGTGCCGTGCTGCAGGCCGGTGGGGATGCACTGTGTTTCCCCAAACAGCGCCAGGGTCTGGTCCGGCCGGGCGCTGGTGCAGATGTCCCAGTCCTGGGGGGCACGGCCGGCCAGGCTGTCCCGGACGCACCCGCCCACCAGGTAGGCCCTGTGGCCCGCCCGGTGCAGCGCATCCAGCACCGCCGCCGCGCCGGGGTCGATGGCAATGTGCATGGTCTCCCTCATGATTCGGTAAAAGGCAGCGTGACGGACTTGCCGTCAAAGCCGCACTCAGCCGCCGGGAACACCGCCTGCGCCAGAGGCAGGGCGGCTTCCGGGTCCTCGATGCGGGGGGAATAATGGGCCAGCCAGAGCCGGCGCGCCCCCGCCCGGGCAGCCAGGGCCGCCGTCTGCCGGAAGGTGCTGTGGCCGTACCGGGCCGCCTCGGGGGCCAGGGCCTCGCCGGCGTAGGTGGCGTCGCAGATCAGCAGGTCGGCGTCCCGGGCGGCGTCCTCCAGGGCGGGACAGGGGGCGGTATCCCCCGAAAAGACCACCTTGATCCCCCGCCGGGCCGGGCCGCAGACATCCCCGGGGGCGACGGTGCGGCCGCCCACCTCCAGGCTCTCCCCCTGCTGGAGCCGTTTCCAGTCCCGGAGGGGGACCCCCAGAGCCCGGGCCTTTTGGGGATCGAACCGGCCGGCCCGCGGCAGCCGGAAGCAATAGCCCTGGCTGGGCACCCGGTGACGGGTAGGGACGGCGGACAGGGTGGCCCCGCCCTCGAACCACAGGCCCTCCGGGGGCATTTCCGTCGGGATCACCGGATAGGGCAGCGGGCCGGCCAGCAGCCGCATGACCGCCCAGAAGTTTTCCAGCCCCTGGGGGCCGGCCAGCAGCAGAGGCCGGGTGCGGCCCTGGCAGGCGATGGTCTGCAGCAGCCCCGGCAGGCCGAAGATATGGTCCCCATGATAGTGGGTCAGACAAATGGCCTCCAGCCGGGACAGCCCCACCCCCGCCCGCAGGGCGGCGGCCTGGGTGCCCTCGCCGCAGTCGAACAGCAGGCTGTGCCCCTCCCAGGCCAGCAGGGCTGTGGTCAGGGCCCGGTCGGGCAGGGGCATGGTGGCGGCGGTGCCCAGCAGGGTGACGGTGACCATCCCCTCAGCCCTCGGCAGGCTGCCAGCCCTTGCAGACGTCCACCCAGGCGGTGAAGCCGGAGTAGCGCTCCAGCTCGGGGATGGTCAGCTCGATGGCCGAATTGCTGCTGCCCGCCGCGGGGAACACCGTCTCGAACCGCTTGAGGGACTCGTCCAGATAGACCTTGACCCCCGGGTTGACCGCAAAGGGGCACACCCCGCCCACCGCGTGGCCCACCAGGTCGGAGGCCTCGGCGGCGGTGAGCATCTTGGCCTTGGTGGCAAACTGCTGCTTGTACTTGTGGTTGTCCACCTTGGCGTCGCCGGCGGCCACGATCAGGATGGGCCCGCCGTCCACCATGAAGGACAGGGTCTTGGCGATGCGGGCCTCCTCGCAGCCCACCGCCTGGGCGGCCAGGGCCACCGTAGCGCTGGAAACGTCGAACTCCCGGATGCGGTCCTCGATGCCGCAGGTCTTGAAATACGCTCTGACTTTTTCGATCGACATAATCGTTACCCCTCTGCATCAAATTTGAGCGCGGACTGCGCGTCCCTTATACTATAACACACCACAGCCCAAAACGCCAGATTTTGCCCCCTGCGGGGCGCTTGACTTTTCTTTGATTTCTGCTACAATAGGCCCTGTACCTTGTACCCGGCCGCACTGTGCCGGTGCAAAAAAATCAACAGGATCTCATCGGAGGGCTGCGTATCGCAATACGCCAAAGGGGACGCTTCATCCCCCTGGATCAGCCGGATAAGATGACGAGTGCGCTCGGTTATTGTGTTTGCAATGGCCGGGCGCTTTTTTCCGGCCTTTTCGCCCTCTGGCGAGCCGTGCCCAAACGGCAGAAAGGAGACGATTGTACACCGTATGGATTCTACCGCACTTTTTTCCAAGACCCCGCCCATGAAGCTGTTCTTCACGGCGGCGATGCCGGGGGCCATCAGTATGCTGGCCTCCTCCCTGTATCAGCTGATCGACGGCATTCTGGTGGGCAACTTTCTGGACAGCACATCCTTTGCCGCCCTCAACCTGGCCATGCCGTTCGTCATCATCAACTTCGCCCTGTCCGACCTGGTGGGCGTGGGCTCGTCGGTGCCCATTTCCGTGGCCCTGGGCCGCGGGGACCGCAAGGAGGCCAACAACGTATTCACCTGCGCCTGCCTGCTGATCCTCGGGGCGGGCGTGCTGATGGGGACGATCATGTTCACGGCCGCCCCGTTCCTGATCGGGATGATGGGCGCCGAGGGCGACTTTGCCGCCCTGGCGGTGCAGTACCTGCGCACCTACGCCCTGTGCTCCCCCTTCACCACCATCCTGTACGCCGCGGACAACTACCTGCGCATCTCGGGCTACATCCGGGGCAGCATGTGCATCAACATCCTGATGTCGGTGCTGTGCGTCACCTTCGAGTTCGTGTTCCTGGGCGTGCTGGACCTGGGGCTGTGGGCGGCGGCCTTCGGCTCGTCGCTGGGCATGTTCATCTGCGTGGTGCTGTCCTTCATCCCCTTTGTGCGGGGCAAGGCCCTGCTCCGCTTTGTCCGGCCCCGGTTTGAGCTGCGCACCCTGCGGCAGATCGTCACCTGCGGCTGCCCCACCTTCCTGAACAACATCGCCGGCCGCATCACCTCCATCCTGATGAACATGTTCCTGGTCCGGCTGGGCGGCGAGCTGGCCGTGTCGGTCTACGGCGTGCTGATGTACGTGGATGGCTTCATCCAGCCCCTGCTGTACGGCATGTGCGACTCGCTGCAGCCCGCCGTGGGCTACAACTGGGGCGCCCAGAAGTTCAGCCGGGTGCGCGCCATCGAGAAATGCTGCTTTACCGCCGCGGCGGCCGTCAGCCTGCTCTCGGCGGTGGTCATCGCCCTGCTGCCCGGCCCCATCACCCGGCTGTTCATCGCCGGGGCCGAGGGCGAAGCGCTGGCCATCGGCGTCACCGCCCTGCGGATCTTCAGCCTGACCTACCTGACCCGCTGGCTGTCCTTTGCCACCCAGAGCTATATGCTGGCGGTGGAAAAGGCGCTGCCCGCTTCCATCCTCTCGGTGTCCACGGCGCTGGTGTTCCCGGTGATCCTGCTGGCGGCGCTGGGCTCTCTGGGGCTGAACGGGCTGTGGATCAATTTCCCCGCCACATCGGCCATGGCGGCCGTGCTGGCCTTTTTCATCCTGCGCCGGACCCGGGCCGACCTGCACCGTCCCGACGCCGCTTGACCCCAAAGGAGGCATCGTTATGAACCGCATCATCACCATCAGCCGCGAGTTTGGCAGCGGCGGGCGTGAGGCCGGCAAACGGCTGGCCGACGCCCTGCACTGCGCCTACTACGACAGCGAGATCGAGGCCAGCATCGCCCAGAACATGGACCTGGACGAGAGCTACATCGCCCGGTCGGTGGAAAACGGGGTCCTTGCCAATATCCCCCTCCACTTTGGCCGGACCATCGCCAGCACCCGCCTGTACAAGCAGCAGGTGGACATCCTGGTGGAGAAGCGGAAGGTCCTCTGCCAGATCGCGGCGGCCTCCGACTGCGTCATCGTGGGGCGGGCCGCCGACGTCATCCTGGCGGAGCAGAACCCCCTCAAGCTGTTCGTCTACGCCAGCATGGAGCACAAGCTGACCCGCTGCCAGCGCTACGAGGAGACCAGCGCCGCCAGCCCCAAAGCCCTGGAAAAGGAGATCCGGCAGGTGGACGCCCGCCGCGCCCGCTACCACGGGATGTTCTCCCCCATCAAATGGGGCGACCGGGCCAACTACCACCTGTGCATCAACACCACCGGGCTGGAGATCAAGCAGCTGATCCCCCATCTGGCGGGGTATGCCCAGGCCTGGTTTGCCATGAACGGCCGCTGAACACACCATCACACGGCACAGCGGAGCCGGCCGGCCCACAGGGGCTTGCCAGCTCCGCCTTTTTGTTGTATAATAGCTGACACAGCGTCAGGCTGTCGCAGCCTGCCTCATTTCGTGTTTGTGATAAGGAGAAATGTACCATGTCCAAAAACCTGAAAAATTTGACCCTGGCCGCCCTGTTCCTGGCTCTGGGGCTGGTGCTGCCCTTTTTCACCGGGCAGATCCCCCAGATCGGCAGCATGCTGCTGCCCATGCACATCCCCGTGTTCCTGTGCGGGCTGATCTGCGGCTGGCAGTACGGCGCCGCGGTGGGCTTCATCGTGCCGCTGATGCGCTCGGTGCTGTTCGGGATGCCGCCCCTGTTCCCCACCGCCGCCGCCATGGCCTTTGAGCTTTTGACCTACGGCCTGGTGGTGGGCCTGCTGTACAGCCGGTCCCGCTGGCAGTGCGTCCGCGCCCTGTACCGCTGCCTGCTCATCGCCATGGTGGCCGGCCGCGTGGTGTGGGGCCTGGTCCAGGCGGTGCTGCTGGGGCTGACCGGCAGCGCCATGACCCTGCAGATCTTCCTGGCAGGGGCGCTGCTCAACGCCATCCCGGGCATCATCGTCCAGCTGATCCTCATCCCCGTGGTGATGCTGGCGCTGAACCGCACCGGCCTGGTGCCCTTCAAGCAGACCAACCCCAAAACCAAAAACGCCTGAGCCCCCGCGCTGAAAAGCCCCTGCCCTTCACAAAGAAGAACAGGGGTTTTCGTTTTGCTTCTTATTGTTTCTTACGCATAGCGAAGCCGGCCTTTGGGTGCGGGAATGGGACGGCCCAGTTCCTGCGCCGTTTCGATCCACTCCTGGATGACCCGTTCAGCCGCCGCCAAAGCTTCGGCTGCCGTCGCACCGTCGGCCATACAGCCGGCCAGCTCCGGCACTTCGGCAATATAGGCGCCGTCCTCTTCGCTCCAATACAGGATGATCTCATACTTGGTCATATATGGCACCTCCCAACTGATAACGCAAACAGAAAACACCTTTATTGCCCCACCAGGGCACGCAGGCGGCTGAGGAACAGCTCGGCGGCCGGCGAAAAGACCTGGTACTTTTTCCAGATGATGTCCAGGCCCGACTCCAGCCGCGGCTCCAGCGGGCGGAAGCAGAGGGCGCTCTCCGGCGAGGTGTCGGCCAGTCCGTCCAGGGTGATGGCATAGCCCACCCCCGCCTCCACCAGGATGGCCGCGTTGAACACCAGGTTGTAATTGACCGCGATGTCCAGCTTGCCAAAGTCGGCCCCGAACCAGTCCACAAAGGCGTTTTCGCCGGGGTGGGGGGTGATGACCTGCCGGGAGCACAGCAGGGGCAGGCCCAGCAGGTCGGCCTTTTCGATGCGGTCCTTGCGGGCCAGGGGGCTGTCCCGGCGCATCAGCACCCCCCACACGTCCCGGGCGGGCAGGGACAGGGCGTCGTATTTGGAGATGTCCGCCGGCTCGATGACGATGCCGAAATCCAGCAGCCCCTTGTCCAGCCGCTCGGTCACGTCCTGGGCGTTGCCGCTGTACAGGTGGTAGCGGATGCCCGGGCTGTCGGCCCGCATCTGGTGGATCACCTTGGCGATGGGGCACAGCGCCCGGGTCTCGCCGCTGCCGATGTAGACGTCGCCGCTGACGGTGTCCTCCAGGGCGGTGAACTCGGCCTCGGTCTTGTCCACCATGGACACGATCTCCTCCGCCCGCTTGCGCAGCAGCACCCCTTCGGGGGTCAGGTCCACCCGGTGGCTCTTGCGGATCAACAGGGGCCGGCCCAGCTCCTCTTCCAGGTCCTGCATCTGGCGGGAGAGGGTGGGCTGGGTCAAATGCAGAAAATTGGCCGCCCGGGTGATGCTGCCTTCCCGTGCCACGGCCAGGAAATAGCGCAGGGTCCGTATCTCCATGGCGTTTGCCTCCTTGAGCGGCGTGTTCCATCCCGGCGGGCCCTGCGCCGGCGTTCCGGGCGGGGCCGCTGGGCCGTGCCCCTATTATACACCCTTTTGCCATGCCTTGGAAGCATTTCTTGGAATAAAAACGAAGTATTTGCTATTTGCCCGGCCCCCCGCTACAATAAAGCCATGCAAGGAGGCATGGACAATGAGCATGAGCTGGGAACAACGTGTGTTCCGCATCCGGCGGATCCTGACCGACGCGGGCTGCTCCGCAGAGCAGATCGCCGCATTCCTGGAGTGGGAGCAGGCCGGGGACCGCTGCCGTCAATACAAGTTTCTGGCCCGGCACCGGGCCTGCCTGCTGGACCAGCTGCACCGGGACGCCGCCCGGCTGGACTGTCTGGATCACCTGGTCTTCGCCATGCGCCAAGCAGACCAACATCTTACAGACGAAACGGAGGGCATCTGCCTATGGAAGAACAACTGCATCTGACCCAGGAATGGGACAAGACCTTCCCCCAAAACAGCAGTGTGGAGCACCGGAAGGTGACGTTCCACAACCGGTACGGCATCACCCTGGCCGCCGACCTCTACCGGCCCAAAGGGGCTGCGGGCCCTCTGCCCGCCCTGGCCGTCTGCGGGCCCTTCGGCGCCGTCAAGGAGCAGGCCTCCGGCCTTTACGCCCAGGAAATGGCCCGCCGCGGCTTTTTGACCATTTTGACAAGATGGAGTCCTTCTTCCGCCAGTACCTGGTCTGAGACCGGCAAAAAAGTCCCGTCCAGCCGACATGTGCGGATGGACGGGACACATACAGGGAAATTTGGCGCTGAGAGTGTGCGAGCCGCCTTGCGGCGAGTGCGCGGTTCAGCACCAAATTTTGTCCCCAGGGACTGCGAAGCTGAGGCGCGTCCAGCGGACGAAACAGCCGAAGCGGAGCAGGGGCAGCGGTCTGCCTTTTGCAAGCCCGCTGCGACGGGCGCAGCAAAAGCAGGGAACCGCAACCACCAGGGGGAAAGAATTTCTGTCCCGCATATGCGGGCAGAAATGGGTTCCCCCTGGAGCGTGGCGCGCTGCGATACGCTGACGGGACAGGCCCTGCCGGCCTGTCCCGTTTGCATTTCAGCCCCGGCGCTGCCAGGTCATGGTCCATTCCGCTTCGCCGGTGCTCTCGTCGACGCCTGCTTCGCAGACGGCAAAGCCTTCCCGCTCATAAAACGAAACGGCCCTCGTATTCTTTTGGTAGACGTGCAGGGCCAGCCGCGGCCGGAGGGCCTTCGCCTGGTCCAAAAGCTGTTTGCCGGCGCCCCGGCCCCGGGCCTCTTCCCGGACGAACAGCCCTGCGATGTAGTCCCCCTGCAGGCCAAGAAAGGCGTCCGCCTCCCCTGCGGCCCCCTGGTGGACATACAGCTCTGCCTGGGGCAGCATCTCCCGCACGGCGGCATAGCAGCCCTGCCAGTAGCCCGCCGGGATAAAGCTGTGGGCCTGGACGTTGGCGTCCAGCCAGATGCCCATCAGGGCCTCCAGGTCGGAGGCTTCTGCTTTTCGGATCATAAGCGCCCTCCCTTATTCCATGGCGGAAAAGACTTTTTTCCGGCAGACGGCCCAGCTGACCGCCGAGGCGATCACCTCGGTGATCCAGAAGGCGTGCCAGACCCCCACCGGCCCCCACAGCAGGTTGAGGACAAAGGCCAGCGGCAGGATGACCACCGCGTACCGCAGCAGAGAGATGAGCAGGGAGGGCCCGCCCATCCCCAGGCCCTCCAGGGCCCCGCAGGAAATGACCGACACCGAAGAGATGATGAATCCGACGCTGATGATCCGCAGGGCCGTGCTGCCCACGGCGATGGTCTGGGCGCTGGAGGAGAACAGCCCGATCAGGCTGCCCGGGACGGCCCAGCACAGCACGGTGCCCAGCACCATGATCCCCGCCGACAGGGCCAGCCCGGTGCAGAAGATCTGCCGCACCCGGCCGTTCTCCTTCGCGCCGTAGTTGTAGCCCACGATGGGCCGCATCCCCTGCACGATGCCGTTGGCGGGCAGGTACAGGAAGGTCTGCAATTTGTAGTAGACCCCCAGCACCAGGACATACACCTCCGACGAGGCCGCCAGGATGATGTTCAGGCAGGAGATCAGCAGGGAGGGCAGCGCCAGGCTGAAGGTGGCGGGGATGCCCACCGCGTACATCTTTTTGGCAAGGGCGGGGTCTGCCGTTTCCCGGCCGAAGCGCAGGCGGATGGGGATCATCCCCGCCGCATAGCAGCCCAGGTAGATGACCAGGCTCAGGGCCTGGCCGATGCCGGTGGCCAGGGCCGCGCCCTCGATGCCCATCGCGGGGAAGGGCCCCCACCCGAAGATCAGCACCGGGTCCAGGACGATGTTGGCGACGCAGCCCGACATCATGCAGACCATGGTGACCAGCATCCGGCCGGTGGCCTGGAAGATCTTTTCCAGGGACATGGAGGCGGCGATCACCACCGAGAACAGGAAGGCGATGCGGGAATACCTCACCCCCATCTCCACAATGGCCTCGTCGGCGGTGAACATCCGCAGGAAAGGCGGCATCACGGCGATGCAGGCGATGGTCAGCACCACCCCGTGCAAAGCGTTCCAGAAAATGCTCTGGGCCGCGGCGGCGTCGGCCTTGCGGGCCTCCTGCGCGCCCAGGTGGTAGGAGATCACCGCGTTGGCCCCGATGGAAAAACCGATGGTCACCGCGTTGATCAGGTTCTGGACGGGATACACCAGGGACAGCGCCGTCATCGCGTCCTCGCTGATCCGTGCCACATAGTAGCTGTCCACGATGTTGTACAGCGACGACACCATCATCGACAGCACCATCGGCAGGGACATGGACAGCACCAGCGGCAGGACCGGCCTTGTTTTCATAAAGTTCTGCTGCATGGGTTTTCCTCTTCTTCCGTTGTGGCTGCGCCCCGGAGGGCGCGCATCAAAAAAAGCTATATTCCCCCTGTTTGAATCAGAAACAGGAAAAAATATAGCTTTCGCGTCTGTTATTTTAATACACGCCGGGGCGGTTGTCAAGGGGTGCGGGGCCAGCTTTTCTTTTCCTTGACACCGTGTTATAATAAGACCGAACGTTCCCTCCTGTCCAAAACAGGCCCGCGCCTGTTTTCCGATCGACCCATGCAAACCAAAACCTAAGCGAGGTGCAAACCATGAAAGTCCTGATGATCAACGGCAGCCCCCGGGTGGGGGGCAACACGAGCATCGCGCTCGCAGAAATGGAGAAGATCTTTGCCGAAGAAGGCATCGAGTCCGAGACCATCCAGATCGGCGCCCAGGCCATCCGCGGCTGCATCGCCTGCGGCACCTGCCGCAAAAACGGCAAGTGCGTCTTTGACGACGCCGTCAACCAGGCCGCCCCAAAGTTCGAGGCGGCGGACGGGCTGGTGGTGGCTTCCCCGGTCTACTATGCTTCGGCCAACGGCACCCTGGTCTCCTTTTTGGACCGGCTGTTCTACAGCACCCCCTTCGACAAGCGGATGAAGGTGGGCGCCAGCGTGGTGGTGGCCCGCCGGGGCGGCCTGTCGGCCACTTTTGACGAGCTGAACAAATACTTCACTATCGCCGGGATGCCGGTGGCTTCCAGCCAGTACTGGAACAGCGTCCACGGCCGCCTGCCCGGCGAGGCCGCCCAGGACGCCGAGGGCCTGCAGACCATGCGCACCCTGGCCCGGAACATGGCTTTCCTGATGAAGAGCATCTCCCTGGGCAAGGAGAAGTACGGCCTGCCCGCCAAAGAAGCCCCCCAGCAGACCAACTTTATCCGGTAACGCCGCCGCCCGTTCCCCTTTCGCGGGGGGCGGGCTTTTTGTTTGCCGCCGGGGCGGGCGCAGCCTTGACAACGCCCCCGCCTCTATGCTATCGTGTCAGGGAAACCACCAAAGGAGATATGCTATGCAGTATGATGCGGCCCCCATGGAGGGGCTGACCGACCGGGTCTGGCGGCAGGCCCACCAGCGCTGGTTCGGCGGGGCGGACCGGTATTACGCGCCCTTCCTCTCCCCGCCCGAGAACCGTATCCCCGTCAAAAAGAAAATGGCCGAGCTGGCCCCCGCGGCCAACCCCGGCGCGCCGGTCATCCCCCAGCTGCTGGGCAAGGACGGCAGCTGCGCCGCCTGGATGATCGGGGTGCTGCGGGAGATGGGCTACACCGAGGTCAACCTGAATTTCGGGTGCCCCTCCGGCACCGTCACCGCCAAGGGCAAGGGGGCCGGGATGCTGCGGGACCTGGACGCTTTGGACCGCTTTCTGGACGCCGTGTTCACCGAGGCGGGCGGGCCCATCTCGGTCAAGACCCGCATTGGGGTGGAGCGGCCGGAGGAGTTCGGCCCCATCCTCGAAGTCTACAACCGCTACCCCCTGGCCGGGCTAATCGTCCACCCCCGGGTGATGCGCCAGCTCTACCGGGGGCAGGCCGACCGGGACGCCTTCGAGGCGGCCCTGCCCGCCTGCAAAGCCCCCGTCTGCTACAACGGGGACATCACCACTCCCGCGGACCTGGCCGCCCTGGCGGCGCGCTGGCCGGGCCTGGAAGGCCTGATGGCAGGCCGAGGGCTGATCGCAGATCCGGCCCTGTTCCGCAAAGGGCGGGGCGGGCCTGCCGCCTCCCGCGAGGAGCTTCGGGGCTACTTTGCCGAGCTGTACGCCGGGTATACCGCCGCCTTTGGCAGCCCACAGGCCGCCATCAGCCGGATGAAAGCCCACTGGCACGAGGCCATCGCCCTTTTCGAGGGGGCGGACAAGCTGGAAAAGCAGCTGAAAAAGCTGCGGGACCCCTGGGAATACGAGGTGACGGTCAGCCAGCTGTTCACCCTGCCCCTGCGCAAATAAAAAGCCTGCGCCCCGTCATGGGGGCTCAGGCTGTTGACGTTACACGTCCAGGTAGCTGCGCAGCAGCGCCTGCAGCAGGTCGTCGCGGTCCACCTTGCGGATCAGGGAGCGCGCGCCGTTGTGGGTGGTGATGTAGGTGGGGTCCTCCGACAGGATGTAGCCCACCAGCTGGTTGACGGGGTTGTACCCCTTCTCTTTCAGGGCAGCGTAAACTTGCTGCAGGATCTCGCGGATCTGCTCGTCCTTTTCATCGTGGATCGAAAAAATAGCAGTAGGTTCACTCATAACAATCCACTCCCTTCTGCCTTGCGGGCAGGCAAGGCTGTCTGCGGCCGCGGGCCGCCGAATGCTTCTTTTATTCTACATGAATCAGGGGCAAACTTCAAGTACAGATGCAAATATTTACAAAATAAATACAAAATGCGGTCCCTGCGGCCGCGGGAAGGAGCAGCAGATGATCTTTGGCATCGGGTGCGACCTGTGCGCCATTTCCCGGATGGAAAAAAGCCTGAGCGGCCCCCACGGGGCGGCGTTTGCCCGGCGGGTGTTCGGGCCGGCGGAGCGGGCCGCCCTGGCCCTGGGCCAGCCGGACAGCCCGGCCCTGACCCCCCGGCGGGCCGCCAGCGCGGCGGCCGACTTTGCCGCCAAGGAGGCCTTCCTCAAAGCGGCCGGTACCGGCCTGGCCGGGCCCTTCGCCCTGGCCGAGATCGAAGCGGTGCGGCTGGATTCCGGCGCGCCGGCCTACCGTTTCTCGGGCCGGACGGCGGAGTGGGTGGCCCGCCGGCATCTGACCGCCCACCTGACTTTGAGCCACGACGGCGGCATGGCCATGGCCTTCTGCCTGCTGGAAGCCGCCCCCGACGCAAGCTGAGCCCGCCCCCCGCATAAGATAGACCAAAGCGTGCATAGCGGGCGGCAGTTCGGGGCATACTCTCAGTGTCCACAAAGCGCGGGCCGCTGGCACGCCGGCACATAGAGCGGCCAGTCACCGCGCCCTTCACACCAGCAAGGAGGGAGTTCCATGGAGGTACACAGAGGAGAAGTTTTCTACGCCGACCTGTCGCCCGTGGTCGGTTCGGAGCAGGGGGGCGTCCGCCCCGTCCTGATCGTCCAGAACGAGATCGGCAACCGCCACAGCCCTACCGTGATCGCGGCGGCCATTACATCCCGGCTGGATAAGACCCGCCTGCCCACCCACATCAACATCCGGGCGGCGGATACCGGCCTGGCCAAGGACAGCGTGGTCCTGCTGGAGCAGATCCGCACCCTGGATAAGCACCGCCTGCGCCAGCGCGCCGGCCAGATCACCCCCGAGGACCAGAAGCGGGTCAACCAGGCCCTGGACGTCAGCCTGGGCCTGGACAGTTACTGAACGGCAAAGCAGTGAAAATGCCCCCGGAGAGCTCTCCGGGGGTGTTTTGCGTCACAGGGCCAGGGCGGCGGCCCACTCCGATACGCTGGTCGGCGCTTCCAGCACCCGATTGCGGGAGATGGAAAAGCCGTCCTCCCGCACGTCGGCGCCCGGCTGCAGGGCCTGGATGGTCTGGATCGTCCCGGCAAAGCCGCTGCCCCCGTGGACCGTAAAGGGGACGATGGTTTTGCCGCTCAGGTCGTAGGTCTCCAGGAAGGTATACACCGGCATGGGGAGGTCCGCGTTCCAGATGGGATAGCCCAGGAAGATGGTGTCGTAGCGCTGCAGGTTTTCCAGCCGGGAGGCCAGCTCCGGCCGGATGCCCGCCGCCTGCTCGTCGTGGCCGAAGGCCAGCATCACCCGGCGGCCCACCCGGGGCAGCTCCTGTTTCAGGGCGTCCGCTGCGGCGCCCTCGCCGAAATAAACTCTGGTGGGATAAGAATACATAAACTTCTGCATAACGGTACCTCCCGATGGTGTCTGCGGCGCTTTTCACGCCTGATGGTTTGCCTGTATGATCTCCTGCAGGGAGATGTGTTCGTTGCGGTAGCGGGCCTGCGGGTTCTTTTCCGGAACAGTCAGCTGGATGGCCCGGTGGGGGCAGGCATGGATGCAGGCCAGGCAGGTCTGACAGCGGCCCGGCGGGCCATCACCTGCGGGATGCTGACCGGGTCCGGCTCCAGCTGTTGGGCGATGTACAGGCTGTTGCCTGTGCCGGTAAAATAAAAGACCATTTCTCTTTTGTCCTCCTGTGGCTCTCTTGCGGAACGGGCCCGTTCCTGCTATACTCTGGTTGTAACAACCGCTTGCTGGGACCGATTATAGACTCCGGTTGTTACAACCGGTCAAGAGGTTTCCGGCAAAAAATCGAAACTTTTGTGAACAGATCGGGAGGCTGCCATGCTCTATACCATGATGCAGGTGTGCAAAAAAGCGGATATGACCTACCAGACCCTCAAATTCTACTGCAACCAGGGGCTGGTGCCCAACGTCAAGCGGGACCACAACAACCGCCGCGTCTTTGACGAGCGGGATCTGAAATGGATCCAGGACCTGGTCTGCCTGAAAAAATGCGGCATGAGCATCCAGGAGATGAAAGCCTATCTGGACCTGTGCCTGCAGGGGCCGGCCACCATCCCCCAGCGCAAAGAGATGCTGACCCAAAAACAGGGGGCCCTGCGCCGCACCATCCAGGAGCTGGAGGCCAGCGCCGCCTACATCGACTGGAAGCAGACGTTTTACGACGACGTCCTGGCCGGCCGCCGCCCCTACGTGAGCAACCTGATCCCGCCGGAAAACGCCCCGCTCTGACCGCAAAGCCCCCCGTGCCGTCTTGAGACACAGGGGGCTTTGGAAGGATAAAAACAAAAACAGAAAAAGTCCGGACCCTTCTCCAATCAGAAAAAGGTTCGGATTTTTCGCTTGTACTACAACCACGACGGTTACAGTAGTGGCTGCCGCTTTTATTTTACGCCCGCAGTGCCTGGGCTGGCGAGTCCGGGCGCTTCTTTCTGCCTGGATGCGAAAACAAATCCAGCGCCTCAAAAAACAGACGTTCGATTCGATAGTATAAATCTTTCAAATTTTTGCGTTCTGTTTGTGGATTATGCACAGAATAAAAAACGTTTTGTCTCCACAGAAAAACAGATTATTTCCTGATTGACCGGTTGTTTTCGACCGCAAAAACGGTGACAAGCGGCTTTTTGCGGATTATACTGGCTTCAGCAGCCGGGGCCGGAAAGCCCCCGCAAGGTCCACAAAAAACCAAATGCAAAAACAAGAAAGGAGAACACACCTATGGATGAAAACCTGTCGGATGCCATTGTGATGAACCTGGTGGTCAACAGCGGCGAAGCCCGTTCCATCGCCATGGAAGCCATCGAGCTGGCGCGCCAGGGCCAGTTCGAGGAGGCCACGGCCAAAATCGCCCAGGCCCGGGAGACCATCAATGCGGCCCACAACTTCCAGACCGAGCTTGTGCAGAAGGAGATCAACAACGATCCCGTCCCCATGAGCCTGCTGATGTGCCACGGCCAGGACCACTTGATGACCGCGATGGTGGTCATCGACCTGGCGGAAAAGTTCATCGAAGTCTACCAGAAGATGGCCGGCTGACTTCCCCCGCCCCGCAAGGAGCGGCAACGCGCCCCCACTTGTCACTTGTTTATATTGATGAAGGAGAATGTGTTATGAAGATCCGTCTGTTCTGCGCCGCCGGTATGTCCACCAGTCTGCTGGTGACCAAAATGCGTGAAGCCGCCAAGGCCATGGGTATCGACGCCGACATCGAGGCCGCCGGCGAGACCCGCATGAATGAGGAGACCGAGGGCTGCGACGTGGCCCTGCTGGGCCCCCAGATCCGCTACAAGCTGGCCGCAGCCAAAAAGATCTGCGACCCCAAGGGCGTGCCGGTGGACGTCATCCCCATGGTGGACTACGGCACCATGAACGGCAAAAAAGTGATGGAGTTCGCCCTCAAGCTGGCCGAAAGCAAAAAGTAAACGGTCGATTTGCTGCGGCACGCATCCTGTTTGAATTTATGAAGGAGGAACTCATTCCATGGCAATGATGGATAAATTGCAGGCCACTATGGAAGCTACCCTGGTGCCTGTGGCGTCCAAGATCAACGGTCAGCGCCATGTGGCGGCCGTCCGCGATGCTTTTACCCTGGCTTTCCCCATGACCCTGGCCGGTTCGCTGGTCATGCTGGTCAACTACGCTGTGCTGGACCCCAACGGCTTCATCGCCAAGATCCTGCACCTGGGCGCCCTGATCCCCAACCTTGCGGATTACCAGGCGGCCCTGACCCCCATCCTGCAGGGCACCACCAACATCATGTCCCTGCTGATCGTTTTCCTGACCGCCTACAAGCTGGCCGAGACCAAGCAGGGCGACACCCTGCTCAGCGCACTGTGCGCTGTGGGCGTGTTCTTTATCATCTATCCCCCCTATGAGGAGAGCGGCGCCCTGCCCATGACCTTTATGGGCGCGCAGGGCCTGTTCGTGGCCCTGATCGTGGGCCTGCTGGTGGGCGAGGCCATCCCCGCCCTGGGCAAAAACGAAAAACTGCGGATCAAGATGCCCGACGGCGTGCCCCCGGCTGTGGCCCAGTCCTTCAACCTGGTCATCCCCGTCATCATCGTGTTCGTCATTGCCAGCATCTGCAGCTTCATCTTTGGCATCGTCACCGACGGCGGCATCCAGTACATTATCTACAACGTCATCCAGGTGCCCTTCCGCAGCCTGGGCAACAACATCTTCACCGTGCTGATCTTCGCGCTGGCCCAGCAGTTCCTGTGGATCCTGGGCATCCACGGCCCCAACACCCTCAGCGCCATCCGCACTGTCATGTTTGCCGAGCAGGGCGTGGCCAACCTGGCTTACTACGGTGAGACCGGCACCACCATCGGCACCCCCTTCCCCGTGACCTGGGCGGCCATCAACGACGCCTTCGGCAACACCGGCGGTTCGGGCGCGACCCTGGGCCTTATCATCGCCATCTTCATCGTCGCCCGCCGGGACAAGACCCAGATGACCATCGCCAAGCTGGCCTTTGCCCCCGGCCTGTTCAACATCAACGAGCCCCTGATGTTCGGCCTGCCCATCGTGATGAACCCCATCTACGCTATCCCCTTTATCCTCACCCCGCTGGTCTGCAACATTTTCGGCTACGTCTGCACCATGGTGCTCCAGATCATCCCGCCCGTCACGGTGGACGTGGGCTGGACCACCCCCGGCTTCCTCATCCCATTCCTGGGTTCGGGCGGCCATAACCCGCTGTCGCTGGTCATCGGCCTGGTCTGCGTGTGCATCAGCGTGCTGATCTACCTGCCCTTCGTCATGGCGGCCGCCAAGGCCAACATCGCCAGCCAGGAAGCGGAAGAATAACCCCCGGCCATTCGCTTTGCTCCGCAGGGCCCCCGCCCCTGCGCTGCAAGACTGGAAGCTCTGTCCTTTCCAACAGGGGGCAGGGCTTCCGCTTTTATCAAAGACACAAGGAGAAAACTGCCATGAGTTTCCGCAAAGATTTCCTGTGGGGCGGCGCTGTGGCCGCCAACCAGCTGGAAGGCGCCTACCAGGAAGACGGCAAGGGCCTGAGCATTGCCGACGTGGTCACCGCCGGCGACGTCAAGACTCCCCGCCGGGTCACCGACGGCATTCTGCCCGGCGAGTATTACCCCAGCCACGACGCCATCGATTTTTACCACCACTACAAGGAGGACATCCGCCTGTTTGCCGAGATGGGCTTCAAGTGCTTCCGCACCTCCATCGCATGGACCCGCATCTTCCCCAACGGGGACGAGGAGGCCCCCAACGAGGCAGGGCTCAAGTTCTACGACAACCTGTTCGACGAGTGCCATCGGTACGGCATCGAACCGGTGGTCACCCTCAGCCACTTTGAGATGCCCCTGCACCTGGCCCAGGCCTACGGCGGCTGGAAAGACCGCCGGATGATCGGCTTTTTCCTCCAGTTTGCCCGCACCTGCTTTGAGCGGTACAAGGGCAAGGTCCGCTACTGGATGACCCACAACGAGATCAACAACCAGGCCAACTTTGCCCACGCCAACAGCATGTACTTCAACTCCGGCTTCCTCTGTGGCCCGGAGGATGACAACGAGCGCCTGATGTACCAGGCCGCCCACTACGAGCTGGTGGCCAGCGCCCTGGCCGTCAAGACCGGCCACGAGATCGACCCCGCCAACCAGGTCGGCTGTATGATCGCCATGACCCCCATCTACCCCGCCACCTGCAAGCCTGAGGACATCCTGATGGCCGAGCGCGCCATGCAGCGCCGCTTCTACTACATGGACGTCCACGCCAAGGGCTTTTATCCCCCCAACATCCGCAAGCTCTGGGAGCGCCGGGGCTGGCAGATGGATGTGACCGGCGAGGACCTGGCCGCCCTGAAGGAGGGCTGCGTCGATTACATCGGCTTCAGCTACTACATGACCTTTGCCATCGAGCATAAGGCCGACAACCCCTTCTACGATTACCGCGAGAGCAGCGACCTGGTCCGCAACCCCTTTGTCCAGGCGTCGGACTGGGGCTGGCAGATCGACCCGGTGGGCCTGCGCTATGCCCTGAACTGGATGACCGACCGCTACACCCAGCCCCTCTTCATCGTGGAGAACGGCCTGGGCGCCTACGACCAGGTGGAAGCCGACGGCTCCATCCGCGATGACTATCGCATCGCCTACTTCCAGCAGCACATCGCCCAGATGAAAAAGGCAGTGGAAGAGGACGGCGTCGATCTGATCGGCTACACTCCCTGGGGCTGCATCGACCTGGTGTCGGCCGGCACCGGCGAGATGGACAAGCGCTACGGCTTTATCTACGTGGACAAGCACAACGATCACACCGGCACTCTGGAGCGCCGCCCCAAAAAGAGTTTTTACTGGTACAAAAAGGTCATCGCATCCAACGGCGAGGACCTGAGCAACGACGGACAAGAAAGCGAAGTGTGACACAATGGCAGGGATTTGTCTTACGATCGACGTGGGCGGCAGCTCGATCAAGTACGCGCTGGCCGGCCCCGACCGTCATCTGACCGAGCATGGCAAGGTCAAGACCCCTCACGACGACCGCGGCGCCTATCTGGATGCGCTGGCGGAGATCTACCGGCCTTTCCGGGGCCGGGTGGAGGGCATCGCCATGTCGGTGCCGGGCATCATCGACAGCGAGGGCGGCCTGTGCAAAACCACCGGCGCCCTGGGCCTGGGCGAGGACTTTCCGCTTGTGCAGGAGCTGGAAGCCCGCTGCGGCGTGCCGGTGACCATCCTGAACGACGCCAAGGCCGCCGCCCTGGCCGAAGCCTCCTGGGGCAGCCTGGCGGGCTGCGCCTCCGGCATCGTCATCGTGCTGGGCACCGGCATCGGCGGCGCCCTCATCCTGGACGGCAAGGTGCTGGCGGGCAAACATTTTGCCGCCGGCGAGTTCAGCACCATCTGCATGGACGCCCACCACGACGATCTGTTCCATACCTGGTGCGGCCTGAACGGCAGCAGCAAGCTCATCACCACCGCCGCCTATGCCCGGGGCGTGGACCCCGCCGCCGTCACGGGCGAGGAGGTGTTCCGCTGGGTGAACGAAGGGGACGAGGCAGTCTGCATGGCGCTGGACAGCTTCACCCTGACCCTGGCCGGGATGATCCGCAACCTCCAGCTGATCTTTGACCCCGAACGCATCGCCATCGGGGGCGGCATCTCCCAGCAGCCCAAGCTGATGGAGTCGCTGCACAAGAACCTGGACCAGGTCGAGCGGATGGCCGCCCGCCACGGGATGCCCCGGGCCGATGTCGTCACCTGCAAATACTACAACGACGCCAACCTGATCGGCGCCTACGCCTATTACGTACAGCGCCAGGGCTGAGCCAACCTCGCCAACCTCGCCAACCCCGCCGGCCCGGGCCGCGTGGACCTGCCCGGCTTGCTGGCTGTGTTCTCTGATTGCGCCAAAGCCCCCTGTGGACACACGCTCCGCAGGGGGCTTTGGCTGTGCCGGCTGGTACAGCCCCAAAGCTGATGCAAAAAGGCGCGCCCGGTAAAAGGGTGCGCCTTTCTTTTTGTTCTCAGCGGCAATCCTTCACTGCCCGGCCCGCCCGGCTTTCCGATACGGCTTCGGACAGGGGACTTCTCCCTGATTCAACTCACCGAAGAAAACGAAAAATCCGAACCCTTCTCCTATTGGAAAAAGGTTCGGATTTTGTGCTTGTGGTGCGGATAAGAGGACTTGAACCTCCACCGAGTTGCCCCGATTAGAACCTGAATCTAACGCGTCTGCCAATTCCGCCATATCCGCTTATTTGGTTTTGCGTCCCTGCCGTACTGGCTGGGACGTGTGTTATTATACCACATCGCGGCGGATTGTCAAGCACTTTTTTCAAATTGTTTTCGGGGCGGGCGGGTCATGCCTCCCGGTCGCCCCGGCCGGGCTCGGCGCCGGTCCAGCCCAGGCGCTTTGCGTCGGGGGACGCGTCCCCTTCCCGCCGGGCGGTGTCATAGGCGTCGGTGCCGTAGTAGGCGGAGGGCGGCCCCAGCTCCAGCCAGAAGTCCTCCGGCTCGGGCAGGCGGGGGGCCCGGTCCTCCCCGGCGTTTTGGGGGGCCGGGCCGGCCTTGGGGTGGGGGCCGGCGGCCCGGCTGTTCCTGTCGTTCATGGCAAATCGCCTCCTTCGTGCATACAGTCTGCCCCGGCAGGCCAGACTATATCCGCAAGGGAGGCGTTTTGATGGAGACCAAAGGCTGGAAAAGTTTCTGGACGGCCCTGTGGGTCAGCCTGCTGGTGCTGCTGCCCCTGGTGGCGGGCACCGCGGTGCTGGCCCAGCGGCAAGCGGCGGGGCGGGTGCGCGCCTCCGAAAGCCAGAGCGGGGTCCCGGTGCAGCTGCCACGGGCCGAAAACCACCTGACCCTGTTGGCCTGCGTGGCCGGGGAGGACCCGGCCTTTGTCCTGCTGTACCTGAACGCCGACCAGAACTGCATCCACCTGCTGGGGGTGCCCGGCCAGCTGGCCGTCCCCTTCAGCGACGGGGAAGCCTCCCTGGCCGACTGCTATGCGGCGGCCGGTCCGGCCCGGTGCCTGCAGGGCCTGGGCGCGGTGGTGGACCTGCCCGAGGACGCCCGCTATCTGGCCGCCACCCCCGAGACCCTGGCCGGCCTCTGCGACGCCTATGGCAGCCTGCGGGTGGGTTTTTCGGGGGTTTTGTCGCCGGAGGAGCGCACCCGCTTTGACCAGACCGGCGTGAGGGACTGGGACGGCGCTTCGGCCCACGCCTTTTTGCAGGAGCTGGCGGACAGTCTGGCCCCCGACACGGCCGCCGCCGCCCGGGCCGCCGTCTGGGACGCTTTTTTCCGGCAGAACCTGGAAGCCCTGCCCGCTGCCCTGCCCGACAGCCTGCGGGAGGCCAGCGGCTCCCTGCTCACCGACCTGACCGCCGCCGACCTGCTGACCCTGGAGGACACCCTGGAGCTGCTGGCCAACAACGGCGCCGTCGTGGAGAGCTCCGTCCTGCCCGGCCGCACCGACCGGCGCAGCGGCCTCTATGTGCTGGGCGAGGAGGCCGGGCCCGCGGTGCAGGCCTTTTTCAACGTTGCGGACAGCGCTCCGGCCAGCGGGGCGCAGAGCGCGTCGTCCAGCGCCCCGTACCCCAGCACCAGCGTTCCCGGCGGGCAGCCGGCGGGGCCGTCCATGTAATAGCTGCTGAGGGCCGCCAGCCGGATGCCCGCCTGCCGGGCGGCCGCCGCCAGAGCCGTGTCCGGCGGGATATTCGTCCCCCGCAGCCGGAGCAGCAGGTGCAGCCCAGTGTGCAGCCCCGACAGGGCCGCCGCCGGGCCGAAGGCCTCTTCCAGGGCGGCGGCCAGGGCGTTGCGCCGGGCCTTGTAGGCCACCCGGCTGCGGGCCAGATGCCGGGTGAAGTACCCTTCCCGGATAAAGCGGGCCAGGGTCTGCTGCTCAAAGCGGCCCACCGTGCCGGAGTACAGGCTGTACCGCCGGCCCCAGGCCGGCAGCAGGTGGGCGGGCAGGACCATATAGGCGATGCGGATGCCCGGAGCCAGGCTGCGGGCCACCGTGGACAGATAGATCACCGGGCCGTCGGCCCCGGCCATCCCCTGCAGGCTGGGCAGCGGGCGGGTATCGAAGCGGAACTCCGAGTCGTAGTCGTCCTCGATGATGTACCGCCGGCCCGGGCGCTGGGCCGCCCAGCCCAGCAGCTCCGCCCGGCGGGGGGCGGGCATGGTCACCCCGGTGGGGAACTGGTGGCTGGGGGTGACGTAGCAGACCGCCGCGTCCGACGACGCCAGCGCCGCCACCGACAGCCCGCCCTCGTCCACCGGCGCCAGCCGGCAGGGGCGGCCGCTGTTTTCCAGCACCTGCCGGGCCCGGGGATAGCCGGGGTTTTCCACCGCCGCCGGACCCGGCAGCAGCGGGGCCAGCAGGCTGAGCAGATGCTCGATGCCCGCCCCCACGATGATCTGCTCCGGCGCACAGCGCACCCCGCGGTATTCTTCCAGGTAGCCTGCCAGGGCCTGGCGCAGCTCCATCTCTCCCCGCGGGTCCCCTCGGGCCAGCAGGCCGGGGGAGGTATACAGCAGCTCTTTTTGCAGCCGTGCCCAGGTCCGCGCCGGGAACAGCCGGGTGTCCACCCCACTGGTGGACAAATCGTACCGCACCGGGGGATCTTCGGCCGGCGGGGCGGCGGGCAGCGCCGGCGGCGGAGCGTCCTGCCCCCGGGGGGCCGGCCGGGCCGGGTATTCCTGTACATAAAAGCCGCTGCGGGGGCGGCTGGCCAGATAGCCTTCGGCGGCCAGCATCTGATAGGCCCCGTCCACCGTATTCACCGATACGGACAGCGCTTCGGCCAGGCTGCGCCTGCCGGGCATCCGGGCGCCGGCGGGCAGGGCGCCCGCGCTGATCTCCCGGGCGATGCTGCGGTAGAGCTGTTCGTACAGCGGCACCTGGGACGCCGGGTCCAGCGCGGCGGTCAAATGGAGCATGGCTCTCCCTCCTTTTTAAACTGGCCCCATAAAAAAGTTGCATTCTGGGTATTTTCATGGCACCAGTTTTCGCTATAATAGGAGCATACCCGCCCGGGCCGTCCGTGTCAAGGGGGCGGGCAGAATTTGTCAAACTGGAGGGATCGCCATGTCATCCACTGCCATGTGGCTGCTGCTGGCCGTCGTGGTCGTTGTTATCCTGTTCGCCAGTGTGCTGTACAAGCGCACCTTCACCCCCCATGAGCTGGCGCTGACCGGCGTCATGGCGGCCTTGAGCTTTGCGGCCTACCTGTTTTTCCGGGTGCCCTTTTACGGCGGGTCGTCGTTCCATCTGGGCAACACCTTCACCGCCCTGGCCGCCCTGCTGATGGACGGCGTCTCGGGAGGGCTGGCCGGCGCCATCGGGCTGGCCCTGGCCGACATCCTGGCCGGTGACCCGGGCTACGCCATCACCACCTTCGTGCTCAAGTTCATCATCGGCGTGGTCTGCGGGCTGACGGCCCACCGGCTGTGCCGGATCGACACCGCAGACCCTGCCCGCCGCCTGCCTTATGTGCTGCGGGTGACGGTGTCGGCGGGGTCGGGCCTGCTGGTCAACGTCATCACCGACCCGCTGCTGGGCTATTTCCGCAACGTTTACATTTTCGGGCAGGACTACTCGGTGGCCCAGGCCCTGGCCGGCGTGGCCGGCGGGGTCACCCTGGTGAACAGCCTGGTCTCCACCGCCTGCGCGGTGCTGCTGTACCTGGCCGTCCGCCCCGCCCTGGACCGGGCGGGCCTGCTGCCCCGGCACACCCCCAAGGGCGGCCTGCACCAGGCCAAAAAGGCATAAGCCGCCTTGCCCCCGCATACCCATAACAGGAGCCATACCGCCGTGGTATGGCTCCTGTTTTTGTGTGTCAGGGAGGTGCGGGGCATGATGCAACTGCTGGCTGCGATCAACGGGGCGGTATGGGGGCCGCTGGGGGTGGGGCTGCTGGCCGCGGCGGGGCTGTGGATGACGGTGCGGACCGGCTGGTTCCAGCTGCGTCGCCTGCCCCTGTGGCTGGGGCAGACCCTGGGGGCCATCCTGCGCCGCAGCCCCGACCTGTCCCGGGAGGATGCGGGGAGCATCAGCCCCCTGCAAAGCCTGTGCACCGCCCTGGGGGCCACCATCGGCACCGGCAGCATCGTGGGGGTGGGCGCGGCCCTGATCGGCGGGGGGCCGGGCGCCATTTTCTGGATGTGGGTGATGGCCTTTTTCGGGATGATGACCGCCTACGCCGAGAACCTGCTGGGCCTGCGGTACCGGCGGTTTTGGGGCGGCGCCTGGCACGGCGGGCCCATGTACTATCTTTCGGCGGGGGTGGGGGCCCTGCCCCATGGCCGCCGGGCCGGGCAGGCGCTGGCGGGCAGCTTTGCTGTGCTGTGCGTGCTGGCCTCTTTCGGCATCGGCAACCTGAGCCAGGTGAACGCCATTGCCGCCAGCCTGGAAGGGGCCTTCGGCCTGCCGCCCCTCCTGACGGGGGCGGGGCTGGCCCTCCTCACCGGGCTGGTCCTGCTGCGGGGGATGAAAGGGGTCGCCTCTGCCGCCGGCAAGCTGGTCCCCTTTATGGCGGTGTTCTACCTGGCCGGGGCGGCTCTGGTCATCCTGACCCACGCGGCGGCCCTGCCGGCGGCTTTGGAAGCCATCTTCCGGGGCGCCCTGGGTCTGCGGGCCGCCGGGGGCGGCATCGTGGGCTACGGCGCCGCGGCGGCGGTGCAGTGGGGGTTCATGCGGGGCAGCTTTTCCAGCGAGGCGGGGCTGGGGTCCTCGGCCATCGCCAGCGGCCCGGCCTCCACCGGCGAGCCCGCCCGCCAGGGGATGTGGGGCATCTTCCAGGTGTTCGTCTCCACCTTCCTGGTCTGCACCATGACCGCCCTGGCCATGCTCACCGCCGGCCTGGTGGACCTGGACACCGGCCGGATGCTCTCCCCTTCCCCTGCGCCCGGGCTGGCGGGCGAAGCCTTTTCCTCCGCTCTGGGGGGCCTGGGGCCCGGGTTTGTGGCGGGGGCGGTGCTGCTGTTTGCCTGGTCGTCGGTGCTGGGCTGGAGCCAGTACGGCGCCGAATGCTGGGGCTACCTCTTTGGCCCGGGGACGGTGTGGGCCTACCGGCTGGCTTTTCTGGCTCTGATCCTGGCCGGGGCCACGGCGGATTTCACCGCCGCCTGGGCCTTGTCCGACACCTTCAACGGCCTGATGATGCTGCCCAACCTCATCGGCCTGTTCGCCCTTTCGGGCGAGGTGGCGGAGGAGACCCGCGCCTTCCTCCGCCGCCAGAAGCCGTAGAAACAAAAAGGCTCCCCCACCCGCCTTTTGCAGATGAGGGAGCAGTTTATTTCTTTTGCTTCCCCCCAACGGGGGGACCGGCGCAGCGCGTCGGCAGGGGGGCAGAGAAAAGTCTTTTGGTTACTTTTCTTCAGAAAAGTAACTTACTGGGGCTGCTTGCCGATATAGGCCAGGATGCCGCCGTCCACATACAGGATGTGGCCGTTGACAAAGTCGGAAGCCTCGGAGGCCAGGAAGACGGCGGGGCCGCCCAGGTCCTCGGCGTTGCCCCAGCGGCCGGCCGGGGTCTTGGAGACGATGAACTGGTCGAAGGGATGACGGCTGCCGTCGGGCTGGCGCTCACGCAGGGGGGCGGTCTGCGGGGTGGCGATATAGCCGGGGCCGATGCCGTTGCACTGGATGTTGTACTCGCCGTACTCGGAGGCGATGTTCTTGGTCAGCATCTTCAGGCCGCCCTTGGCTGCGGCGTAGGCCGACACGGTCTCGCGGCCCAGCTCGCTCATCATGGAGCAGATGTTGATGATCTTGCCGCCGCCCTGCTGGATCATGTCGGGGATGACCGCCTTGGAGACGATGAAGGGGGCGTTCAGGTCCACGTCGATGACCTGGCGGAACTGGGCGGCGGTCATCTCGCACATGGGGATGCGCTTGATAATGCCGGCGTTGTTGACCAGGATGTTGATGTGGCCCACTTCCTCGGTGACCTGCTTGATGAAGGCGTTGACGGCGTCCTCGTCGGTGACGTCGCAGACATAGCCGTGGGCGTCGATGCCGGCCTCTTTGTAGGCGGCCAGGCCCTTGTCCACCAGCTCCTGCTTGATGTCGTTGAAGACGATGGTGGCGCCGCAGTTTGCCATGGCGGTGGCGATGGCAAAGCCGATGCCGTAAGAAGCGCCGGTGATCAGGGCGATCTTGCCGGTCAGATCAAAGGATTTTGCAGTACAGACAGACATTGTTTGTATACCTCCTGTCACAGCGCAGCCAGGCTGCGCCGTTTGCTCTGCGGCGCAGGGGATGCGCCGCCCGTTGATTTAATGATACCGCCCGGCCGCCCCGATGTCAAGGTTTGCGGGGCCTCTTGTATCCCAAGTGCATAATCTGCTATAAAAAAAGCAAAATCCGCCGATCCCGGCCGCCCTCCGCCGGCCCGCGCCGGGGCGCAAAAAGCCCCGCGCTGCAGCAAAGCAAACACAGCGCGGGGCGGGGATAGCAGGTGCCGGGCCTATCCCTCCCTGCCCGGGCGGGCAGAGCGGGGATCAACCACCGGACGTATGGTCAGCGTGCGGAAACGTACTTGTGCAGGGTCTTGCGGACGGCGCCGGGGCCGGCGTACAGCTCGGCCACCATGGCCTCGATCTTTTCGCCCAGGCCCGCCTCGTACAGATCGACGCCAAAGACGTCCTTGCGGGTGTAGAGGGCCTTCAGGCAGCTGAAGTCCTGGGGGCCTTCCTTGACTTCCAGGGGAGCCACGATGGCGCTCAGCTCGGCCAGCAGCGGATCGGGAGAGGGCTCAAACGCCTTGCCCTCGTCGTCGATGCCCTTGATGTAGCGGGCGTAGCCGGCCAGCACCAGGGGGATCAGGACCAGGTTGTCCATATCCAGGCCGCGCTCTTTATAGGCCTTGATGGTCTCGCCAAAGCGGATGGACAGCTTCTGGGAGGTATCGGTGGCGATGCGCTGGGGCGCGTCCGGCATGAAGGGGTTGGGCAGGCGGCGGTTGAGCACCGCGCCGATGAAGTCGGCGGGCTTCAGGACGCCGGGGTCCACCACCACGGGCATGGCCTCGATGTAGCCCATCTTGGTGATCAGGCCGCGGATGTCCTCGTCGGCCATCTCGGCGCTGATGAGGGTGTAGCCCAGCAGGCAGCCATAGATGGACATGGCGGTGTGCAGCGGGTTGAGGCAGGTGCAGACCTTCATCTTCTCGACCTTGTCCACCGTCTCGCGGTCGGCGTACATGACGCCGCCCAGCTCCAGCGGGGGCCGGCCGTTGGTGTACTTGTCCTCGATGACCAGGTACTCGGTCTCCTCGGCGTTGACAAAGGGGGCGGTGAAGGTGTGGCGGTCGGTGACGATGGTGTAGTTGTCCTCGAAGCCGTCCTCTTCCAGCATCTTCTGGACCTTGGCGTCGGGGCGCGGGGTGATCTTGTCGATCATGCTCCAGGGATAGGAGACCTTGCTCTCATCCTTGACGTAGTCCACAAAGCCGGCGGGGACGATGCCCATCTCGGCCCACTTTTCGGCGTAGGCAAAGACGCCGGCCTTGACCTTGTCGCCGTTGTGGGAGCAGTTGTCCATGCTCTGCAGGGTCAGGGGCAGGGCGCCTGCCTTGTAGCGCTCGTAGAGCAGGGCGGTGACCTTGCCCATAGCGAACTGTGCGCCCATGCCGCGCTCCAGGTCGGCGGGGTTGAAGCCATAGCCCTTTTCGGTGATGGTGAAGGAGACCATCTGGAGGCTGGGCTTCTGGAAGATCTCGACCAGGCGGGCCCAGTCGTCGGTGAACTGGGGGTCGGCCTTGAGGCTCTCGGTGACCGAGGCGATGACCTTCTTCTCGATGGTGCCGGTGGACTGCAGGCAGACCAGCAGGCTCAGGTTGTCGTAGGGGCGGTAAGCCTTGTCGATGATCTCGTAGTCAAAGCTCTCGGCCACGATCACGCCGCGGTCGTACTTGCCCGAATCCAGCACCTGCTGCAGGATGGCCGCCGGGAAGGCGCGGAAAATGTTGCCCGCGCCAAAGTGGACCCAGGTGGGCTCGGCCGCGGTCTTGGCCTTGACGGCCTCGCGGTCGAACTTGGGCAGCTGGTAGCCTTTCTCCGCCCAGACGGGGCTGATCGGGCCGTGTTCAATGTCAGTCAGTTTCATGTGGAAATACGCTCCCTTTCCTCTTTGTGCAGACGGCGCTTACTTCTTTTCAGCGTCCAGCTTGTCCAGCATGTCCCAGATGCCCCACATATACATGATGCCCAGGGCGCGGTCGTACAGGCCATAGCCGGGCCGGACGGTGCCGGGGCCCTCGCCCCACAGGTGACGGCCGTGGTCGGGGCGGATGTAGCCCTCGTAGTGGCAGTCGTGGTAGGCCTTGAGGATGTCCAGGATGTGGGTGTCGCCGTCGCAGTCCCGATGGCTGGCCTCCGAGAAGTCGCCGTTGGGGAAGTGCTTGACGTTGCGGATGTGGGCAAAGGCGATGCGGTCGCAGTGCTTGTAGATGATGTCGGCCACGTTGTTGTTGGGGTCGGCGTTCAGGCTGCCGGAGCACAGGGTCAGGCAGTTGTAGGGGTCGTCCACCATGGACAGGAAGCGGTCGATGTTCTCGGCGCTGGTCAGCAGGCGGGGCAGGCCGAAGATGTCCCAGGGGGGATCGTCCATATGGATGGCCATCTTGATGTCGCACTCATGGCACACCGGCATCAGGGCCTCCAGGAAGTACTTCAGGTTCTCCCACAGTTTTTCCTTGGTGACGGGGGCGTAGGCCTTGAACAGCTCGTCGAGCTTGGCCATGCGCTCAGGCTCCCAGCCGGGGAAGGTCATGTTGTACTTCTCGGTGAAGCTCATGATGTACTCGGCCATGGCCTTGTAGTCGCTCTGGATCATGTCCTTCTGGTAGTAGAGGGCGGTGGAGCCGTCCCCCACCGGGTGGAACAGGTCGGTGCGGGTCCAGTCAAAAATGGGCATGAAGTTGTAGCAGATGACCTTCACGCCGAATTTGGACAGGTTGCGGATGGTCTGGATGTAGTTGGCGATGTACTGGTCGCGGGTGGGCAGGCCGATCTTGATGTCGTCGTGGACGTTGACCGACTCGACCACGTCCATGTTGAAGCCGTACGGCTCGAGCTGCTTTTGGACCTCGGCGATCTCATCGACCTCCCAGATCTCGCCGGGCATCTTGCTGTGCAGGGCCCAGACGATGCTGGTGACGCCGGGGATCTGCTTGATGTCGGACAGCGTGATCTTGTCGTTGCCCTCGCCATACCAGCGGAAACCCATTTGCATTGGCATAGTCTTTCTCTCCTTTGTGCTGAATTTGCGCAGCCGCCCCGCGCCGGGCACAGAACGGCATCTTGTTACATTCCATTCTAGTATATCAATCCAAGTTTGGCAAGTGGTAATCTATCCATTCTTTTGGGTTGTTTTTTGTGGATTGTACCTAAACAAGAAAAACCGTGAGAAAAATTTACAGTTTCTCACGGTTGATTTTTCTATTTTGACCAGAATTTTCAAAATCGGTGCAGAACTTTCTCTGCCCTCAGCCTTCGATAAAATAGTCCGGATGCACCTTGCGGGCCGCCTCCACCGACACTTTGTAGCGGGTCAGGTGCTCCCGGAGGGCCCGCTCCAGGGCGTCGGGGTCGCCGGCCTCCAGGGCGTCCACGATCTTGCCATGCTGGCCGGGCACCGAGAAGTTCTCTTCCAGCATCAGGCTGAACAGGCGCAGCCGCTCGATGTGCTTGAAGGTGGACAGCATATGGTCGAAGTGCTCTTCCATGCCGCAGAACTCGAAGGCCAGCCGGTGGAACCGGTTGTCGATCTCCAGCATATGGCTGGTCTTGAGGGGGGTGTTGGGGGCGGCGCCCGCCGCCTGGTACTCCTGGATGTTGGCACGGTAGGCCGTCAGATGCTCGGGCCTGCAGTGCTTGCAGACATGGGTGAGCATCTCCTTTTCCAGGGTGAAGCGGGCGAACTGCTCCAGCCGCATCAGTTTCAGGTCCATAGGGGCGACGTAGGTGCCGCTCTGGGGCTTGATGGTGACCATGTGGGCGATGTTCAGCATGATGAGGGCTTCCCGCACGGGGGTGCGGCTGATCCCCATCTCTTCGGCCAGCTGGCGGTCGTTGAGAGGGTCGCCAGGCTTGAGCTCCATCGTGACGATCCGGCCCCAAAGGGTCTGGTACGCCGCCTCACGCGCGCTTGCAGGTGCTGCCATACGGCGTGTCTCCTTTCTGTCCGTCCTGTGCTACAGGGGGTTTGTTTCCTCTACCATTGTAAGCTGATATTCCAGCCGCGTCAATGGGCCATTTGTTCAAATTTTATCAATTATTTTCTACACTTCGGGCACCCGGGCTCACCGGCCGGCCGGGGCGGCGGTTTTGCGGCCGTACAGGGGCCAGTACCACACCGCCACCAGCGCCAGCCCGCAGGCCACGTCGATGATCGAGTGCTGTTTGGTGAACACGGTGGACGCGCAGATCAACCCGGCCCAGCCGAAGGCCAGCACCTTGAGCCAGGGCCTGCCCTGGGCCAGCCTGCTTTTGGCAAAGGCCAGGGCCATGCAGCCCGAGCTCTGGCAGTGGATGGAGGGGCAGACGTTGTTGGAGGCGTCGGCCTTCCAGATCAGCTGCATGAGGTCCATGGCGATGTTGTCCCGGCCCACCTGGGCGGCGGTGGGCCGCAGGTCCACCCCGTTGGGCAGGATCATGTACAAGATCAAACAGAAGGTCATCCCCGAGAACATCATCAGGCAGAGCTTGTCGTAGGACTTGGGGTCGTGCCACCACAGCAGCCCCGTCACCCCCGCCAGCAGGAAAAACCAGCTGCAGTACGGGAAGATGAACCACTCGTTGAAGGGGATCAGGTCGTCCAGGGGGCTGTGGATGATATAGGTGGGGTCGGTGATGGTCCAGTCCAGCGCGAAAAACCAGACCAGATAGATCACCCAATAGAGCTGGAACCACAGATGGGGCCGGCTCTTCAGGATCTGGATCATAGAAAGGCTCCTTATTTTTTACCGTCTTTTTTCCATTTATTTACCGTCGGACCCGGCGGGGGCTTTCCCCTCCCGGGCCTTGCTATTGTATCATATCCTGCGCCCTTGCGCAAACGGATAAAGTACAGTAAAATAAAAGGGAGCCCTGCTCTCCCGCGCCTGCGCGCCAAGCGCGCCGCCTGCCAAAACCGGAGCGCCCCTCCGGGCTGCCGCCGGGGCCGGTTTGATGATACTTGACAGTTTGAGGTTTTGTGATGTATACTTCACCCATTCGTCTCATTGCGGTGGATCTGGACGGCACCGTCCTCAACGACCGCAAACAGCTCACCCCCCGCACCGCCGCGGCCCTCACCGAGGCCGCCGCCCGCGGGGTGGAGATCGTACCCGCCACCGGGCGGCCCACCGCCGGCCTGCCGGCCGACCTGCTGGCCCTGCCGGGGGTCCACTACGCCATCACCTCCAACGGCGCCCGGATGATGGACCTGGCCTCCGGCCAGGCCGTGCGGGAGCTGTACCTCCCGCGGGAGACGGCCCTGGCCGCCTTCGACGTCCTGGCCCGCTACGACTGCATGGCCGACCTGTTCCAGGACGGCAAAGGCTATACCACCGCGGCCAACCGGGCCGCGGCCTACCGCTTTGTGCCCGACAACCTGCGGGATTACGTCCTGAACACCCGCACCATCCTGCCCGACCTGCGGGCCTTCATCGCGTCCCAGGAGCGGGGCATCGAAAAGCTGACCATCTTCTTTCTGGACGAAGCCGAGCGCCAGCGGGCCTGGGCCGAAGTGGCGGCCCTGGGGGTGGACGTGGTGTCCAGCCTGCCCCTGAACATGGAGATCAACGCCGCCGGCGTGAACAAGGGCGCGGGGCTGCTGGCCCTGGCCGAACAGCTGGGCCTGCCCGCCAGCGCCCTGATGGCCTGCGGGGACGGCGGCAACGACACCGCCATGGTGGCCGCCGCCGGGCTGGGCGTGGCCATGGCCAACGCCTTCCCGGAAGTGAAGGCCGCCGCACGCTATGTCACCGCCTCCAACAACGAGGACGGGGTGGCCCGGGCGGTGGAAACATTTGTGCTGGGCAAGGAGGCACTATGAACGACTGCACCATCCAATTGGCCGCCCTGGACCTGGACGGCACCCTGCTGGACCGGACCAGCCGGATCACGCCCCGCACCCTGAACGCCCTGACGGCGGCCATCCGCCGGGGGGTGGTGGTCCTGCCCGCCACCGGGCGGGGCCTGTCGGCACTGCCCCGGGTGGTGGCCGCCATCCCGGGGGTGCGGTACGCCCTCACCTCCAACGGGGCGGCGGTCTGGGACCTGGGGGACGACCCCCTGGCCGCCGTCCGCAGCCGCTACGGCCAGCCCGGCCCCGAGCCGGTGGCCGAGCCGGTCTGCCTTTACCGGCGCACCCTGCCGGCTGAGACGGCCCGGGCGGTGTACGCCCTGCTGGAGCAGTACGAGGGCGAACTGAACTTTTTTGCCGACGGGCGCACCCTCAAAACCCCCGCGGGCCTGGCCTGGAGCAAGGCCCGGATGGCCCGGCTGCTATCCACCGAGGCCAAGCAGGCCGACGACGGGCGCTTTACCGTCCTGCCCGACCTGCACCCCTACTTTGAGGCCCACGCCGGCGGGATCGAAAAGTTCTGCATGTTCTTCGACTCCCCCGAGCTGGCCCGCGAGGTGCTGCCCCGGCTGGCCGCCATCCCGGGCGTGGAAGTCACCCAGGGCTCCCCCGACAACGTGGAGGCCACCGCCGCCGGCGTCAACAAGGGCTCGGCCCTGCTGGCCCTGGCCGGGCAGCTGGGCATCCCCCAGGCGCAGGTTCTCGCTGTGGGCGACAGCGAGAACGACCGCAAAATGCTGGAGGCCGCCGGCGTGGCAGCCGTCATGGCCAACGGGATGCCCTCCATCCAATCCTTGGCAGACATCGTTTCCCAGCGGGACTGCAACCACGACGGCGTGGCCGAGTTGTTTGAACGGCTTGGCCTGACCGGCCGGTGAAGCCCCGCCCTGAAGCGATTTTATGCAATGTATACAAGATATGCCTGCAAACATTGTGCTTTGTGAGTATTACCAAATGGCTTTCCTTAGTTTATACTAGTAACATACAACAGTGTGCCTGGACAAGCCATGCCTGTGGCTGTGGTCATACTGCGCAAGCCAGTAAGTAAAGGAGAAATGCGTTTATGTTTACGAATCCTGTCCTGGAGCGTGTTTACGAGATCGGCATTATCCCCGTCATCGCCTTCAACAGCGTGGACGAGGCCCTGCCCCTGTGCAAGGCTCTGTCCGACGGCGGCCTGCCTGCCGCCGAGGTCACCTTCCGCACCGCCTGCGCCGAGGAGTGCATCCGGCTGATCCACAAGGAGATGCCCGAGATGCTGCTGGGCGCCGGCACCGTCCTGACCAAGGACCAGGTGGACCGCGCCATCGATGCGGGCGCTTCTTTCATCGTGGCCCCCGGCTTTGACCCCAACGTCACCCAGTATGTCATCGACAAGGGCTGCCTGGCCATGCCCGGCACCGCCACCGCCGGCGAGATGCAGCAGGCCATGAACATGGGCTGCGAGGCGCTGAAGTTCTTCCCTGCCGAGGCCAACGGCGGCGTGGGCATGCTGAAGAACATCGGCGGCGCCCTCAAGACCGCCAAGTGGATGTGCACCGGCGGCGTCAACGCCAAGAACGTCAACGACTACCTGGGCTATGACCAGATCTTTGCGGTGGGCGGCACCTGGATGTGCAAGAGCGACGTCATCAAGGCCGGCGACTGGGCCAAGATCACCGCCATGTGCAAAGAGGCCGTGGACACCATGCTGGGCCCGAAGCTGGTGCACGTGGGCATCAACACCGCCAACGAGGACGAGGCCATGTCCACCGCCAACGCCCTGGCCGCCCTGCTGAACATGAAGGTGGCCCCGGGCAACTCCAGCATCTTTGTCGGCAACAAGGAGTTCGAGATCATGAAGAAGCCCGGCCGCGGCACCCACGGCCACATCGCCATCGGCTGCAACAACGTGGACCGCGCCATCTACCACCTGAGCCGCCGCGGCGTCAAGTTCGACCTGGACTCCAAGAACGTCAAGAACGGCAAGACCATTGCCTGCTACATGGCGGACGAGATCGCCGGCTTTGCCATCCATCTGGTCAAGGTCTGATCCCCTTTTCCTAATCCGCTCTCCCGCCGCGGGCCCCGCCTGCGGCGGGACATTTGAAGTATACCCACACAGAAAATAAACAGTGAAGGAGAACACTACAATGAAAGTCGTTACCTTTGGCGAACTGATGGTCCGTCTGCAGCCGTACAACTACGAGCGTTTTGTCCAGGCAAGCACGCTCGAGTTCACCTTCGGCGGCGGTGAAGCCAACGTGGCTGTCTCGCTGGCCAACTACGGCGTGGACGCCGCCTTCGTCACCAAGCTCCCCGCACACGCCATCGGTCAGTGCGCAGTCAACAGCCTGCGCCGCTACGGCGTCGACACCAGCATGATCGTCCGCGGCGGCGACCGTGTGGGCATCTACTACAACGAGAAGGGCGCCTCCCAGCGCGGCTCGGTCTGCATCTACGACCGCGCCAACAGCGCCATCCAGCTGGCCCAGCCCTCCGACTTCGACTGGGACAAGATCTTCGAGGGCGTGGACTGGTTCCACTTCACCGGCATCACCCCGGCCCTGGGCGAGAACGTGGTCGAGATCTGCCGCCAGGCCTGCAAGGCTGCCAAGGCCCACGGCGTCAAGATCAGCTGCGACCTGAACTACCGCGGCAAGCTGTGGACCCGCGAGCAGGCCCGCGCCGCCATGACCGACCTGTGCCAGTACGTGGACGTGTGCATCTCCAACGAGGAGGACGCCAAGGACGTCTTTGGCATCGAGGCTGAGGCCACCGACATCTACGGCGGCACCCTGAACCACGAGGGCTACAAGAGCGTGGCCAAGCAGCTGGCCGACAAGTTCCACTTCGAGAAGGTGGCCATCACCCTGCGCGAGAGCCACAGCGCTTCCGACAACGGCTGGAGCGCCATGCTGTACGACGCTGCGACCGGCGAGTACTGCTTCTCCAAGAAGTACGAGCTGCGCATCATCGACCGCGTGGGCGGCGGCGACAGCTTCGGCGGCGGCCTGATCTACGCCCTGCTGAACGGCAAGAGCACCCAGGACGCCGTGGAGTTCGCGGTGGCCGCTTCTGCCCTGAAGCACTCCATCGAGGGCGACTACAACATGGTCAGCGTCTCTGAGGTGGAGAAGCTGGCCGGCGGCGACGGCTCCGGCCGCATCCAGCGCTGAGCGCCGGCTGCACGGGAGGCATATCGAATGGATATCCGTTATTCCTGCAACCAGAAGGATTTCAAGCGCTATACCACCGAGGAGATGCGGGACGAGATGCTCATCACCGGCCTGTACAAGGCCGATGAAGTGGTGGCCGTCTACAGCCATGTGGACCGCATGGTCACCCTGGGCTGCATGCCGGTGAACGAGGTCGTGTCCATCGACAAGGGCATCGACGTGTGGGCCAACTTCGGCACCCACTATTTCCTCGAGCGCCGCGAGATCGGTATGTTCAACATCGGCAAGGACTCCACCGGCATCGTGGTGGCCGACGGCGTGCGGTACGAGCTGGGCTATAAGGACTGCCTGTATATCACCCAGGGCACCAAGGAGGTCACCTTCGCTTCGGCCGACCCCGCCCACCCTGCCAAGTTCTATATGGTGTCGGCCCCGGCCCACTGCGCCTACGAGACCCGCCTGATCAAGATGGCGGACGCCAACCACCGGCCGCTGGGCAGCGTCGAGACCTGCAACAAGCGCACCATCAATCAGTTCATCCACCCCGACGTGCTCAAGACCTGCCAGCTGAGCATGGGCATGACCGAGCTGGAGCCCGGCTCCAACTGGAACACCATGCCCAGCCACACCCACGAGCGCCGGATGGAGATCTACACCTATTTCGAGCTGCCCGAGGGGCAGGTGGTCTTCCACATGTGCGGCGAGCCCACCCAGACCCGGCACATCGTGATGCACAACGAGGACGCGGTCATCAGCCCCTCCTGGAGCATCCACAGCGGCGTGGGCACCTCCAACTACACCTTTATCTGGGCCATGGGCGGCGAGAACATGGAGTTTGACGACATGGACAACATCGCCACCACCGACCTGCGGTAAAGGCTGCGCCCCTCTCCGAGGGGGCCCCGGGCGGCATCTCTGCCCCCAGGGCACGCCTTGCATCACTGCAGCTCCGGGCTGACCGGGGTCACAACGCCCCGTATCCGGTCCACACCGGGTGCGGGGTTTTTTGTGAAACTTTTGTCTAGTATACATCGTAGGATACAACAGAAAGGAAGGAGCTAACCCCATGGAACTCTCTGCATTTGACCTGAGCGGCAAGGTGGCGCTGATCACCGGCGGCGCCCACGGCATCGGTTTTTCCATCGCGGAAGGGATGGCGCGCTGCGGCGCGACGGTCTGCTTCAACTGCTCGTCCCAGGCAAGCTACGAAAAGGGCATGGCGGCCTACCAGGCCGCCGGCATCGAGGCCCACGGCTATGTGGCCGACGTCACCGACTGGGACGCCGTCCAGGCGATGGTGGACAAGATCGCCGCCGAAGTAGGCCCGGTGGACATCCTGGTGAACAACGCCGGCATCATCCAGCGCAAGCCCATGCTGGAGACCAGCACCGAAGACTTTGAAAAAGTGCTGAAGGTCCACGTGGTGGGCGCCTTCAACTGTTCCAAGGCGGTGCTGCCCGCCATGATCGACAAGCGGGCGGGCAAGATCATCAACATCTGCTCCATGATGAGCGAGCTGGGCCGCGAGACCGTCTCGGGCTACGCGGCGGCCAAAGGCGGCCTGAAGATGCTGACCAAGAACATCGCCTCCGAGTTCGGCCAGTACAACATCCAGTGCAACGGCATGGGCCCCGGCTACATCGCCACTCCCCAGACCGCGCCCCTGCGGGAGCGCCGGCCCGACGGCAGCCGCAGCCCCTTCGACGCCTTCATCATCTCCAAGACCCCCGCCGGCCGCTGGGGCGAGGCGGAGGACATGGTGGGCCCCTGCGTGTTCCTGGCCTCCCACGCCTCCGACTTTGTCAACGGCCAGATCCTCTACGCCGACGGCGGCATCCTGGCCTACCTGGGGCACCAGCCGCAATAACCTACTTTTCTGAAGAAAAGTAGGCAAAAGACTTTTCTCTGCCCCCACCGGCCCTGCGGGCCGACTCCCCGCGGGGAGTAAAGAAACCAAAAACTGCTCCCTCTTCCATTCACGCGGATGGTCGAGGGAGCAGTTTTCCTTTTCAATATCCTCCGTCAGGGGGGTGGCATGGCGCAGCCATGCCGGGGGGATTCCGCTCAAGGGCTGGCGGGTGGGATCAGATCTTGTCGATCGTGATGGACCAGGTGCTGGTCATGGCCTCGTCGGGCTCCAGCACTTCGTGCTTGCCCTCCTCGTTGACGCTGTTGGCCCAGCCGTTCCAGGGCTCCATGCAGACGAAGCTCTCGGCGTCCTGCTGCCAGAGCACGCCGTTGGTGAAGCTGTCGTCGGCGTCTACCGTCACCTTGTGGCCGTTGCCGCGGTCGGTAAAGACCATGGGGAACTCCACGCCGGTCAGCAGGCGGATGGAGTTGTCCACGCCTTCCTTGCGGGTCAGGGTGATCTTTTCGGGGGCGGCGGGCTGGTCGCCCTTGGCGTCCTCCGAGCAGGTGGCGCAGTGGATGTCGAAGTCCACGTTTTCCAGCTTGCTGGCCACGAAATAGGGGTGGTAACCGAAGCTGAAGGGCATGGGCTTGTCCCCGTCGTTGATGACGGTCAGGTCGATGGTGGCGGTCCGGCCCGCCAGGTTATAGGTCACCAGCAGGGTGAAGTCGAAGGGATAGAGGAACTTGGTCAGCGGGGTGGACTGCAGCATCAGGGTGACGCCGTCGGGGCCTACGCTGTCCACCTCCCAGGGGCACAGATCGGCCAGGCCGTGGGTCTCCATGGGGTAGGGCTTGCCGTCGAAGATATGGACGCCGCCGTCGGGGTTGGAGCAGCTGGGGAACAAAATGGGCACCGCAAAGCGGGGGCGGTTGCACTCGCTGAAGTTGGGGCGGCGGACCCAGATGTACTCGTCCCCGTCCAGAGTAAAGCCGGTGATCATGCCGCCCCGCTCAGGGGTGATGACCAGTTCGGTCTTTGCGGCGGGGTCGGTGAGGACGTACTGCTCGTAGCAGGCTTCGCCTTCGGTGACGTACCGGGTGCTGATCTGATTCATAAAGATACCTCCTTGTAGGTGTGGGCCGTGGCGGCGGCCCCGTTTTCTTTATTGTAGCAGATTTTTCAAAAAAGGGCCATGCCTTTTGCGGCATGACCCTTGATTTTTTAAAGCACTACGCCATCCTTGAAGATGGAGATGTCCCGGAAGCTGTTGATCTCGGCCTTGGTCTGCTTGCCGCTGGCCGTGTCGATCACCAGCTGCAGCAGGTCCTGGGCGGTCTCGTCGATGGTCTTTTTGCCGTCGGCGATGACGCCGGCGTTGAAATCGATCCAGCCGGGCTTCTTCTCCGCCAGGGGGGTGTTGGTGGAGATCTTCAGGGTGGGAGCCGGGGCCGAGAAGGGGGTGCCCCGGCCGGTGGAGAACAGGATCATATGGGCGCCGGCGGCGGTCATGGCGGTGGCCGACACCAGGTCGTTGCCGGGGCCGTACAGCATGTTCAGCCCCTTGGTGACCACCGGGTCGCCATAGTCGATCACGTCCATGATGGGGGCGGTGCCGCCTTTCTGGACGCAGCCGCAGCTCTTGTCCTCGAGGGTGGTGATGCCGCCCTGCTTGTTGCCCGGCGAGGGGTTGTCATAGACCACCTCGTTGTGGCTGATGAAATAGTTCTTGAAGCCGTTGAGCATATGCTCGGCCTTTTCAAACACGCCGCGGTTGATGCAGCGGTTCATCAAAAAGCCCTCGGCGCCAAACATCTCGGGCACCTCGGTGAGGACGGTGGAGCCGCCCCGCTGGCCCAGCATATCCGAGAAGCGGCCGATGGTGGGGTTGGCGGTGATGCCGGACAGCCCGTCCGAGCCGCCGCACTTCATGCCCACCACCAGCTCGGAGACGGGGATGGGCTCCCGCTCGAACTGGCGGGCATAGGCGGCCAGCTCTTCCAGCAGTTTGCGGGCGGCGGCAAACTCGTCCTCCACCTCCTGGCAGACCAGGAACTTGACCCGGTCGGGATCGTACTCGCCCAGCTCTGCCTTGAACTGGTCGGGCTGGATGTTCTCGCAGCCCAGGTGCAGCACCAGCACGCCGGCGGCGTTGGGGTGGCGGACCAGGGCCGCCAGCAGTTTGCGGGTCTGGGCGTGGTCATGGCCGGTCTGGCTGCACCCAAAGGGATGCGGGAAGGCATACAGCCCGTCGATGCTGCCGGTGACCAGGTCCTGGTTGTCCTGCACCATCTTCTTGGCGTTCTCGTTGACGCAGCCCACCACCGGGATGATCCAGATCTCGTTGCGGATGGCCGCGCGGCCGTCCTTGCGGCGGTAGCCCATAAAGGTCTCGGGCTCCACTTTGGGCAGAGGGGCCAGGCCGGGGGCGGGGTTATAGGTGTACTCCACCTCGCCCGAAAGGTTGGTCTTGATGTTGTGGGTGTGCATCCAGCGGCCGGGCTGGGCGTCCTCGGTGGCGTGCCCGATGGGGAAGCCGTATTTGATGACGTCCTCCCCTGCCCGGATGGGCTTGACCGCCATCTTGTGGCCCTGGGGGATGTCCTCCAGGGCGGTCACCGACAGGCCGTCGGTCTCCACGAGCTGGCCCTTGGCGATGGGGTGCAGCGCGACCACCACGTTGTCGATGGGGCTGATATGAATGGCCTGCGACATAGCAAGTTCTCCTTGTCTCAACAAAAAAGCCGGCAGGGGCGGTCCCCCGCCGGCAGAGGTCGGTTTGGATCAGAGGCAGCTCTTGTAGGCGGCCTCGGCGCCCTGGGTGCGGATCAGCTCCAGATCGGCCAGGACGGCGGCTTCCACGCCGGGGATGGCGGTCAGGTCCTGATCCCACATCTGGGTGTTGGTCAGCACCGCGTGGACCAGGCCGGCGGCGCTGTCGTCCTTGTGGGCGTAGTAGAAGTCCAGGGCCCAGGCGTCGTCCTGGATCTTGTAGGTGTTGCCCTTGGGGCGCTTGCAGATCAGGCCGTCCGCGGTGCGCTCCTGGATGTCGCTGGAATAGAAGGCGATGTAGGCGGCCAGGCTCATGGTCAGGCACTTGGGCAGCTCGCCCTTCTCCTTGATGTACTCCAGGAAGCTGGGCATGTTACGGGCCTTCCACTTGGAGGTGGAGTTCAGGGAGATGCTCATCAGCTCGTGGTTGATGAAGGGGTTGTTGAAGCGGTCCTGCACGGCGGCAGCAAACTGCATCAGGTCGTCCTTGTCCAGAGGCAGGGTGGGGATGACCTCCTCGTACAGCATCTTGTTCATGAACTCGCGGATGGTGTCGTTGTGCATGCAGTCGCGGACGATGTCGTAGCCTGCCAGGTAGGCGCCCAGGACAAAGCCGGTGTGGGCGCCGTTCAGGATGCGGACCTTGCGCTTCTTATAGGGGGTGACGTCGGGCACCACCATGACGTTGACTCCGGCCTTCTTGAACGGGAGCTTGTCCTCCAGCCAGGCCGGGCCCTCGATGACCCAGACGCCGAACACTTCGCCCACGTCCAGCACCTGGTCGTGGTAGCCGTTGGCCTCCTCGATGGCGGCCATCTCCTGGGGGTCGCGGATGCGGCCGGGGACGATGCGGTCCACCAGGGTGGAGCAGAAGGTGTTGGCGTTGTTCATCCAGTCGATGAAAGCCTGCTCCAGGCCCCAGTCGGCGGCATAGTTGTTGCAGCACTTCTGCAGCTCTTTGCCGTTGTTGTCGATCAGCTCGCAGGAGAGGATGACAAGGCCCTTGCCGGCGTCGCCGCCGAATGCCTTGTACCGCTCGTAGAGCACGCGGGTCAGCTTGGCGGGGAAGCTGTTGGGGGGCACCTGGTCAAAGGCGCTGTCGCCCTTGGTGTAGGCGATGCCGGCCTCGGTGGTGTTGGAGGCGATGATCTCCAGGTCGGGGCTGGCGGCCAGGGCCAGCACCTCGGCCCACTTGCCCTCGCTGTAGGGGCACACGCAGTTGGCCACGCAGGAGATCACCCGCTTGTCGTCCACCTTCTGGCCCTTTTCGCTGCCGCGCAGGTAGAGGGTGTACAGGCCCTCCTGGGCGTTGATCCAGTCGGCCATCTGGGGGAAGTTGCCGATGGGCTGCACCAGGCTGACCTTGCCGTTCCAGCCGGCCTTCTCGTTGGCAATGTCAAAGAAGTAGTCCACGAAGGCCCGCAGGAAGTTGCCCTCGCCGAACTGCATCACCTTGATGGGGGCGTCCTTCAGGATGTACCCGTCATAACCGGTCTGCGCGAGTACCTTATAATTCAAAGTTTCCATCTCATGAATCTCCTTTACACGTTCTCTAGCCAGCACCGGCAGAGGCTGTGGCCCGCCGGGTTCCTTCCCCTATTTTAGAATGTTGTATACAAAGAAGTCAAGTGTTTCTTTTGGAATTTCTGTCAAAAAGAGGCTCCCTTCACAAATTCCGGCGGTTTCAACAAGGAATTCTATAAAAATTCGGCAATTTTTCAGTTGTATACAAACCCATTTTTAGAGTATACTATGGATAAGTGAAAGTCTGCCCAAAGGCCGGACTGTCAAGTTCTATCAAAGCAAGGAAAGGGAGTATCACAACCATGAAAGCATTTATGGATAAGGACTTCATGCTTCAGACGCCTACCGCCCAGCACCTGTATCATACATATGCCGCCGGCATGCCCATCTGCGACTACCACTGCCACATCTCCCCCCGCGAGATCTACGAGAACCGCAAGTTTGAGAATATTGCCCAGGTCTGGCTGGGCGGCCGCCAGCCCGACGGCAGCCTGGCAGGCGACCACTACAAGTGGCGCGTCATGCGCTCCAACGGCGTGCCCGAAGAGTACATCACCGGCACCAAACCCGACCGCGAGCACTTCCAAAAATTTGCCGAGGCCCTGCCCATGGCCATCGGCAACCCCATGTACCACTGGACCAACCTGGAGCTGCACACCTACTTTGGCTACGACGGCATCCTGAACGGCGACACCGCCGAGGAGATCTGGAACTTCTGCAACGAAAAGCTGCAGAACGATCCCAAGCTGACCGTCCGCGGCCTGATCGAGCAGTCCAACGTTGCTTTCATCGGCACCACCGACGACCCCATCGACAGCCTGGAGTGGCACGAGAAGATCAAGAACGACCCCACCATCAAGTTCACCGTCGCTCCCTCCTTCCGCCCCGACAAGGCCATCAACATCAACAAGCCCGGCTTTGTGGAGTACATGGGCAAACTGGCCGCGAGCGTGGGCAAGGAGAAGCTGGCCTGCATCCACTGCGTGATGGACGCCCTGACCGAGCGGCTGGAGTTCTTTGTCAAGATGGGCTGCCGCGCCGCCGACCACGGCCTGGACTACGTGCCCTATCGTGAGGCCACCATCGAGGAAGTGGACGCCATCTACAAGAAGGCCATGGCCGGCGAAGCCGTCACCACCGAGGAGGCCGAGAAGTACCAGACCGCCATCCTGATCCACCTGGGCAAGCTGTACCACAAGCACGGCGTGGCCATGCAGCTGCACTACTCCTGCCTGCGCGGCGTCAACCGCAAGATGAACGCCCTGCTGGGCCCCGACACCGGCTTTGACATGATCGCCCAGAACACCTGCGGCGGCGCCATCGCGGCCCTGCTCAGCGCTCTGAACGACACCGACGAGTGCCCCAAGACCATCATCTACAGCCTGAACCCCATCGACAACGAGCAGATCGGCACCATCTGCGGCTGCTTCCAGTCCGACGAGGTGCCCGGCAAGATCCAGGCCGGCAGCGCCTGGTGGTTCTGCGACCAGAAGATCGGCATGGAGAACCAGATGAAGTCCCTGGCCAACCTCGGCCTGCTGGGCAACTTCATCGGCATGCTGACCGACAGCCGCAGCTTCCTGAGCTACACCCGCCACGACTACTTCCGCCGCATCATGTGCAACGTCATCGGCCAGTGGGTCGAGGACGGCGAGTATCCCAACGACGAGAAGGCCCTGGAGAAGATCGTCCGCGGCATCTGCTTCGACAACGCCAAGCGCTACTTCAACCTGTAACGCTCCCCTGCCCCGGCCCGCGCCGGCGGCAATCTGAAAAAGCACAGCCCCCTGTCTGCGGACGGGGGGCTGTTTTGGTTGCAATGAAAAAGCGCCTGCCGCGTGGGGAACACGTGACAGGCGCTTTTGGTCGGTTGATTTCATTTCTTTCCGAGGGGGTTCTGCGGAAGGGCGGGCAGGTTTTAATCCCGGTTCCGGCCGCCCATGCCCAGCAGGCGCAGCACCAGCAGGAAGATGTTGATGAAGTCCAGATACAGGGTCAGAGCGCCGTAGACGCTGGCCTTCTCGGCCAGGGCGCTGTCCATCGAGTAGTAGGCGTACAGTTGGTGCAGCTTCTGGGTATCGTAGGCGGTCAACAGCATAAAGACCACCAGGCCGATGCCGTTGTAAAGCAGCACCGAACCGATCCCAAAGTCGAACAGGGCGCCCACCAGACCGGTGAAGATCATGGCGATCAGGCCCATCATCAGCTTGGGGCCCCAGCTGGTCAGGTCGCGGTTGGTGGTGTGGCCGTAGAAGGCCATCAGCCCAAAGTAGACCGCCGTGCTCAGGAACGCCATGATCAGCGTGCCCACCGAGAACAGCATGAAGTAATAGCTCAGCACCATGCCGTTCAGGACCGAGTAGGCCAGGAACGCGCCCCGGGCGGCGCCCACCGACATCTGCTGGATGCGGGCGCTCAGGAAGAACACCAGACCCAGCTCCCCGATGGTCAGCAGCAGGTACAGGGAGTTGACCAGGAAGAACAGCGGCGTCATCGCCGTCAGCAGGGCCACCCCGAACGTCACGGCAAGGCCGCAGGCCATCCAGCGGTAGGTCCGTGCCATATAATCGGCTGCGGACATCGTTGCTTCGGTGTAGCCGCGGTCGTAATCGTTGTTGTAGTAGTTCATAATGACACTCCTTTTTCTGCAGGCGGAGCCCCAGACCTCTTGCCCCGCTCTGATGCTTACAGTATACTATAGAGAAATGAACGATTCATGAAAAGGCTGTGACTGTTTTGTCGTTTGGTGTATATTTTCATATCCCCTACTGTTTTTCCCGGTGCCGGTACTGCGATTTTTACGCCGCCGGGGCCGCCCGCGCCGTGCCGGACGCCTATGTGGACGCCCTGCTGCGGGCCCTGGCCGGCTTTGCCGCCGCTCTGCCGGGGCCGCCCGACACCGTCTATCTGGGCGGGGGCACCCCCAGCCTGCTGACGCCGGCCCAGGCCGCCCGGCTGATCTCGGCCGCCGCGCCCCGCCCCGGGGCCGAGGTGACCCTGGAGGCCAACCCCGAGACCGTCACCCTGGAGCGGCTGCAGGGCTACCGGGCCGCCGGGGTCAACCGCCTGTCCATCGGGGTGCAGTCGGCCCGGGACAGCCAGCTGCGCGCCCTCGGGCGGCCCCACACCGCCCGCCAGGCGGCCGCCGCCTTCGAGATGGCCCGGCAGGCCGGCTTTGACAACGTCAGCGGGGACATCATGCTGGCCCTGCCCCGCTACAGCCGGGAGGAATTCGACGAGACCCTCGCCCTCATCCAGGGAGGCGGGGCCGCCCATATCTCGGCCTACCTGCTCAAGATCGAGCCGGGGTCGGCCTTTGGCCGGCAGCCGCCCGCGGGCCTGCCCGACGCCGACCAGGCCGCCGGGTTCTACCTCTACGCGGTGGAACGGCTGGCCGCCGCCGGCTACCGGCAATACGAGATCTCCAGCTTCGCCCGGCCCGGCCGGGAGGGGCGGCACAACCGCATCTACTGGGACTGCGGGGACTATCTGGGTCTGGGCCCTGCCGCCCACAGCTGCCTGGGGGGCAAGCGTTTTTATTACCCCGCCGACACCGCCGCTTTCGTGGCCGGGACGGCCCGTCCGGTGCCCGACGGGAGCTGCGGCGCCGAGGATTACCTCATCCTCCAGCTGCGGCTGGCCAGCGGGCTGGACCTGGCGGAATACCGCCGCCGGGGCGGGCCGGACTTCACCCCCCGGCAGCGTGCCTTCCTGGCCCACTGCCAGCAGGCGGGCTACCTGACCCTGACCCCCCAGCGCCTGACCCTCACCCCGCTGGGGATGATCGTCCAGAACGCTATTTTGGAAGAGCTGATCTGATCCCGTCCAGGCGGATCACCGGCCAGCCCAGGGCCTCGATGGCGGCGCGGTCGTGGGTGGCCAGCAGGGCGGGCGCCCCGGCGCACCGCGCCCGCAGCAGGGCCGCCGCCTGTTCCATGGCCGCCGGGTCCAGCCCGGTGAAGGGCTCGTCGAACAGGCGGGTGTCCGCCCTGGCCCAGACCGCCCGCAGCAGGGCCGCCCGCCGCTTCTGCCCGCCCGACAGGCGGGCCGCCGGCAGGGTCAGGGCATCCCCCGTCATCCCCAGCCGGGCAAAGTCGGCCTCCACCCCGCCCCGCCGGGCCCGGCCGTCGGGCAGGACCAGCAGGACGTTTTCCACCGCCGTGAGCTGGGGGCAGAGCCTGTCCTCCTGAAAGACGGCGGCCACCCGCCCCACCCCGGTCACCGAGCCGGCGTCGGGCCGCTCCAGCCCCATCAGGATGCGCAGCAGGGTGGTCTTGCCCCAGCCGCTGGGGGCCCAGAGCACCGCCGGGCCCTCCACCCGCAGCTCCAGCCCCCGGAACAGGGTGTGCGCCCCAAAACGCTTGGTCAAACCTTCGATCTGCAGGGTCATGCCTCCGCCTCCTGTTCCGGCGCCGCCGCGCCGCAGACCCGCCGCACCGCCCCGTCCAGCAGGGCCAGAAAGACCCGCTCAAAGGCGGCCGACAGGCAGATGATGACAAAGGTCCAGGCAAACAGCTCCCCGGTGGAGAGGGTGATCTTGGCCCGGTAGAGGGCGTCGCCGATGCTGCCGTCGGGCAGGCCGATCACTTCGGCGGCCACCCCGCTTTTCCAGCACAGGCCCAGCGCGGTGCGGCAGCCCTCCCGGAAAGCGGGCAGGACCGCCGGCAGCCAGATGGCCCGCAGCCGGCGCCCCGCCGGGATGCGGAACACCCGCGCCATCTCCAGCAGCTGGACGTCCGCCGAGGCGATGCCGGTGCGCACCGCGCTGTACAGGACCGGCAGGGCCATCAAAAAGCTGATGAGGATGCTCAGTTCCCGCCCCCGCACCCAGACCAGCGCCAGGATCACAAAGCTGGCCACCGGGGTGGCCTTCACCAGCTGCATGACGGGGTCCAGCAGCAGCTCCACCGTGCGGGACAGCCGCGCCGCCGCCGCCAGGGCCACGCTGCACCCGCATCCCAGCGCAAATCCCCCCAGGATCCGCCCGCTGGAAAAGGCGACCCGCCCCCAGAAATCCGCCGTGGGCAGCAGCCGGACCAGGGTGTCCAGCGCCCGCAGGGGGGACACCAGGAACACCTCCTGCCCCACGGCCATGGCCGCCCACTGCCACAGCGCCAGCCAGAAGGCTGCTGCGGCCAGCCGGGCGGGGATGGACTTTTTGGATGGTTTCAAGCCATCGCCTCCTTCTTTCGATCGTTCCATAAAGGCAGTATAAACGAAAACGGGACGCCCCGCAAGAGGCGTCCCGCGTATGTTTCGGGAGGGTCACATCCAGTAGAACCCGTCGTCCGGCATCGCGCCGCCCACGGCGGCGGGGTCGGCGTCGTACAGCACCTGGGCGTAGCCCGCCACGTCGGCCTTCATCGCCTCGCCGGTGATGCAGACGATGTTGCACGCGGGCAGGGCGGCCTTGGCAATGGCGGCTTTGGCCACCACGCCCTGCTCCTCGCAGAGGGCGGCGGTGCCGTCCAGGTCGGCGCTGGCGGCCTCTGCGCTGGCGGCGTAGTCCTCCAGGAAGGCGGCCACCACATCGGGATGCTCCTCGGCGTAGGCGGTACGGACCACCGTCACCCCGGTGATGAGCTGGGTGTCGCATACCTTCTCCCACTCGGCGGTCAGGTCCAGGGCCACCCGCAGGGTGTCGTCCTGCATCGAGGCGCTGGTGACATAGGGCTGGGGCAGCACCGCAATGGCGTCCTCCGCCACAGCCATCTGGGCGGTGACCTCGGCGGCCTCACTGTAGAACTCGATGGTCACATCCTGGTCCGGGTCGATGCCGTTCTGGGTCAGGATGTACCGCAGAACATATTCCGGGGTGGTGCCCTTGCCGGTGGACAGGATGGTCCGGCCCGCCAGGTCGGCCACCGACTGGACGGTGTCGCCCTTTTCCACCACATACAGCACGCCCAGGGTGTTGACCGCCATCACCTGGATGGCCCCCTCGGTCTTTTGGTAAAGGGTGGCGGCCAGGTTGGCGGGGATGGCCGCCATATCCAGCTCGCCCTTGGTCAGCAGGGGGACGATCTCGTCCGCCGCGCCGTAGAGCTGCAGGTCGTAGCGGAGGTTGGCGGAGCCCTCCTCCTGCATGGGCAGCAGGTTGACCAGGCCCATGGTGGTGGGGCCCTTCAGGCCCGCGATCCGCACCGGGTCGGCGGTGGAGAGGGTGTTCTCCTCCGCTTCGGACGAGGCAGCGCCGGAAGAAGCCGCTTCGGACGAGGCAGCCGCTTCGGAAGAATCCGGCGTCGAGGCAGCCGGCCCGCTGGCGACAGGCCCGCCGCAGGCCGCCAGGCTCAGCAGCAGGGCGGCGGACAGCAGCAGGGAAGCAAGTTTTTTCATGATCGGAAATCCCCTTCTTTGTAAAATTTTTTCAAAATGCCACAAAACCATTTGCTTTGCAGCCCCCATTCTACTATAATGGGAGGGAAATTACCGTTGCAGGGGCAACAAAGCCCTTGTTCGCTGCAGGACAGGAACCGCCTTATGGACGACTTTGCCATTTTACAATCCACGCCCCTTTTCCGGGGCCTGAGCGCCGAGGCCCTGGTCCGGCTTCTGGACCGGCTGGGGGCGGTGCGGCGCAGCTATATCCGGGGGGCGGTGCTGGTCCGGGCCGGCCAGCCCAGCCACAGCGTGGGGGTCATCCTGGCCGGCTCCATCGAGGCGGCGCGGCTGGCCCCCGACGGCAGCCGCCTGCCCATCACCCGGATGGGGCCGGGCGGGGTGTTTGGGGACGTGCTGGGCGGCTCCAGCCTGACCAGCCCGGTCACCGTGACCGCCCGCACCTCCTGCGAGGTGCTGCTGATCCCCTATGACCGGCTGCTCCGCCCCGACGGCAGCGCCGCCGGGCAGCTGGTGCTGCAAAACCTGGTGCGGACCATCAGCGACAAATATTTCCTGCTGGCGCGGCGGGTGGACCTGCTTTTGCTGCACAGCCTGCGGGCCAAGGTCTCGGCCTATCTGCTGGCCGAGGCCGAGCGGGCCGGGCAGCTGACCTTCCGCATCCCCTTCACCCGGGCGCAGCTGGCCGACTATCTGAACTGCGACCGCAGCGCCCTGAGCCGCGAACTGAGCCGGATGCAGCGGGAGGGCCTGCTGGATACCTACCGCAGCAGCTTCAAGCTGCTGCAGCCCGACGCACTGCGCAAATTGTCTCAATAACGCGGCCGCCCTCCCCCGCCGGGCGGCGGGCCGGAGCGCCGCGAAAGGAGCTTATCATGACTGCAAAACCCATCCTCTGGATCGTCATCCCCTGCTACAACGAGCAGGAGGTCCTGCCCATCACTGCGCCACAGTTTTTGCAGAAGGTGCAAGACCTGGCCGCGGCGGGCCTGGTGAGCGGCAAAAGCCGGATCTGCTTTGTGAACGACGGCAGCCGGGACGCCACCTGGCAGCTGATCTGCCAGTTTGCCCGCCAGGACGAGCACTACATCGGCATCAGCCAGAGCCGCAACCGGGGCCACCAGGCCGCCGTGCTGGCCGGGCTGATGGAGGCCCGGGACAACGGCGCGGACGTGACCATCTCCATCGACTGCGACGGCCAGGACGACATCAACGCCATGGACGAGATGGTCCGCAAATACCTGGCCGGGGCCGAGGTGGTCTACGGGGTGCGCAGCCGCCGGGACACCGACACCTTTTTCAAGCGCTTCACCGCCGAGGGCTTTTATCACCTGATGAACCTGCTGGGGGCGGACATCGTGTTCAATCACGCCGACTACCGCCTGATCAGCAGCCGGGTGCTGGACAGTTTTGCCAGCTACCACGAGGTGAACATCTTCCTGCGGGGGATGGTGCCCCTGGTGGGCTTTGCCAGCGACACGGTATCGTACGAGCGCCACGAGCGCCTGGCCGGGGAGAGCCACTATCCCCTGTCCAAAATGCTGGCCCTCGCCTTTGACGGCATCACCAGCCTGTCCAACAAGCCCATCCGGCTCATCACCGGCATCGGGATGCTGTTCAGCATCCTCAGCTTCATCGGGGTGGTGTGGGCGGTCATCGGGGCGCTGATGGGCAGCACGGTGGCCGGCTGGGCCAGCACCGTCTGCATCGTCTGCCTGATGGGAGGCATCCAGCTGGTCTGCCTGGGAGTCATCGGGGAGTACATCGGCAAGATCTATATGGAGACCAAAGCCCGGCCCCGCTACATCATCAGCGAGCGGACCTGGGCCCCCTACGAAAGGAAGTACCACGGATGACGAAACAAAGCTGGAAGGGCTCGGCCCTTTTGAACCCGGTGCCGCCGGTGCTGGTATCCTGCGGCAGCCTGGAAAAGCCCAACCTCATCACGGTGGGCTGGGCGGGCACCGTCTGCACCCGGCCGCCCATGGTGTCCATCAGCCTGCGGCCCGAGCGGTACAGCTACGGCCTCATCAAGGCCAGCGGCCTGTTCGCCCTCAACCTGCCCACCGAGGCCCTGGTCCGGGCGGTGGACTGGTGCGGGGTCAAAAGCGGGCGGGATGTGGACAAATTTGCCGCCCTGGGCCTGCACGCCGGGCCGGGGACGGTCCATCCCGGCTGCCCCATCCTGGCCGAGAGCCCCCTGGCCCTGGAGTGCCGGGTGACCCAGACCATCCCCCTGGGCAGCCACGAGCTGTTTTTGGCCGAGGTGGCGGGGGTGCTGGTGGACGAGGACCTGCTGGACGATGCAGGCCGCCTGTGCCTGGACCGGGCCCGCCTGATCGCCTACAGCCACGGGGAATACCGGGCCCTGGGGCGGCAGCTGGGCACCTTTGGCTACACGGTGAAAAAGCGCCCTCTCCGCCGCGGTGCGAAAGGCCGCGGCGCCTCCCCCGCAAGGGCGGGAGGCAAACCATAAACCGACGGGCTCCTCCCCGGCTCTCCCGCGTGCGGGCAGGCCGGGGAGCGAAGCGAGACTGCGAGGAAAACGATGTCTGACATCCAGCTTTATCCCGACGGCGAGCAGCGCCGCCGGATCATGGATTTTATCATGGCGGCAGGCCAGACCCTGCTGGAAAACGGGGCCGAAGTGTTCCGGGTCGAGCAGACCATGCAGATCATGGCCCGCAGCCTCCATCTGCGGGAGTTCCACGTCTATGTGCTGACCAACGGCATCTTCGCCTCGGCGGGCACCGCCGAGATCAGCGAGGTGCGCAACGTCCCCGACCGGACCATCCATCTGGGCCGGGTGGCGGCGGTGAACGAACTGTCCCGCGAACTGGCCGAGGGCCGGGTGGGCCTGGCCGAAGCCGAGCTGCAGCTGGCCGCGGCCCGGCGCATCCCCTTCCCCGGGGCGGCCGCCCAGATCCTGAGCGGGACGGTGGGCTCGGCAGCTTTTGCCCTGATGTTCGGCGGGGGCCTGGCCGAGGCGGCCGCCGCCGCCCTTGCGGGGTGCACCGTCAGCGTCTACCTGTGGGCCTGCAGGCGGCTGCCCGCCCTCTTTCTCAAGCTGACCGGCGCAGGGCTCATCACCCTGGTCTGCATCCTGGCCTGCGGGGTGCTGGCCGCCAGCGTCAACCACGCCGCCATCGGCGCGTTGATGATCCTGACCCCCGGCGTCGCCTTCACCATGTCCATCCGGGACTTTGTCAAAGGGGACTACCTCTCGGGCACCATCCGGCTGATCGACGCGGTGCTGGTGGCCGCCTGCCTGGCCTGCGGGGCCGGCCTGGTGCTGCGGGTCCACACTCTGCTGACGGGGGTAACGGTGGTATGACGGGCGCACAGTTGTTCGAGCTGCTGCGGCAGTTTTTGCTGGGCGGGGTGGGCACCCTTTGCTTCGGGATGCTGTTCGGCATCCCCCGCCCCTGCTACCTGGCCTGCGCCGCCACCGGCGCCGTGGGCTGGCTGACCTACGAGCTGGCCGTGATGCTGGGGGTCGGCGCGGTGACCGCCAACCTGCTGGCCGTCATCCCCCTGACCCTGCTGGCCCGGCTGTTTGCCATCGGGCTCAAAGCGCCGGTGACGGTGTTTTTGCTGTGCGGCATCTTTCCGCTGGTGCCGGGGGCGGGCATCTACTATACCGCCTATTACTTCATCCAGAACGACAACGTCCAGATGGCCGCCTCCGCCGCCGACACCGTCAAGATCGCGGCCGCCCTGGCCATCGGCATCTCGCTGGTGCTGGGCCTGCCCCTGCCCCAGCAGAAGAAAAGGCCTTGACAAACCGGCGCGGGCGGGCTACAATAAAACACGATATCACAAAACCGGCTGTGAAGAGAAGAGTAAGCCCTCGCATTGACCTCAACCAGAGAGCCTGGCAGGTGGGAGCAGGCGGGGAACAGGGGGCTGAAAATGGTCTCGGAGCTGCGCAGGCGAGAGGCAAGAGCCACAAGCCCGCGACGGGTGCGCCCGTTACAGCGTCCGGCTGTACGCAGGCCCCCGGGCCCTGCCGCAGCGCTGAGGCCGCGCCCCGCAAGGGGCCGGTGAAACAAGGTGGTACCACGGAAGCATTCTGGCTCCCGTCCTTGCAGGTGTCTTTCTACCTGTGGGGACGGGAGCTTTTCTCTTTCCGTCCGTTCACACACGAAGCGTCAACACGAAAAAGGAGCGTCATTATGAACAAGATCACCCGCCGCGCATTCCTGCAAGTCACCGGCCTGACCGCCGCGGCCGCCGCCCTCTCCGCCTGCTCGGGCGGGTCGGGCAGCAGCGCCGGCTTCCACGTGGCCGTCCCCAACGACACCACCAACGAGGCCCGCGCCCTCCAGCTGCTGGAAAAGAACGGCTTCTTCACCCTGAAGGAGGGGGCCGGCATCACCGCCACCAAGAACGACATCGCGGACAACCCCCTCAACATCACCATCGACGAGGTGGAGGCCGCCCAGGTGCCCAACGTCCTGCAGGACGAGGACTACGCCGTCATCAACTCCAACTACGCCATCGCCGCCGGGCTGGACCCCATGACCCAGGCCCTGGCCATGGAGGACGGCACCTCCAGCTACGTCAACGTGCTGGTCTGCAAAGAGGGCAACGAAAACGACCCCCGCATCAAGGCCCTGGCCGCCGCGCTGGAAAGCCAGCAGGTGAAGGACTTTATGCTGGAGCAGTACGGCGGCGCGGTGGTATCGGTGGTGGAGAACCCCACCGACGGCTACGACCCTGAAGTGGACTACGATGCCCTGGCCGGCCAGACCGTGAGCTGCGCCGCCACCCCCGCCCCCCACTGCGAAGTGCTGGAGGTCTGCGTGCCCATCCTGGAGGCCAAAGGCATCACCCTGGATATCCAGGAATTTGACGACTACATCATCCCCAACAACGTGGTCGAGGACGGCACGGTGGACACCAACTACTTCCAGCACCAGCCCTACCTGGACGACTTCAACGCGCAGAACGGCACCCACCTGGTCACCGTCGCCGGCATCCACGTCGAGCCCATGGGCATCTACGGCGGCAAGCAGACCAGCCTCGACCCCATCCAGGGCTGATAGACACCGGAGGACCCCGCTGTGATCGAACTGAAACATCTGTCCAAGACCTTCCAGATGAAGGACGGCGCCGTCCAGGCGCTGCGGGACATCAACCTGACCATCCCCGACGGGATGATCTACGGCATCATCGGGATGTCGGGGGCCGGCAAAAGCACCCTGGTCCGCTGCATCAACCTGCTGGAGCGCCCCACCGAGGGCCAGGTGGTCATCGACGGCACCGAGATGCAGTCCCTGACCCCCGCCCAGCTGCGCCAGCGCCGGCAGAAGATCGCCATGATCTTCCAGCAGTTCAACCTGCTGATGCAGCGCAGCTGCCTGGCCAACGTCTGTTTCCCCATGGAGCTGGCCGGCGTGAAAAAGGCCGACGCCGAAAAACGGGCCCGGGAGCTGCTGCAGACGGTGGGCCTGCCCGACAAGGCCGGCGCCTACCCCGCCCAGCTGTCGGGCGGCCAGCGCCAGCGGGTGGCCATCGCCCGGGCCCTGGCCACCGACCCCAAGGTGCTGCTGTGCGACGAGGCCACCAGCGCCCTGGACCCCGACACCACCCGCTCCATCCTGGGGCTGATCCGCGAGATCAACCAGAAGATGGGGATCACGGTGGTGGTCATCACCCACCAGATGAGCGTGGTGGAGGCCATCTGCGACCGGGTCGCCATCCTGGACGGCGGCCAGGTGGTGGAGGAGGGCACGGTGCAGGAGATCTTTGCCAAGCCCAAGACCGCCGCGGCCCGCCGCCTGGTGGCCCCCGGCGGCGGCAAGGCCTCCCGGGAGCTGGCCTCCTTTGCCCCCGACGACCACGTCATCCGCCTGACCTTCAACGGTTCTTCCACCGAAAAGCCCCTGGTGGCCTCCCTGGCCACCGAGACGGGCATCCTGGTCAGCGTCCTGAGCGCCGACACCCGCGACCTGAACCAGAAGTGTTTCGGCAGTATGCTGCTGCGCCTGCCCCGCGACGTAGCCGAAGCCCGCCGGGCCATGGAGTACATCCGCACCCAGCCCGGCGTGACCGTTGAGGAGGTGACCGGCCTGTGACCGTTATGGACTTTGCCTTTGCGGTGTGGGAGACCTTTTACATCACCGTCCTTTCCACCGCGTTTGCCCTGGTGCTGGGGCTGCCCCTGGGCGTGCTGCTGGTGGCCGGGGACAAGGACGGCGTCCTGCCCCTGCCCGGCTGGCTGATGCACGCGCTGAACTTCGTCATCAACATCCTGCGCAGCATCCCCTTCCTGATTTTGATGATCTGCGTATTCCCCCTGTCCCGCCTGATTGTGGGCACCACGGTGGGCACCAACGCCACCATCGTGCCCCTGGTGGCGGCGGCCTTCCCCTTTGTGGCGCGGCTGGTGGAGACCAGCCTGCGGGAGCTGGACCCCGGCGTGGTCGAGGCCGCCCAGAGCATGGGCGCCACCCCCCTGCAGATCATCACCAAGGTGATGATCCCCGAAAGCCTGCCCAGCCTTGTCTCCAGCATGACCACCGCCCTGACCACCATCCTGGGCTATTCGGCCATGTCGGGCGCCATCGGCGGCGGCGGCCTGGGCAAGGTGGCCATCTCCTACGGCTACTACCGCTACCAGGCCGGCATCATGCTGGTGGCCGTGGTGCTGCTGATCGTGCTGGTGCAGCTGTTCCAGACCATCGGCACCGCCATCGCCACCCACAGCGACAAGAGATTGAGAAAGTGACCCCCCGCCTCCCGTGACGGAGGGAGGGCAAGAAAGGAGTTCTCTATGAACCGCGATACCATCTGCGTGCAGGGCGGCTACACCCCCGGCAACGGCGAGCCCCGCCAGATCCCCATCATCCAGTCCACCACCTTCAAGTACGACACCAGCGAGGACATGGGCAAGCTGTTCGACCTGGAGGCCGACGGCTACTTCTACTCCCGCCTGCAGAACCCCACCTGCGACGCCGTGGCCCGCAAGATCGCCGCCCTGGAAGGGGGCGCCGCCGCCATGCTGACCTCCAGCGGGCAGGCCGCCAACTTCCTGGCCCTGTTCAACATCTGCCAGTGCGGGGACCACATCGTCTCCTCCTCCACCATCTACGGCGGCACCTTCAACCTGATCTCGGTCACCATGGCCAAGATGGGCATCGACGTCACCTTCGTCTCCCCCACCGCCACCGAGGAAGAGCTGGACGCCGCGTTCCGGCCCAACACCAAGGCCGTCTTTGGCGAGACCATCGCCAACCCCGCCCTCACCGTGCTGGACATCGAAAAGTTTGCCAGGGCCGCCCACGCCCACGGGGTGCCCCTGATCGTGGACAACACCTTCCCCACTCCGGTCAACTGCCGCCCCATCGAGTGGGGCGCCGACATCGTCACCCACTCCACCACCAAGTATATGGACGGCCACGGCGCCGGGGTGGGCGGCGCCATCGTGGACAGCGGCCATTTTGACTGGATGGCCCACGCCGACAAGTTCCCCGGCCTGACCACCCCCGACGAGAGCTACCACGGCATCACCTACGCCGAGCGGTTCGGCCAGGGCGGAGCTTTCATCACCAAGGCCACCGCCCAGCTGATGCGGGACTTTGGCTGCTGCCAGTCCCCCCAGAACGCCTTTATCCTGAACCTTGGCCTGGAGAGCCTCCACGTCCGGATGGCCCGCCACTGCGCCAACGCCCTGGCGGTGGCCCAGTTCCTGGAGCAGCACCCCAAGGTGGCCTATGTGGATTACTGCGGGCTGGAGTCCAGCCCCTACCACGCCCTGGCCCGGAAGTATCTGCCCCATGGCAGCTGCGGCGTGGTCTCCTTTGGCCTGGCCGGCGGCCGCGAAGCCGCCAGCACCTTCATGAAGTCCCTGCGGCTGGCCGCCATCGAGACCCATGTGGCGGACGCCCGCACCTGCTGCCTGAACCCGGCCTCCAGCACCCACCGGCAGATGAACGACGAGCAGCTCAAGGCCGCCGGCGTCCCCGCCGAGCTGGTGCGCATGAGCTGCGGCCTGGAAGCCAGCGAGGACCTGATCGCGGACATCGCCCAGGCGCTGGACCAGGTCTGATCCCGCCCCGGCCATTTTTGGAAGGCACTTCAAACAACCACCTCTTGGGCCGGCCCCCCTTTGACAGCGGTAGCCGTCAGCGCAGCTGACCGAGAGGGCTCTGAAAGGAATCCGCCATGCCCCTCATCATCCCCAAGACCCTGCCCGCCTACGACGCGCTGTACGCGGAAAACATCTTTGTGATGCACCGGGAGCGGGCCCTCTCCCAGCACATCCGGCCGCTGGAGATCGCCATCCTCAACCTGATGCCCACCAAGATCGCCACCGAGACCCAGATCGCCCGGCTGCTGGCCAACAGCCCCCTGCAGGTCCACATGACCCTGCTGCAGACCGCCAGCCACGCGGCCACCCATGTTTCCCCCGCCCATCTGGAAGCCTTTTACAAGACCTTTGACGAGGTGCGGGACCGCCGCTTTGACGGGATGATCATCACCGGCGCGCCGGTGGAGACCATCCCCTTCGAGGAGGTGGACTACTGGCCCGAGCTATGCGAGATCATGGATTATTCCAAATCCAACGTTTACTCCACCCTCCACGTCTGCTGGGGGGCGCAGGCGGGGCTGTACCACCACTACGGGGTGCGCAAGGAGCTGCTGCCCGAAAAGATGTTCGGCATCTTCCCCCACCGGGTCACCCGCCCGGCCAACCCCCTGGTGCGGGGCTTTGACGAGGAGTTTTATGCCCCGCACAGCCGCCACACCGGGGTCTGCGTGGAGGACATCGCCCAGTGCCCGGCGCTGCGCATCCTGGCCGCCAGCGATGAGGCCGGCCCCTACCTGCTGAGCACCGAGAACGGCCGCCAGATCTTCGTCACCGGGCACCCCGAGTACGACAAGCTGACCCTGGACGCCGAATACCGCCGGGACGTGGCCCGGGGGCTGCCCATCGCGCCGCCCAAAAACTACTACCCCGACAACGACCCCGGCCGCACCCCTGTGTTCCGCTGGCGGGCCCACGCCCACCTGCTGTATTCCAACTGGCTGAACTATTATGTCTACCAGAACACCCCCTACGACCTGAACACCCTGGACGACACTACGCCGTAACCAGCAATCCACATTGAGAGGTACTTTCATGGGCATCCAACCAAGCTGGGGCTTTTCGGTGGGCAGCCTGCCCCCCGGGCCCCTGAACCGGATCAGCGACGTGCCGGGGGTGACGGTGGGCCACTGCACCCTGGCCGGCGGCGACGTCCAGACCGGCGTCACCGCCCTGCTGCCCCACCCGGGGGACACCTTTCACGAAAAGGTGCCTGCAGCGGCCCACGTCATCAACGGCTTTGGCAAGACCACCGGCCTGGTCCAGATCGAAGAGCTGGGCACCCTCGAGACCCCCATCCTCTTCACCAACACCCTCAGCGTGGGGACGGTGTCCACTGCGCTGGTCCGGTATATGCTGGACCGCTGCCCCGACATCTGCGAGACCACCGGCAGCGTCAACCCGGTGGTCTGCGAGTGCAACGACAGCGGCCTGAACGACATCCGGGGCCTCCACGTCACCGAGGCCCACGCCCTGGCCGCCCTGGCCGACTGCCGCGCCGATTTTGCCGAGGGCGCGGTGGGGGCCGGCCGGGGGATGCGCTGCCACGGGCTCAAGGGCGGCATCGGCTCGGCCTCCCGCCGGCTGGAGCTGGAGGGCCGGACCTTCCATCTGGGGGCGCTGGTCCTGTCCAATCACGCGCGGTTCGACGACCTGATCCTGGCCGGCGTCCCCATCCGGCAGCGGCTGGCCCAGGCCGGCGTGCCGCCCCACCAGGACCGGGGGTCCATCATCACGGTGCTGGCCACCGACGTCCCCCTCACCTGCCGCCAGCTGGGCCGGGTGGCCCGCCGGGCCATCGTGGGCCTGAGCCGCACCGGCTCCTACTGCGGCAACGGCAGCGGGGAGATCGTCATCGCCTTTTCCACCGCCTGCCGCATCCCCCACGACCCCCGGGGGGACTTCGTGCCCCTGCGGGCGGTCCACGAGGACCGGATGGACCTGCTGTTCCGGGCCGCGGCCGAGTCGGTGGAGGAGAGCGTCCTCTCCTCCCTGCTCCACGCCGAGACCGTCACCGGCCGGGGCGGCCTGACCGTCCCCAGCCTGGCCGACCTGCTGCACCAAGCGAAAGGAGAATCCTGACATGGACATCATGGAACTGCTTGCCACCCGCCGCACCTACCGCCGCTTTCAGCAGACGCCCGTCCCCGCCGCCGTGGTGGACGACATGATCCAGGCCATGCGCCTGTCCTCCTGCGGGGGCAACCGGCAGGCCATCCGCCTGGTGGTGGTCCGGAGCCCCGAGATGGTGGCCCGGGTCCAGCCCCTGGTCAAGTGGGCGGCCTACCTGCCCCCCGAGCAGGGGACGCCGGGCCCCGGCGAACAGCCCGTCCTGTTCGTGGCCGTGGTCCAGGACGCCTCGATCCCCGGCGACAAGGACACCGACGCCGGCATCGCCCTGGCCAACCTGACCCTGGCCGCCTGGGCCAGGGGGGTGGGCAGCTGCATCATGGGGGCCATCGACCGCCCCCGGCTGACCGGGCTGCTGGGCCTGGCGGAGAACGAAACGCTGCACACCATGGTGGCCCTGGGCTACCCGGCCCACGCCGCCCGCGTCGTCCCCCTGACCGAAGCCACCGGCGTCAAATATTACCTGGACGCAAACCGCGACTACTGCGTGCCCAAGCGCAGCGCGGAAGAGATCGCGCGGTATCTCTAAACGCCCAAGCCCCCGCCTGAGCGCGCCCCCTGAGGAGGCCGCCCCGGGCGGGGGCTTTTTGCATATATGCGTCAAATTTTGGCGTATTTTGCATAAGTTATCTCAATTTGGTTTCAATTTAGGCTGCCTTTCTGCACAAGACTTGACATTTACATTTGTACAAACTATACTACAGGTTGTCGCCGGGATGACGCCCGGCTGAACGCCGCATCGTCTGTTTGCGGCCGGGGCGGGTCGCCCGCCCCCTGCCTGTTTGCCAAAGTTCGAAGATTCAAGAGGAGTGTATGAATATGAATAAGATCACCCGCCGCAGCTTCCTGGCCGCTGCCGGTCTGTCCGCCGCTCTGGTCCTGACCGCCTGCTCCAGCACCAGCTCTTCCACCGCCGCCTCCGCCTCCAGCACTGCCAGCAGCGCCGCTTCTGCCGCCGGCAGCGAGGCTTCCACCCAGGCCATCCAGGCTCTGGAGGACCTGGCCGGCAAGACCGTCGGCGTCCAGCTGGGCACCACCGGCGACCTGCTGATGAGCGAGGAAGTGGGCGAAGGCGAGGATAAGCTGGGCATCGCCGGCGTGGAGCAGTACAACAAGGCCGCCGACGCCGTGCAGGCCCTGCTGACCAACAAGATCGACGCCGTCTGCATCGACGACCAGGTGGCCAAGAACTTTGTGGCCGCCAACCCCGATGAGCTGACCATGCTGGACACCGCCTTCGCGGAGGAGAGCTACGCCATCGCCGTCAGCAAGGACAACCCCGACCTGACCGAGGCCCTGAACGGCGCCATCGCCGAGCTGAAGGAGGACGGCACCCTGGACGCCATCCTGGACAAGTACATCGCCAAGGTGGAGGGCGCCACCGGCTACGTCAGCCCCGAGGGCACCGAGTACCCCAACGGCACCCTGGTGATGGCCACCAACGCCACCTTCGATCCCTATGAGTACATCGAGAACGGCGAGATCGTGGGCATCGACGCCGAGTTTGCCAAGGCTCTGTGCGACAAGCTGGGCTATGACCTGCACATCGAGGACATGGAGTTTGACTCCATCATTGCGGCCGTCAACAGCGGCAAGGCCGACTTCGGCATGGCGGGCATGACCGTCACCCCCGAGCGTCAGGAGCAGATCGACTTCACCGACACCTACTGCACCGCCGCCCAGTCCATCATCGTGCTGAAGTAAGCGGACGGACCATCTGCGGTCAAAAGAGAAAAAACTCTTTACAAACTGCGGTTTTTGTGGTTTTATAAGAGATGCAGAGGACAGAGCCCAGGTGCGAATCCCGGCTCTGTCCCTTCTCTTTATGTATATATGCATAAAAATTCAAAAATTATGCATATTCACCCCCTGTCCGCCCCGCCAAGGAGGGAAGTTCATGGCATTTTTCCAAAACCTGTGGGAGGAACTTTCCAGCGAGTTCGTCTCCACCTTCATCGAGGAGCAGCGCTACCTGCTCTTCCTGAACGGTCTGAAAACCACCCTGATCGTTGCCTTTGCGGCAGCGGCCCTGGGCGTGGTGCTGGGCTTCATCATCGCCTACATCCGCACCACCCATGACCAGACCGGACACCTGCGCATCCTGAACGGCATCTGCAAGCTGTACCTGACCGTCATCCGCGGCACCCCCACCATGATCCAGCTGCTCATCATGTACTTTGTCATCTTCGGCTCGGTGAATGTCGGCAAGGTGCCGGTGGCCATCCTGGCCTTCGGGATCAACAGCGGCGCCTATGTGGCCGAGATCTTCCGCAGCGGCATCATGAGCCTGCCTCCGGGACAGATGGAGGCCGCCCGCAGCCTGGGTCTGAACTACACCCAGGCCACCTGGAAGATCATCCTGCCCCAGGCGGTCAAAAACGTCCTGCCCGCGCTGGGCAACGAGCTGATCGTCCTGCTCAAGGAGACCTCCATCAGCGGCTACATCGCCCTGCAGGACCTGACCAAGGCCGGCGACATCGTCCGCAGCCGCACCTACAGCACCTTCTTCCCCTACATCTCGGTGGCCCTGATCTACCTGGTGATGGTGCTGTTCCTGGAGAAAGTGCTCAACTATATGGAAGGGAGGCTGGCGCGCAGTGACCGCTAACAAAGAAAAGATCATCGAGGTCCGCGGCCTGAAAAAGACCTACGGCGGCGAGAAGAAGCGGGGCTACAAGGGCCTGACCCCCCTCCTGGACGTGCTGAAAGGCATCGACATCGACATCTACCGGGGGGACGTGGTCTGCCTGATCGGCCCGTCGGGCTGCGGCAAGTCCACCTTTCTGCGCTGCCTGAACCGGCTGGAAAAGCCCACCGGCGGCACCATCAAGTTCGAGGGGGTCGAGGTGGACGAGGCCCACATCGACAAGCTGCGCCAGAAGATGGGGATGGTGTTCCAGCACTTCAACCTCTTCCCCCATATGACGGTGAAGGAGAACCTGGAGATGGCCCCCGTCCTGCTCAAGCTGAAAAGCAAGGAGGAGGCCGCCCAGCGGGCCGACGAGCTGCTGGCCCGGGTGGGCCTGTCGGACAAGGCGGACGTCTACCCCGCCAGCCTGTCGGGCGGGCAGCAGCAGCGCATCGCCATCGCCCGGGCCCTGGCCATGGACCCCGACGTCATCCTGTTTGACGAGCCCACCTCGGCCCTGGACCCCGAGATGGTGGGCGAAGTGCTGGCCCTGATGAAGGAACTGGCCCACACCGGCATCACCATGCTGGTGGTGACCCACGAGATGGGCTTTGCCCGGGAGGTGTCCAACCGGGTCATCTTCATCGACGAGGGGGTCATCCAGGAGGACGAGCCCCCCGAGGAGCTGTTCTCCAACCCCAAGAACCCCCGGCTGAAAGCCTTCCTCTCCAAAATGTTATAATGCAAAAAGAAACGCCCGGCAGGAAATGTCCCGCCGGGCGTTTTTGTTTACTTCTTGCGCAGATACTTGATACACGCCAGGATGACGGCCAGGTAGCAGCCG
>DGYMR06203__coassemble_597_pt1 | contig 53398 bp, 46 predicted proteins | sample DGYMR06203__metabat2_low_PE_024 | metagenome-assembled genome bin DGYMR06203
GGTTGCATCGGTACCAATTCTTTGTGAGCGTCAAAATCATAATCCTCTGGTAACACACCAGCTCGTACCAACTCTTTGCTCAAAATCTGTACGAATTCCAGCAGGTTCTCCGGGTTGTTGTTACCGATGTTATAGAGGGCGTAAGGCGGAACAGGAAGCCCGTCCTCACCGGTTGCTCTATCCGGTGCTTTCTGCATGACCTTTTCTACACCGGTCACAATGTCATCAATGTATGTAAAATCTCGTTTGCAGTTACCGTAGTTGAATATCTGGATTGTCTTACCGGCTCTCAACTTATCAGTGAAACCAAAGTAAGCCATATCAGGCCGACCTGCAGGACCATATACGGTGAAGAATCTCAAACCAGTTGACGGAATGTTATACAACTTCGCATAAGCGTGGGCCATCAGTTCGTTTGATTTCTTCGTGGCTGCGTAAAGGGAGACCGGGTTATCCACTTATCATCCGTGCTGTACGGAACCTTCTTATTAGAGCCATAGACGGAAGAGCTGGATGCATATACCAGATGTTCTATAGGAGTATGACCCTCATCGTAGGAATGCCTGCATACTTCCAGGATGTTGTAAAATCCAATCAAGTTCGATTCGATATAGGCGTCTGGATTGATAATGGAGTAGCGCACACCGGCTTGTGCAGCCAGATTAACAACGATTTGCGGCTGATACTGTTTGAACACATCTTTAACTAGCCCCTTATCCGCAATGCTTCCTTTGATAAAAACAAAAGTAGGATTCACGGACAATTCAGTCAGTCTCGCTTCCTTTAGCCTCACATCGTAATAGTCATTCATATTATCGATACCGATCACCCTCACATCTTTCACATCATTGTAAAGGCGCTTGACAAGATTAGAGCCAATAAAGCCAGCAGCTCCCGTCACCAAAATCGTTTTCTTATGTAAATCCACATAACTCATGCCTGTACTTCTCCTTGTTTCGTCTTGGATCTGTCTTTGAATTTTTATTACACGACAACTTCGAGACAAGCACGACAACAAGCCCATACCTGACACTCTCGTGCCTGGCACAGCCTTGCTCCAAACCTCCTATTCATATTTTCATGCTCCTATGATTTGGGTCAAATAGAGCAGCCAAGAAGCCATTCTTGCTTCGGCTTATGACGTCTCCTGATCCCCCTCTGCATGAATTATTCGAATTGAGATTCGGGTCAAGCCGCCAAAAGACTTGATTTTACGTGCTTTTTCTTGGTTGTCCCTATTATATTTCCATCACCAAACATACAGATTTTCAGTTTTGTATTTGCCATAAGGTTCTGCTTTGACTTGGACATATTCCCTTAAACCACCCAAAACTCTATTTGATTGCATGCATTAAAGGCACTTTGATTTTCACTGCAGATATACCGCTTATAAGTCCTCAAAAAGCTCCTCCTGATACACTCCCTTCTCCAACATCTCCCGGAAGCTCTCCTTCACGGCCGGCACATCCTCCTTGTAGGTCATGCCGTACCAGGTGTCGTCGGTGCGCAGCACCTTGACCGACAGTTTGTCCTGTTCCAGCAGCTGGCCGATAAAAGTCGGGATCAGGTATTCAGCTTTCAGCGGATTCTGCGGGACTTCTTTCTGGAAGAATTCCACAAAACCCTCTTCCAGCAACCACAGAAAATCCGGCGTCAGCCCCCACATATTCATGGAAACCAGGGATTCCAAATCCAGAGCAACGCCATCGGCCTCAGCGCCGTCAGCCGTCTTGACGATGTTCTTGGTCTCCACTACTTTGGTCAGGTTGGATTGCGCGTCCATCTCACAGATGCCGCGGGTGACGCTGCCGTTGTCCGACAGGGTATTCTTAAGCACAAAGCCTGCCATGCAGGCTTCACCGCCCTTTGCCAGGTAATCGTGGACCTTGCGGAAGCCACCTTTGCCGTAATAATCATCGGCGTTGATGATGACAAAGGGGGTATGGATCAGCTCTTTGGCTGCCAGCACTGCCTGGCCGGTACCCCAGGGCTTGGTGCGCCCTTCGGGGAGCTGGCCGGGGATGTCGTGCAGGTCCTGGAAGGCGTAGTCCACCGTCACGCCATGGGCCGCACAGATAGCAGTCATACGATCCCCAATGACCTCCCGGAACTCATCCTCGATGTCCCTGCGGATCACAAAGATAACGTGGTTGAAACCTGCCTCGATGGCGTCATGGATGGAATAGTCCATGATGATGTGGCCGCCGGCGTCCACCGGCTCCAGCTGTTTGATACCGCCGCCAAAGCGGGAACCAATGCCCGCCGCCATAATCAACAAAGTTGTGTCCATACCTTTTCCCTTTCTATGTTTTTCCGTTACTCCTCGTACACATTAAAGAAAGGCTGCTTTTCTCCGCAGTTTTCGCGTTCAGAAAGCAGCCTCCATTCAAAATGATCCGTTCATGCAATTTCTGGTCCGGCTGCTCTTTACCAAAAGTGCGGAAGAGGCTCAGCCCTGTACCTGTATTTGAGCCGCGATCATCACGGGCTCCGAGCTGTATGCGTTCCTATATATCACGCCGTTCGCCACACACAGGCACGGCGCGGGAATTGCCGTTCCTGTCCCAACCAACATCCACCACTTGAGTGCCGTCCGTCGCACCAACCGCCGGACGCTCCGCTCTGCCTCCCGCCGCGGCATGGTCCGAGAGGGATTCACATCCGATCTTCCGTAATCTATATTTTGTAGAATGTGGCTGTGCAGTTCAATGCTTTGACCGTCACTCTCTTCCGTACAGAACAGATCCCATCCATTCCGAAAACGGGAGATACCTTTTTCAACTAAATGTACATGTATTTTAGCATGGTTTCGAGTGTTTTGCAAGTAGAGCGATTTCACCTGCAACCAAAATCGTACAATGCAACAAACGATTTGTGCAACACTATACCAATGTTTTACAGATTGCAAAACCCACTATGTAATAAACCGTACGATGTATGTAACGAAACGCAGGAAGGAGCGTTCAATATGGCAAGAAAGACCCAAAACAAAAAATCTCCGAGATGAAATTTTCAGAACTTGCTGGGCAGTGGCTTTTGTCCGTTTCATGCAGGCTCAAGGAAAAACGCCCCTTTTGTGCTCCTGGCGTCGCCGTCCCCGGCCGAGTTTGTGGATTTTCGCCGCCAACGATTGACAAACGCTACAAAAAACGTAAAATATAGTTAACATCTTTTGAAAGCAAGAAGGAGGCTTTCCCCATGTCCAAATTAGAGTCCCGCAGAACGTTCCTGAAGAAAACCGGCCTGTCCCTGAGCGGGCTGGCTTTCCTCAGCCTGGCCGGCTGCTCCCAGACGGCTTCCAGCTCCAGCTCTTCCGCTGTGGCGGCGTCGTCCGAGCCTGCCGCCGAGGCAGTGGCCGCGGATGCGGAGATTGAGATCCCTTCCCACCCCTATCCGTCCTGTGAGTTCGACCTGGACCGGGTGGAGCAGCTGGCCTACGAGAGCTTCTATCAGAACGGCTGCTGCTACGCTGTGACCAACGCCCTGCTGACCGAGCTGAAGGAAAAAGTGGGCTTCCCCTACACCGCCATCCCCGCCGAAATGTTCGTGAACGGCAAGACGGGCTACGGCGCCAGCTCTCTGTGCGGCTCTCTGGGCGGCGCGGCCGCTGTCATCGGCCTGATGTGCTCCCCGGATGACTCCTCTGCCATCACCAAAGAGCTGTTCAACTGGTACACCTCCACCAACCTGCCCATCTACCAGCCTGAGATCCAGGCCGAGACCCCCACGGTCGCCAAGACCGTGAACTGCGCCGATAGCGTCACCACCTTCATGGCCGCCGCCGGCATCACCGAGATGAGCGACCCCCGGCGCCTGGCCCGCTGCGGCGGCGTCAGCGCCGACGTGGCCCGCAAAACCGCCGAGCTGCTGAACGTCCACTTCGGCTACATGGAGGCCGAGGCCGCCCCGGCCGAGAACGCCCCCGAAGAGACCCTGGCTGACAACGAGTACATCGGCGAGGGCGAGGGCTTCGGCGGCACCATCCGGGTCAAGGTCACCATGGACGGCGACCAGATCAGCAAGATCGAGGTCCTGTCCCACGGCGAGACCGCGGGCGTCTCCGACCCTGCTTTCGAGACCATTCCCGACGCCATCATCGCAGCCCAGTCCACCGAAGTGGATGCGGCCGCCGGCGCGACCTTCTCCAGCAAGGGCATCATGGAAGCTGTCAACGACGCCCTCTCCAAGATCGGCACCTGATCTCCCCTTTTTGCGCAGCAAAAACCTCCTGCGGCAGAATCTCCTTCTGCGGCGGGAGGTCTTTTTTTGTGCCGCACGCCAAAAGCGCCCCTGCCGCGGCTGCGGCAGAGGCGCGGGGCGCTCTCTTCTTTTATATAATAGTATCCTATCCTTCCAGCAGCCAGCGGCGGATGGCTTGCGCTGCCTGTTCCGCGTTGGACGCTATGGCGGGGTGGCCGCCGTGGTCGAACATCTGCACCGACGCCTCTGGGATCAGGGCCGCCATCGCCTGGTATTCCTGTTCCATGTCTTTCCTGCACATGTCATCTTCCCGGCTCCCCATGAATAGGACCGGGACCTTCAGTTCTTCCAGCGGCCGGCGGAACAGCGGGCCCCGCCGCTCTGCGCACTGCAGCAGCGCCTGGGTGTCCAGGTCCACCACGGTTTCCCAGTCCTCCCCCTGGCACCACGCATAAAACTGCCTTGCCTGCTCGCTGGCTTTGGCCGCCTCCCGCTCCGCCCGGAGGTTTTGGGCAAAGCCCTCGTGCAGTTGGCGTCCGTCAAAGCTGTCTGCCACCACACGGGCAAACAGTTCAGGGCGCTCCAGCGCCGCATGGATCGCCGCCCATGCGCCGCCGCTCGTCCCCAAAAGGCTGACCTTGCCGTACCCCAAATGCTCCGCAAGGGCAGCGGCCTGCAGGCCTTCCTCATGCCAGACATTCGGCGGAAAAGCTTCGACCCGGTCGGACCGCCCATTCCCCAGAAAATCGATCAGGATGCACCGGAAGCTGTCCTCATACAGGGGCATAAGGAGCTCGAACATCCTGGACGAAGCGGTGTTGCCATGAAGGAACAGCAGCGGCGTGCCATGCCCGTATTCCTGATAGAACACGGACTTCCCGCTGTACGAAAAATACGGCATTGTACCTCTCCTTTCTCTCTTTTTCCGTTGTGCCGGGTCCCGGTGCAGAGGTCAAAGCGTTTTATCCTTCCAGCAGCCAGCGGCGGATGGCTTGCGCCGCGCCGCCCTCGGTGTTGCGGCCGGTGACGGCCCGGGCCGCCTGCTGGACGCGGGCGGGCGCGTTGCCCATGGCCACCCCCAGCCCGGCGGCGGCCAGCAGGGCCGCGTCGTTGCCGCTGTCCCCTATTGCCATCACATCCTGCAGGGTCAGCCCCAGACGCCCGGCCAGGAAGGTCACGGCGGCCAGCTTGCCGGCCCCGGGGGCGGTCAGCTCGATCGCGCCGCCGCCGCAGTCCATGGCCAGGGCCGCGCCCTCCACCTCCGCAAAGAAGGCGTCGCGGGCCGGGCCCGGCACCAGCAGCGCGTTGATTTTGAGGATGTCCCGGCAGGCCAGGCCGGCGGCCGGGCCCTCCAGCGGGCGGCCGCGGCGGGCCAGCACCCCTTTGTGGAAAGGAGTGACATCCGGCGAGCTCTCCAGCATCCGGCGGCCGGCCGGGGCCACATGGTACCAGCTGTCCCCGTCGATGTACTCGACCGGGAAGCCGCCCCGCCGGGCCGCCTGCTCCACCCGGGCCAGGCTGTCGGCGCCAAAGGCCCGCCGCCAGAGGCGCGCGCCGGTGCGGGGGTCGATCACCTCCGCCCCGTCGTCCAGCACCAGCCATTGCATCCAGGCCGGCACCGGGTCCAGGGCGGCGGGCAGGCACCCCGCAGGGCGCCCGGTGGCCGCCGCCACGATGCAGCCCCGCTCCGCCGCGGCGGCGGCCGCTTCGGCCAGGCCCGGCGCAAAGGCGTCGGGGTCGCTGCCCAGGGCGGTGCCGTCCAGGTCCAGAGCCAACAGTTTATAGCGCATCGGCGGCCTCCTTTGCCGGGGGCGGCACCATGCAGAACCGGCTGCCCCGCTGGATGCAGTCCATCAGCAGCTGGTACCGGGGGGCCACCCGGCCGATGACATTCACCCGGCCGTCGGCGGGCAGGTCCTGGCGGACCAGCTGGATCTCGCCGGAATAGCGGCCGTACAGGCGGTTGTCCATGGTGACGCTCCCCCGCAGCCGCACATTGCAGCCGGCAGGCTCCGCCGGGGGGCCTGCCTTCGCATAGGCCCGGGACTCCTGGAACCGGACCAGCCCCTGGGGCGAGTCGGGCCGGCAGGTGAACACTTTGCCGTACAGCCCCCGGTGGGCGGGTTCCAGCTCCACCGGCACCGGCAGGACCTTTTCGGTGCAGAAGCGCGCGATCTGCGCCTGTTCATAGGGGCTGACGCCCGGGTCCCCCGCAAAGATGCCGTCCACCCCGTAGTGGACCGCCAGGTCCGCAAAGGCCGCCAGAGGCGCGGCCCCCCGGTGGGCTTCCAGGGTGGGCAGCCCGGCGTACAGGGGGCCCCGCAGCTGCTGGTCCCCGGGGATAAAGGCATAGACCTGCATCCCGGCGGCCTGGAGCATCCGGGTGCTCTCCCGCAGGAACGCGGGGTCCAGGCCGGTCTCGGGCCGGGGGTAAAAGTTGTGGATGGCGATCACCTCCGGCCCGGCGGCGGCCAGCGCGGCAGCCTGGGCGGGGGTGGTGGTGGAGGCGTTGACCGCGATGGGCATCCGGGCGGCCAGGGCGCAGGCTTCGTCCAGCGAAAAGCCGTCGTCCAGCCGCAGCCCCCACAGCCCCAGCGCCCCGGGCAGCTGGGCGGCATCGTCCAGCCCGAACAGGGAGGCGCTCACTTCGGACACATCCGCCAGGATGCGCCAGCCCTGCCCGCTCAGCCAGCGGCACATGGCCCGCGCCCGGTCCGCATAGCCGGGGCCAAACTCCTCCCCGATGTGCAGGGAGATGAAAACAGGCGCACCGCCTGCCGGGCTGGCGGCAAGCGGTGCTTTCTGTTTCTCAAACTCTGTCAGGTAGACCGACCGTCCGAGAAAGTCAGGCATCGGCTACCTCCTCGGGCTTGATCATGGCGTTGGTGACCAGGAAGCCCATGACGTAGCTGATGAGCAGGCCCACCACATAGCAGGCCACGCTGGCGGTGGCGCCGGAAGGCCCGGCGGTCATGACGAAGATGGCCAGCAGGCCCGAGGGGCCCCAGGTGGTGGCGGCCACCTGCATGGCCATGACGAAGGCGCCGCCAAAGCCTGCGCCCAGGCCCGCCGTGATGAAGGGGCGGCCCATGGGCAGGGTGACGCCGTAGATCAGGGGCTCGCCCACGCCCAGGATGCCTGCAGGCAGCGCGCCGGTGATGACTTCCTTCATGCGGGTGTTGCCCACCTTTTTCGCCTTCAGGTAGATGGCGATGGCTGCGCCCACCTGGCCGGCGCCTGCCATGGCCAGCGCGGGGTACAGGGTGACATAGCCCAGGGTTTCAAGCTGCACCGAGTACAGGGCCACCAGGCCGTGGTGCATGCCCATGGCCACCATGGGCAGGAACAGGGCGGTGGAGATGTAGCCGGCAACGATCCGCATGATGAGGCTCTCGCTCATGCAGACCTGCTGCACGATCCAGCACAGGCCGGTGGAGATGTAGCCGGTGATGGGCATGACCACCAGGATGTAGGGCACCGAGCAGACGATCAGGGTCAGCAGCGGGGTGAACATGATGTCCAGGGACTCAGGCATATACTTGCGGATGAACTTTTCCACATAGCTCAGGCACCACACGCCGATGACGGCGGCCAGGACGCCGCCGCGGCCGGCCCGCAGGATGGAGTCCAGGGGCTGCACCTCGTCGTACAGGCCCAGGATCTGGGAGATGGTGTCGATGTTGCCCAGGCCGGTGATCATGCCCAGCATGCCGCCCAGGATGGGGGTGGCGCCGAACTTTTCGGCGGCGCGGTAGCCGGCCCACGCCGTCAGATAGCTCAGGAACGCGGCGTTGATCAGGGCCAGCAGGTTGTACACGATGCTCCAGAACGAGCTTTCGGCGTAGTTGGGCATCACCTGGGTCATCAGGGTGGCCAGGCCGGAGCACAGGCCCGCGGCGATGACGCCGGGCAGCAGGGGCACAAAGATGTCCCCGAAGGTCTTGAGCATGCTCTTGACCTTGCTCTGCTTCTGGCCCGCCTTGACGGCGGCCTTGTTGGCCTGCCAGTCGTTCTTGGTGTCGGCGCCCCCTGCCGCGGGGATGCCCATGCTGCGGCAGATGTCGGCGCACTTGCGGCACTTGCCGGGGCCCACCACGATCTCCACATAGCCGGGCCGGTCATGCACCACGCCCAGGACGCCCTCGATCTTCTTGATGGCTTCCTCCTCGACCTTGCCTGCATCCTTGACCTCGATCCGCAGCCGGGTCATGCAGTTGGTGGCAGAGATCACGTTCCCCTTGCCGCCCAGGTGTTCCAGCGACTGCCGGACCAGTTCTTCGTTGGTCATTGCGTTGTCCTCCTTTTGATCCGAAATCGTTCTATTTGACAGACGGCATACGCCGCTTTGTCCTTCGTCAGCCCTCGATGGCGGCCCGCACATGGCCGTGGGCCTGTTCTAGGCGGCGGTGGGCTTCGTCCGCCGAGCAGCCGGCCAGCAGCATGGTGATGGCGCACTTGACGCTGCCGCCCGCCGCGTCGATGGCCTGGCGGGCCTCCTCCCGCTCCACGCCGGTGGCGTCGATCACGATGTTCTCCGCCCGCACATGGAGCTTTTCGTTGGTCTGCATCACGTCCACCATCAGGTTCTGGTAGGCCTTGCCGATGCGCACCATGGACGCGGTGGAGATCATGTTCAGGATCATCTTTTGGGCGGTGCCCGATTTCAGCCGGGTGGAGCCGGTCAGCACCTCAGGCCCCACCTCCACCTCGATGGCCAGGTCCGCCGCCTGGCCCACGGCGCTGCCCGGGTTGCAGGCGATGGCCGCCGTGCGGCAGCCCACGCTTTTGGCGTATTCCAGGCCGCCCAGCACATAGGGGGTGCGGCCCGACGCCGCGATGCCCACCACAAAGTCCCTGGCGGTCAGGCCGTGGGCCTCCAGGTCGCTGCGGCCCAGCTCGCGGCTGTCCTCCGCCCCCTCGATGGCCTTGAGGAAGGCTTTTTCGCCGCCGGCGATCAGCCCCACCACCATCCCGGGGTCCACCCCGAAGGTGGGCGGGCACTCGGCCGCGTCCAGCACGCCCAGGCGCCCGCTGGTGCCTGCGCCCATGTAGAACAGCCGGCCGCCCTGCTCAAAGGCTTCCACCGCCCAGCGGGCCGCCTGCGCGATCTCGGGCAGCTTTTTGGCGATCGCCAGGGGCACCCGGGCGTCCTCGTCGTTGATCGCGGTGACGATCTCCAGCTCGGACATGGTGTCCAGGTTCATGGTGCGGGGGTTGCGCCGCTCGGTGGTCATTCCGTTCAAATTCAGTTTCATTGTCTACCCGGCCTTTCTTGCTGCAGAGTTGGGGGTCATGCTTGTGACTGCATTATAGGCTTTTGAAAACAAAATGTCCACATTTTCGGCAGATTGTGGTATAATGTTTCATAAAAGAGAGGTTTTTGAAAATCTTATCCATGTTTGAGATATTTTTTGTGCAAAAGCCATAAGAACCGGCGAGTTTTGCGCCCATCCAGGAGGTCATTATGAAAAACGCCCTGCTCCGCCTGCGGGAAGCCTGCGCCTCCCTCAGCCCTGCCGAACAGCAGATCGCCCGCTTTATCACCGACAACCCCGAAGAAGCCACCCTGCTCACCGTCCGCGAACTGGCCCAGCGCACCTTCACCTCGCCCTCCAGCGTCGTGCGGGTCTGCCGGTCGGTGGGCTTTGACGGCTACAAAGAGCTGCGCCGCGCCCTGGTGGGGGAGCTGGCCGCCCTGGGCGAGACCGGCCGCCACCCCGAGCAGGAGCTGACCGCCGGGGACAGCGTCCACGAGATCATCCAGAAGGTGACCCGCAAGAACATCCAGTCCCTTTCCGACTCCCAGCGGCTGCTGACCCCCGAGACGGTGGAGCAGTGCGCCCACCTGCTGGACGCCTGCCGCAGCGTCCTGCTGTTCGGGCTGGGGTCCTCCCTGTGCGTGGCCCGGGACGCCTACCTCAAGTTCCTCCGGCTGAACAAGCCCTGCGTCATCAACGAGGACTGGCACGCCCAGCTGCTCTCGGCCCGCTACGCCACCGGCCAGGACGTGGGGATCGTCTTTTCCTATTCGGGCCAGACGGTGGAGGTGATCGAGTGCATGAAAGCCATGAAGGCCAACGGCGCCCCCCTCATCGCCGTCACCCGCTACTACCCCTCCGAGGTGGCCAAGCTGGCCGACTACAACCTGTACATCGCGGCCAACGAGTCCCTCTTCCGCAACGGGGCCATGTCCTCCCGGCTGGCCCAGCTCAACGCCGTGGACATCCTCTACACCGCCTACGCCAGCCTCCACTACGAGGACACCCTGCGCAAGCTGACCCTGACCCACATCTACAAGCCCGGCGAGCCGGAGGACGCCGCCCCCTGACGCCAAACAGCCCCCCTTTGCCTGCGGCAGGCGCGCCGCGCTGCAAGGGAGGGCTGTCGGTTTTTCCGGGGGTGTGGGAGGCCGGCGCGGGGCCGGGCTCATTCTTCCCGCAGGGCCTGGGCGTCGGTGCGGCGCTCGGACTCCAGGCGGCGGGCGGTGCCCACCTTGCGGGAGATGTTGGCCTGGTAGTCGGCGGCAAAGCAGCAGGAAAACAGGACGTTCAGGATGTACAGGATGGAATTTTCGGTGGCGAAGGTGGAGATCTTGCTGTACAGCCGCTCGTAGGAGGAGATGCTCAGGGTGTAGTCGGCGCGCTGGCGCAGCAGGTTGTCCCCGACGCTGGTCAGGGCGATCACCGGCACCCCGCGCTCCTCCAGGGCGGGCAGCACGCTCAGGGGGCCGTGGTGGATCGAGTTGCCGGAATAGGAGATGATGACGGCGCAGTCCTCCGCCGTCAGCGAGTGGGCCAGCAGGCCGGAGTCCCCCATGCTGGGCAGCTCCACCTGCCGGCCGATGCTCAGCATCTTGCGCTGGAACAGCTCGGCCAGGGTCAGGTTGGGGTTCAGCCCAAACATGGCGATCCGCCGGCTGCGCAGCAGCAGCTCCGCGCACTCCGCCAGGGGCGCGCCGTCCAGCAGGTCGGCGGTGTCCAGCAGGCTTTCCACCTGCAGGGAGCACAGCTGGTTGATGATGTCCTGCCGGGAGCTGTCCGCATCGAAGGGATAGTTAGCGTCGATGTCGGTATAGTGCTGCTCCTGGTAGGACTGTTCTTCCCAAAAGGCCTTGAGGAACTCTTTCCAGCCGGAAAAGCCCAGCGCCTTGGCAAAGCGGACCACCGCCGCCTTGGACGTATAGGTCGCGTCTGCGATCTCCTGCAGGCTGTACCGGGTCAGGGCGCTCTTTTTCTCCAGGATGAAGGTCCCGATGCTGTGGCGGGCCCCGCCGCCGTATTCCATGGTGATCTCTTCCACTTTATGGATCAAACTCATAACGCAAAAACCTCCGGGCGCCGTATTCTCCTACCATGATAGGGAATCCGGCGCCCGGTTGTCAATCAAATTTTCTTCATCTTAGTCGCCCAGAGTCGCCCAGGTCTGCGCCGTTGGTGGCGATCACCTGCTTGTACCAGTAGAAGCTGTCCTTGCGGCTGCGGCGGGCGGTGCCCCGGCCCTCGTCGTCCAGGTCCACATAGATGAACCCGTACCGCTTGCTCATCTGGCCGGTGGAGGCCGCCACCAGGTCGATGGGGCCCCAGGTGGTGTAGCCCAGCAGCGGCACCCCGTCGACGTTGACGGCCTGCTCCATGGCCTGGATGTGGGCGCGCAGGTAGTCGATGCGGTAGCTGTCGTGGATGCTGCCGTCCGGCTCCACCGTGTCCCGGGCGCCCAGGCCGTTTTCCACGATGAACAGAGGCTTCTGGTAGCGGTCGTAGAGGTTGTTCAGCACGATGCGCAGCCCCAGCGGGTCGATCTGCCAGCCCCACTGGGTGGAGGCCAGATGGGGGTTATGCAGGGTCCGGGCGGCGTTGGTGGTCTGCATGGCGCCGGTCTTTTCGGGATGGGCCGAGATGCACCGGCTGGAATAGTAGCTGAAGCTGACAAAATCCACCGTGCCCTCCGCCAGGGCCTGTTCGTCGCCGGCCTCCATCTGCGGGGTGACGCCGCGCCGCGCCATCATCTTGACGGCGTAGGGCGCGTAACGCCCCCGCACCTGGACGTCGCTGAAAAAGTAGTTGACGTGGTCCTGCCCGATGGCCGCAAAGACGTCCTCGGGGTCGCAGCTCCAGGGGTAGTAGGTGCCGCCGGCCAGCATGCAGCCCACCTGGTTGGCCGGGTCGATCTGGTGGGCCAGGCGGACGGCCAGGGCGCTGGCCACCAGCTCGTGGTGGGCGATCTGGTATTTGACCTTGTCCGGGTCCTCCCCCGGCTCAAAGACCGCCCCCGCCCCGCCGAAGGGCAGGTGCATCAGCATGTTGATCTCGTTGAAGGTCAGCCAGTATTTCACCTTGCCCCGGTACCGCTCCAGCACCACGCGGCAGTAGCGCAGGAAGGCGTCGATGGTGCGCCGGCTTTTCCAGCCGCCGTACCGCTCCAGCAGGGCCACCGGCAGGTCGAAGTGGCACAGGGTGACCAGCGGCTGGATGCCATGGGCCAGCAAAGCGTCGATCAGGCCGTCGTAAAACCGCAGCCCCGCCTCGTTGGGCGTCTCGTCCTCCCCGGTGGGGAAGATGCGGGTCCACGCGATGGAAAAGCGGTAGCACTTGAAGCCCATCTCGGCAAACAGGGCCACGTCCTCCTTCCACCGGCGGTAATGGTCGATGCCGAACCGGCTGGGGAACCGGGCGTCCGCCGGCACATCCCGGTAGCTCTTCTCCCCTTTCATCACCGCCATGCGGTCGGGCCCGGCGGGGATCAGGTCGATCAGGCTGGGGCCCCGGCCGTCCAGGTCGTAGCCGCCCTCGCACTGGTTGGCGGCGGTGGCGCCGCCCCAGAGGAATCCTTCTGGAAAACGATCCGCCATTTCTCAGCCCTCCTTCGGCTCAAACTTGAGGGACAGCACCCAGGTGACCACGGCAGTGACCACCGCGCTGATGACCAGCGCAATGATGATGTTGTAAAAACAGGTCATGGTGTTGTCGCCGATGTACAGCAGGACGGCCGGCAGCCCGGAAGAGCCGGTGGCGAACCGGTGGGTTTGGGTCAGGCCTGCGTAAAGGCCGCCGCAGCCGCCGCCGATCATGGCGGCGATGAGGGGATACTTTTTCGGCAGGTTGACGCCGTACAGCACCGGCTCGGTGATGCCCATCAGGGCGGTGATGCCGCCGGAGGTGGCCACCTGGCGCAGCTTGCCGTCCCTGGTGCGGACGGCCACCACCAGAGCCGCGACGCCCTGGGCGATGTTGGAGCAGACGCAGCCGGGTCCAAAGATGCTGTCGTAGCCAAGGTCCGCCATCTGCATGACGCCCAGGGGCGCGACGCCGTTGTGCAGCCCGAACATGACCATCGGCGGCAGGAAGGCGCCGATCAGCACTGCGGGCGCCCAGCTCGCATTCACGCTCAGGAAATTGAAGAAGATGGACAGGTACCCGCCCAGGAAGTTGCCGATGGGGCCCAGGACCGCCAGGGCCAGGGTGCCCATGATCAGGAAAGTGAGCATGGGGACGAACACCAGGTTGACCGCCTTGGGGATGAACCGGTTGAGCAGCTTTTCCACCTGGGCCTGCACCAGGACCACCAGGATGATGGGGATGACGGTGCCCGAATAGTTCACCAGGCTGAAGGGGATCAGCTCAAAGAAGCGGACCGGCTCCCCCGCGCCGACCATCGAGATCCAGGTGGGGTGCATCATGATGCCGGCCACCGCGGCGGCCAGGATGGGGTTGCACTTGAGCTTCTGGGCTTCGCAGAAGGCGATCATCACCGGCAGGAAGTAAAAGACCGCGTCTGCAAAGAAGTTGAAGATGGCGTAGGTCTGGGAGGCCGAGTCGATGGCGTTGAACACCACCAGCAGGGCCATCAGCGCCTTGAGCATGCCGGCGCCGGACAGGGCCGGGATGATGGGCTGGAAGGTGCCGGCCACAAAGTCGATGACCACGGTGACCGGGCCTTTTTTCTCGGCCGGGGCCTCGGCGGCCGCGGCCCCGCCGCCCCCGCACAAAGGCTCCAGCACGGCGAACAGGTCGGCCACGTCGGTGCCGATGACCACCTGATAGACCCCCGCGCTGCGGATCACCTTTCGCACCCCGTCCAGGGCCTCCAGGGCCTTGTCGTCGGCCTTGCTCTCGTCCGCCAGGGTGAAGCGCAGTCGGGTCTGGCAATGGTAGACCCGGAGGATGTTCTCCTTCCCGCCAACCAGAGGGAGGATCTGTGCGGCCAGCTGCTGATAATCTGTTTTGGAACGCATGATGATTTCTCCTTTTTCAGTGTTGCGGCGGGCGGATGTTCCGGACCATCGCGTCCCTCGTCTAGCAAAAGGATAACACAAAAAAGAGCGCAAAATCAAGCATTTTCGTTTCATTCTGTTTCGCGCCGGCGGGGCTTTTGCCCCTTTGGGCGAAACGGTGTGAAACAAAAGAATCCTCCTTTATCCAAAAGATTTTGAGCCTTCTGCCCAAACCCTTTCCCCTGCCCGGGAGGGGCGGCGGGCCTTGCGCGGGGCCTGTTTCGGTCTGTTGCCGTTTTGGGGCCGCATCTGCCCCGGGCGCGAAACACGCTGCAACCCGGACGGTTGACGGCGGCGCCCGCCCGGGACTATACTAAAAATAACCGAACCGGCGCAAAAACTGAAAGGAGAGAGCAAACGATGGAATACACCAAACTGGGCAAAACCGACATCACCATTTCCAAGCTCTGTGTGGGCTGCATGAGCTTTGGCAAGGCAGGCACCATGCACGACTGGACCCTGGACGAAGCCGAGAGCGAAAAGGTCATCCGCCACGCGCTGGAGTTGGGCATCAACTTTTTCGACACCGCCAACGGCTACTCGGCGGGCACCAGCGAAGAATATCTGGGCCGCGCCCTCAAGCGCAGCGTCCCCCGGGACCAGGTGGTGATCGCCTCCAAGGTCTACTTCAACCCCGGCCGCCTTTCCCGCCAGGCCATCCTGCGGGAGATCGACGGCACCCTCCGGCGGCTGGGCACCGATTACCTGGACCTGTACATCATCCACCGCTTTGACTACGACACCCCCATCGAGGAGACCATGGAGGCCCTCCACAACCTAGTCCGGGCGGGCAAGGTGCGGGCCCTGGGCGCCTCGGCCATGTACGGCTACCAGTTCTACAACATGCAGCTCGCCGCCCGCGACCACGGCTGGACCCCCTTCTCGGCCATGGAAAACCACTACAACCTCCTTTACCGGGAGGATGAGCGGGAGCTGATCCCCATCTGCCGCCAGATGGGCGTCTCGCTGATGCCCTACAGCCCCCTGGCCGCCGGCCACCTGACCCGCCCCACCTGGGAGGCCGACACCCTGCGGGCCAAAACCGACCGCGTCGCCATGGGCAAGTACGACCGGATGGAGCAGCAGGACATCCAGATCGTCCAGCGGGTCCACCAGCTGGCCCAGCAGAAGGGCTGCAAGATGTCCCAGATTGCTATCGCCTGGCAGTGGGCCAAAGGGGTGGCCTCCCCCATCATCGGAGCCACCAAAGCCCGCTACCTGGACGATGCCGCCGGCGCGCTGGACGTCCGCCTGACCCCCGAGGACGTCGCCTTCCTGGAAGAATGCTACGTCCCCCACCCCATCGTGGGCGCCATCAACGCCAACCCGCCCCAGGGCGTCGTGCTGCTGGACGAGAAAAAGTAACCCACATCACAGCAAAACCCCGGACGCGTACAAACGTCCGGGGTCAGCTTGTCAAAAAACTAGAGTCTGTTTTAAAACCATTAAATTAACCAAAGCAGACTGCAAGCGAGAGAAACAACCGTATGAAGCAGACGGCTTTCTTTTCATACCGCGTAGAAAACCGCCGGTGATTTTGAGCTTGCGAAACAAAGGATCCACTAAAATAATACAGCATCATACGCCGTACATCCGGAACACTACCCCTACCGTCTGGAAGATCAGCTTCCAGTCCAGCCATAAACTGCGGTCCCGTATGTACTGGAGGTCCAGCTCCATCCACTCATCAAAGGTCAGCTCGTTTCGGTTGGGCTGCACCTGCCAGTAGCAGGTCAGCCCCGGCGTCACATACAGCCGCTGGCGCTCGTAATCGGTGTATTGCTCCACCTCACGGGGCAGGGCCGGCCGAGGTCCCACAATGCTCATATCCCCCTTCAGGATGTTGACCAGCTGCGGCAGTTCGTCTATGCTTGTCCGGCGGATGAAATGCCCTACACGGGTGATCCGCGGGTCGTTTTTCATTTTAAAGACCGGGCCGTCCATCTCGTTCTGGGCCAGCACTTCCTGCAGCTTGGCTTCGGCATTGGGCACCATGGAACGGAATTTATAAAACTTGAAGATCTTCCCGTCTCTCCCCACCCGGTCCTGGGAGAAGATGGGGCTGGCCCCGGGGCTGTCGATCCAGATCACCAGCGCCACGATCACCATGGGGACGGCCAGCACGATCAGGGCCAGCAGCGAAAAGAAAATGTCCTGCGTACGGCGTACCATCCAGTAGCCTTTTTTCTCTCTCAAAAGCGCATCCCGGTCAAACCTATAGGTTCTCTCTGCTCCGGCTGTGCTTCCTTCCGGCGTCCAGCGGACGGCTGCCGCACCTTGCTCCGTCCCTGCGCCTGCCTGGGTTTCCATTTCGAACGGTTGCACCATCGTTCCCCCTCTTTATTGGTCAAAATTGCGTAAAAAGAAGAAAGGCTGCTCTCCACCACGTCGTGACGTGTTCAGAAAGCAGCCTTCGTTCAGGTCTTACTCCATGTATACCGGCTGCAGCGCTGCGGCTTGGCTGCCCTTTACCGCAGAATCCAGCTGCCGGCAAGAAAAACAGGTGATCCGCGGAGCCGGCCGCCGGCCCCGCTCTTTTTCATCACACCGCAGCCGCCGTGCGGACGTACAGGATGATGGTGGTGGAATAGGGCACCGTAAAGGTAGCGGAACGGCTGCCGAAGGTGACGGGCAGGTAGTGCCACAGGCCGTCAGTACCCAGGTACATCACAAAGCCCTCGGTGCCTTCGGTGACGCCAGCCAGATTGCTCAGGGTGACGGTGGTCGAGCCCTCGCTGGAAACAGCCACGCTGCCGATCTCACGGGCACGGTACTCGTTGACGCTGGTTTCGCCCAGTTCAGCCTGGACCGTTTCGGCCAGGCCGTCCCCCAGCAGACCCAGTTCCTGCTCGGTGCTCTCTGCACCCTGGATGGTCTCGTAGACCTGGGTCGCCTGGCTGGTCTCGCCGGTCTGGGCCTGGGTGGTGTAAGACGCATCGCCGCCCTCGGCCTCAGCGCCGCCATAGGGGCTGCCTACAGCTGCCCAGGCGGGCACCGTCAGGGATGCGACCAGCGCAGCGGCGGCCACGACGGAAAGAATCTTCTTTTTCATGCCAAAAACCTCCATTACTTTTTGGTTTGACTATGGGAGCCATAGTTTTTATAGTAATAACCGGACTTGTAATACCTGTGGTAGTACAAGCTCGACTTACTATCCACGTTCGCACGGTTGAGCACCACGCCCAGCAGCGGGGTGTCCGTGCGTTTCAGCTGCTGCACCGAATTGAGCACTACCTTGCGGGGCGTCTCTCCGCCGTGCACCACCAGGACGCTGCCGTCGCAGTGGCGGGCAATGTTCAGGGCGTCGGCCACGCTGCCCAGAGGCGGCGTATCCACCAAAACATAGGTGAAACGCTCGGCACAGTATTCCAGCATCCGGGTGAAGTTGGGGCTCTCCAGCAGGATGGTGGGGTTGGCGATGGCCGAAGTCACCGGGATCATGTAGCCGTTGGGGATGTTGGTCTTGTAAATCACGTCCTCTATGGCGGCCTGCCCGGCCAGATAATGGGGTACACCCACCAGTTTTTCATTCCGAAGAATGCGGACCTCATACTTGCGGCGCATCTCGGAGTTGCGCAGGTCGCAGTCGATCAGGACGGCCGGGAGCCCCACTTCTGCGATCATCTTCCACAGCTGCAGGGTCACAAAACTTTTGCCCTCGTTGGGGACGCTGCTGGTCACCATGATGGTCTTGATCTGGTCGCCGCAGAAGCCCAGATTGATCCGCAGCTGGTTGAGCGCTTCGCTCACGTCGAAGGGAAGGTTCGGGATCTTATGGAGCTCAAGTTCTTTCATTTCGTATCCTTCCTCTCGAACAGCTTTTTCTTCTTGTGGGCATTGAAGTCTCCCAGATCACCCTCAGGGATGACCGCCAGGGGCTGCACGCCCAGATACTTGGCCACGTCGTCCGGGGTCACAAAGGTATCGTTCATCAGGTAGCGCACCACCAGCACGCCGCAGGCCAGGCAGGCCCCCAGCAGGCCGCCCAGGACCACATTCCGCGCGGTGCTGGGGCTGGACTTCTGGGTGGGCGGGATGGCTTCCTCCACCAGGTTGGGCTCTTCCGTCTCCATGATCTGGGGCAGGTAGATGCAGGCCTGGTCGATCAGCTCGTTGGCGATGTCCGCCGACTCCTGCGGGTCGGGGCTGGTGACCGTGACCTTCAGGATACGGGTGTCCGCCGTGTTGCTGATGGCGATCATATTTTTGAGAGCGTTGGTGCTCATGGGCTCGCCTTCCGCGTTGATCAGTTCCAGATTTTCGATCACATCCTCCAGCAGGGGGCGGCTCAGGATCAGTTCCTGATAATCGGCGGTCAGCTGGGCGCCAATCTGCAAGTCGCTCAGGTTGACCACCGAGTTGTTGGACGCCGACACCACATAGATGCTGGACGTGGCCTCATACTTTGGCGTAATGAGAAATTTCGTCACGCCGAAGGCGATGCCCGCGCCCACGAGCAGGCAGAGGGCGATCTGCCAGGCGTGGCCCCACAGCAGGTAGAAAAGTTCCACCAGGTCGATCTCATCCTCTGCCTCGGGGCGCTGGACGATCTGTCCTGCCGGTGATTCCTTGAGGGCTTTTTGTTCCATACGTTTGATTCTCTCCTATTGTTCGATTTCTTGGTAAAACAGCTCCAGAATGGTCTGCTGCAAACTGTCCTCGTCCAGGTGGTAAGCCCAGTGCTCATTTTCCACCACATTTTCGCCGTCGATGGTCAGCAGGGGCAGCTCGGTGTAGCGCTGCATCCGGCCGGCGATCTCCGCCGCCGTGCCGCTGGCAATGCTGGTGACCATATGGTCCGCCAGTTCCTCATAGGCCGAGGCTACGAACGCCCCGTCCTGCTGCCGCAACTTTTCTTCCAGCGCGGCCAGGAACTGCCTCTGGCGGGCCATGCGGGCAATGTTGGTCTCGTCGTCGATGTTGTAGCGGCTGCGGACATAGGTCAGCGCCTGGTCGCCGTAAAGGGTGACCGTCTCCCCTTCCACCAGGGTGGGGTCGATGACGGAAAAGTCGGAGCTGACGGTCAAGGTCACTCCGCCCACCATGTCGGTGATGATCCCCACGGCGTCCATGTTGACGGCCGCATAACCGTCGATGGTCTGGCCGCCCAGCAGGGCGGAGACGGTCAGCACGGTGTTTTCACAGCTCTGCTCCCGGCCGTCGCCGTAGTAGTAGGCCAGGGCCAGCTGTTCGTTGTCGTAGGCGATGATGTCGCCTTGGACCCCCCGCACCGGCACCTGTACGATGCTGTCCCGGTTGAGCTGCAGCATCTGCCAGGTCTGATTGGCATCGTCCAGCACCACCACGATCTGGACGTCGGCCTGGCCGCCGCCCGCGTAGCTGTTCACCCCCAGCCCTGCGCCGGAGGTGTCCACCCCCATCAGCAGATAGGTTTCCAGGCCGGGGCGCTGGCGGTAGGTCCTGCCGTTGTACGTGATCTCTTGCAGCTCCGCCTCGGCGCGGTGGTCGTTGGTGGTGTAGCTGTCCGAGGCGTTGGCACGGTCCTGCTCACGGTCCATCCGCTGCAGCAGCCAGGCCCCGCCGCCCAGGGCGGCCAGGGCCGCCGTCAGAGCGCCCGCCGCCTTGAGCATATCCCTCCGGCTGATCCGTTTGCGTCCGTACCGGCTCATGAGGCCTCCGCGGCGGGGGACGTCAGCCGCTGTGCGTTCTGGTCCATTCGGGTGAGGAAGGCCTCTCCCAGTTTCTGCATAATGACTTTTCTTCCTTCTTTCAGATTGGGCGGGCGGGACGTCAGGTTATGGCAGTCGCTGCCCAGCAGCGGGGTCCCGGTCAGCTGCAGCAGGTCCAGCGCCAGCCGCCGGGTTCCCCAGCGCAGCAGCGCCCCCGCGTTCACCTGCAGCCCGATGGGCAGCTGGGCCAACCGTTCCAGCTGGTGGAGGTTCGATTTGCTGAAGCAAAACCGCTCGGGGTGCACCAGCACCACCTGATACCGGCAGTCCAGCACCAGCGCTTCCACCGTTTCCACCTGGAGGTCAGTCCAGTCGGTAAAAGGCATTTCCAGCATGAGGGTCCGGGTGCCCCGGATGCACAGCGGCTCCAGGTCCTGCTCCTCCATGTGGGAGAAGTAGGCCACCTCCGCCGCCGGCAGCACCCGGGGCAGGTCATCCGTCAGGGCGGAGGTCAGGCGCTCCAGGGCCTCCGCCCGCCGGGCGCAGAACGCGCCGATCCCTTCATGGTGCGCATAATAGTGGGAGGTGGCGCAGACGGCGTCCACACCCTGTTCTGCCTCCCGCCGCAGCATGGCCAGGGAGGTGCCTACCGACCCGCTTCCGTCATCCATCTTTGGCAGGATATGCGTATGTAAATCTACCACGGCGGCAGCCTTCCTTTCCCTATTAAAATGGAGTCGATCGGTTCAAGCCATCCATGTTTGAAACGGAAGGCTTTCTGTTTTTCCCACACTCGCCTCTCTTCCATTTCAAAGATGGAGGAACCCGGCAACGCCTGCTTCTGCCCTGGGAGGTCCGGTCGGGCTTTCTCTGCGTGCCGCGGACAGGTGCAAACGTCCCGATGCTCTTGTTATGCAGCGCTTTGGAGCAGGCATGGAATACGGTTTGGCTTTTACACGTATGTCTGCCAAAAACCAGGGCGCTCATAACTCAATCAAATGATACCACGTTTGGGTTTGCTCTGTCAATTGTTTTGACCTTTCTTTCAAACACTTTGGGCCCGGATTCTCCATTTGCCCCATATCTTTTCTTGCGGAAAGCGGCTTTTCAGCACTTTGACGAAGCAAAAAAGGACGGTATTTCGCACACGACCCATTTCGTCAAAGGAGCTTATCCAAAACAAGGCAAAAGGGGCCTTTGGCAGGGCCGGCTCCTGCCGGTTGTGTATACATCACAGAGACACTTTTGTCTATTTTTCCCAAGCTACCTTTCCTGGCTTCTGCCTCCGGATGGATAAAGGTATTATAGCAAACTTTTCCGCCGCCTTCATCAAATTTGTAATGATTTGCATGGTTTGTGTCATGAAATGTCTGGCGTGGGTGCCGCCGGAAAGGCGGCGCAGAATACCAAAATTCCCATCTGAACACAGATACCAGCCAGCCGGGCATCGCCCAGGCAGAAAAAGAGAGACGCCTCGAAGCGCCTCTCTTTTTCAAGGGATGGATTTTTCGGAAAATATCAGGAAGCGGTGTCACCGTCGCCGGCAGGCTTGGTCAGCCGAGCAATGTGCAGCGCCAGATAGGCGGTCTCCTCATTGGGAAGAAAGACGTTATACTTGCGCAGCAAAAAGGTGCGGATCCGCTCAGCGCAGTCGGCAGCCTCTGGATAACCCTGCTGCATCTGCCGGAACAGGAAATCATCCTCGCTGTCCATCAGTTTGCCCGTAAAAAAGCGGTCGGCAAAAAACTGCAGATGGTTGATGAACCGCGAAAAATGGATGCTCTCGGTATCCAGCGGGGTGTGCATCCGGTAGGTGACGATATTGGTCAGCTCACCGATGAAAAGAGCCGCTTTCATGGCGTCGCCGCCGGCGCCGGTGTCCTGCCGGGCATTGACGATATGAAAGGCGATGTTGCCAGCTTCTTCCTCTGGCAGAGACACCTGCAGCAGCTCTCTGGCACGGCTCAAGCCCCGCAGCCCCACCTCGAACTCCCGGCGGTAAAAGTGCTTGATTTCCCAAAAGACACGGTTGGTGACAACAATGCCTTTTTCATGCCGCTCCACTGCAAAGTGGAGGTGATCGGTCAGCATCAGGTAGATATGGGGGGACAGCTTCACCCCCAGGGATGCCTCGGCGTTGGCCACAATGTCCTCGGTCAACTCCAGATATGCCGGCGGGATGGAGGAAAACAGCTCGATCATGGGCTGAGCGTCGGGGTTGGAAAGAGGGATAAAGACCCTGTCCGAGGGCTGGCGGTCGATGGACTGGCCCGGGCGGCGGCCATAACCGATCCCCTTGCCCAACAGGATGGATTCTTCGCCGCCCTCATCCTGCACCAGCACCACACTGCTGTTCAGGACCTTGCGTATCACCATGGCTTACCGCCCTCCTTCCCGGTGATGCTGCGATGGTTCAATCCAGGTCCGCGCCGTTGGAAGCAATGACCTTTTTGTACCAGGCAAAGCTGTCCTTGCGGTAGCGCGCCAGGGTGCCGCGGCCCATATCGTCCTGGTCCACATAGATAAAACCATACCGCTTGCTCATCTGATTGGTGGAAGCCGAAATCAGGTCGATGGGCGCCCAGCTGGTATAGCCCATCAGCTCGACCCCTTCGTCGATCGCCTTTTCCATTTCGATAAAATGGCGGCGGAAATACTCGATGCGGTAGGGGTCGTGGATACTGCCGTCTACTTGGACCACATCGTCTTTGGAGCCAACGCCGTTTTCTACAATGAACAGGGGGATGCGGTACCGGTCGTACAGCTCCAGCAGAGAGATCCGCAGGCCCACAGGGTCGATCTGCCAGCCCCAATCATTGGCAGGCAGATAAGGGTTCCTGACACCCAGGATCGTGTTGCCCGGGGTACGCTCGGCGTTGGGATTCACCGATTCGGTGCAGCTCTGGTAATAGCTGAACGACAGAAAATCAACGGTCCCCTCCCTGATGATCTCGCAATCACCCGGTTCCATCCGGATCTCAATGCCCTGCTTTTCCAGGCTCCGCAGCTTGAGGCGCGGATATTCGCCCCAAATCATGACATCGGAATAAAAATAGTTATCCAGATTTTTCTGCAACGTCAGCGCCACATCCTCAGGGCGGCAGGTGTTGGGATAGGTGGTCAGCTTGGTGAGCATACAGCCCATCTTGCTGCCGGGGATCATCTCATGGCACAGCTTTGTAGCCAGTGCCGCGGCCACAAACTGATGGTGCAGCGCCTGATAGCAGCAAGCCAACTCTCCTTTTTCACCGCAGAGATCCGGCACGATACCCGCGCTGGTAAACGGATGCCGTGTAATGCTGTCCACCTCGTTGAAGGTCAGCCAGTATTTCACATAGCCGCCAAAGGCTTCAAAACAGGTGCGGCAAAACCGGACAAGCATCTCGATTACCCTGCGGTCGGTCCATCCATTGTACTTGACGGCCAGGGCCAGAGGCATTTCATAGTGGGATAAGGTGACCAACGGCATGATGTTCAGCCGCTTCATCTCCTCAAACACATTCCGGTAAAAGGCTATGCCTTCCTGGTTGGGTTCCTGTTCCTCGCCTGTGGGGTAGATCCGAGTCCATGCGATCGAAAGGCGGAGCACCTTGAACCCCATCTCGGCGAACAGGGCCAGATCTTCTTTGTAGCGGTGGTAAAAGTCGATGCCGCGGCGCTTGGGATAGTAGGTATCGTCGGGGTCAGCCATGGCGGCACGGATGGCCTCGCTGGAAATCGCATTGTGCGCTTTGTAATCCTTCACATCGGTGTGAGGCTTATATGTCGCCACATCGCAGACGGACCAGCCTTTGCCACCTTCTTTCCACGCGCCCTCCACCTGATTGGCGGCAATCGCGCCGCCCCAGAGAAAATGCTCGGGAAAACTCATTGAAACGCCTCCTTACTCAAAAGTCATGATGGTGCTGCCGGCCGACACCGCTCCAGGCGCCGCCTTGTGCACAGTGATGCTGTCGGAATTGGTAATGATGACCGGGATGACGGTGGAATAGCCTTCCGCCTCAATGGCCTTTTTGTCAAATGTCATCAGAAGCTGACCGGCTTTGACCTGGTCCCCGTTTTTCACTTTGACGTCGTAGTGTCTGCCCCCCAGTTTGACCGTATCGATCCCTACATGGAGCAGTACGTCCGCACCGTTCTTGCAGTTCAGGCAGATTGCATGCTTGGAGTCAAAGACATTTTCCACCACTGCATCCGCCGGAGCGTACAGCGAACCCTCTTCAGGAACGATGGCGGCGCCGTCGCCCAGAGTTCCAGCAGAAAACACCTCGTCGGGCACTTCGCTCAGAGGGACCAGTTTTCCTTTGATGGGGCTGAACAGCTTTTTGCCGGAGCCTGCATCTTTGGGGGCAATGTACGAGGCTGCCTGATGGGAAACCTCCAAGCCTGCCGTCCCTTCGTCCTGATACAAAATCAGAGTGGCCACAAAGGAAGCTGCCAGGGCAATGCCAAAACCTGCAAAAGCCCAGACAATGTTCATCGTGTTTTCCGGATCGACAAACATGGCCATGCCCGCCAGGCCGGGTCCCATTGCCACAAAGGCTTTGACCGCCATCAGGCCGATGAACGAACCACTGATGAAACTGCCGGTCATCACGCCGAACAGTACCCGCTTATGTTGAAGCGTAATGGAGTAAATGGCCGGCTCGGTAATGCCAAAAATTGCGGATACGCCGCCGGAAATCGCCGCACTGCGCAGTTCCGGGTCTTTTGTCTTGCAAGCAACTGCCAAAGAGGCGCCGCCCTCCGAAATATTGTGGGCCAGAGAAGCTCCGTTGTAAAGGATCTCATAGCCCAGATCGCCCAGGGATGTGACCACATAGGGAATAAAAGCCTTGTGGGCGCCCACAGAGATCAGCAGTGGAAGAATCGCAGCCACCAGACCTACGGCCAGCCAGCCCACTTTGCTGTAGATCGCCAGCATGACGGTGGTGATCCCCTTACCGATGGTCAAGCCAATGGGGCCAAGAACCAGAAGCGTCACGGGGAATACGATGATAAAGCAGACCATGGGGACAAAAAAGACCCGGATCGGCTTGGGAGTGATTTTGGTGACATACTTCTCCAGCAAATACAGGAAGGCCACCGCCAGAATAGCGGGAAACACCTGGTAGGAGTAGGTCACGTTCTGCAAAGGGATGCCAAACAGAGTATTAGCCTCGCCCAGCAAAGTCACCGTTGCAGGCAGCACCAGCGCACCCACAGAAGCCAGCGCCACGAGCTTATTGCAGTTGATCTTAGCCGCCATGGTGACGGCCACCATCAGCGGCAGATAGTACAGCGGAGCGTCAGCCACAGCAATCAGGACCCGGTACAAAACGCCTGCACTGTCCATCCACCCCAACAGCGAGAACAGCGACAAAAATGCTTTCAGAATGCCGCCGCCCGCAATAGCAGGTACCAGTGGCTGGAAGATGCCCACCATCAAATCCAACGCCATGGCGCCCACCGACTTTTTGCCACTGGGTGCAGCCGGCGCCGAATCCTTGTGGAAACTGCCCAGTTTGATCAGCTCGTTGTAAACTTCAATAACATCGTTGCCAATGACCACCTGGCACTGCCCGCCGTTGGCAATGACGCCCATCACACCGGGCGTCTTTTTCAGGGCGGCAGCATCCACCTTGGCGGGGTCGGCTACCGTAAAGCGCAGCCGGGTGGAGCAGTGTTCCAGATGAGAAACGTTTTTCTCCCCGCCGATCAGACGCAGAACATCTGCCGCGGTCTGCTTATAGTTTTTCACTTGCAAAGACCTCCTTGTCTCATGTTTTCCCCTGCCGTTCGGCCAAAACGGCAAAAAGAAAAGGACCCAACAGAACGATGCCTACAATTGGCCCCTTCATCCATAAACGGGTCAATCTGCATGTTCCGTCAGATCCTGCCTGCATGACCAGTGACATGTCCAACCGGTAACTTGTACCCGTATTATAGCAAAATACTCTTGCAGATGCAACGTCTAATTCACACAAAATTCATATACGTTCTTTGTGCAGTTGTACTTTGCACGCCGGAGGTTTGTTTCCGCTTCTGCTCACGGCAGGTCCGACGCAGGTTTTGCTGCCCCGGACGCGCCCTGCGGCAAAAATACGGCCTGCGTCCCCGCCGGGGAGCACAGGCCGCTGCTCTTTACACTTTCTCGGATGCCGTGCGCTGCAAGTGGAACCACAGCGCCCCGATCAGATTGGCGTGGTTGCCGTACCGGCACTGAACGATCTCCGGCTTGCCAAAAGCTGAAAATGGAATGGCCGCAAACTGGCAGTCCACGCAGTCCCGGATCTTGGCCGTGACTTCGGGCCGGGCGCTGATGCCGCCGCCAATCGCAAAGCGCTGCACGTCCACCACTGCCTGGATCGAGTAGATGCCTGCCGCAGCATACCGCCCAAACTGATCCAGGGCAGCGGCGGCCTCCGGCTCACCCCGGTCATAAGCTTCAAAAAAGCCTATGCCGTCCATATCGGGCAGCGCTCCGGCAGCGCCTTTCTGCCGTCCATACAGACGCAGCAGCCCTGTGGCAGACATATAGTCCACCCACACGGCCTCCCGGTAAGGGCCGCCCTTGACCAGCCCCTCGGACAGTCTGCCCAGATCCGCGCCCAAAAAGGAGAATTCTCCTGCGCCAAAGGTGCATCCCATCCGCACATGGCCCCCCAGCACCAGGCCGCCGCCGGTGCCCGTCCCCAGCAGAATCACCGCGCCGTCCTCCACACCGGCCAGCGCACCACTCCAGGCTTCCGCGCTGGCGGCGCACTTGCCGTCGTTCGCCACCGTGACAGGCGCCTGGAAGATTTTCTCCAAGCAGTGCTGGATGGGGGTATTTCGGATGAAGTGGAAACTCCCGCCGGTGCAGGCCACCCCCCGTGCGGTGTCGATACGGCCCGGCATGGACACCGCCACACCGTCGTACTGTCCCTGAAATTGCTCTTGCAGCGGCGCAACGCAGGCCAGCATATGCTCCAGACTATCGCAGGCGGAGGGTACTTTTCCCTCACAGAGAAATCGGCCCTCCCGGTCCATCAGCGCATATTTTGTAAAAGTGCCGCCGTAATCCAGCGCCAGATACTGATTTTTCACCGTGCTGTCTCCCCTTTCTGCCTGCTCAACCGTCAGCCGGCCCTGCCAGGGGCAGCTCAATCGCACATCCCTCCCCCAGCCAGAGGGTCTGCTGCGCCACCCTGGTCTGCTTTTGTTCCGACCACAGACCGGCGTAATTGCTGTGGATGGCATACTGGGGGAAATCCGAGGAGGAGACATCCAACCGCAGACAGCTGCCCGGCTGCAAAGTCCAGGCCATGTCCCACATTTCCACCTGAACATCCGCTATCTCGCCGGCGGCATAGGTGTGCTCCTCCGGCATATCCGCCTGGATGGTAGTGATACCGCCGCGGATGTTATAGGCCCGGCCATCTGGGAACACTTCCATCAGTTTTGCAGTAAAAGCGGTATCTCCTCCATCCGTCGACACCCGCAGCCGAACCCGGATCTGGCCGCAGACCGGCAGAGGCCGGGCCAGCGGCTCGCTGACAAAGCTGACTACGTCCGGGCGGTAGCCAGGCTGCGGTTGGAGCAGACTGCCCGCCTCGGCAATGGTCGTCAGGACGCTCTCCGCGCCATGGGTAGGACACGGGTCCTCGGGATTGTAGGCAAACCGACAAACGCCCACCTCCGGCTGGCTGGTCAGACGCCCCTGCTCGGACAGATAAAACGTTTGCACAGTCTGCACCGGCGCCGGCCAAGCGGGCAACTCCTTCCAGGTGTCCTCCCGCATCACATAGGCGCGCACCCGGGCTTTCGGCAGTTTTTTCTCCTTCAGCAACAGGTCGAACCAGGTCAGGATGCGGCACACATCTCCGTTTTCCAGATGCTGCTGGCTGCCCCACTCAATACAGGGCTGAGACATATGGTTCCAGCAGCCGATGTCCAGCCAGCTGTGCGCTTTGGTCTCGGGGGCCAGCGCATGATAGGCACGGATCGCACTGCCAAAGTGATGGTCATACCATGCGTCGACGATATAAACCGGGACGTGAGTCCTGCCGGGGATCTCGCGCAGCTGCTTCCACCAGCCTTGCTACCAGTAAGGGTCCTCCCGGTTGGCCGCATGGATCCAGTCCTGATACCAGGGCAGCCGGCCTCCCCAAAGGGCGGTGTCCACTTCCGCATGGGGGCGGTAACGACAGCTTTCCAGGTAATCGGCGTCGATGGGGCGGCCGGCATTGGCCATGGCCCAGCCGGTCAGGACGTCGTGGCGGAACAGCCCTTTTTCATAGGCCGAGGTGAACCGGTCGGTGCCATAGACGGTCAGCATCGTCCCTTTGACCTTGGGCGGGAGAATATCCGCCACAGCCCAGCCAGTCAAAGCCAGATAACTTGCCCCAAAATAGCCGATGCTCTCGGCCCATGGCTGCGCGTCCAGCCACTGCAGGGTATCATATCCGTCCTGCCGCTCGTGGACGTTGGGTTCCCAGACGCCCTGGCTGGGACCTGTGCCCCGGCAGATCTGCACCAGGTATCCATACCCGCGCCGGGCAAGTTCCTGCCCGTACACCCGGTACAGGTCCATCTGGTCCGGATAACAGCTGCGCTGCACCAGCACCGGGATCTGCGGCAGCCCTTCCGGCCTGTACAGCAAGGTGTAAAGTTTCACGCCGTCCGACATGGGCAGATACAGTTCCTGCGTGGCGATCCCATATTCTTTTTCCTGCATCGGGCAGGCATCGAACTGCCGCTGCACGTCCTCCACTGCCTGACGCATCCTCTCGGCTTTCGCCATGAGCGCGGCCTGTTTTTCCGTTGTTTGCATTTTTCCACCTCCAGACCATCAAATACAGGTGCAGCTGACATAGTGCCCCGGCTCTACCTCTTTTAAAGGAATATCTCTGCCGCGGCAGGCTTCTGTGGCATACGGACAGCGCGCCGCAAAGCGGCAGCCCGGGGCCGGGTCTACCGGGCTGGTCAGCTCGCCCCGCATGACCTGTGCGGACAGCTTTCTGACCCGCAGGCTGGGGATCGGTACTGCAGCCAGCAGGCCCTGGGTGTAAGGGTGCATCGGGTTTGCAAACAGATCGGCCGTCTTCGCATACTCCACACACTGGCCCAGATACATGACCATGATCTCATGGCTGATGTGCTTGACCACGCTCAGATCATGGGTAATAAACACATAAGTTAGCCGCTTTTCATCCTGCAGGTCCATCAGCAGGTTGAGGATCTGGGCCTGGATCGACACATCCAGCGCCGAGACCGGCTCGTCGCATACGATGAAGTCCGGGTCCATGGCCAGGGCTCTTCCAATGCCGATGCGCTGCCGGCGGCCACCATCCAGCTCGTGGCTGAAACTGTCCGCATAGCGCATGTCCAGCCCGACCGTATCCATGATCCGGGCGATCCGCTCTTCGTAGGCCGCCTTGGTGGGGCAGGTCCTATAGATCTTCAGGGGTTCACCGATCAACTCTTTGACGCTTTTCCGCGGGTCCAGCGAGCCAGATGGGTCCTGAAAAATCATCTGCATGTGGGCGCGGACCTTTTTCAGCTCTTTGGGTCCAATGTGGGTGATGTCGGCCCCGTCGTAGAGGATCTTGCCATCGGTCACGTCGTACAACCGCAGCAGCACCCGGCCCAGCGTGGATTTGCCGCAGCCGCTTTCCCCTACCACCCCAAGGGTGGTGCCCTGCCGGATCCTGAAGTTGATGCCGTCTACGGCGTGCAGCTGGCTGGCCCCGACTTTAAAATATTTTTTCAGGTTGATGGCTTCAACGAGTATCTTTTCTTCCATGGATCAAATCCTCCCGCCTGTGGGCTGGCTGCTGTCAAAGCGGCAGCAGCGGATCAGGTGCCCGGGGCTTACCTCGCGCATCTGCTGCCGGCGCCTGCAGTCCGCAGACGCAAACTTGCACCGGTCGGCAAAACGGCAGCCCCCGACCTTCTGGGTGGGGTCGCTCATCATGCCCTCAATGGCCTCCAGCCGCCGTGTTTCCTGGTCCAGTTTGGGGATGGCGTTGAACAGCCCCTGGGTATAGGGGTGACGCAGGCCGCTTTCAAAAATATCCTCCACAGTGCCGTATTCAATGGCCTCGCCCGCATACATGACCATGACCTTTTCGCAGGTCTGTGCCACCACGCCGAGGTCGTGGGTGATCAGGATCATGGCGGTGTTCAACCGCTGCTGCAGCTCATGGATCAGCCCCAGCATCTGGGCCTGGATGGTCACATCCAGGGCTGTGGTCGGCTCGTCTGCCAGGATCAGTTTCGGCTCGCAGGCCAGAGCAATGGCGATGACGATGCGCTGCTTCATGCCGCCGCTGAACTGGTGGGGGTATTCCTCCTTACGTTTGGCAGGGATGCCCACCAGCTCCATCATCTCATCCACACGGGCTTCCAACTGAGCTCTGGTCTGCTCCGGGTGATGGATGCGCAGCACTTCCATGATCTGCGCACCCACCGTCATCACCGGGTTTAGGGCGGACATGGGATCCTGAAAAATCATCGACACCACGCTGCCGCGCATTCGCCGGATGGTCTCCTCGTTCTCATGCAGCATATCCACTCCATCCAGCCGGATCGACCCATCTGTGACAAAGCCGATGCCCTCGGGCAGCAGCTGGATGATGCTGAGCGCCGTGGTGGTCTTGCCCGCCCCTGTCTCGCCCACCAGGCCCAGGGACTCGCCGTTTTTCAGCTGCAGGTCCAGTCCGTTCACCGCATAGACCGTGGCGATCTCCGTATCGTATTCAACGCTCAGGTTTTTCACTTCCAACAAATTGCCGTCCATTCAGGCCACCCCGCTTTCTGCTTTGTCCGACCGCCGGGCCGGCTTGTTCTTTCTGCCGGGGCGGGTTTTATGCCCGTTGCCCAATGTACCGCGCAGCTTGGGGTCCAGTGCATCGCGCAGCGCGTCGCCGCACATGTTGCAGCAAAGCACCAGAATAATGATCGCTACACCGGGCGCGATCGCTATGACCGGCTGAGTGGACAGATACTTGTACCCGCCGCTGACCATGGCGCCCCAACTGGCGGTGGGGGGCGCGATGCCCATGCCCAGGAAACTCAGATTGGCTTCGGCCAGGATAGCGCCACCCAGACTGGCCGTCATGGTAACGATGTTGACCGACAGACAGTTGGGGAAAACATGCACCAGCGTGTTGCGTATGCGGGACGCCCCACACAGAGTGCCTGCTGTCACATAGTCGGCGTTGCGCACGCTGAGCACCTGCCCCCGGGTGACGCGGGCATACCCCGGCACCATCGAAATGCCGATAGCAAGGCAGACGTTGCCCAGGCCCTGGCCCAGGATGGCCCCCAGAAACATGGCAAGGATCAGCATAGGGATAGCCTGCATGGCATCCATCACACGCATGATGAATGCATCCAGCACGCCTCCGGCCATACCTGAGATCAGCCCCAGCGCTATGCCGATAACGCTGGAGATCAGGACCGACACCACGCCTACAACAAACGAGACTCTCGCCCCATAGATGATCCGGCTGAGCACGTCCCGGCCGTTGGAATCGGTGCCCAGCCAGTGCTCGGCAGAGCAGCCCTTCAGCACATTGTACAAGTCATCCTGATTGGGATCATAGGGCGCCACCACCGGCGCAAAAATTGCCATCAGAATCATGACCAGCACCAGCCCAGCGCACACCACAATGATCCTGCGGCCAAACATCACCCGCAGCACACGGGAGGAGCTCAGCCTTTCCCTCAGGCTTTTCTTTTTGGTCTGCATATGTGTTCCTCCTTAACGGGTCCGGGGATCGATGATGCCGTACAGAATATCGACCACCAGGTTGCACAGGGCAACAAAAATCGAAATGATCAGCACGCCGTTGGCCACCAGCATGAAGTCCCGGCTGTTGATGCCATTGATCATCACACTGCCAAGGCCAGGGATGACGAACAGGCTTTCGATCAGGACGGTGCTGCCCACCATGGTCCCCAACCGGCTGCCCATGGTGGTGACAATGGGGATCAGCGAGTTGCGCAGCTGATGGCGCAGCGTCACAGCCCGCCGGGACACACCCTTGGCCCGCGCCGTGGTGACATAGTCCTGCCGCATGACTTCCAGCATGGAGGACCTAGTCAGGCGCAAAAAACTGGCGTTGACATTCAGGCTCATGACAATGATGGGCATTACCATATGCCGCAGCCAGTCGCCAAAATCGCGTTCCATTGGCACATACCCCGAACTGGGCAGCAGGCGCAGACGCAGCGCAAAGACCAGCATCCCCATCATGCCCAGCCAAAACATGGGCATCGACACACCGATGTTGGCAAAAAATGAAATCACGCTGTCCAGCCATTTCCCGCGATTTTTTGCCGCTGCAATGCCCAGCAGTATGCCGGTGCAGGTGCCGATGAGGAAAGCCGGCACCACCATGGACAGGGTAACGCCGAGCCGCGGCAGCACAATATCCGCTATCTCGGACTGATAGCTGATGGACTGGCCCATCGTGCCGCGGAACAGTCCCGTGATCCAGTTGATGTATTGCAGGATCACCGGCTGGTCAAACCCATACAGGTGCCGGTAATAGGCGATCTGCTCTTCGGTTGCGGTCGCGCCCAGATAATTGATGACCGGGTCGCCGGGCACCATCTGGATCAAGGCAAACACAAACAGGGTGACAATAACGATGGTAACGGCGGACTGCACCACTCGTTTGCCGATCATCTTCAAGAGGTTCTTGCTCATAGTGCTCCTCCCTGGCTTGCAAGAATATTGGACCAAAGCAAAAGGGGCTGCTGCAACCCAGTGCCGCAGCCCCTTTGCTCAAAACGCTTTGGTATCCATAGCAGGCTTATCGGTTCAGCCAGCAGGTCGACAGGTCCCAAGCTGAAACAAAAGCCTCTGTTGCATGATCATCGGTCACATAGTTGTACTTGTACATCGAGGATGTGTTGACATAGAGCGGGCGGCCAAACAGGCAGGACCCGGTCTCGGCGTCGTAGATGGCGGCCTGCAGCTGCTTTTCCAGCTCGTGCTTCTGGTCGGGGTCCATGCAGTAGCGGATTTCCTCCAGCAGCTGCATTTCCTTGTCCGGGTGCTGGATTCCCTTGGCGTAGTAGGCGCCGTTGTAGTCCAGGTGGCGGCCCATATACAGGCCCAGATCGGGCGAAACGGTTGCGTAGTGGGGCATCAGCCCCTCCCAGGTGCCGTCCGCGTAAATTTGATTCTGGGTCGCTCCGTCCACCTGCTGGATCTCACAGCGAATACCGACCTCGGCCAACATATTCGCCACTGCTGTAAACATATCCGAATACGCACTGACGGTCGTAATCTTGGTATCAAATCCGTCTGCATAGCCTGCTTCGGCCAGCAGTTCCTTGGCCCGCTCCGGGTCATAGGTGTAGTGGTTGATATTGTCGTTGTAGGTGACCGATCCAGGCACAGCCCACTGGTCGGTCAACTCGGCCGCCCCCATCAGGAAAGCGGCGTTCAGAGCGTCGCAGTCGATGGCGTAGCACATGGCCCGGCGGACCTTGGCGTCCGCCCAGGGGCTGTCGATCGCACTGTTGGGGATCAGGCCCAGCGTTGCAATGCCCATGCCATTCCGGTTGTCCTCTTTGACAAAGGTGCTGTCGCTGCTCAGCTCCTGCTGGATGGTCGGCGAAGTCAGGCCGATCCAGAACATATCATACTCATTTGCGCGAAAAGCGGTATAACCTGTGCTGGATTCTGTTACGACGGTGATTTCCACTGTGTCAAGGTAGGGCAGGCCCTCCTGCCAGTAGTTCTCGTTTTTGGAGTAGATGGCATAGGCATTGTTTTCAAATTCGGTCAGCTGGAAAGGTCCGGTGCCGCAGGTCGCATCATTCAGGCTGTCCGCATTGTCCAGTGCTTTGGGGCTGACATAGAACACGAAAAAACCGACCGATTCCAGGGTGGAAGAGTTGGGTTCCGCCATGACCATTTTAATGTGAGTATCGTCGATCACCTGGCATTCCGCAATGTTGGCCACCTCAGTGCGGTTGTTGACCTGGTATTCCTCAATGTTCCGCTTGACCGCCTCTGCATTGAAAGGTTCGCCGTCTGCAAAGTTCACACCTTCCCGCAGGGTCCAGGTGATGCTGGGTTCTTCGGCATCTACTTCCCATGCAGTAGCCAGTTTGGGGACCAGGGTCCCTTCAGCATCATACGTGAACAGGTTCTCGTACGACAGGGTCAGGTAGAACAGGTCTGCATTTGCACTGGCACGCGGTGTATAGCCGGGGCTGGCAATTGGGCTGTTGTAGCACAGACGCAGGGTACCTCCCATTTTGGGTCCGCCGGCAGGCGCCGTACCGGATGCCGCGCTGCTGGCCGTGCTGCTGGATGCGGCGTCCGAGCCGCCGCACGCGGCCAGACCCAGCGCAAGGGTCGAAAGGCCCATCGCCTTGAGGAAATTGCGGCGTTCGATCTTTTTCATGGCAGAATTCTCCTTCTTTTATGGTTTTGCTTTCTGATGCAGGGCTTGCCCCGCTTCCTTGCCTCTATTGTAAACCGAACCTGCTCCTGCCACTACCAAAAAACCGGATTCCATTTTTCGATTTCCGACTCCTTGCACCGGACTTCCGGCCCCAGCCGCTTCGTTTCCGACCTCTCTTTCACTTTTCCGACATCAGAGATGTAAAAAAGACTGGCAAATCCCACACAGGCTTGCCAGTCTTGCTTTATCTCTGGGCACGCAGCCAGTCGTCCAGCTGGCGCTGTTTGTTTGCAAGGATATCTTCGATCCCTGCATCCTGCAGGCCGGACAAAAAGCGCGGCAGCGCTTCATCGGGGTCCAGATAGCCGCACAGCAGCGCGCTGTGATACTGCTCTACCACGGCTTTGCAGGCCGATATTTTGGTCAGCAGGCTCATTTCATTGAACACAAAGCCGTAGGCCGGCGACACACGCGCCGCCGCGGCCCTGTCCTCTCCAGACATTTCCCGCCAGTTTGTTTCCTCTGCAAACAGACGGGCGGCCTGGGCGTCGGTGTACAGCAGCTCCAGCAACTCCAGTGCCTCCTCTTTGCAGCTCTCATGCACCGGCAGCGCCCAGCTGTCGGTCAATCCGCTGCTGTTCAGCAGAGGTGGTCCCATGGGCAGCGCGGTCAAGCGTGTACCGTCCGGCAGGTATTTTTCGGTTTGCCCCCCCGTCTTGGCGAAGTAGCCAAAGCCATTGTACACTGCCATCAGATCATCGGCAGGCTCGGTACGCAGGCAGGCACCCTGCAGGATCAGCTTCTCCCGCGACCATTGATACATCCTGCGGCACAAGGCGGTGTATTCTTCGCTGGAGTACCAGTTGACCACCTCTGTCCCCTGATTGTTCAACAATACCCCCAGATCGTCGTTCAGGGGGTCCTGCAGCAGGCAAGGCACCGCAAGGCCGAGATCCGGCACCACCGGCACAACCTGGGGATATTTTTGCTTGACCTGTACCAGCAGCGTATACAGGCCGTCCCAATCGGATATGGCTGCCGGGTCCGCTCCCAGCTTTTCCAGCAAATCGGCCCGGGCCCAAAAGGTCAGCTGGTAGCAATCGCTGGTGCGTGCTGGCACCGCATAAACGATGCGGTAATAGCGCCTGCAGTCCCACTGCCTGGGAGTAAAAGCCTGGTACAGCGCTTCATGTCCGCACAGCAGGGCGCTGAGCGGTGCAAGGCAGTCCTCGTAAATGGACGACCCCATCGACTGTCCCACCGGCAAATAAAAGAGATCCGCCGTCTGGGGCCCCATCATCCGCTGCCACAGGGTCGTCTCGTACCGCTCCCTCGGCACCTGTTCCACCTGCACCGAAAAGCCCAGACGTTCCCGAATCAGGGCGCTGAAGCCGGAGCTTCTCGTTTTGTCTTTTCGGGCGGCCGGGCCGGGCATCAGCACTGTGACGGCTGTTTTATCCGCCGGGGGCTGTCCGTCCCGGGATTCTTCACCGTCTGGTTTTCCGGTGCAGCCTGCCAGCAGAGCCGCCCCCAGCGCTACCATACTCCCGGCAAGAAATCGTCTGCGTTCGATCCGTTTTTCTATCATGGATTCTGACGTTCCTCCTGCGGGCTGCGATGAAAGAGTTTTTTATACGATGTCGAAAAGTGGGCAAAGTTGCTGTACCCCACTTTTGCGGCGATCAGACTGACCGGCAGGCTGGTGGTGCGCAGCAGGGACTGCGCTTCCTGCATTTTCTGCCAGATCACATATTCCTTTAGCGTCAGGCCGGTTTCTTTTTTGAACATCCGGTTGAGATAATCCGGGTTCAGGTGGACCACCTCGGCCAGTTCCTCGCGGCGTAGTTCCTCCTCCAGATGTTCGGCTACATAGCGGCAGACTGTTTCCACCGCATTTTGGCTTCGGACGGCTTCGCCCCCGCCCCAGGAGCCCGCCACATAGTGGATCAGCGCTTTCATCGCGTCCACCGTTTTCATCCCATTGCGGTACAGCTCCAGCGCTTCCGGCTCGCGGAACATACCACGCAACCTAGCCTGGTCGGTCTCCATGGAGGTGAACACCATCTGCATGAAATCCTGATAGAACAACCGCAGCTCCATACGGTCCAGCTGGTTGTGCGCCGCCAGCCTGTCCAGCAGCTGGCAGGCTTCCTGCTCCACTGTCTGGGGATAGCCTTCCTGCATCAGCCTGCGCCATCCTGCGGCCTGATGGATATGAAAATTCTCCCGTCGGGGGCCGTGTCGTTCCTGCCCGGTATAAACGCCGCTTTTCAAAGCGACGTTTTCGTTTTTCTGTTCCAGCAGTTTGTTCCACATGGCCGGCGCCCCGGCAAAAGGGTCCGGCCCGGTCAGGTAAAATGCCGCGTCAAGGTGCAGGTATTGCTCGCAGGCGCTTTGCAGATAGGCCAGCTGGCGCAGCACGGCGTCCTGCTCCAGCGCCTCGCCGCTTTGGCTCTGCAGCACGACGGCCAGCCCCTGCTCCCGGGACATGGGCACTGCAATGGACAGCACCTCCAGCGGCGCGAAGATCTCGTTGCAGATGTTGTCAACTGCCGCACCCAGCAGCGGCATGCTCCAGGGGGCCCTCTGCCTGGTGCAACCCAGCGGCTGCATCAGGACCAGCCAGCAGTCCTGGCTGCGCTGGGGGAACAGCCCGATCTCCTCAAAGGCTTTCAGATTGCCGCCGGCTGCCGCCCCGGTTAAAACATCTCGCAGCAGTGTGGCGGCGATCTCTTTTTTCTGCCGGTCAAAAAGCGCTCCACGGGTCTGCAGCTCCTGCGAGGCGCGCTCGTCCCTCACCTCCCGCAGAGCGCGCTCCACCGTTTCCACCACTTGTCCATAGGGTGCCGGCTGCATGATATAATCAAATCCTCCCAGTCGCACGGCCTCCTGGGCATACTGAAACTTGGCGTAGGCCGTCAAAAAAATGCAGCGAGTCCGCATTTCCCTGTCCCGCATCCATTTCAGCAGATCCAACCCGCTTTCCACCGGCATTTCGATGTCGCACAGCATCACTTCGGCCTCTCGTTCCAGCAGACTTGCCCTGGCGTCGATGGCATTATAGGCTGTGGCGACGCAATCGAAGCCCACTGCGCCCCAGTCCGTGCAGTTCGCCAGCCCCTGCACCACGCTGCGCTGGTCATCCACGATCAACAGTTTCATTTTTCCCCTCCTTTGCCCGGTTGAGGGCCGTGTCCAGCGGCAGGAACAGTTCTATCCGCGCCCCTCCCTTGTTGGCAAAGGCAACGGCCATCCCATCCCCATACAGCAGCTGCATCCGGCGCACCACATTGCGCAGACCTACATGGGAACCCTCTTTTTCCTGCGGCAACTCCCGGTTGAGGCTCTGCAGCTCCTGCGCGGAAAACCCATTGCCGTTGTCGGCGACGGTCAGGTTTGCCACCCATCCATCCTCCGTGCGCAGACGGCGGGCTGTAATGGTAATCCGCAGCGGACGGCCAATTACCCGCCCGTGCTTGACGCTGTTTTCTACCAGAGTCAGCAGCGATACCTGAGGCAGCGGCAAACTGCTCAGCTCTTTGTCCAGGGAGCAGATCACCTGAATGGGTTCCGGCTGCCCGATGCTGGACAGATCCGCATAGTTGCAGCACTGCTCCACCTCACTGGCCAGGGGTGCCGTGTTGGAGGTAAAGGACAATATATACCGCAGATAGCGGCTCAGCAGCAGGATCAACTGCTGGGCATCCTCCCGCAAACCGGTCTGCACCAGGGCGTAGACGCTTTTCATGCAGTTGAGCACAAAGTGAGGGCGGATCTGCAGCTTGAGCGCCGTCATCTCGTTGCGCCGTGCTTCGATCTCTTTTTCGTACTGGTCGATCTTGAGCCGGGTGATCTGGTCGATCATATGATTGAAAGTCTCGTTCACCTGGGTGAATTCCGCGTTGCGGTAGTCCACATCCGGCCTGGCCGACAGGTCGCCGCTGCTGATCCGGTCCATGGTGTTCACCAGCACGTTCATGGGCCGGAATATCTCCTGTTTCATGTAGATGAACAGGAACGGGATGGCCGTGATGACAAACACCGACGCCAGAACCAGCAGCATCTCATAGCCGCCCATCGCCACGCCCCTGTGCTCGTAAGGAGTCAGGTAATAGACCTCCAGCAGCTGTACCCTGCGCCGGACCACCAGCTCGGCGCCGCTCTCCCGGCGCACCACCCCATAGCCGTCTTTCCAATGCACCTTGTCCAGCAGCCCGGGCTCGGCCTCCCCCAGCAGCAGCTGTCCCTGCTGGTCGCAGATCAGCACCTGCCCGTCCAGGCCGTACCCCAGCAGCAGCTCTTCAAACAGCATCCGCAGGTCAATGGCAGCCGTCAGGGCTGCTTTTTGAGCCGTCACGCTGCGCATCAGGTAGAGCCGGCCGCCGATCTGTTCCATATACCAACCCGCCGTATGGATCGAGTGAAAATTGCCCACGCGGGTCAAATAGGCCTCCATCGCACGCTTCTGCTCCAGCTGCTGCACACTGTCCCCATACACCGTTCCGTAGGCACCCTTGTACATATTGTTGGCCCCATTGACCAGTACGATCCCCATCAGTGCGTCGTTGGCCGCCAGCAGCGCCGGAAACCCCTGGACCAGTTCGCACAGGTCCAGATAGGCCTGGGTGCGGCTGGTCTCTTCGCTCAGGTTGCGCAGTTTGGCATCGTTCAGCGATAGATTCAGCAGATAGCTCTCGGCTGCCAGCATCTGGCGCTCCAGCGTGGAACCAAACAGCTGCAGGTTGCCGGCGGTGGTGTGAGCCAGACGGCTGCGGCTGTACTCCGCCGCATATACCAGCAGCAGTGACAACAGCAGGCTTACCGGGATAATCACGCACAAAAACAAGATCGTCAGCTGACGTTTCAGGGATGGGCGCTTCAAATGGCATTCTCCTTTCCTGCAGCGGTCTGCTGCCTCTTTGCAGCCATACAGTAGTACAACCGGCGCCGCTTGTCAAGCCCCGTATTTTACAGCACGCCAAAGCAGCCCCTTTTTCGTGGGAGGCTGCTTCATTTGGCCCGGGCTGCTGGCAGCTCAGACGTCGTCGTATGTGATAAGCTGTACCTCTTGCTCCTCCAGCCAGCGGCGCACCGCCGGACTGCACAGCATTTCGACTTCCCTGGTGCGGTTGACCGTCAGGCTGCTGTGCCGCAGGATGAAGTCATCCAGATAGCCTGGGTGGCAGATGTACACGTTGGGCAGCGTCTCGCTGGCCGCTGCCACCGCCTCCTGCAGGCATCGCATCGGATCATAGTCCGGGTCCATGCTGTGCATGGCACAGATGCAGGCCGGTTTGCCCCCAATGCTTACCCCGCTTTTGGCAAAAGAAGGCGGGCAGTTTTTCAATCCGTGGCGGTCCGCCACGATGCGCAGCGCCTGGAAAAAGGTCTCGCTGTCCACGGCGTGCCCGCCGAAGTAGCGCGGCTTTTCACCCACCAGATCCAGGTAGAGCGCATATTGGGCCTCGGTCTCGGTCAAGGCATCCTCCAGCCGGACAAAGTCCTCACCGCGGGCGTGGGCCGCCCGGTACACCCGGCTGCTTTTGAACATTCCGGTTTCATCTACCAAGCTGGGGATCAGGGCTGGGTCTGCTGCGGGCCGGCCGATGCAGATGTCGGTATGCTGCCCAAGGCAGATATCCAGCCCCTCCAGCAGGGCCAGACCATGCCGGGCCGCCGACATGGTCGGCATCAGCCCCACCGAACGGATCAGCCCTTCCCGCACCGTCTTTGCGATGCCGTAGTTGACCGCCTCGCTGTAACCCAGGTCGTCGGCCCGGAGCAGAAGTCGTTTCATGGCACACCCCCTGTCACTTTCTGTTTGCGGAGGGTTCCACGCCCACCAGATAGGTCACCACTGCGGACACCACTGTGGAAATGACCAGCGCGATGATGCCATGGACCAGATTGATGCTGCTGCCGCCCACAAAACCGGTAAAGCTGAGGATGTTGGAGGGCGACAGCGAGTAAACGGCCACATGCATCAGCCCCGCATAGGCTCCGCCGGCCAGGCCGCCGGCGATCATGCCTGCAAAAGGCCGACGGTAACGCAGTCCAATGCCGTACAGGATGGGTTCGGTGACGCCGCCCAGGACAGCAGAAATCAGATAGCCGACGCTGGCCGAGCGCTCTTCCCCTTTCAGGCGGAAGAAGCCGCCGATGGCCATGCCCATGGTAGCGTAGACTGCACATTTGCCGCAAACATAGATCAGGTGGTCGCTGCCGGTTTCGATCAGCGCCGTCATAGCGGGCAGAACCAGCGGCGTGTGCATGCCGGTCATGACCAGGAACTCCCACACCGAGGCGATGACGGCCTTGCCCAGGAACCCGCCGTAGGTTGCAATGGCCTCCAGCACGACGGCCAGGTAAGTGCTGAGGATCGAGCCCAGCGGCGCCAGCAGGCATAGTGAAATGGGCGACATGACAAAGATGGTCAAGGTGGGTACAAACACAATCGCCATCGAGTCAGGGATCACCTTTTTAAAGAAGCCCTCGACCCAGTACAGGGCCGCCACCGACAGAATGATGGGCAGCACCGACTGAGCGTAGCTGACCATCCGCACAGGGATGCCCAAGATACTGAACGTCGCGCCCGCCGACACCATGGCCAGCAGGTCCGGCGCAATGAGGACGCCTCCCAGATACGCCCCCAGCACCGGCGAAGCGCCGATCTTTTTTGCTGCCGTATAGCCAATGTACACCGGCAGGAAGTAAAACCCGGCATCGTATAAAAAGTCCAGCAGGATGTACAGGTTGCTCTGCTCGCTGAGGATGTTCAGCATGGTGGGACCGCAGATGGTGGTCACCGTCTTGAACATACCGGCCGCCATCAGGATGGGGATCAGCGGCGTCATCGAGCCGGCCAGATAGTTCATAATGATGCCGCCCAGCCTTTTCGGGGTCAGTTTTTCTTTGGGAGCGTCCAGATTTTCCGGGATGGCCTCCTGTACCTGCAGGCCGCCCATGTTGCAAAGCGCCGCGTAGACTTTAGGTACGTTCTGTCCAATGATGACCTGGAACTGCCCGCCGGCGATCACGACGCCCAGCACACCAGGGATCTTTTTGATCTGTTCCTGATCCGGCAGGCCCATATCCTTCAGGTTGAAGCGCAGACGGGTCATGCAATGGGTCACAGACGAGATGTTTTCTTTGCCGCCGACCGCAGCCAGGACCTGCTCGGCGATCCTTTCGTTATTGACTGCCATTTGATCTTCTCCTTTGGTCTTATGATGATTCTACGGTTATTCAGACGGCAGGCGCGCTCTGCCGCTTGATACAAAAAACGCCCCTGCAGACAGCCGGCCTATGCCGCCCGTCCACAGAGGTCATGCCCCGTTCCAAACCCGGGTCACAGTCCTTCTTTGATACAGATTCGATTGATGTGCAGGATCAGATATAGCTCTTCTTCCTCTGGCAAAGCGCAGTCCCACCTGCTCCGGATCAGGGCCGCGATTTTTTCCGCACAAGCTGCCGCTTCAGGAAACTCCTGGCGCAGGCTGGCATACATCTGCTGGTTGCCGCTGCTGATGGCCTTCTGGCTGTGCAGCCGGCCAAACAGATACTGCATATGGGTGGCATACCGTGCATAGTTGAACGAGCTCCGGTCTACAATGAGGTTGAAATGGTTTTCGACGATTTCTGTGATCTCCTCCAGCATCTCACTGTCGGTGCAGGCCGAACTTACCTGCTCAGGCTCCGGCTCGCCGTCTGCACGGGCATTGATCAAGTTGATGGCGATGCCCACCGCCTCGGTCTGGGGCAGCCCCACCCGAAACTCTTTCTGGATCCGCTTGAGGGCATACCGGCCGATCCGGTATTCCGCAGGGTACAGCTGCTCCACATCGTAGGCCAGCGGCATCTTGACGCGAATGTGCTTGCGCGCACGCTCCAACGTAAAAGCCAGGTGATCCGCCAGAGTCAAAAAGGCGTTGGGGCTGAGGGTATAGGGCAGCTCGTTGCGCGCGATGTCGATGATCCTGGCCGAAAAATCCAGCACATCGGCCGGCAGGTCACGCATCACCGCTACATACCGCTCGTCGATGTTGTAAAAGGTACGTTCCACCTCTGCCAGCGAGATCTCCCGCGGCATGGGCCCAAACCCAAGGCCCTTGCCCATGGCGATCATTTCCTGCCCGGTGCTGTCGAGGCAGATCACCGCGTTGTTATTGATCTTTCGCAATGCACGCAACCGCACCTCACCTCTCCATCTCCATAAGACAAAAAATCTTCAAAGCAAATCCGGCGGCTCACGCCGCCCTACGGTCATGCCTTGAAGAAGTAACAGTCCACCAAACTGTATTCGATTCTGCTGCAAAGCCCTGCCGGAGAGGAATGCCCGCTGAAGGTAACAGCCTTCCGACAAAACAATGTTAGCAGATTTTTGTCTTTCCGTCAATCGGCAAACTACACAGGCTTTAAGTCAAACGTTTGACCAATTTGCCAGTTCCTTTGTTTCTTCCTCCTGGTACAGGGGGCCGCAACTCTCCCGCGGGATATACCGGACCTCCAGCATCCGGCTTTCGGGTGCGCTGACCTCCCCCGCCATGACGGCCAGCAACAGGCGCAGGCATTCGCCTGCCATTTCCTCCATGGGCAGACTGACCACGCTCAGGCTGGGCATGGAAGCCCGGTCCTGATCTTCAGCGCCGTTGCCCACCGCCACCAGTTTGGGCCAGTTCTCGTGGGGGATGCCGCTTTCCCACAGGGCGCGCATCACCCCATGAGCGATCATCGACGAGCCGCAGAACAGCCCCTGGGGCATCTGCTCCTTCCATTGGCCTGCCAGCCGGCGGCGGGCTGCCTCATAGCCTCCCCGGATACTGTTTTCGCAATAGTGGGTTGCAGGCATGCCCATGCCGTGCCGCCCGCCTTCCAGAGCAAAGCCCTGAGCCCGTACCTCCATCCCCTCAAATACCGGCGTGCCTGTGAGGATGGCCGCACTAGTACATCCCTGGTCGGTCAGAGCACGGGCCGCTAGCGCGCCCATTTGGGCGTCGTCCACATTGACACTGCAGTATCCCGGGCAGGTGCGGTTATACAGCACCACCGGTATGGCCGGCTGGGTATCCTCCAAAAACTGCAGATCTTCGTAAGAGGCGTTGCATACAATGGCCGCATGGCAGTCGCTGGCACGGGTCAGCGCACGCATTTCCCGCAGGCGGCCGTTATTGTAGGGATAAATCACCAGCCGGATGGGCCGCTGCTCCCGCTCCAGCGCCTGGCACAGCCCATCCCAAAAGCGGACCATCATCCCAGCGCGAAAATCCTGCGCCCAAAACATGGCGATCTGCAGCTCGTCCGCACCCACACCTCCGCGCAGGCTGCGGGCGGCGATGTTGGGCTGGTACCCCATGGCAGCCGCCGTATCAAAAATCTTTTTCTGGGTCTCCTGGCTGATTTTGCGCGCCGTCCCCTTGCCGCTGAGGACGATGCTGACCGTGCTGGGCGAAATGTGCAGCTCCTGCGCAATCTGTTTGATGGTGACCATCATGGTTCCCCCTTCTGACTCCAAAAATACCTGAAATGACCTGTCTTTTTAATAGTATACTGTTTTTTCCCTTTTTCCGCAACGCTGTCAGTCCAAAAGCCGCCGGGCCTGTCCGGCAGAAAAACTTGTAAAAACTCGATTTGTGCCTTGACACAAGTACAACGTTTGATTATAATACAAGTACAACGATTGACTGCAACGTTGTACTCGACGATGCAGCCTTGCCGGTCATCCATTCTCAGGAGGTTATCAACATGAAAAAGGTAGCAATCGGCGGCGGTCAGGGCTTCTGGGGCGACAGCCCGGATGCAGCCGTCCACATGATCCGACACGCGGACATTCAGTATTTGAGCTGCGATTACCTGGCAGAGCTCACCCTCTCCATCATGGCCAAACAACAGCTCAAAGACCCTGCCAAGGGCTTTGCCCCCGACTTTGTCACCCGGCTTTTGAGTGAGGCCGGCAAGGAGGCGTGGCAAAAACACATCCGCATCTGCACCAATGCCGGCGGAATGAACATCGCCGGCTGTGTGGACGCCATCCGCTCGTGGGCCCAGCTCCAGCAAATGCACGGCTATAAGATCGGCTATGTCACCGGCGACGACATCAAAGACAAGATTCCCCAGCTGCTGAAAGAGGGCTGGACCTTCCCCAACTTCGATTACGACGGCGACTTCCACGATATTCTGGACAAGATCTACAACTGCAACGCTTACATCGGCCACGAAGGGATCGAAGGCTGCCTGGACCAGGGCGCCGACGTGGTGATCACCGGCCGGGCCGCCGACAGCGCCCTTTTCCTTGCGCCTCTCAAGCATGAGCTGGGCTGGGCTGCCGACGACTGGGACAATCTGGCCCGCGGCATCATGGCCGGCCACCTTCTGGAGTGCGGCGGCCAGGGGTCCGGGGGCAACTATATGTACGACTGGCGCAGCGTTCCCCGCATGGACGAACTGGGTTTTCCCATTGCCGAACTCACAGCCGACACCTTTGACATCACCAAGGCGCCCGACTGCGGCGGCGTCATCTGTGAGCAGAGCGTCAAGGAACAGTTCCTCTATGAGGTCCACGACCCCGCCAACTATTGGACCCCGGACGTCAATGTAGACATCAGCCACGCCACTCTGACCCAGACCGGTCCCGACCGGGTACGAGTAGGCGGTATCAAGGGCAAGCCCCGTCCCGATACCATCAAGCTGTGCGTGGGTTATCACAAAGGCTGGAAAACCGTCAGCATGCTGAGCTTTGCCTGGCCCGACGCCTACGAAAAGGCCCAGTATTGCGCTGAGATCATTATGAAAAAGATGCATCGCCGAGGCATGAAGGCCGACGACGTCCACATCAGCTACATCGGCCTGAACAGCCTGCATCTGGGGGTAGCCGATATGAGCGAGGAAACCTTGAAACGGCTGAACGAGTGTGTGCTTCGCATCGCAGTATTCAGCGAAGACAAAAAGGAGTGCGCCAAGATCATTCCCGAAATCAGCCCCATGCAGCTGAACGGCCCCCCGGGCGCATCCTTCTTTGGGGGACGGGCCCATGTGCAGGAGGTCATGGCCCTGTGGCCCACCACCGTCCCCCGCGATGCGCTGCACATCGAAAGCCATATCCTGGAGGTGAAATAAAATGGCTGAGATCTACCTGAACGATATCGCCCACGGCCGCAGCGGCGACAAGGGCGACACCAGCAACGTTTGCGTCTTTGCCCGCAAGCCCGAGTACTACAAGATCATTGAGCGGGAGGTCACCCCCGAAAAGCTCAAAGCTTATTTTGGCAGCATGGTCCAGGGCGACATCACCCGTTATGACGTGCCCAGCCTGGGCGGCTTCAATTTTGTGATGAAGCACGCTCTGGGCGGCGGTGCTACCATGAGCCTGCGGCTGGACAGCCTGGGCAAAAGCATGGGCAGCGCCGTCATGCGGATGAAGATCCATGTAGAGGACGGTGAACTGTAATGGCCGGGCATATGGCCCTTGAAAATCTGACTGTTCTGGACCTGACACGTGTCCTGGCCGGCCCCTTTTGTACCATGATGCTGGCCGACATGGGCGCCCATGTCATCAAAATCGAGATCCCCGGCAGCGGCGACGACACCCGCGCCTACCCGCCCTTTCGGGAAAAGAACCGGAACGGCGAGCGGGAAAGCCTGTACTTTGCCAACATCAACCGCAACAAAAAAGGGGTCACCCTCAACCTGAAAACAGACGCCGGCAAGGAACTGTTCAAGCGCCTTGTGGAACAAGCCGACATCGTGGTCGAAAACTACCGCCCCGGCGTCATGGACAAGCTGGGTCTGGGCTACGATGTACTGCAGCAGATCAACCCTCGCATCATTTACGCGGCCGTATCTGGTTTTGGCAGTTATGGACCCTATCACCTGCGCCCCGGCTACGATATTCTCAGCCAGGCCATGGGCGGTATGATGGCCATCACCGGCCCCCAAGGCGGCCCTCCCACCCGTGCCGGCAGCGCACTGGGTGATATTCTGGGCGGGCTGCATGTCACCATCGGCATCCTGGCAGCGATCAACGCACGCACGATCACCGGAAAAGGCCAGCGGGTCGATATCAGCCTGATGGACAGCGTCATCGCCGCCACCGAAAACACCGCCATCAAATACCTGGAGACCGGCCAGATACCCCAGCGGATGGGCAACCGCTACGCCGCCGTTTCCCCTTACGATGCGTTTCGCTGCAAGGACGGCGTCATCATCATCGCCGCAGGCAACCAGCACCTGTATGAAAAACTGTGCAACGAGGTACTCCACCGCCCCGATATGATCACCGATCCCCGTTTTACCGATATGCCCGGCCGCCTGAAAAATCAGGATGACATCCAGGCCGTAATCGAGAACTTTCTCAAAGATTACACCATGCAGCAGGCCACCGAGCTGATCCTCTCCAAAGGGATCCCTGCCGGGCCTATTCTGGACATCAGCCAGATTCTTGCCGATCCGCACGTCAAAGAACGGGAGATGTTTGTGGAGATGGACCATCCCACCCTGGGCCGGATCACCGTCAATGGCTGCGCCATCAAGCTGATGGACACCAGGCCCAGTGTGCGCACTCCCGCCCCCGCCCTGGGGCAGGACAACCGCGAGATCTACCAGGGCATGCTTGGCCTGACGGACGAACAGTACAGCGCTCTGCACGACAGCCAGGTATTCTGACCCAGTCATTCCCCTTTTCTCCTCCTTTACGCCCCTCCGTGCCGTCTGCCGAAGCACGGCGGGGGCACGCCGAGCTCCCCTTGGTCCGGCGCACACGCAGCTCTCTTGGCCTCCAGCGGGGCCGTATGCATCCTCCAAGGACGTGTATACGGTTCCCGCGCCAGGTCAACCCTCTGTCCCGGCAGACAGAAACCCCAAACGCCCCCGCGGCCAAGTCCGCGGGGGCGTTTGGGGTTTCTGTTTCGCAATCGGAGCGGGGGAATCAGACGGTGTCGATGCCTGCCATCTGCTTGATGGCCTTGATGGCGAAGGTCAGGGTGCGGCCGCAGGCGGTGCCGCCCATGACGCAGGGGTAGTTGTTCTGGAAGAAGCTGCCCGACATGTCACCGGTGACATACAGGCCGGGGATGGGCTCGTTGCGGTCGTCCTTGGCCTGGCAGTTGGGGGTGATGGAAATGCCCTGCAGGCTGCACAGCAGGCTGGCGCCCAGCCAGCAGCCGTAGAAGGGCGCGGTCCGGATGGCGCTCAGGCGGCTGGCCGGCTTGCCGAAGTCCTCGTCCTTCTGGGCGTCGTACAGCTCGTTGTAGCGCTCGACGGTGGCGATAAAGGTATCCTTGTCCGCGCCGGCAAAACCCATCTTGTCGGCCAGCTCCTCGATGGTGTCGGCCTTCATGATCAGGCCCTCGGCCTCGTACTGCTCCAGCTGGCTTTCCATCATGCCGGGGATGTAACGGGTCAGCGCCGAGCAGCCGATGGTGTGGAAGCGGTCCACGTCCTCCCGGAAATTGGCGTCGTGGATCATGGCGTAGACGTGGCCCGGCTGCTGGAAGGAGGCGTGAGAGGCGTTGTCGTATTCCTGGCTTTCGTTCATGAAGCGCTCGCCGTGGCGGTTGACCTTCAGGAAAGGCTGGCTGCCGGGGTTGTACTGGCCCACGGTGCCGGGGAACGCCTTGCCGCCGAAGGAAGAGGCGGACTCCACATAGCCCGAATCCACCCCAGGGGCCACCAGGCCGCGGTCGAACAGGACCGGCGCAGCTTCGGCGTCCAGGTGGGCGCCGGCCCAGATGGCGGCGCGGATGCCGTAGCCCTTGTCGGCGGGCGCGTAGGAGCAGGCGGTGGTGACACTGGTGCCCAGGGGGTCCAGCTTTTCCATCATGTAGGGGTTGCCGGCGTAGCCGCCGCAGGCCAGCAGCACGCCCTGGGACGCGTTGATCCGGATGAAGTGGCCGTCCTCGGTGTTCTGGGCGATGAGGCCGGTGATGCGGCCGTCGCCGTCCTTTTCCAGCTTGGCCAGGCCGGTGTGGAAATCCACGGCGTAGCCCAGGCTTTCGATGTACTCCTGGAACACCACATTGCGGGGCTTTTCGGCGCTGCTGTAGTCCACCTGCTGGACCGGGAACATCAGCTTGGTCTGGCTGATCTGGGTGTCGTCGGGCCACTTGGCCTCGTCACCCAGGGTCAGGTTGCAGGTGTAGTTGTAGGGTGCGCTCTCCAGGATGCCGGCCACGAAGTCGTGCATGGCGGCCGACTCGTCGATCCAGGTCTTGACCACCCGCTGGTCGCACCGGCCGCCCATGCTGCGGGAGATCTCGCTCAGCAGCTCGGCGCGGTCCACCGGGGGCACGCCCTGCTTCTGGGCCTCGCTGCTGTCGATGGTGCCGTACCAGTGGCGGGTCTCCATGACGGCGGAGTTCTGCTCGATGATGCGGAAGTTCAGGCCCTTCTGGGCGGCGTAGGCGGCGGCGCACATGCCGCCGTTGCCCGCGCCCACGATGACGATGTCGGTGTCCCAGGTCTCGGTGATGGCGGCCTCGTCGATGTCGGGCTCGGCGCCCAGCCAGTCGTTCTCGTCGCCGGTGGGCAGCTGGACCGCGGTGACCACCGCCTCGCCCATTGCCTGGGCATAGCAGCTCTTGGCGGCCTTCATCACCGCGTCGGAGGTGATGGTGGAGCCGGAAACGCCGTCGATCTCGGCGGAACCGGCTTCCAGCAGCTGCTGGCGCAGCTCGTCGGCGGCGGCCGCGCCGTAGGAGGCGGTCTCGCCGGAGGTGTCCACCACCACGTCGGTGACGGCGGTCTCCGAGAAGGTCATGGTGACCTTGACAGTGGAGGAAATGCCCTCGGCGGTGCCCTCATAGGTGCCGGGGATGTAGACGGCCCCGGCCGCCGGTGCGCTGCCCGCAGACGCAGCGCCGGACACCGCCGAGCTGGCCGACTCGCAGGCAGCCAGTGCGCCGGCGGTGACGCCGCTCATGGCGGCGGCCGCGGCGATCTTCAGAAAGCCTTTGCGCGAAATCTTTTCCATGATCCTAAACTCCTTTTTCTCGCTCCTGTCCGGAAAGCTCCGGCCCGCTTGGATTGCGGTTTTCTTAACAAGTACAAGTTTAACGGAACCCGCCCCGATTTACAAATCAACTATTTTATATTACACTTAAGGAAAACCTTATCCAACCTCTCAACCCCGAAACGGAGGCCGAACCTATGACCGAACGCGCCCTGACCGGCTTTGTCAAGGTGGTGGAGCTGGGCAGTTTTACCGCAGCGGCAGACGCCCTGTTTATCTCCCAGTCCGCCCTGTCCCAGCAGATCCGCACCCTGGAAAACCAGCTGCGCTTCACCCTTTTCCAGCACGGCTCCCGCCAGGTGACCCTGACGGCGGCCGGGCGGAGCTTTTACCCCAAGGCCAAGCAGATCCTGCGCCTGTACGAGAGCGCCGTCAAAGAGGGCATCGCCATCGAGCAGAACACCCGCCCGCCCCACCGGCACCTGTTTTTGGCCTGCCAGGACACCGCCCTGTCCACCTTTTGTTACGAGCTGTTTGCCATGACCCCCGGGCTGTGCGTGGAATTTTCGCCCCTGGTCCAGTACTGCGCCAACCGCGCCGACGTCTGGCGCGCCCTGGACAGCGGCGAAGCAGACCTGTCCTTCCAGATGGAGTGCGCCGGCATCGCCGCCCGGGGCCTGCAGTTCACCCCCATCCTCAGCCTGCCCGAGCTGTGCTTCCCCTTCAACGTCCCCGACAGCCTGCCCCAGCGGATCCTCTCCCTGGACGAGGCCCTGGCCTGCCGGTGGATCTTCGCCTTCCCCTCCAGCGAGACCCTCTATGAAACCGAGATCGCCCACCAGGCCCGGAAAAAAGGCGGTTTTGTCATCCAGCCGGGCACGGTGGAAAGCGCCGCCTACGGCCTGCCCACCCTGATGCTGACCCCCTGCATCTACCACCGGCGGCCCAGCTTCGACTGGGTGCGGATGCTGCGCTGGGGCGAGGGCAGCCGCTTTGGGGTGGTGACGGCAGCCGCGCCGGACGAGACCGTCCTCCGGTACATCGAGGAGATCCGGACGGTGATCCGGGTCCGGCAGCACCAGCTGTTCGGCATTTTAAACTAGGGTGTATCTGAAAACTCCCCAACGCTGTTCTATTCTACCAAAAAGCCCCATCTGCTGCGTTGCATTCGCTTGCATTCCATGGAGGAGTGCGGCGCTCATGCGCCTTGCATCTGGCGCTTTTTGGCGAATATCCCAGCATGTTTGACTTCTCAGATACACCCTAGAGCGCGTTTTAAACCCCGGGCCAGCCTCCCGTTCGGGAAGCCGGCCCGGGGCCCTGGCGGCGGCAGGACGCTCCCTCCCTTGCCGGCGCAGATCACATCTCCTTGTCGTAGCGGAGCCGCCAGTACAGCGCGTACCCATGGATGAACAGATACGCCGCCACCAGCAGCAGGACGGCGGCCAGCTCCACCCCCATCAGGGCAAAGGAGACCATCAGCGCCCCAAACAGGAAGGTCATCAGGTCGAAGGCCCGGCCCTTGGCACGGTCGGCAATGGCGACGTTGCGCTCATCCTGCCGGTCGATCTCCATCTGGCGCTGCAGCTCGGGGGCGCCCTTCAGCACGCGGCCGGCGATCAGCTCCCCCGCCCCGTAGCCGAACATCCCGCAGCCCAGCCCGATGCAGACATAGGCCAGGGTGCTGCGGACGTCCCCCTTGACCATCCAGAAGCCCACGGCCCACAGCAGAAGCCCCAGGGCCGAAACGATCCAGTTGCGGTATTTTTTCATGGTAAAACCTCCCTTACAGCCGTTTTTCCAGGTGGTGGTAGATCACGACCCCCACGATGTACTGGAAGATCCAAAGCACAAACAGTATGAGGATGATCCACGCCGGCGCTTTCAGCAGCGCCAGCACAAAATCCAGCCCCAGCAGGATCAAAAACATGAGCTGGTTGACCAGGTAGCCCGCCCGCATCCGCAGCATCTGCTTGCGCTCGTCCACGGCGTTGATGTGGGCTTCCTGCCGTTTGGCTTCGTAGGCGTCTTTGTGTGCGGGGGCCCGCCACCAGCAGTATTTGAACAGCTGCACGCTCTCGGCGCAGACCGTGCCGAACCCCACCCAAAACACCATGTTGCCGTAATAGCCGTCCATGTGCGGCAGGCTGGCCGCCATCAGCACAGCCCCGATCCCGATGTAAATGATAAAGGGCAGTTTTTCCTTCATGTGTCTCCCTCCTCTTCGTAGATGAAAATATCCTCGATGGCAAGCCCAAAATACCGTGCGATTTTGAACGCCAACAGGATGGACGGGTTGTACCGCCCGTTTTCCAGCGAGCCGATGGTCTGGCGGGACACCTCCAGCGCGCTGGCCAGTTCCTCCTGCTTGATGCCCCGCGCCTTGCGCAGCTCTTCCAGACGGTTTTTCATGAAACGCCCCCTTTCTGCGGCCATGATGGAAAGTTTGCTTTCCGTAGCTTCACTATACCACAGACGCCGCTTCATGTCAAGCACGCTTTCCATTTTTCCGCAAAAAAAGGGAGAGCCCCATGGTTCTCCCGTGGCTCTCCCCTTTTCCGGTCTTTATTCTGCGTCGATGGCGATCTGTTCCCGCCGCTCCCGCTCGTCCTCCAGCTGGGCGTCGAGGTCGGCGTTCATCCGTTTCAGCCTGGCCAGCACCCGCTCGATCTGCTTGCGGGTGTCCCGCACCTGGGCCTTGGCATGGCCGATGTGGTCCAGCACCGCCCAGTCGGTGAACAGGTTGTCGAAAAAGAAATCGGCAAAGCGCATAAAGCCTTCCACCGTCACCTGCAGCTCGGCGTTGATCTCCACATCCGCCAGCTCGGTCTTGAACCGCCGCAGCTCCACCTGCAGCCGTTCCACCTGCTCCTGGGCTTCGTCCAGGCTGCCGTACTTGGCCAGGTCCACCCCCAGGCCGCCGCCCATCACATCCCAGGTGCCCCAGCCCTCGGCGCTGTCCAGGCTGTCCAGCACCTGGCCGGCAGTGTGCAGGGCGACCCGGCCGGCGTCGATGGCCTCCTTCAGCTCCTGCTTTTGCAGGCGCATCCCTTCCATGCGGGTCTCGCACTCCATCAGCTCCTGGGCGGCGGGGCCATGGCCGGCCTTCAGTTCCCGCACTTTCTCCGCCAGGGCCTCCCGGTAGCGGCCTTCGCAGCCTTCCAGCTGGGCCAGCCGGGCCCGGCGGCGCTCCAGATCGGCGTCGATGGAGGCCAGCTCCCGCACCGCGGCGTCGTAACGGACACGGGCGGCGCAGGCTTCTTCCCGCTCTTTGTCCAGCTGCTCCTCCCGGCGGCCGATCATCTGGTAAAAAAACGCCGCCAGGCTGCCCCTTTCCAGGCGGTCCACATCGGCCTGCTCGGCGCGGCTGACCTTTTCCAGTTTTTTGATCCGGCCGGCTACCGTCTCCCTCTGGGCCTGCAGCTCTTTGTATTTGGTTTCCAGATGGCTTTTTTCAGCGGCCTGCTGCCAAAGTTCCTTTAATGTAAGCTCGTCCATGGCGCAGCTCCTTTCCCCTGCAAAACACGCCGGTTTTTCAGTCCAGCAGCCCATATTTCCGGTACAGGGCCAGCATCTGGCTGTAGATCATCCGGTTGGCGAAATACTGGCGGTAGGTGGCGGATTTTTCTCGGCCTGCCGCCTTCAGCCTTTCCATCTCCTGTTTTTCGTGCCGGTCCTGCCGCTGCAGGTCGGCCAGCATGGTTTCAAACGTTTCCAGCCGGTCCATTGGTCTCCTCCCTTTCCCATGGTTTCCTGTGTCCATTCTAACATACTCGTCCCGGAAAAGAAAGAGCCAATATCCAGCTTACAACCCATGGATTGCCAGACCGGTGCCTGCTCCCCTGCGGGGCGCCCCGGCCTGCAAAAAATAAATCAAAATTTCACCAGCGTGTCGCAACGCGACACGCTCCAGTTTGTCAAAGAACCCCTACCAAATCGCAGGACAAAACGGAAGTTCTGGTAT